>Ga0315320_10002367_pt1 | contig 15507 bp, 14 predicted proteins | sample M140m21515metaG_FD_203458 | JGI IMG/M metagenome (GOLD analysis project Ga0315320, IMG submission 203458) | Ammonia-oxidizing marine archaeal communities from Monterey Bay, California, United States - M1 40m 21515 | ecosystem: Environmental > Aquatic > Marine > Coastal | place: USA: California... | reverse complement strand
TGACTACTGCGGTGCGCGATAACGAGCGCGGCTGGGCTGACCCGCACTCCATCTGAGCCAGCGCGGGTGAGAAGAGCTGTGCGGCTGGTGGGCATCGCTCGTCAGGAAAACGGTGAGCGAAACGCGACATTTGAGCGCGCCGATCCGATGTCCACAAATTGCACAGTCATTTAGTAAATAGTTACAGGTGTTTAGGGTGTTGTTTCGATGTGGCCACGGCCGACATGGAATTACATTTTCCTGACAATTGAGACGTGGCCCGAGTTCCATTTCCGGTGCAGGTTTTGCCGGTATTCGAAGGAGCTCAGATGCTTGAAATCATCGTCATTAGTCTTTATCTCGTCGTCCTCGGCATCCTCGGAGTCTACGGATTCCACCGAGGCATGCTGCTCTGGCTCTACTGGCGTCATCGCCAAAAGCAGCCCAAGCCAGCGAGTCATTTCGAAGAGATGCCGATGGTGACGATACAGCTGCCAATGTTCAACGAGATGTACGTTGCAGAGCGGCTACTCGAGAGCGTCGCGAAGATCGAGTACCCCATGGATAGGATGGAAATCCAGGTGCTGGATGACTCCACAGACGAGACGCAGGAAATCGCCCGCGCCAAAGTGGACGAGCTCTGTGCCCGTGGGTTCAACGCAGTGTACCGTCACCGCACCAACCGCGTCGGCTACAAGGCCGGAGCCCTCGCAGAGGCGACGGATAGCGCCAAGGGCGAATACCTAATGGTCTTCGACGCTGACTTCGTGCCGACCCCAGGCATCCTTCAGAAGCTGATTCACTTCTTCACGGACGACAACGTGGGCATGGTGCAGGCGCGCTGGGGTCATATCAACCGTAACTACTCCATGCTTACGCGATGCCAGTCGATGATGCTCGATGGTCACTTCGTGATCGAACATATCGCTCGGAACCGATCGGGTCGATTCTTCAACTTCAACGGTACGGCCGGCATTTGGCGTAAGAAGACCATCCAAGACGCGGGTGGCTGGGAACACGATACCGTCACAGAGGACATGGATCTAAGCTTCCGCGCACAGCTCAAGGGCTGGCAGTTCGTCTACGTTCACGAAGCCATCGCTCCGGCTGAGGTGCCCTGCGAAATGAACAGCTTCAAGACGCAGCAGTTCCGTTGGGCCAAGGGTTCGGCGCAAACGACGAAGAAGCTTCTTCCCACGGTGTTGAAGGCCAAGATTCCCTTCTTCATCAAAATTGAGTGTGTCTTCCACCTGACGAATAACTTCGCCTACCTCTTCTTGGTCATCCTCGCGATGTTGCAACTCCCGAACATGATCATTCGAGGCCAGATGGATCGGCCTGAGTTGCTCCTTCTCGATGTCCCTCTCTTCGCCGCCACCTGCCTGTCGATCTGTATCTTCTACGTGGCCACTCATCACGCTCTCTACAAGAACCTCTGGGAAGCCGTTAAGCGCCTGCCCATGATGATGGCTCTTGGAATCGGCCTGTCGATCAACAACTCTCGCGCCGTTATCGAGGGAATCTTTGGAAACGATATTGAGTTCGTTCGTACGCCGAAGCACGGCATCACGACCAGCAAGCACACCTGGAAGAAGAAGAAGTACAAGACGACCTGGCCCGTTCACTCTCTGATCGAGATCGCGTTCGGCCTCTACTTCGTCGCCACGATCGGGATTGCCGTCTACACCGGGAACTGGATCAACATTCCCTTCCTCGTGCTCTTCATGGTGGGCTTCCTTTACGTCGGAGCGCTCAGCATCTACCAGCGCCGCTAATGCGTCGCGTCGCCGTGAGACGGCTCGGAATCGCTCTGGCCTGCGCCGGCTGCCTAATGGCCGGCTGCGGTGCCGGAGGCGGTGCGGCTCCTACCCTTCGGGCGCCGGAGATCACCCCGCGGCCAGTCGCGACAATCGTGCTTCAGTTGCACGGGCCCTCAGGGCCTGGACCGGCAGTCGACTCCAGGGGTCGACTGGTCGCGATGGGAGAGACGCTCGGCCATTTCGACGAGAATGAGGATGGCTCGATTGAGTTTACCTCCATCGAAGGTCGCTCAGTCGCTCGCGCGGAGCAAGATGGCACTATCCGCACGCCTGGCTCTATCCTAGACACCCAACTCGATGGCGAAGGTCGACTCACCTTCGGTGAAGATTCGATTTATATCGACGACGAGGGAAGAGTCACAGGAGATGTGGCGCGCGAAGGGCTCCGCTTTGAAGGGGTGACCCCGGATAATCGCCGTCTCGCGATGTTTTGCCTGCTCTTGGTGATCACCTTCTCAGGCGACAGCAGTGGAGCCGCTCCCGATGATGCGGCCGTTCCGACTCCCGAGATCCCCTAAGAGGCGATCCAGCCCCGACCTCGAAAGTAGTCGATCGCGTCGCGAAGGGTCTCTTCCATCGGACGATAGGTAAGACCAAGTTCACGCTTCGCTTTTTCTCCCGAGAAATTGCCGAACTTGAAATTGTACTCGAGTGCTGTGGAGGAGATCATAGGCTCCTCACCCGTGCTCCGCGCCTTCTGCTCCAAACGAGCGACATAGACTCGAGCGAGCTTATCCGGAATTTGATAAAGCCTACGCTTTCGCTCACCGACTCGGCAGACCATGCGCAGGAAGTCTCGAGTAAGCATGCCGCCGGCCGACGCGAGGTAGCGCTCGCCCGCTTTCCCATGCTCAGCCGCCAGGACATGACACTCCGCCGCGTCGCGCACATCCACGTAGCTGGTACCGCCTCCCACATAGAAGGGGGGGCTTGCTCCCAGCGCATTGATGATCAGCTTCCCGGACGGAGTCGGCCCGATATCCCCGGGTCCCAACACGACCGCCGGACACACCACACGGACATCCATTCCCCAGCGCGAGAAGTCCTCGGCCGCCTCGCGGCTCAGGTACTTCGCTCGGCTGTACGCGAAATCGACGTCCCAAAGATCGTATGCGCTTTGCTCGTCGGAGATATCCTGCGGTCGAGCGTTGCCCAGAGAGGCGATACTCGCCGTATAGATTACACGAGCAACTCCTTCACGACGTGAAGCTTCCAGCACGTTGTAGGTGCCGCGAATGTTCACATCATACATGAGGGTCGGATCAGGCATCCAGGTTCGATAGATCGCCGCGGTATGAAAGACGGTGTCCACTCCCTTCACCGCGTCTTCACAGGTGCTTCGCTCGAGCACGTCACCGCGAATCAACTCCACGTCGAGGCCTTCAATATTGGTTGTCGCTTCTCCAGGGAGAGCAAGAATCCGCACGCTCAGCCCCCGGTCGAGGAGCTTGCGCACGATCTGGCTTCCTACGAAACCGCAACCGCCCGTCACTAAGGCCCGCTTCATCTCCGCATTCATAGCCTAGAGCATCGTCAATCGCTTGGGAGAGAGTCAAGGGTGCTCTGCACCCTTCCCAGTCCGCTAACGCCGGCGACGCATCCAAAGGAGTCCAAGCATCGCGAAGGATACCCACGGCTCTGGGTCATTGAGGCCCGGAGTCGACGAAGGTGCGACACTACACCCGCCTTCGAGGGCGTAACTGTCAAGCGGGTCGAGCATGGTTGTTCCGCCATCGGATCCCGGTGGTCCCATCGGCTCACCGGAGCTATCAGGCGTACCTCCTGGCTCAGTCACGGGGGGCTCCTCCGGCTCGGGCGTGGTGTCATCCATCCTTGGTGGCTCGGGAACATCCGTGTCCACCGTCTGATCCGTAGGTTGGCCGCCAAACGTGTTGACCCAGTAGACCCGGTACTCGGAACCCGGCACTTCGTTGCGCCCAATGCCGACCACCCGAAAGGAGGGATCCAACATGTTTCGATTATGGCCGGGGCTATTTCTCCAGGCTCGGAATACATCGGCTCCGCTCTGCTGACCCGCGGCGATATTCTCACCGACGGCGGTGGACGGTCCACACGCGGGTTCGTAGCTGGCGTCACACATCCGATCCCAGGGGCTCGAACCGTCAGGTCCGGTATGATCAAAATGACCCGCACGGCCCATTACGCCGGCGTAGTCGTACGCCCCGTCGTTCAGGTAACGGTCCGAGCGGACCGGCGGAGCCCCGTTTTCTTCGCGGTGTTGGTTCAGGAGCACGAGGAAATCGTTTTCGATGCTGTCGAGGTCGCGAAGGCTACTTTGGTGGCTGTCCACCGGCTGCAGGTCCATGGCGCAGCCCACGATGAGTAGGGGGGCGGCCAGCGCCAAAGAGACTCGTAGCGTCGCGATGCTAGGAGTGTTCCCAACCTCGCGTGAGTTCTCGAATCGAAACGAACCAGCTCTGCGAACCATTCAGCCTCCAACGTCCCCAAGGCCGAAAGTGTGGCACCAGCACCCCCAAAAATCCAAGGCCCAGACCGGAAAACCGATCTGGACCTTCATTTTTACACCTAGAGCAGAACTACCGGCAGATGCCGTCGGAACACTCTTGACCGGCTTCGCAGTCGGTAGATGTCGAGCAGTTACTCGTCGCCTCGTTCGTCGTTACGCAGAGATTCTCAAGGCAGAACCCAAACTGAGCGTCAAAACGTAGACAGTCTTGGTGGGTGTCGCAGGTCGTTCGGCACACGCCATCGACACAAGGGTGACCCGGCCGGCAGTCCGAATCGGCGGAGCAGAAGGGCCTCGGACGATCATCGACCCGGCAGACTCCCGCTTCACAGAAGCGACCCTCGCCGCAATCCGTATCCGCAGAGCAACCGTCAATGCAAATGGAGTCGAGGCAGACCTGGCCGGTGGCACAATCCGCGTTTGCCGCACATTCGCCAGGAGTGATTGGGGTGTCAACGCAGCGCCCCTCTTCACACATCTGGGTTTCGGGGCAAAGTCGGTCCGCATCACATGAAGCCAAACAGCTCCCATCGATGCACACACGGTCCGCACCGCACTGGTGGTTGAAGCGACAAGCATCTTCATCAGCTCGACACTCTCCATCGGAACAGACGAAGCCCGCGCCGCACATGCCGGACTCGGAGCAATCGCAGCCCAACTCACCACAGGGCCGGGGATCGACTGAGCACGTTCCATCCAAGCAGACCTGGCCGCTAGGACAATCCTCAGGTCCCGAACAGAGGACTGGCTCCGCGGGTGCCGGCGCCTGACGACAGCCAAGGCCGTCGCAATAATAACAACCGGTGTCATCGCAATAATAACGTTCGGCTGAGCAGCCTGTCCCGCCGGCTAGTAAACCAAAGGCGGCGATGGCCAGTAGGGCTGCGTATCGAAACTGATCCTTGAGCATGCGCATAATCTCTCCTGCCTCATGCGCTCCGAGCGAGAGGCAATCCCCTCTTATACGAGAAGTATGCCAGTTTTTGTATCGCCCAAGATCACTAAGGAAAGTGACGACCTTAGCGAAAGCCTCCGAAAAGCGTGAATCTGCGTTCACGGTCTGATCGTGAACACGCGTCCCACCAGGCGCCCAGACTCGAAAGGTTGAAATTCCCGTCACCTTTTGCGACGTTGCTCCCTGTAGTGATGAATCTCCGGTACGGGAAGGTGAGTAGCCAATGAGCGGTCATAGCAAGTGGTCGACAATCAAACGGAAGAAGGGCGCTGCCGACGCGAAGCGGGGCAAGGTCTTCACCAAGGTTATTAAAGAGCTCACCGTCGCCGCGAAGCTAGGAGGCGGCGACCCTGACGGCAACCCACGGCTTCGGAGCGCAATCGCGCTGGCGAAGTCGTGCAATATGCCCAATGACAACATCACCCGTGCGATCAAAAAGGGTACCGGGGAGTTGGAAGGCATTACCTACGATGAGCTTCTCTACGAAGGCGTCGGTCCGGCCGGGATTCTTTTCATTGTCGAGGTGATGACCGACAACCGAAACCGGACGGCAGCCGAGGTTCGCAAGATGTTTTCGAAATTCGGTGGTGAGCTTGGCGCCTCTGGTTCGGCGACTTGGGCCTTCGATCACAAGGGAGTGCTGCGTATTGCAGCCGACGCCGCCACGGAAGACGAGCTTTTTGAGATCGCGGTCGGGGCTGGCGCTGAAGATCTACAAGTCGTGGACGATCAATGGATGATCACGACAGCGCGCGACGGCTTAGAGCCGGTTCGGGAAGCTCTCGAGAGCGCTGGCCACGAAAACGTAGAAGCAAAGCTGGAACGCATCCCCAAGAACCCTAAGGAAGTGGACATCACCGCAGGAAAGAAGCTCCTGAACCTCTTCGAGGCTCTGGATGACCATGACGACGTACAGAACGTCTTCACAGATTTTGAATTGAGCGATGAGTCGCTAGCTGCTCTCGAGGAGAGCTGAGCGCGCATTGCGCATCCTCGGTATCGATCCTGGCTCGTACAAAACCGGCTGGGGCGTTGTGGAAAAGAAGGGCGCCCGGGTGCACGGGGTGAAAGCGGATGTGATCTCCGTGTCGCGCAAGCTACCCCTTGAGCAGAGGCTACGCGCCATCCACGCTGGGGTGGAGAAAGTGATCCAGGAACATCAGCCAGCAACGGTTGCGATCGAGGATATCTTCTTTGGAAAATTTCCCAACGCTGCCTTGAAGCTGGGCCACGCGCGAGGGGTCGCACTGCTCGCCGCCGCCCAAGCCGATCTCATCGTCCACTCGTACCCGCCAACGGTGATCAAACGTACCGTTGTGGGGAGAGGCCGCGCGAGCAAAGACCAAGTCTCGAGGCTCGTCGGCGCGATTCTCGGTTGGCGAGAACTTCCCGCGGTCGATGCGACGGACGCTCTCGCGGTGGCGATCACCCACGCGCAAGCGCAACAAAGACACTAAGATCGCAGAAGCGGTTGCGACTCGAGCCGCCAATAGAGAGAATGGGGTCGTGCGACAGCCTTCCCTATCTTGCTCAGGGTATAAGGCGGGAAACCGCCGTCTCGCGGTGCCGGCCCGCCCCTGCTTTCTTTTTCTCATTTCCGCGCTCTTCGTTCCTCTTGGGACGGGTTGCTTTGTCGACACAGGCGGACTGACCACCGACGATGCCGGCCCGAACGTGCCGGATACTGGAACCGTTGTCCCAGATGGCTGCATACCCGCGGAGGAAGTGTGCAACGGCGCGGATGATGATTGTGACGGCGTCATCGATAATGGATTTGACCTCCAGAGCGACACCGCCAACTGCGGGACCTGCGGAACGACCTGCGCTGCAGCACCAAACGCGGACGCAGCCTGCTCCGCTGGTTCCTGCATTTTGACCTGCGTCGATGGCTTCGCTGATTGCGACACCGATGCCGGTAACGGCTGCGAAGCGGAGCTACAGGTCGATGACATGCACTGCGGCATGTGTGACAACGCATGCGGCGCCGTTTCCGGAGGATCGCGCAGCTGCAGTGGGGGGCTTTGCCGGCTGGACTGTGAGGCAACACGCGGTGATTGCAACGGAGATCCTTCAGACGGATGCGAAGTCGATCTGACTGAGAACACCGAAAACTGCGGCATGTGTGATAACCGCTGCATGGACACCCCGGGCGCATCACGAGAGTGCTCCGGTGGAATGTGCTCCTTCCCGTGCCTCAGCGGATTTGCCGATTGCGACGCTGATATCATTAACGGATGCGAAGTCACGCTCGCCACTGACGTAGACCATTGCGGTATGTGCGGTGTGCAGTGTCGAGGCGATAACGCGGTAATGGGCTGCGCCGACTCCGACTGCGAGATTCGTGAGTGCCTCTGGACTTGGAGCGATTGCAATGGCGACGTCAGGGATGGGTGCGAGACTCGCATCAACAGCATTTATGAATGCGGTGCTTGTGAGACACCTTGTGCTGGTGCAGCGCAGTACTGCGAGGTCACAGCGGCAACAATCAGCTGTTCCCCCTCCTCAAACATCAGCGCCGTGGCAACCGGCAAAAAACACGGCTGTGCGCTAGACGATGGAGGTCGAGTCTATTGCTGGGGTGATAACGGCTTTGGGCAAGTGGCCGATGAGCCTGGCCATTTCGGCCACGGACATGACGCCGAGGAGCCACTCTTTGTCGAGGCGCTCGCCGAGCTCATGGCTACAGAAGGTGCAACCGTTACCCAAATCGCTCTTGGCGCTGAGTTCAGCTGCGCCCTCGGATCGAATGGCCGAGTCTACTGTTGGGGTCGAAACAACACCGCTCAGCTTGGCCGCGGGCTTCTTCCACCCGCCCTCGCAAGTACGTCGGCGCCGGCCGCTGTTGATGGACTCAATGATGCCATCGCGATTTATGCCGGTGGCACTCGAGCCTGCGCAGTTCGAGCCGGTACCGACGCAGCTGGGTCTCGAGTCGTCTGCTGGGGAGATGGACGCTTCCTCGGTTTGGGTTCTACTCCCACAGAGTCTTGCGCACGAGATGTGGCCTGCGCTTCGCGGCCCATTGAGGTTCCCTCCCTCGTGATGTCGAATACAGGGTTGGGGCCGACTTCCCTCGCGATTGGAACCAACCACGCTTGCGCAGTGAGCCGTCTCAATGAGGTCTACTGCTGGGGCCTCAACACACGTGGACAGCTTGGCGTGATGTCGATGGGGAGGGGAGACTTTCGCTCACCCCTGCGCCCTTTCATGAGCAGCGTAGTCTCGGTCAGTGCTGGGGCGGAACACACCCTCGTGGCCCTTACCGCCGCGACAACACCGGCCGGGGGGGGTCTCCCCGGCAACCTCATGGTCTTCGGACGGAACAACCGGAACCAGCTCGGGCTAGGTCCCATGTTCGGCGGAGATAGTGTACGACCCAGCGTCATTTCGGGGCTGCTCGTATCCAGGCTCGGTCCTGGCTACGGGATCTCCGCAGGCAAAGAGCACAGCTGTGCGACTACTACGGCTGGCCTCATGTGCTGGGGGCGCGATGACAAAGGGCAGCTTGGTAACGCCATGTTTGGCGATACGAGTGTGCCCACTCTCGTGGTCCCACCCACGGGTTTTGTCGGTGGGTATACGGGTTTGCGGAGTCTCGCCACCACCGAGAAGAGCAACTGCGCCTTGACTGGAGCACGCTCCGTCCATTGTTGGGGTGAGGGAACCGAGTTCCGGCTCGGGAATGGAACAACTGAAAACCGGCAAACGCCAACCAGCGTCAGCGGCTTCTAATACACACGTCTTCTAAAGCCACTGCCGCCAAGAGCTAGTGCCGCCCCTCTCCTCCGGAGTTCGCGGCACCGCCTTGAGGCGCCAGGATTTTTCGATCCCCAGCCTGCCTCTCAGTCCTCCGAACCACCTTCCGAAAGGAAGTCAGCTGGAGCGATGCTGCCCCACGCGGCGTCATCGGTGATGAGTTGGTTCGCCCACTGCTGGAAGGTGGTCGATTCAGAGGTAATCGTCGTCCAGTTTGCATACATGGTGTGCAAGTCACCCGGAACGATGAAAAAGTGCAGATTGTCGCGGCTTACGAAGTGGTCTTGAAGAATCCTTTTAAGCATCGTCTCGAAAGCCATCGGTTCTTGCTGGAAGAAAAAGGCGATAACGCCGTCCTGGCTGAATGAGGAGAGGCCGAAGCGGCTCATTGGATACTTGTCGGCGTAATAGGGGAAGAGTAGATCCAGGCTGGAAACGCATCCCACGCAATCCGCAGGAATAACATCCTCAGAGAGACCCCACTGAGGAACCCAGGACTCGTAAAGCGGGGCCGGAAGGGCGCCATTCGCCGGAGCAGGTCCGGAATCATCGATGAAGTCTACCCGGGCGGCCGGGAAGGTGGTCGCCACTCGGTTAAAGCTTGCGAGCGTGCCAAACCCGCCAGCGCTTCTGCCGGTCACCATCACGTAGCTGGTGTCGGGAAGAGTGACTGCAATCCGCTCCATGTACGCCGCGACATTTAGAGCGCCGACATGGCGCGTCTCGCGGCCGCCATAGGTTTGCGTCGCGGTCCCACCATGAACATCTCCAGTGCAGTAAGGCACGTAGACCATATTGAAATTCCGCATCGAGTTATTCTCGTCACGTCGAGAAAAGGCGTGCCGAAAAAGCATGCCGCGATCGAGTTCAAAGTTAGCCGCGGTGTAGCCACTCTCGATGTTGGAGGCGAGAGGATCACTCCCCTCCTCTCCGTAACAAGTCGCCTCGTCCCAGCAAGCGCCTCCACCCTCAAAAAAGATCAAGAGTTCAGTCGCGCCGGGGTTCCAATTGACACCGATTCCCGTGGTCTCGCCATTGGCACAGCGCGCGTTCGGGAAGTCCACCCAAGTCCATGTGTCTGGCTCAGCCACGATCGGCTGAGGCCCCACGCTCCCCGCATCCGAGTCTGGAGACGCATCCATGCCAGGCAACGGCATGTCCGGGGCGTCATCCCCGCAGGCACCAAGAGACACGAGCACTGAAACGCTCAAAACAAACGAAAAAACCGATTCTCTACTCAAGACAAAAGCTCCTGTGGGGGTTCGAATACGCATCTTGCGCCAGAAAGACTTAACAGTCCAAAGGATGAGCCGATCTGTGCCTCCACCGCGCCGGGTGACTGTGGTAGCTTTGCGGAGTGATTGGTCGACTCAGTGGGAAACTCGTGGAGCGGGGTGTTGACGGTATCTGTGTGGTCGACGTGGGAGGCGTTGGGTACGACGTCGCCATTCCTCTCGGAGCGCTCGGCCGCATTGGCGGTATGGACGAGAAAGTAACCGTTCATGTTCACACTCATGTCCGCGAGGACAGCCTCTCTCTCTATGGATTCGCGTCGCAGTCTGACCGCAGCGCGTTTCGTGCCCTGCTCAGTGTGTCAGGCGTAGGTCCAAAGGTTGCGCTGGCAATCATGGGGGCCTTCGATGCGTCAGAGTTGACCGCCGTAGTATCCCGAGGTGACGTCGCAGCCCTCAAGGCAATCTCTGGCGTAGGAAAGAAGACGGCAGAGAGACTCATTTTGGATCTCGGGGATAAGCTTCCGAAGATCGTACCCTTGGGCAGCAGCTCCGGGTCGCTTACCTCGCCAGTACCCTCTGGTGGATCGGTTGGAGCTGCGGTCGGCGCCTTGATCAGCATGGGTTACCGTCCAGCCGAGGCCGAGCGCGCGGTACAATCACTGGGTGAAGCCGCCCGTGACATGAGCGTCGAGGAAATACTTCGGTCCGCCTTGGTGGCCCTCTCCCAATGAAGCTGATAGCAACGAGAGCCCATGGTCGACTTTGAAAACGATCCCGAGTCCGAGCGCTTAGTCAGCCCGGAAGCACAACCCGAAGAGCAGGTTTACGACCGCGCGCTGCGGCCGAAGCGCTTCGAGGACTTCGTCGGTCAGGATAAGATCAAGGAGAACCTGCGCGTGTTTGTGCAGGCGGCCCTCAAACGCGGCGATCCCATGGACCATGTTCTCTTCTGCGGCCCCCCTGGACTCGGAAAGACCACTCTTGCCCATATCTTGGCGCAGGAACTTGGCGTCACACTCTCGGTCGCGCAGGCCCCCGCCATTGAGCATAAGGGGCAGCTCGCCGCCTTGCTGACGAAGCTCGAACCGCGGGACGTTCTCTTCATCGACGAGATTCACCGCCTGACACCCGCGGTAGAGGAAAACCTATACAGCGCGATCGAAGACTTCCGCATCGACATCGTCCACGGCGATGGACCCTACGCGAGTACGCTTCAACTCCCTCTTCATCCCTTCACTCTCGTCGGCGCCACGACCCGTACGGCGCTACTCACCAGCCCTCTTCGCTCTCGTTTTGGTTATCCCGCTCGACTCGATTACTACGGCGCCCCCGCCCTTGCCTCAATCGTCAAGCGCAGCGCCGGCCTTCTCGGCGTGGATATCACGGAGGAGGCATCCTTGGAGCTCGCGCGGCGTTCTCGCGGCACTCCGAGAATCGCGAACAATCTTCTGCGCCGCGCGCGAGACTTCGCCGAGGTGCTAAGCGACGGCAAACTCGACGGGAAGACCGCCCGGGAGGCCCTTGATCGACTCGACGTCGATCAGGCGGGGCTCGACGAAATGGACCGACGTTTTCTGAGCGTGATTATCGATCATTACGGCGGTGGCCCCGTCGGTATTGAGACTCTCGGGGCCGCGCTGAGCGAACCTCGCGGTACGCTCGAAGATGTCTATGAGCCCTACCTGATTCAGCAAGGTTTCCTCGCGAGAACCGCTCGAGGGCGAGTGGCCACTGAGCTGGCGTATAACCATCTGAAACGTGAGATCCCAACCGGTCAGCGCCCGCTCTTCTAAAGTTACCGGTACGATAGTCAGATACCTTGAGCCAGACGACACGTCGATCTTTTTTGAGCTCTGGTTGTTCGCTCTCGAGGAGGCTGCTTCCGCCTCTCTAGTGTCCGCGGAAGAAGAACAAGAGCAGGATGAGCGCGTATGAGGTGAACGTCTTGAACAATCGCCTAAGGAATATTTCATCTTGGGCGCATTCGAAGAAGAACGGCTCGTCGGCACTGTCAGCTGCTTTCGAAACACCCGAGCCAAGGCTCGCCACAAAGCCGAATTCTGGGGGGTATGCCTACACCCCGAGAGTCGCAGTCATGGCATCAGCAAAGATCTCATGCAGCACGCGATCAGGAAGGCAAAGGAATCGATGTGGGTCGAGCTGATTCAGCTGGGCGTCAAGGTCGAAAATACCAACGCTCACTCCCTCTACGAATCGACGGGTTTCGTCACCTACGGCATGGAACGCGACGGGTTTCGTGTCGGCGGCAAACCCGTCGATGAATACCTCGTGGCACTTCGGCTAGAGAAAAAGTCCAAGGTCTAGCTCGCCCGAAAACACGCGACGAGCCGGGCCTCTCATCAGAACAGGCTCGCCCGCAGCCTGCACTACGATTTCCAGAACACCGCCCGGGAGTGATACCGGGATCGGCTCATGGCGCTGGGCTCTTCCCGTCTCCACGGCGGCGACTGCCGCCGCGCAAGCACCCGTTCCGCACGCCCGCGTCCAACCGCAGGCGCGTTCCCAGACATGAAGGGAGAGTCCGGCGCCGCGGACCTCCGCGAAGCCCACATTGACCCGGTCTGGGAAACGAGCGTCCGTTTCGATTCGAGGTCCCAGCTCTTCGCGGTTTTGCAGATCGAAAATCACCGCATGAGGATTACCCATCGATACACAGGTGAGGTGGACTTCATGCTCATCAAAAGTCATCGGAGCGTCGACCACTGGTCCCGGAGACACTACCGGTAGATCGCTGGAGTCGAATGAGGGTACCGCCATCGCTACTTCAACATTATCGTCGCCTACGATTCGGCACCGATGCAGGCCCGCGTCGGTCTGCACCCCAAAAGAGCCCGCTTCCACAAGACCCCGCTCGAGCAACGCGAGCGCGACGCAGCGTAGGCCATTGCCGCACATCGCCGCCCGCGTTCCATCCGCATTGATCACATGCATCCGCGGGACGCCGTCTTCCATTTGAACCGCGAGAACTCCATCGGCTCCCACACCTGTGTGTCGATCGCAAATCGCGTTCACCCACCTGGAGACGCTCCCAGCCGCCGCGCTATCGAGCTCGCTGAGATCATCCTGCATGAGCAGGATGAAATCGTTACCGAGACCTTCATATTTGGTGAACGGGATTTTCACAGTCGGCTCCATTATATCGAACGGACAGAACTTCGCATCCGCTTCGCTTATTCACGAACCTGAACGGCAGTGCCCGGTTCATTCTCGATCGGAAAGATCGCGTCCCACCCGTTCGGCAAGGTCGGTCCCGTAAAACCGAAGATCCACTGGGCATCCTGAGGGCTGAGGTTCACGCAGCCGTGACTTCGCCGTCGACCAAAGTCGTCATGCCAGAACGCAGCATGCAGCCCAAAAGACCCTTCAAAATACTGCACCCAGGGAACCTGCTCCATCGCGTAATGAGAGCTTAGATCCTCGTACCGAAGGTTCGACATGTCTGAAAATGCGAGCTTCACCCAGATACGGTGCACTCCGAGAGGCGTCTCGGAGCCACGCCGCGCTCGACCCGTGGATACCAAAGTCGCAAAACGAGGCCGCCCGCCCTCGTAGGCGACCAATACCTGTTCCTGAACGCTCACATCCAGCCAACGCTCTGAATCCGAAACTCCTTCCGGGCGCTCTTGAAAGCGAGCCTCCGCGAGCTGAGTCTTCCGAATGAAGCCCCCTGGGCGGTCCGCCGAATCGAGCACTCTTGTCCAAGGGCCAGACTGCTCTGGAGCCAGCCGTAAGACCTCTCGCCGTCCCGCCCGCCGGATGACCCGTCCCCCCGGTCGTTCGTGCACGGTCACTCCAGCGCGCAGCGTCCAGCCGAGTTCGTAAGGCTCCTGTTCAAAGACCACTCCTTGGAATCCACTACCTCGAGCCCAAGCCATGCTTTCTGCACGGACCCAGAGGCCGCGTCGCGTTCGCAGAAACCGTTCACCTTGAAAGTCCACCGAGTCCGTGATCACCAGTCCGAAACCTTCGCCCAGAGCCTCGACATAATCGTCGACCATCGCATCGTCAGGACGTGCATAGGTGCGCGTAGCGTCATGCCTCACAAAGGCATATCGATGAGGTAAGAGTTCACCCGGCGGCATGAGGGGCAAGCCGATTCCACCGGGCAAGAGTCGTGATGGCTGAAGGTGACGGCCACAAACGTAACCAGCGCGGGCGACCCGAAACCATGAACCATCGGCACATCCCGGTCCGTCGAGGCGCTCAAGAATCGGGAGCCTCGTACCGTGTGCAAGCCGTCCACGACGTTCCGCCCCGGCTTCAGGTCTCATCAGCACAGGAGTTCCCGGATCGAGCACTTCGAGGGAGCGGGTCCCCTCTGGCATCGGCACTCGCAGCTGGGCCGATGCGATGCTCGGACCTCCCACTTGCCAGAGAAGAAAGAGAAGAAATATCGCCGCAGGCAAAAGATAACGGCTCAGATTGAAGAGACTCCACGACATAAGCGGGTAGATCACCGTACACTCCAGTGCATGACGTCGCCAAGATACCGAACCGGTGAGGTAATACCCGTCACCGTGGGAGTTTCCCGAGCCGATGGGCTCTGCGAGGGTACTCACCGAGAATCTGAGGATCTCGAAGCGGGTGACCCCTCTCGCCGGCTGCCCCTTTGGATTGAGGGAGGACTTCAGAATGAATTCGGAATCGCACGGGTTCTGCATGTCGGACAGAACCAGGCAATCGCTCGAATGATCGAGGTCGAAGAGACCAGTCCGCAACGCCGAGACACCATGCCCTGTGCCCGTTGGACTCCGGATAGCCCTTGCCGGCTCATGCATCTGAACGAGAGCGCACAGCGGGATCTCAAGTCGTCCGCGGTACGAGTCGCGCTCGACGAGCGAGGGTTTGAAGGTTCTCTCGTCACGGATTGCGTACCAGCGCCGAGCGCGCTTGGATGGCGGAGCAAGGTCAGCTTCATCATCGCTAGAGACGGGAGCGGTGCCATTCGACTGGGAGCGTTTCGTCGAGGCACTCATTATGTGCAGCCCATGGTTGATTGCCCGCTGCCTGAGCCGGCGCTGCAGGGAGCGGCCCAGGCGTTAGAGCAGGCTTTGGGGCTCGCCGCCATCAGCCTCGCCAATCCCAAACTGCGAGTAGCCGGCGACACAAGCTGTGGACGACCTGCCGATGACTGGTCGGGTCGACCCGGACCGCGATCTGAACGATGGCTGGTCGAAGATGGCCTGCGCTACGTAATGATGCGGAGCAATGCGGCAGGAGAAGTGGCTGTGTTGTTGCTCAGCCCGTCAGGGC
>Ga0315320_10002365_pt1 | contig 15523 bp, 7 predicted proteins | sample M140m21515metaG_FD_203458 | JGI IMG/M metagenome (GOLD analysis project Ga0315320, IMG submission 203458) | Ammonia-oxidizing marine archaeal communities from Monterey Bay, California, United States - M1 40m 21515 | ecosystem: Environmental > Aquatic > Marine > Coastal | place: USA: California... | reverse complement strand
CGCTGTTGTTTTAACGCTAGTTTTGATGACTAGCAGGGCAGACGTCCCGTGAATAATGATGCACAGCACATCGTAGCTGTATTTCATTGCCCACATGAAAGCGGTTAGCGCTTTGCCAGATGGCCAGTGATTGGCATGCCTGTCAAAGGACTGCGAGGCGTTGCTGTGACAGCAAGACACCGTATTCCATGCACGATGCAGGAAGGAATGTAGCTGACGTCGGGTTTCTATCGACTGGGACAGCAGGTGATGCTTGCTTAGAGCAGGAATTCCAAGTTCAAGGACACGAAGTAAGCTTCCTCGCTGCGAGCACCAATATTGGTGTAGCCACTTGTGGTGAGTTGGTCTGGGTGCGTGATTGTCACCATGTCAGAAATGTATTTGAAGCTGATACTGGGGGTCGTTGTCAGCCCGCAGAATGATGTCTGCCAGCGCATTCCAAGATCGATGGTAAATGCCGTGGTGTCGAAATTTGGTGAGGCGACACCGACAGGCAGGATACCTGTCCCTGCACCATAGTCGTATGCAAGCGAAGACTGTGTTCGGCCATCGAGATCGAATATTCCCACATTGAAGTCGAGTGTGACGGGACAGTTGTGGATCATCTGCGTGATCGATGAGCGAACTTCACCGCCCAAGTAATCATTGTTGATCGATTCATCCAGCATGAAGCTCGCCGGACTGGTTCGACTTGTTAAATTTTGATCATAGCGTAAGTGACTGAAACCACATCCAATGTCAAGGATTCCCAGTCGCCATCCCGTCAGATCAAATCGATCGCGAAGACCGATATATTGACTGTGGTGAAAAATGTCGCCATCGACCGTCTCTGTCGTTCCGAGCTGAGAGATCGAGCCTGATGTCACTCCATCGGCATACGCAATGTTCAGGTCGAACTCGAGCATCGTGCGTGTGGGCTGGAAATGATAAAGTCCCTGGAAACCGATTTGGCCTCCCAGAGCCACTGGGTCGCTCAAGCGTTCATCCCGCGTTTGATCCGACGCACTCGCCTGTTCGTAGGAAGGCAGTATCGGTATCCAGAAGCCTGTCGTCACTTCGTAACTGCCTTGAGCATGGAGTATGGGCGATGCTGTCAACAACAATGCAAAGGCCACGATTGACTGGCCAGTAAATGCCGAAATGCGATGGTTCACGATAGATACCCAGTAAGATGGAGAGGTATTGGGACCTTGGTTCATCGACTGTTGTGTTGTGCGTCTTCCAAGGAACTCGTCAAACTGAGTTTCGCGATGGAGGCGACTGATATACGGATTATTCCCGGATTCTTTGCCGTAACGGTTTTGACCCGTGCAGTAATCTAAATTTCAATCTGGTGTGTTGAACGATTGGTTGAAAACGCTAGATCGCTCGTCGCTGTCTTTGACAGCCTCGTCCTTGCTTGGATGAGGTTATGGGGTCAGCAGGGATATGCACTTGAGCGGCATAGCGTGTTGAAGGCCGTATCGAGCTAACGCCCACTGGGGCTGTCACGGGGCTCAATGAGTCTCACTTTAACCGGAAATGACCGCCGTTGATGCAATGACGTTGGGTGCATGAAAACGTCGGTTGCCGATTCTTGGGGCTGTAGCGGTGATGCTGGTTGTAACGCTCATAAGCGTGCTAACCATTGTTTTGTCCTGAAGCTAGGTAACGATGTGCAATTTCCGTGGCTCGAATTATTTACCGAGGCCTCAGGCATCACTGGGTCATATAGTTCTGCGAGGCGTTTTGCAGCCGAATATTCGAATTGGCACGTCTCGCCAACCTTAATTCTCCTGAGTCCTCTTGCGATCGATACCACGATTGCAACGCCGTCGCATGTCAACCAATTCAGAAACTACTAATTCGGAAACTGCTACCCAGAAGCCGAGGGACTGGTATCTGTATGGATCTATCGCGGACGGGCAGAATTTTCAAGAAATTCAGATCAATCGCTCTGGGTTTCGCATTGGCAGACGTTTTGGTTGCGACTTGCAGTTGATGTGGGCGACTGTCTCCGGCTCTCATGCCGAGTTCATCACGAGGCCAGATGACGAGTTAATCCTTCGAGACCTCGGCAGTACCAACGGTACATTCGTCAATGGCGAACGCATCACTGGGGAAGTATTGCTGCAGGAAGATGACATTGTCCAATTAGGGGCGTCCGAGTTTCGGGTTCTCACACGAAACAGCAGTGCAACGCAGATTGATGAAACCAAGGATTTCAACTTCCTTCCGTCTCAACTAGTAGCTCTCGAAGACCTGATCAATGGAACCGGTTTGATTCCACACTATCAGCCTGTGCTTAAGCTTGCTGATAGAAGCGTGATTGGGTACGAGGTGCTGGCCCGAAGCGATAATCCAGAGCTGTCGACCCCTCAGCAGATGTTCGGTCTTGCCGAAAAACTGGGGCTCTCAGATGCACTGAGTACGGCATGCCGTACTGCTGGTTTGCATCATGCACAGAATTTGCCCGCAAAACAAATTCTGTTTCTAAACACGCACCCTGCCGAGCTAAAGCAGGATGAACTGCTGACTTCGTTGGAGGTGCTTCGCAATTCCGCTCCCGATCAGGCAATCATGCTTGAAATTCACGAAGCTGCGGTGACCGATCTTGCTGCAATGGCCGTGGTTCAGGCACGTTTGAATGATTTGCAAATTTCGCTCGCCTATGATGATTTTGGTTCAGGGCAAGCACGAATTCTTGACTTGATTGAAGTGCCACCCGAAATCCTGAAATTCGATATCTCACTGATACGTGATATTCACCAAAGTTCCCAGAAGCATGTCACCATGGTGCAAACCCTCGTTTCCATGGTGCGTGACTTTGGTATCTCGCCGTTGGCCGAGGGAATCGAGAAAGATGCCGAAGCTGAAACGTGTCGCGAAATAGGCTTCGAACTCGCTCAAGGATTTCACTTCGGGCGTCCAAGCCCTGAACTTCCTGCCTCCTGAATCTGGAAGCGCGGCGAGAAAATACGGTATTGCAACGCTTCGAAGCGCTTTCTGCGCAGCGATACCATGCTCTTTGTTGCATTGGGACACCGCAAAATGATGCAGAATGTGACTGCGTGACAGTAACCTCCATGTCTATCTTCATTGCCCAAGGCGTTTGCTGGGGGGAGGAGTATGCTGTTTGCATGCAAGCAAATCAGCATTGGTGATGAGATGAGTCGGTCGAGGAGTCGTGGGAAGCGGGCAGAAACAGCTAAGCGTCATCAACTACAATGAGCAGACCACGCGGGGAATGTTCTTCGCTAACCTGAGGTGCTGATTGGACAGTGCAGCTACGGTTGTGGGTGAACGCTTTCGAATCAATGTATGTTGGATGTTCGTCTGCCGACAAAGTTGGGGGGAGCAAGCATTGGGTAGCGTTTTCCAAGGGGGTGAACCACGATGCTGTTGTCGGATGTCAAAGAAACTGACCCCAGAACGATCGACGCAAAAAACGACGCAGTGAAAGAGGGAGCCGGGTTTGAAATGGATGTGCCGCAGTTGCTTACGGAACGGAGCTTCATTGCAGTGCTGGGGCTGATCCTCTGCCTGCTGGCAGGTTCCGTGGTTCGGTCGGAAGACAGTCCTGAGACTGACCGTCTTGTTCATGCGTTGATTTCGGAACGCTGTCTCGATTGTCATCAGGGCGAGGAAGCTGAGGCATCCGTTGATTTAGCTGCGGTGCTTGATTCCATGAAGGACCACGCCGAAGACCAAACGCTGCCACACGAGGCGCAGGAAATCTGGCTGCGTGTTGAGAAGGTAGTCACGCAGGGCAGGATGCCACCGCCACAAGAAAATTCTTTGACTGTTGATGAGTTGGATCAATTTAGGAATTGGTTTCATGGGCGGTTCGTGCTGCGTGATGGCTTGCCCCATATTGGAACCACTCCATTGCGTCGTCTCACACATGAAGAATTCATTGCAACGCTTGAAGACCTGTTGGAAATCAGGATGCGTAGTGAATACAACCACTTAAAAAGTGTGCATGTGGAAAAAGGGCTCGTTGATCGTGTTCTGCCGGTTGAAGTGCCTGGTAAAAATGGATTTGTAAATGATGCTGAATCGCTTGCTTCACAGCCAATTCCGCTTTTAGCGTATATGAAGTGCATCGATTTTGCTTTGTCAAAAATGTCAGGAAGCCCAACGTCAATTGAAATGCTGACGGGGGCGTCTATCTTGCCCGAGAAATTGTCCGAAGAGCAGGTCAGAAACATCGCTGAGCCATTCTTGCGTCGCGCACTGAGGGGCAATGCTACTAACAGCCATCTTGAAAACGCAGTTCGTGTATTTGCCAAAGCGCAAGAAACCAAGGCGTCAATGTTTGCGTTCAAAAGCATGTTGCGGACTATTTTGCTGCTCCCAGAATTTCACTATCGACTCGAGTCAGGGAAAAAACAACCAACGCCTTACCGCATCAGTGACTATGAGTTTGCAACTCGTTTGTCTTACTTTTTGACAGCTTCAACCCCGGATGGTGAATTGCTGGACGCGGCTGCTTCGGGAACGCTTCGAGAAGCCAAAGTGCTTGATAGTCAGATTCGACGATTGATGAGTAGCCCGCGACGTCTTTCCTTGTCCGAGTCATTTGCAGCGCAGTGGATTGGTTTCGATGGGTTAATAGATTCGTCTGCTACAGACGCTCAGGGTGTGTCGATAACTGCCCGCGCGCAGTATGACGAGCTGCTTTATTTTTTTGATGAACTGTTCAAGTCCGATCTCAGTCTGTTGGATGTGATTGACTCAGATTGGATGTATATCAGCAATTACACAATTAATTCATACGGGAAGGAGCAGTTCGCAAAGCCGCCCGAGATTAATTCGCAGCATGCGAATGTGCTTCAGGGACGCAGTTTGACGGGAAATGCGCGTCGTGGCATTGAGCAAATTTATGATCCACCTGTCGTGCGTGGGGTTCAGAGTGAACGTATGGGTGGGGTCATTACTTCCGCTGGTGTCATGAGCTTGACGTCGGCACCGCAACGGACAAGCCCTGTCCGTCGTGGTGTCTGGATACTCGACCGGTTATTGGGACAGCCATTGGAGGCGCCTGCAAATGTGCCGCCTATCGAAAAAGCGATGCAGTCTCTGCCGGCCGACAAACCGGGCAAGCTTGAGATCATTCGAGCTCACACGGCGATGCCGAGTTGCATTGTGTGCCACAAAGATATCGATCCAATCGGGTTTGGGCTCGAGAATTTTGATCCGCTCGGACGTTGGCGTACCATTTATCCCGACAAAAGTCCTGTGTCGAGTGATGGGACGTTGCCCAGCGGAAAATCATTCTCGTCGCCCAAAGAGCTAAAACAACTTTTGTTAACTGACTACCGCGAGTTGATTGTGAGGAATTTCATTCGGCGAATGATGGCATATGCCTTGGGACGATCACTTCAGCCGCATGATCGGATTACTGAAGACAGTATTTACCAGCATGTGGTAAAACAAGATTACCGATCAAACGCAGTGATCCGAGCGATCATTGATTCACCTCAGTTTAATTGCCGCCAGGACGAAGGTTCATGACAAAGCAACCGTACATGGTGACACGACGGCATTTGCTCAGGGGCATTGGGAAAACGGCGATTGGTTTGCCATTGTTGGAAATCATGTCACCTGCCGTTGCAACGGCATCGGCGAGAGCTAAGGCTGATGCCAAGACCAAACGTTTGTGCGTTCTCTACAAAGGCTGCGGTGTCTTTCCTCACGCGTGGGACATTGCGGGTGGAACTGAAACGGACTTTAAACTATCGCCTTTGTTGCAACCGCTCGCCAATGTCAAAGATGATCTTCTCGTCTTGCGGAATCTTGATCATCTGTTTGGGAAAAACAATGGTGGCCACTTAGTTGCTCCGTCTTTGAGTATGACCGGCGCGCTGCCGGATAAGAGTAAGAAAAGCTACAGCAGTATTGATCAGATTGTCGCAGACGAAATTGGCAAGCAGACGCCTGTTAAATCGTTGCAGTTGACAGCAGATTCGTTGTGGAAGCAGCACCCTTGGATCAACTATCTTTCGCATGATCAAAAAGGGAACCCGATACCACCCGATCGTGATCCGGGACTTGTTTTTGATAAGCTGTTTCGTGGGATGAATAACAGCAGTTATCGTGAGCAAACAAAAAGCGTTCTTGATACGGTCAAAGAGAGTTCAGGCGATATTCGTCGAAAAGCGAGCCGTTCTGACTTGGCTGTTTTGGACCAATATTTTCAGTCCATTCGCGAGGTTGAGCAACAGCTGAAGTCGTTTCAAAGTGTGACAAATCCGGCCAGAGAAAAAAAACTCGCAGCGCTCGATGACTTTTCCATCGACGCCGATCTGAGTGGGAAAATCAAGGCGATGCTGGACTTGATTGCGCTCAGTTTCTGGACTGATACGACGCGTGTCGCAACCATGATGATGGCGAACACCAACAGTCGTTGCACTTATGGGTTTCTTGGGCTCAATGAAGAAATGCACTTCATGTCTCATTACGTTCGCAACCGAGGAATTTTGCCCGGATTCAATAAAATCAATCAATGGCACACGGCTCAGTTTGCGTACTTGCTTGAAAAACTGAAGGGTTTCCGCGAAGGCGAGGGGAATGTTCTAGACAATTCAATCGTGATGTACATGTCAGGAATCAAACATGGCGATTACCACACGCTCACTGATATTCCTGTCGTGCTTGCCGGGAAAGGTGGCGGGGCGATCAGCCCAGGAAGACACGTGCGATATCCCGAGCCGACCCCCTTTCCCAACCTGTTGCTGACGCTCGCGAATTCAATGGGGGTTGAGCGGACTGAACTGGGGGACAGCACGGGCACGCTGGATGGGATTTCCAAACCAGCGGGGCATCCGATGACAATCAAGGATGATGGGTCGTGGCGCGTGACAAGTGATGATGGTACCGATTTTCTTGCCAAGGGACTGCTGCTCGTCAGTGACGATATCAACGACACCAACGCCTACTATTTGCAACTGTCCGACAAGTCCAAACTGGAAATCCGTGTTTCATTCGGAGTTGTACATCGTTTGGTCTTTGATGCCAAAGTGGGCCGAGTGGTCGCCATCAAGGGTAAGTGGGGCATGCGGGACGGTCGGAAAATTATTGTCAGTCTCGAGTATCAAACGCCATGATGCGTTTGCACTGAGGCCAGTTTCATGCAATAGGCAGCCTTGAGTCCGCTTGGTCTTACACACCAAGTTGCGTGTGCTCATCAAAGCAGGGGTGGAAAGCCAAGCTCAAGGAACACTTTGATGTCCTGCGGTGGGGTGTAGGTATCAACGCGAACTCGTTTATCTTCGATCGTCAGCCCAAACGACGAGACTCTGTCGACTTCTTTGTCGACTGTCGATTTGTGTTCACTGATGCCAAGATCTAGCAGGTTTCCCAGTCTGGAAATTGCCACATGGAATTCGAAAATGGTGTCGCTGTTGGCCCGCGCGCGAAACGTTTGGCAGGCTTTGTGAGTGTTGAGTGCGGACTCCGGTAGTTTCTGTTTGGTAATCGCTCTTTCCAGAATTGAGGTTTCGGATCCCACCAACAATAGGACTTCCTTGCCAACGGTGGCGATTCTTACTTTTTGCCATTCTGGTCCGAACAATGTCTCCATTTTATTACGGGTCTGCTGTACGTCACTCTGGAATTGCATGGTCAGTATGCCAACATCTGACATTGCCAATGTTTCTTGTTGAGGTGCGTACGTGAAAGACGGCTTTAGTTTTTTGAACAGACTGCCTTTGAGCAATTCGGCACGACTGGTTGTAATATCAAGGTTGAAACTTTCAAGCACTTCTTTCGCTGCCAGGCGGAGTTCGAGGTCACGTGTCCTGGTTGCTTTCTCAAGAGCAGGGCGAGCACGAGCACCGAGAAGCTTTAATTTGAATTTTGCAAGCTCACGGCGTTGGTAATGCGACTCGCCAAGTTCGGCCACGAGTCCCTCAATCTTTACTTGCGGAAATGCAATCGCTGCTTCTGCATCACTCATGGATGCTGCGTTGACAAACGGAGTCAGTCCCGTAAAGTCTGTCAGGAAGGCATCCGGGTCATCTGTGGTAAGCACACCCAGTAAACTGAAGTCGCCGTAACGCTTGCGGTTTGAGCTTTCGTAAAGGACGAGATGACCACCTTTGATACGATCGAGTGCTTCGCTAAGTAGACCGTCAAGTTGGTATGAGTCCGAATGACTGGAGGTGCGGGCGATCTGGGCGGAAATCGCATCCCGGGTGATGGATAAAATTGTGCCCAGTACCCCGCCTGTTGTCTTACTGTCGGCTTGTAACGCATGAGTGGCAAGGATCTTTCCGCGTGGCATTCGTGCTAGCGTTGTATCACGCGTGCTGTCAAAAAATTCGCCCAGAAGGTTTTTCGAATTAAGGCTTTTTAGACCAGCAATCGTTGTGGTGCCGATCCCGGTGTCAAGGCGAATGCCACATGCGGCGTACTTAAGGTCATCGAGGAACTTGCGCACGTTATCGTCTTGGGTTGCACTCATGGAGGAGTCCAAAAAAGGACGAAAATCGCCTTCGAAAGCTGATTGCCCCAGTACGATGAGCATGTCGTCGCTTGCCAGTATTTCCTTGTCTTTGTCGGATAGATTTTCCAACAGCGAATCTGCAGGTTTTGGGGGGGCAAGTAACGCTTTGGATGTGCTCATTGCAAGCTGGTTCCCTCTCAAACGCACAAATGTAAAGCGAAACAGAGACACATTGGCAGGCTTGGGGAGTTTGTAAACCTCACCTTTCCGAAGTGTTTCAGCAGACACTTCCAGATTTGATGCAAGTTTATCTATGTCGGTGACTGAAAAATGAACTTTTCCGGCGAAAAGGTTGGGAGTGCCAAGACTGAGGATGACGGGTCTGGTTCTGTCAATGCACCCCTCCATTTTTATCATTTGGCAAATCGTGTCTACGAACTCACCGACGTTCAATGCGTTTTCCAAGTTCGCTCGATCACGGATTTCCTGACTCTTTTTAATCACCTCTGCCGGATTGCGAATGCCGATGGACAGGATGTCCTTATGATTGATGAGTCGTAGGATATCCTGATTGCCTCTGACTTCTTTGGGAGGGGCATCTGCCAGGATCTGAGGGCAAGTCGATTGGCATGAAGCAGGCAGGCATAGAAACGCTGCGGTAAGAATGACTCTTCTGGTTAGCATGTCATTTCTCGCGGATGATTAGTACTGAGGTCTGTTGGAGGGTAAACGGAGCAGAGGGAGCGTTGGCTGTGTCAAGCCATTAAAAGGTTGGGTTTCAAACACTTTTGGCGACTTGATTTTCAGTGTTCATGAAGGCTGGACGCAGTCACAATCTGGGCGTATGAGTTTCTGATTTTGAATGATGTTTGAATTTTTGTGATTTTGCAACTCAAGGCAAGTTCCTGGTCTTGCTGGGTTCACGCCTCTGGAAGCTTGATTGTCGAAATGTTCTGTCCGTGATTGGGATGTTTGTCACCGGAATCGGGACTTTTTCCCGCCGTTGTGCTCAAGTGGCTCAGTTATCGCTACATTCTAGGTGTTCCGTCATGTACTAATCACCGTGGGATAATTGATGCATCACTTCGCGGCTCATGCCCTTACCCGTTCTTTGATGATTCTGGCGACTCTGGTAATCCTCATTCAGGCAGGCACATACCTGATTGCCGCCGATCCGAACGCTATCGATGATTGGCCGATGTACCGTCAGGACGCTGGACGAAAAGGAGTGAGTCAGTCGGAGCTACCTGATAACTTGCGGCTCGCATGGTCTCGGAAACTTCTTGCATTGACACCTGCGTTTCAAAATAAGCGTTTGCAATTCGATGCCGGATACGAGCCGGTCGTCGCGAAAGGCAAGCTGTTGGTGGCGTCATCCTTGACCGATTCAGTCAAGGCGTTTGATACCCAGACGGGGCAACTTGTCTGGACTTTCTACACCAACGGACCTGTGCGATTCGCCCCTGCGATCTGGAACGAAGCAGCCTGCTTTGGGTCTGACGATGGGCACCTGTACTGTGTTGACCTTCATACAGGCAAGCTCCGCTGGAAGCAGCAGGCTGCACCAAGTGAACGGCTGTTACTTGGGAATCGACGTTTGATTTCGGTGTGGCCAGTGAGGGGAGGGCCAGTGGTCAAAGACGGCGTCGTCTATTTTGCAGCGGGGGTTTGGCCTTTCGAAGGCGTATTTATCTATGCCGTGCAGATTGAAACTGGGGAAATTAATTGGCGAAATGATCGGATGGGGTATCTGTTTGGTCAGCAGCCACACAACACACAGGCCATTGGAGGCTTGGCTCCTCAGGGATACTTGTTGATTGATGAAGATGAGCTGATCGTGCCTTGTTCGACCGCCTATCCCGCCAGACTAAATCGGTTCACTGGAGAATTGATCGAATTTGAGTTGCCATCCGCTGGTCGTTATCCCGGCGGCTGGTTTGCCGCTTTGGATCCTGATCAGGCAAGAGCGTTGAGAAGGGGCAAGCTGACATTTGATGAGTCGATCAACAGTCAGCAGCATGAAGACAAGCTGCACAGCGGTGATGGGGGAGTTGCGGAATTGAGTCGTGAAATTCGAACTCCGTCGCAAGTAGTCAACTTTGATGTGCCAGGTGTGGATGTCAAAGGACAAGTGCACGCGATGTTGGTTGCCGACAATGCTCTATTTGTCGTAACCGCAAAGGGTGAGATCCTGTGTTTTCGAGATGGCAAACAGTTGGGGAAAAAATCACCTGATGCGTCATCCATTCCGCGGACAAAGCTTCGGCCGAGTCGCGATGCAATCCTGCAAGCTGAATCGATCGTCGCGCACGCCTCAAGCGAACATGGAATCGCAATCGTTTATGGGCTTAAGGATGGTGATCTTGCCAAGGCTCTGATCGAGTCAACGCACTACCACGTGGTGATCTTGGATGATCAGCTGCAGCGGTGCCAGACTTTGAGGCGTGACCTGGATGCGGCTGGTGTCTACGGTACGCGAGCAGCAGTGATGCATTGTGCGATGGGGCAGGTCGCATTACCTCCCTATCTTACGACCGTGATGGTGACTGAAAGAGATAAGTTGCCGGTTTCGCCTTCCCTGCAGACGCTCAGGCCTTTCGGGGGTGTCGCGGTGAATCTGGTGCTGCCTGAGTCTGACAGCGAGCAACTGAAGCAGCAGGGCTTTGTGTTAAGCAACATAAAAGGTGTTCCTGTTATCCAACGACAAGGTGCTTTGGCTGGCGCGAATGAGTATGCCGGTGACTGGGCGTTGAGCGAAGATCAGTTGGTCAGGTTTCCTTTGGGCGTCTTGTGGTTTGATGACACGCTCGCTCATTTTAAACGGTCCCCGCAGCCACGATTCAATCAGGGAGAAATGATTTCACGGCCCAAGGATTGGCGGGCAGCCCGGCTTAAAGGGAACTATAAAGTTGACTATCCGTTGTTGCCGCCCGTGTTGTCGGATATCTACACTGGCCGCGTTCTTGATGATACCGAACGCATGGACCTGCGGAAGAAACTCACCGCTACATCACCTTCCATTGCAGAACCGAGTCAGTATCGACCACCACGACAGCAAGATGATTGGAAACCAAAGAAACCGGTGGTGGGGCAGCGAAAAAATCCAATTACTGGAGAAATGGAGCCCCGTGCTTTCTTGAAAACCTATGGGTGTGATGGTGGTGTTGATTACGGAGATTTGTACACACTTCGCAGTGGAACCGCAGCGTTTTACGATAAGACAATCGAAAGCGGGACGGTCTTTTTGAGTGGCCCTCGCAGCGGTTGTACTAACAGCATCATTCCCTCAGGTGGTGTATTGAATGTGCCCTACTTCTATGAGGGGTGCACTTGCAGCTATCCCCTGCCTACGGCGATGTCGTTGGTTTCGATGCCTGAGCAGCATGAGCAGTGGGCGTCGTGGGGGAAGAGTGAGGTCCCCACTGGAAAAGTCCAACGTGTTGGGATCAATTTTGGGGCTCCGGGAGATCGGATTACCAGAAGCGGTACGCTTTGGCTCGACTACCCTTCGGTCGGCGGACCGTCACCGACTATCGATGCAAAAGTTTCCGGTATGCCACACTATCGATATCAACATAGCTTATGGATGAAGGGGGACGCGAAGTACCCATGGGTGAACGCCTCTGCCGCTGAGGGACTTAGTGAGTTCAAGCTCACTGGGCTAAAGCCGGGCAACTACATGGTGCAGTTGTATTTCAACGAGCCTGATGCCTCGGCAATCGGCGAACGTCTTCAGACAATTCAATTGCAGGGCGAGATAGTGAAAGAAGATTTTGATGTGGTCGCTGAAAGTGGTGGTTCCATGCACGCAATCAGTTTGAAATTTGAGGGAATCAAAGTTCAAAATGAATTGAGATTGAATTTGTCCAGTTCGCGCGGAGAAACCATTCTCAGTGGGTTGGAATTGATTCGGGAAGATACAGCCGAGTGATCCCAAGGAGGATCTTGCGATCAGGAAGTGGTCTTCTTCTTGATCGCTGTTGGGCGTTGTTTCAAAAGCGAACTTGACCAATCAAACGATCAAAACGCTTGGTGTCGATTCAGGTCTGGCGGTGCACCGCTGGTAGAATCATTGAAACGTCAATGAATCGACATTCATCAATCCGCCCCGATTCTTTTCATTCTGGAACACGAGAAAGAGATCATCCGTCCCGGTTGTGGGTTCAAGTGTGATGATCTTGTCATAAAATTCTTCCCACTGTCCGTTGACCTCAACAGTGGCTTTTCCGAGTAGCTTTCCGTCAATGCTACCCCGACGTACTTCGATCGTCCCACCGACGCCAGCGCTTGCCACACGTGCGTTGATACTCTTGATGTCGTCGAAGCGAATGCGATCGAACTTGAGGAACCCGTCATGTTCAATCGCACCCATGAACTGATTTCCCTCGGCTTTATCTGAGCCCAGCGGACGCGTACCTGCAAACTTGTCAGCGGCTTCGGCCTGCAGGTGTCGACTTCGCAGTCGAATGCTTCCAATGCCGATGATTTTCGGAATCTCGCCACGACCAAGGTCGACATAACTGGCTTCCAGAGTGACACTACCAGCATCTTTTTTCATGAGCAGTTCATTGCGGAATCCTCTCGTATTGGGATTCGATGAATCCGCAGAAACGCTGTACACATACTCAACCATTTTTGTAACTTCGGCTGGTGTGTGTTGAAGATGAGGTAGCATTCCGATTTTTCCCCAGACACCGGTAGAGCCTTGCAGTACCCGTTTGACAGATTCTTGCAGTTGATGTGGTTGATCACGGTACTTATTCGCGATTTGTACAAAACTCGGTCCCACCAACGGTCGGTTGGGGGCGTGGCAGTTCAGGCAATCACTTTTGCGGATCATTGATAGGCCTGGATCTTCAGCGTTAGCATCAGCTTGGGGTGTTGCCGGAATGGCTTCTACTGCCACTCGCATGGAAGCACTCAGTTCGATGAAGTGCTTTCCATCTTCCTCTGCCTCATCGGGATCGCTTGTGCCATCTTCAAAGTCACTGACGACGACTTGGTACTCGATGGCCTTACCGGGAATAAAAAAATCTCCATCGGCGGGTTTAGTGAAGCTAACCTTGGGTCGCGTATTTCCGACAATGACTGGCAGAGAACTTACACTTGATGCACCGGCTGGATCAGTGACTTTAAGCTCCAAAGTATAAACCCCCGGGTTTTCGAAAACTGCCGTTGTTTCAGCTTGATTGCCGATCTCCACAGGAGCTGTTTTTTCCTCGCCTGAGCGTACTGCTGTCCATTGATAAATCAGCTTGTCATTGTCTTTGTCGGAAGAACTCAAGCCGTTGAGTTCAACGGTAAGTGGTTCCCGCCCAATTGTGTTTTGGGCATTTGCTATGGCGATGGGCGTGCGATTCCCTCTTATATAATCAAGCCTTACCAGTTGTGAGTCTGGATTCACGCCCCATGTCTCTCCATATTCCAGTACATAAAGCGAGCCATTTTGATCGAATTGCATGTCAATCGGCCGAGCAAACTTTGTCTCAGGCAGAAAACGCTCAACCGTTTTAAGGTTAGAGTCTTCATCAAGATGCACCGCATAAATCATGCTTCTGGACCACTCAAACGCAAATAGCGTTTGATCGTATTCCTTCGGGAAACGTCGGCTGGCAGAAGAATCCGGGTTGAAATAGTAAACGGGCCCAGCACAAGCGGTTCGACCACCATTGGCCACTGCCGGGAATTTTGTAGTCGGTGCACCTGGATAGTAAATCATGGCTGGCATGGCGGCTGGCAAATTCGTCGCACCGTTATTGTTGACGGACCGATTAATGGGGCTGCTCGGGTCGTTGGGTGGAGCAATCTTTCCCGTTGCGAAATCAACAATTCCATACGCATAATTGTCACCGATGAAATAGGGCCAGCCAAAGTTACCAGCCACACGTGCCTGATTGACCTCGTCGTATCCTCGCGGCCCACGCGGACCATCTGCACCGGCATCAGGACCTACGTCCCCCCAGTACAGGTAACCTGTTTTCTGGTCGACACTGATTCGCCAAGGGTTGCGGCATCCCATGACATAAATCTCTGGGTAGCCCACGGATCCGTCTGCGGGAAACAGGTTGCCTTCGGGAATTGAGTAGGTGCCATCTTGCTCTGGCCGAATCCGAAGGATTTTGCCGTTGTAGTTGCGTGTATTGCCTGATGTTCGTTGTGCATCCCAAGGCTCGCGATCTTTGCGCTGGTCGATCGGCGCGTAGCCTTGTGAATCATTAAACGGATTGGTGTTGTCACCCGTGCCGATAAAGAGACACCCGTCAGGACCAAATTCAAGAGATCCTGCATGGTGGCAGCATTGCAAACGCTGCTCTTCGTATTTGAAAAGGACCTTCTCACTGTCCAAGTCCAGTTTGTGATCACGAACCTTGAACCGGCTTACATGTTGCCCTTTGAAGTCAGGTGGCGAGTACTGAAGATAGATCCATTGGTTCTCGGAAAAATTTGGATCGAGTGCTAATCCGATCAGGCCATTTTCCTGTTCGGTGGTTACGTTGAGCTTTCCTACTAAAGTGATCGCTCGAGTTTCAGGATCTATCAGTTTGATTTCGCCCGCCAATTCAATCAGGAAAATTGTTCCATCAGGAGCAATGTCAAACTCCATTGGCCTTACAAGATCAACGGCCACTGTTGTGGGTTCAAAGCGAATCGCGTCAAAGTTTTCGGAGTACGCAATGGAAGAAGATGCGATGATTGAGAAAAACACGACATGAAAAAATGAGATCAACTCTAGATGCTTATTGAGCATAGGACCGATATAAAAGCTGGGATAGGATTTGCGAAAGTTCGGGAAGGAAATGCTGCAAATTATAGCCCAAGCAAGTCTTCGTGTCGCCGTTGGCCAGATCATGCATTTGTTAATGCGTTCGCTGTTGGTGTGCCCGAACCAGATGCCACGCCGCACTTCTTCCCGGGCCAGTTCGAACATTAAATGGTGAGTCTGGTCCCGCCTGAAAAAACCGGGGGCTAGGTCGGGGTGGTCAGAAGATTTGGTAAGCCTTGGAATCCAGTTCTGCAGCTAGTTGGTTGTCTTTGGCGCGGCGTAACAGGTCGTAATAGCCGTAGGGGTACTTAAACACATGGCCGATTCCAAGC
>Ga0315320_10002364_pt1 | contig 15527 bp, 21 predicted proteins | sample M140m21515metaG_FD_203458 | JGI IMG/M metagenome (GOLD analysis project Ga0315320, IMG submission 203458) | Ammonia-oxidizing marine archaeal communities from Monterey Bay, California, United States - M1 40m 21515 | ecosystem: Environmental > Aquatic > Marine > Coastal | place: USA: California... | reverse complement strand
GTAAAAGTACAGAGTTGATACGATTGGTGCGTCGTTCTCGTATCATTGGAAAGAAAGTGATTGTCGTAAATCACCGCATGGACAATCGTTATTCGGATAGAGAATCGGTGGTTTCCCATAGTGGTCATGATATTCCCGGGATAAAGGTAAACAAGTTGTCAGAATTGGAAGACCTTCATTTGGAACAACCGGATATCATTGCAATTGATGAGGCACAATTCTTTGAAGACCTGACAGAACAAGTAATGCATTTCGTAGAAGATTTAGGTATCAAGGTGATTGTGGCCGGGTTATCGGGAGACTACCATCGAAAACCATTTGGAAGTATATTGGAGCTTGTTCCAAAGTGTGACCACTTGGTATTCACGCAAGCCTATTGTTCTTCATGTAACGATGGTACTCATGCCTCCTTTACCAAACGACTTGTACAAGAAGAGGGTCAGACCTTGGTCGGTGACAAAACCAAATATGCGGCAGTGTGTAGAGAATGTTATATAAATAGCCCCTAATATTTTATAAATGGTTCAATTTCTTATAAGTATTGTATTCATGTTCCTCTTAGGATTCGTTTGCACGGGCCTTCGGTATTCAATTTGGAGTATAAAGGGGCACTGAGTTCTATAAAATGGCAAGTTGGTTTATTGGCGGATTTGTTATCGTAATGTTTATGGGAATTGTTGCGATGGGTGCCTATGTCGGGCTACATAGCAACAGAATTACACCTATATAAGGGCCCCATTTTCCAATAAACCATGTTGAAACTGTTTTTAACCATCTTATCCATGATCCCAGCCGTTATGGGCGGATACCATTGTCGTTCCGCCACAGATTGTACCGTAACTTGTTCGAATTTCAAAGGTGAAGTTCCGAAGCCTTGGATAGCAGTACCATGGTCTACCGGTCACTGTTATTTCCATAATACGGAAACTCGAGAAGATAGGGATACGTTGCCTAACATTCGTAAGGAGTATAAAAGGATGCGAGATCGTTATAAAGGATATACAAAATGATTCGAGGTATATTGGTCTGGTTAGAAAAAAATGTTCGTAAACCATTGGAAGGTTCTTATTTCGACCAATACATTGCATCTCCAGCGAAAAAGATATACTGTGATAGTGTAAAACAGAACTGAGGTAAGTACATTATTCTCCAATTCTTCGAAAAGTCACCGTTGTTAATCACGGGCTCTGTTGTATTTGCTCTAACCATGTATAAATTAAAGTTTACAGTATTATAAAATGTTACCATTTATTGTTTTTATTTTATCCTCTATTACCGTGTATTTCTCATACACCCATACTCAAAATTATCTCAAACATAATACTATTCGGTTTTCCTCGTTGTCAGTGAATAAACAATACTACGTGGTAAAAAATGTTATTAAGGGGGTATACCTAGCGCTATTGGTCATACTAGGCTGGTTTATGATTATCCCGGGCATTATTCGCAACGAGTTTGACAGCGATACGATAAAAGTATTTGCAAGTATGTACGTTTCAAACGATGTTGTCGGTTTGTATAGAGTAAGCAATTTACCTACAAGTACACGTTTACATCACACTGCTTCTATTATATTCTTGTTGGTGGCGTGGACGGTTGATTTTCAAGAGTCAAATGTTGGTCAATTGATACTGTTATACACATACTTCAGTGCACTTGCATTCCCTGTAAATATATACCTTGGGCTTAGACTATGCTACGATAACATGAACTGGCTAAAGAAAATTTCAAGATATGTATACACCATCGCATGCATGGTAAATTGGATAGTACAAATTAAATGGTATACACCCGCAACAGAAGTTTATGTATACATGTTGATACTAACAGTTATAATTATAGACGATTTGGTGCTACTCAAATGGTTATGGAAATAGGATTTTCCTCCGAACCCGGTGCGGTTCTATACATGGCTTCTATTGCATCTCTTGCTCGTTGTAGTTGTTCTACGGCTCCTTCTTCGTTGATCGATATGATATGGTCCATTAAATCACTGTTGTTTAAGTAACGTCTCAATTGTCTACAGATGAAATGAATGGTTGGATCTGGTTGGAGGAGAAAACGCTCTGCTACCATCACTTTAAAACTATCGCTGGCAATAAACCGAGAGAGAGTCTCCATTAGAAATTCTCCTACTATAAATTGTGGGTCGTCTTCCTCCCTCTGGCGTGCTCTCTTAATTTTCCGTTTCGATTTGGCGGTTTTCACCTCCGTGAACTCCTTTCTACAACAGGGGCAAGTATTGGAAGTCTTGGACCATTTCACGATACATTTCCTACAAAAGGTATGTGTACACCCGTCCAAGGTGGCTTCGTTTTTTACCGTGTCCAGACAAATGTTACAGGTTTTGCCCTGTGATTCTGCTTTACGTTTAGGCATTTAGTTTTATTATTTCTAGAATATAAAGGGTGCTTTCTTTCTTTTTAATGGATATATTTCATGGAATTGTATTTGTACTTTCTATACTCGGACTCGTGCAATTGGTTGCGGTATGTGTAATATTATATCATGCATGGAAATTTCATCCCATGTCGGGCCAGTTTGACTCAACCCCAATCCTGTACCCACACTAAAATAATCAACGCTATTTACATGCTAACAAATTTATTTAATTTAATTACAGTTTATGCTATATTTTGGGTTTTTTAGTTATAAATAGGGAATATAAGGATAATAAATGTACCAAGCAGTAGTGAGAAAACGGGAAAAACAATGGAATCAAAAAGAGATAATTTGCTATGAAATATACAAAGGTATGCCCGTGACCGCGAAACCGGGCGAGGAAAAAACTATGCTTAGGGAGGATCTGGTTGGAGGATATTTTCAGAACGTATGTATATACGGTAAAATGTATACAGTCAAAAACAAGACGTGGAAAGATTTAGACATGCCGGTCCGTTCGGTGAACCATGACTATTTCCGAAAATTCGGAACCCTTAAAAACAGCGAGAAAGAAGCAGTACAATATTTACAAGAAAAAATGAAGGAACAAGATGAAAATGCACCAAAAATTGTGACTGACAACAAAAAATATATTTTTAGGGGATGGTATGCATTTAATCTCCCTGACGAACACGCAGCGAGTGCAAAACTTAAACTGTAGATTTCATCAACGCTGTGTCCTAGCTAAAATAATCAACGCTATTTACATGCTAACGATTTTAGAGAGGGCACCCCTGAAACCAAAACATATTTTATTTAATTTAATTACGGTTCATGCTATATTCATGTTATTTATATAGGTTATTCATGTACTTATTAGTATAACATGAATTAATTAAATAAAAAAAAAGTTTTTTTCAAATAGAGGCCCTGTCTCTGAAGATGATTACCATTGCACAGCATGAACTATAATTACGCCTGTAATAGCGTTGAGTCGGGCCGTTTTTAAATGTGGGGTATATATACATACCAAGTGCTTGTCAAATGGATTCTCCGTGCGTAATAGTACACAAGCATGAATCGGCGCGTAATATTGTAAAAATGTTGAACAGGAGGTACGAAGAATGGTGGATACTGGATACAGTAATAAAAAGAGAAGAGTCGGATATATATTATTTTAAAAATATATACGAAGAACCGGCACAGCAAGCAATACCTATAACATAATAATGTCTAATAAATCTAAAGGAACACTGAGAGCTTCTCATTTAGCTAAATTTGTAAAACCATTTAATTATACTTGGACTCATTATCGCTTCGCAAGGGAATGGGAAAAGTTTCGCATACAGGAGAATGCTTACTTTGGTCTTTTCAATACGAAGACTCTTGCTCTTTATTTCTCCCATGGTAAGATCCGCGAAGAAGAAGCATGGAGATCCCTCATGGATTTGTTTCTCCTTATGAAAACACCTGACACTCCACGTAGAGAGTCAAAGCGCACACAGGCCTTCAACAAACATGAAGTAGCTTATGCTAAACGAGACCCCATATTAAAGGGTAAAACCATGGCTTTTAAAGGAAACGACGGTATAGACGCAGAAGTATACAAGTTTGCACCTTACAACTTAAAAGCCAAACCGGACGGTATCATCGGTGATCATGTGATCGAAATCAAATGCCCTGTTGGTAGATTACCTGACGGTATTGCCAGAAACTACAAGCTACAAATGTTTGTAGAGATGGCCTGTCATAACAAACGCAAAGCTTATTTTTACCAATACTACAACCCGTCCGGTTGGTACTATTTGTTTGAGGGTCTACGCCATACATATTTTCATTTAGATGAATTGAAAATGGACGATGTGGTGTACCGCCCATGGTTTGACAATGATTATACTATGCTGGTGATATTCCAACGAGTCGAGCGTATTCTCTATGCGCATGACAATGGAGATGGTACCGACAAATTGGTTGACCGGTTCTGGGACTATTGCAAGAAAACGGAAAATCTTTGCCGACCAGATCCCAAGCTTAAAGGAGAAGAAGCAAAAGATGCATGGGAAGATCATAGGCAAACCGCCATCTATCTTATTTCACAGACCACAGAAGAAAAACTGGTAGCTCATGGGTTCACCGGTTGGCAATCGAGATGTATCATTGATGCCCTGTCGATGGAGGGAAATGATATGAAAATGGGCCGCGTCTTGGCAGTGGACAAGGAAAAAAAAGATCTTCATGTGCTATGGGAAGGACAGAGAATACGCGAAGACAATATTAAACCAGTTCTTGATAAGAACACCGGATCCTTTGAAGAAACGATATCCTTTCGTAGAATGCGTCGCGGAATTGTTCATATCGTGAACCACATGCACTACCAGATATCTGGAAAACCGGAAAGTGAATGGTTTACATGGGTACAAGACTTGAAACATGACCACTTAACGCATCTTCCTCCAAAGCCACCCATTCAATTTTCATTGCATGAGATAAGCATATCCGAAGTACGATTCAAGGTGATTTCCAAAGCTTTGAAACTGTTTCTATTGGACTTAAAGTCTGGCACCTATCCCTTCAAACGCGGACACAATCCCGAAGGATCTGGCGACCATTTGGTAACCGCACTCGATCGTTTCATGGAAGTAAAAAAGCTTAAATCTGGTAAAATTCTACGCGATACCCCAAAGAAACGCCCCCGTGCCAAGGAATCCAATGGATCTTCGAAAAAACCAAAAAACATGTTCGATGCATGGGATGACATTCAACCGAATTATAAATAAGCTTATTCCTCCACCGGATTGGAGAAAGAAGTCATCTCTTGAAATGCTTGGTAATCGGATTCCAGTCGGAGCTTGTTTCCAATATATATTACTACTCCTATTTCAACGATATAAAATATAGGGAGTACATACGTGTGTATGGCATCGGAAAGCACGGTGTTCGCATATAATATGAGTGCTATCCCACTGCTAATAAAACTATTATTATACCATATCTTTTTTGGATTTCTTATACTTTTACCTTTGTATATGCTATAGCTAAACAGTAGAAAGCCTGAAATATTAATAATGGAAAACCGCCAAAGTTCCATCCCCTTGGGTAAAATGTTACCAATCGAATTTACAAGCGCTATGATTAATATTGAAATCATAATCATGACAGAAAAGAAACGGAACCCGTTCGGTGTTACAAAGGACAATGCCATTTGTTACAAAATCGAGTATATAAATACTTTGTCACTAAAGAAACCGCATGTGGCTGTTGTTTCATTTCATATTTCTTTATTTTTGCCAGCCTTCTGCTCTAATGCATTTGGTAGCAATGGTGCTTTTTTATTTGTTGACTCATATCAATACAAAAAAATTAGCGTTTGAAGATGTTGTTCCCTGTATTAGTTTAACCGGGATGTACATTGGATTTTATTTGACACAAGAATTATATCACTGGGGATATTTACCATGGTGGGTAACCACAGTGTGTGGGTTTAGAAAACAGAAGGGGTTTATATGGTTTGGTGGAGTTGTATTGGGATTCATGTTTCATTTTATGAGTTGGAGACAGAGAATAGGTCATTGTATTATGAATGTGTGTAGGATGTTAAAGATAATACAGCAAAGTATGGCTTCTTTAGTTATCGTCCATGCATTCTTGGCGATATTATTTGGAAGTATTGATCAGAATGTAAATAATATATATGTGGATGTACTGGCAGGATTGTCAGCGGTAGTTTCCGCATGTATACCTGATAATATGAGTTGGTTTAGTATAGGAATGTTATTTACGCACCCATTTTCAGGGGCAATGTGTATTATACATGCTATATCACCGTATTGGTATCAGTATTACAAGAATAATCATTATAGAAAGGTTAAATATAGCGTTTACTACGCTTACCCAATATTGATTTTAGTGGGGCTATTCTTTCGAGAAGAAATACAGACGGTGCGTGAGACTTATAACGTGTAGATAGTGCGGCCATCTTTTCCTGTGATAAGAGTCTACGGAGGGCAGACACCACCTCGGATTCTTTCAAGGGGGTAATCGTCTCTTCTAATATTTCCTTCGCCGGATGTTTTTTCAATAACTGTTCCACGTACAGGGCAGTTTTGATACTCTTTACCTTGCCATGTTTCCACAGCCTTTTGAGGCTTTTTTCGGTATTGAACTTACGATATTCTTTGCATGTGTTGGTTAGATTCATAAATTCGTTCCCATTGAGTAGTTCCGATTGTAAAATATGTTGTACAATAAATTCTTGCATATTAATAAAACACCTCATTGTTTATATAGTACCTTTTTTAACTCTTCTACTTTGTCTTTGTGTTGGGCCATATCCTCTTCAATGTGGTCCAAATGTTCGTGCACGCTGAATATGAAGTGTGGGACCAGTTTTCCCAATGTGTCTCCGCCTTGCATACTACTATACAGCGCCTGTAAAGATCGGTCCACTTCCTCGTCTCGGGCCGGGGAACATAATTTTTTTATCCAGTCGAATACATAGTTGACCAACTTTACGAAATCCTCAGGCTTATAACATTTGTTTTCCAACATTTGGCGAAACAATACTGGGTCCATGTTCTCCGCAATCTGATCATGAATATCCGTACGTCTAGGGACTATCTTACAGAGACGAATAACAATCTCAGAATGTAGTTTACAGACCCAATCGAATTTGTCTTCGTTCAGGTCCTTTTCGAGGGCATCTTTATAGGCTTTATAATAGGTATCTTTCACTTGTTGTTGCATTTAAATGTTTAAAGTTTATTTATATACATCGATTTCAATTACCGGCGTTTTCTTCTTTTGTCGTTGCGCATCTTTCTTGTTGCATACTCCACATAATCTTTAAGTTTGTAGAGTGATTTGTGAGGAAGGTCTTCAACTTCCACGCCCTCTGTTAGGTTCAAGTCAGAAGTGGAGGCGATAATACGCATGATGATATCGGCAATACCAAAGTCTTTTTCGATCAACTTGTTCATGGCGGCTCCCAACTTCTTCACGCGCTCAGGAGTCCAAAAGGCATTGTCCTTTGCTACTTGTTCGCGGCGCTTCCATTCCTTCTCCCAAAAACGTTCGGATTCTTCGGCATCTAGGATGGAATGCTTGGTGAAATATGCTAGATATGCCATGTGGGCAGCGTCTGTCTTTGCCTTTTCCAAACTATCGTTGATGACCTTGGCCTTTTCTTCCCCCATTTCCAATACCTTTGCGATATCGTCGCGAAATGCTTCCATGGTTTCGTATTGGTCTTCCCATTTGTATGCGGACAATGGCTTTCTCTCCGGCGGTGTTTCCGGTTTTAAAAGAGAATCAATGTATTCGTCGAAGGCCTTTTCCTTCTTCTTCCAGTCCTCGCGGTACTTGCGTTTGTCTGTTCGCACGGCCTCCTTTATCTGTTCGTCAATTTTGTCCGCTTGCTTATTGTAGTTGATAACTTTTCCCACATGACGGGTGGCTCTTCTTATCGGGGAGTATGCTGGCATGTTTCTGTGATTTTGTTTATGAAATTGGATATGTGTAAATTGTTTGAGTCGTTTACAAATCTTCCTCGTCTATTATTCGTTTGCATATGAAACATGCGCAGCAACCAAGGAGGAGCGTGACCAAGCAATCCAACAAAAACATTTATTATGGTGTAGCTATTGTTATATACATCGGTAACCCACGCACAACTTGAAAACTGGCCCGACCCACGCACACGGTTGGACAACCCCCACGCACAAGAAAGAAAATTCTAGGAACGATTGGAATGTAGGGCCAGTTTATAGGGCCACCAGTGGTAGTAGTATTACAAGGATATATGTAAGAGCCAGTAAAATGGTAAACCACTTATTCCTACACTTTCGCTTATCTTCTTGTTGTTGAATATACGCAGATTTTGGTAAAAGCAACGGAGTCATTATATAACAAACACAAGATACTTAAATACAGTGAAAATGGCAGTCTCTAACACAAAAATGAAACACTTTGTTAGAAATAACAACAATGCAATTGAAATAACAGTTACTACCGACCAATACGACCGAGCAGAAAAGCGCGGAGAGGAACTGGGAGTCCTTCGCAATTCCATTACCAAAGGCAAGTCCAACGGATGGGGCATGTTGGGAGAGGAGATCATCCGTGATTTATTAAACTGTACGGACTCCGACGATATATACAATTACGATTTAAAGACCCCCGGCGGAATGCGTCTGGAGATTAAAACCAAGAAAACTAGCATGACATATGCACCCAAACCGCATTTCGAATGTTCGGTGTGCAACCATAACCCACGACAGCGTTGCGATGCATATGTCTTTCTTCGCGTGAGCACCAAGGTGAATAAGGCATGGATATGTGGTTACAAAACCAAAGAAGACTTTTCTAGAGAAGCAAGGTTCTTCAAGAAGGGCGATACGGACGCCTCTAATGGTTACAAGGTCCACGCCTCCTGTTGGAATTTGAATATATCGGAATTGGACCCGATCAGCGAATTGAAATAGGAGTATATAAACATTTATAATATATAGTAAATGAGTGACCCCAAAGTATGGACTTGCAACCCTGTGTTTAACCAGTTTAAATATGTTCCGGTTATGACAACAGAGGTGCCGTATTTGGGTTGGGATAATGAAATACGATGGAGAAGAGAAGAGCAACCATTGCGGGTGTATGAGTTTTCTCATGTATATAAGTGTCACGATATTAAAATAAAATGATTCGATTTATTCTCTTTATGTTATGTATTACTTCTATCTACGCCAAATGCCCACCAGACGCCGGTGCTGCCCTGTTAGACGATAACCGTATCGCTCTTGTAGAATGCGATGAAAAAACTCTACGAGAATACTACCATGACGACGACTGTTGTATTGTCAATATAGCAGAATGCAACAATATAGCAGCAGCCTTTGCCCTAAGGAGAAATGTATATGACCCTACGCCTCTGTGTCCACGCCGTTGGATACGGGGAATGTCTCGTCACTGAGCTGTACATATCGGTCCACTTCTTTGAACTCGCCAGTAGCAGCCCACAATCCTAAACCTAAAATAGCATACAATACATTTCCAACTACATCGTCTTTTACAACCATATTTAATAAATTCCAAACCCCCACCCATATAATAATCCCTCCAAATCGGTTAACTACTTTACATAATTGAGAGCATTTCATTTAAATCACTATATGGATATTAAATACTATGTTTGAAGGAGATCCATTGATGCAAGTATTGTTGATTTTTACCGGTCTTGTAATTTTGGCAGCCTTTGCACTGTACGGTTGGGACATTTGGATGATCAATAGATACTTTTTTTATCGTCATTGTTCCTGTAAAAAGAGGGCGGAGAAGGTGATTGTACCACAGGCGCTAGTAACTGTGTGCCCGGTTACTGTAGAATGTAGAGTTATTACGCCAGAGGCGGTTGATATAGTATGACGAGGAATCAAACCTCAAACTAGTCATCAGACATACTTGGTTACTCTGCTAGGAATCGAACCTAGGCTGCCTTTCGGCGTATTACACGGGTCATGAGCCCGCAGCTCTCCCAACTGAGCTACAGAGTATTGCGGGATATATCACTTGAAGTCACGCTCGCAACAAAATAACCGTGGTTGCGTGACGCTACACCATATCCATCTCCATTTGTGGTCCTGTCCATTGTGGCCCGGACACAGGCCTGCTCATAGCGAAACCCGCTGTTGTAGATCGCGGGGCGATTCGTATTGTCAAAGAAAGACCACTGACCGAATCTAGGGTGTTTGCACCCTTAACGCACAAGTTTATAGTCATAGCGGGACTGGCGCCGGCAATGGGGGGGATTATTAGAAAAGAGTATTTGAAATAATCATGACCGATTCCGGTGGACGCGTTCTATACATTCTATGTAAATATTTTAAGTCATATATATACTCACTTTTTTAATTTACAACTCAAATGGGATGTATGGGATCCCAAATGGCGCGGTTGGTTTTTCTTCCTTCTTTTTCGTGGTTGGACTGTGCATAATTATAATATGCTTACCTAGATCACCCGCCATGCCATACCTACCACCGGGTATCTGATATGCACGAAAGGTCATCTGGACAGAAAGAACCGCGCCCCTTTTAATAAATTTTGGATGGACTTGCTCGTACAGGCCGTCTTCCTTCATTTTCCAGAAGACTGGCCGGTTTGGTTCACCGGACCAACCTTCTAGACGGCGCGTCAACTGAAGAACTTCTACTTCTCCGTCGTCATCCTCTTGCATTTTTACAAGAGAATGCTGTGCCCCCGATATAAAGGAGGTGTCGTCGTCATGTTTCTTGGATTGGGTTTTCCACGTGCCCTCGTCGTGAAAGGCGGCCCCCATTGCCTTGTTCGACCATTCTTTTGCAAAGGCAATGGCTTCGGTTGTCTTCTTCTCGATGTTTTCACCGACTTGACCCAATTCCTCCGGGGCCTTTGCTTGTAAGGTGACGCTAAATTTTGCCTTGTTAACATCTTCTGTAAATTTGCCTAAATTGCCATTCGCCCCCAAGTCCGAAAACCGGACGGTTCCGGTAACCCAGAAAGTTACATTGACCATTCTAGTGTCATTCTCGCGGGTGATCTTGGGGATAAGTTCTCCGCCTCGCTTCTTGTATATCTGAACATCCAATTCTTCGCTGCCAAACTCTTTGCATTTGCTGGGGAATGTTTCCGTAGAAGGAGACTGTACCTCGGAGTCGGATTCCTTGTCGGAAATATTTAATCCTGTTCCGGTATAAGAATTACCAGAAGTGGATTGGCACCGTTTTAAAACTTGTGCGCGTTTGGATGCAAAGGAGGTGTTTTGAACAGTAACTTTAGTCATTTTAATAAGTTGTTTGCTTTATTTATACACAACTAAACTCTTTCTTAATGTTTTCTACTTTGGTGGGTGTACACACATATATATATGGTGGGGTAGCTTGTACCTATGCGTCGGGTATCGAGTCGGTCCATATGTCGGGTCATAGGTCGGGCCACTTTATAAAAATCATATAAATAGTGGTCGAAAAATAACTTAAATGGACTTTGATAGGATAGAGAAATTTTCGGAGAGATTGTCGTACGCATTGTCGTCTTTCGTAACTATTTTGATTTTAATCTATATCAAATTCTCTGACTATGGGCCTGTAGTATTTACCGGGTTGTTTTTCCTCCTATGGTGTTTCGTGTTTTTTATAATTTACATTATTCGGATGTTGATCATGGAAATACTGTATAATATAATGTCCGCGGGCCAAAATGTAAATCAAATAAAACTAGATGTGATATCAAAACCTGAGGAAGAATGTTCTATATGTTTAGAACCATGCGATCAATGTGTCGAATTGCAATGCGGTCATTGTTTCCATATAGATTGTATCAATTCGTGGTTGGAAGAACAAATGCCAATGGCGACCTGTCCCAACTGTAGAGCTCAAGTCGTTTGAGCACGTCTCTGTCTGAAATAATGTTTACAACATAGTCCTATCCGATGCGAAGGTTCATTGCATTCTACCATAATACACTTCTTAAACTGTTTTTTAAAATGTTCTAAACAAAAATCATTCAAGTATGTCTTTTTATCACATTCTTTACAGGTTGGTACTTTGGGAAACTCTTTTGATTCCAAAGCTTTCCTATAATGTGACCTACATAAATGTCTACAAAAAACCATGCGGTTACAATAAAGACAATGGGTTTGCCAAGCCCTATAATGTCTTTGACACAAAGTAGAAGCAAAAACGGGAGAGGTACAATTTACAGCGGTACAGTGAAATCTTCTTCTCTGGTCTCGTTTGTAACAGGATCGACATAGCCGTTTGCGATAAGCCTTTTCCTTACAAACCGAACATAACAATGAACGCCTGTATTTTTCATATGCGAGATACCCCATGCTTTATTTTATATATGAGTATATATATATTCGCTTAATTTGTTTAAATGAGCGCAGAGCAAATTGCCACATTGGACTACGATGTTTATGCAAACCACAAAAACGAAGAATTGCTGTTTAATGCCACCAACCATAACACCGAATCTCTACGCTCTATCCTAGATTATTTGTACGATGTAAATTTCTATTGGATGGCCTTTCAAATTTTATTCACGATATGTCTTTATCTTATGGCGCGGTGGATCGAACACTTGCAAAAACGAATCGAAACGCTGGAAGAACGCCAACCGGAAAAAGAACCACTGTTAACTACTTTTTAGTATAAATAGACGAAGGTGATATTGTAAATGCCGGAATCGCGGTGGCCACTATTACTAACTGTCGGTGCCTCCGCTAGCATATTCTTATTATTCCTACTTATAGGTCTTTTGTCGGGGTTCTATTGGTGGTTCATCTTATGGATTTTTGTCCTACTTCCACCGGCCGGTTATCGTAGCTATCGCGTGATCGTCGTGGAGGATGATCCTCCTACGACGGCGGAAACCGATGAACTACTAAAACAAAATAAACTAAATTTTTAATTATTTTACTTGCAAGTCTACATTTATACACATGCTCTGTAACTCTTCAAACAACAACTTTGCGGCGTAAGGTATGGTAACTTTCTTCCCCTTGATTACCATCTCATGTGCGTCGGAAGATACACACATGCGCTCATTAATCACATACGGGACACCGTGGGCGTTGAAGGAATCCTTCTCCATCTCTCCTACTCTCAGGCCACCACCGTTAGACCGCCCATCGTTCGGTTGGTGTGTCAGTTGATTTCTTCTTCCCCTTCCTCTGGCGTGCATCTTGTCATCCACCATGTGCTTCAAACGCTGATAGTAGGTGGGACCGAAAAAGATCTTTGCCTTTATTGGTCTCCCGGTCATTCCCGAATAGAGTTGTTGATCTCCTTTGCGATTGAACCCAGAGTTGTGCAATTCTTGCATGATATCCTCCACTTTTCTACCAGTGAAGGGGGAGGCATCACCGAAGGTTCCATTGATGGCAGATACCTTTCCGGTTAAACACTCAATCAGATGGCCAATTGTCATTCGAGATGGAATGGCGTGTGGGTTGATAATAATGTCCGGTACCATACCATCCATAGTGAAGGGCATGTCTTCTTGTGTATACAACATGCCTATGGTGCCTTTCTGACCGTGTCTACTAGAGAACTTGTCTCCGATCACCGGAACTCTGGTCTGTCTGGTCCTTACTTTTACCGCCCGGTCCCCGTTCCTCTCCTGAAACATCATTACCTTGTCGATGGTACCGGTTGCGCATGCCATTTTAGAATTGTCTTCTCCCTGTACCTTGAGGCCATTGGATGCTTTTTCATAAGATACTTTTCCGATCACACAGTCGCCCCTTTCAACCTTTACACCCGGGCGTAACATTCCGTCTTCTTCCAGATTGTCATATTTACCCACTCGACGTTTCTTTTGCGGTTTTTCGAATACAGAAAACTGCTTTCCGCTGAGTGATTCTTTGATGGTCTTGTAGGTATCTGCTCTGGCAAACCCTCTGTCCAACGCACTTTGATTGACAATGATACTATCCTCCTGATTGAAGGAATGGAAAGGCATTATGGCCACAATGGCGTTGGTACCAGTTGGTAGATCATGGACGCCGTAATGGTTCGCCAAACCAGTGGATACCAGAGGTTTTTGACCATACCACATAATGTTGGTGGTGGTGTCCATTCTAGACTGGAAATTGGAGGCATTAACACCCTGCGCCTGTTTTGCCATGGCACATTGGTAAGTATTTCTAGTCCCGGGATTCCGGTCTGAAAAGGGGATGGTACTCGCACACAGACCATTCATCATGGCGTTGGATATCTCACAGTGAGTGTGCTCCGATGTAACATCTTTGGCGAAGAAGGCTACTAGTGTTGTGTCTTCCTCTTCACAGTCCAAATATTCAATAACACCTTCGCACAACAACTGGCCAAAGGTCATCGTATCGGCATCTTCAATGGTTTCGTATACACATTTTCCATCTTTTACAATGAGTAAGGGACGACACAACCTGCCAGAGGTGGTCGATATTTGAATATTGTTCCTCCACCGTTTGTATGTGATGGACATATCTTTTGCGAATTGGCCGGATCTCCTTGTAAACAATACAGTGTCCACCAATCGTTTCGTTTCGGAAGTGCTCCCTTCGTATATACCATTGATATATACCTGCGTGTGTTTCAAATTCTCGATGGCGATTGGCAACAAATACTGCTGAATCACCCGACGTATGGCCTGTGGGTCGCGTTCCAGAGAGGTATAGGACTGAACCGACAATTGTTTTTCCAGACCACAAGGTTGTCCCTCTGGTGTCTCGGCACAACAGTACCTACCCCAATGAGACCCATGAAGGTAACGAGGCTTGGGCAGTTTCTGTGTTTTTTCGACCGAGGAAGACACTCTCCTCAGTTGTGAAATTGTGCTGATGTAGGTCAGGCGTTGTAGTGCCTGTGCTACTCCTGCTCGTTGTTGTCGGTCTACAAAGGTGGTGTTCCAGTTTCCAGTGGCCAAAGAGTATTGAAATCCGTCGGTTATGGTATTGGATTTAGACAACCAGTTGCGTATTTTTTCGTCAGTGATTCCCCTCTTTAGTTTCGGTAACGATTTCTGGCACAACAAACGAGTATCATTGCACATTTTAATCATCAAATGCAAGAACAGGGTAGACAAAAGAGTGCAAGAGGTTTCCACCCGTTGATTTGCCACGGAATCTCTGTCGGTGGGAAGTATCTTACCCGTGGCAACTGCTAATAATTCCTGTATCATACCAACAATAAACACTGCCTTCTTTTCTATACCCATGTGTGGTACCAGAACATTTTTTAGTGCATTGTTGAGTCTATCTTCTTCGGATTGACCGACATTGTACACTTCTCGAATGCGTATTCGTCGTCTGGCTTCTTCCACCGTGGGTGGCAAATTACGAAACGATGCTTCGAGACAGGCATTTTCTTCATTGTCAAATACCTTTCGAATTTCATCCATGTCTGCTCCCATCGCCATGAGAAGAACCATCACCGGTATCTCCTCCTCTAAACGTGGAAAGGTACACATAACGCTAGTATTGTCTTTGTATTTGATGGTGGTCACATGTACACGCTTGTTACGCTCCGATTTAACGGCACATGCAGAAACTCCATTCTTGAGGTATGTAATCATGCGGTTGTGCATCGAGGAGGTTTGTCCAACCAGAGACTTCTCATTGCCATTAACGA
>Ga0315320_10002361_pt1 | contig 15537 bp, 16 predicted proteins | sample M140m21515metaG_FD_203458 | JGI IMG/M metagenome (GOLD analysis project Ga0315320, IMG submission 203458) | Ammonia-oxidizing marine archaeal communities from Monterey Bay, California, United States - M1 40m 21515 | ecosystem: Environmental > Aquatic > Marine > Coastal | place: USA: California... | reverse complement strand
GGCGACGCCGAACATCGCGCCGTCGAGATGCAGCCAGGCACCGTGCCGGCGGGTGATCTCCGAGATCGCGGCGGTGTCGTCGATCGCGCCGCTGGAGGTCGTGCCGCAGGTGGTGCAGACGTAGAAGGGGATGCGGCCCGCGGCGGCGTCCTCGTCCATGAGCCGTTCGAGTTCGTCCGGACGCATGGCGTGCGTCTCGGGATCCGCGGGGACCAGCCGGAGATTCGCCCGGCCGATGCCCGCCATGCCGCACGCCTTCTCGACCGAGGAGTGCGCGTGTTCACTGGTGTAGGCGACGAGCGGTCGGCAGGCGGTGACGCCGTCTCGCCCGGCGACGCCGTCGGTGGCCCGCTCGCGGGCGGCGAGCAGGGAGCAGAGGGTGGCGCTGCTCGCGGTGTCCTGGATCACGCCCCCGCCGGGAAGATCCGATCGGCCGCTGTCGTCGCGCGGACCGGTTCGGAAGCGGTCGGGCAGTCCGAGGATCTCGAGGGCCCAGTCCATCATCAGCGACTCGAGTTCGGTACAGGCCGGACTGGTCGCCCAGATCATGCCCTGGGTGCCGAGGCCGGCGGCGAGCATCTCGCCGAGGATCGAGGGGAAGGAGTGATTGCAGGGGAAGTAGGCGAACCAGTTCGGGCTCTGCCAGTGGGTGAGGCCCGGCATGATCTTCTCGTCGACGACGTCGAGCAGGTCCTCGATCGACCCACCGTGTTCCGGGGGGGAGATCGGGAACGCGCGACGGACGGATCCGGGTTCGACCGTGGAGGCGACCGGAAGCGTCTCGGCCCGGTCGAGGTAGTTCGTGATCCAGCGGAGGGTCGCGTCGCCGAGCCGCTCGAAGATGGCGGCGTCCATGTGAGGATGGGCAGGATGGGCAGGATGGACGGGACGGTCGGGATCGGACGAACCGGAATCGAAGGGTGAGGCTTTCATGTCCGTCATGCTACGCACCCCGAGGTCGGGGCGAGCGCGCATGAAAAAGCGGCGAGCCCGTGAAAGGCGTCGCCGCTCCTGGTGGCATCTCTGCCCCCTTGTGCACCAGCATTCGAAGGTAACCCACGCGGTGTCGAAAGCGAAGGGAATTCCTCCGAATGACCGATGACCGCTCGCCGATCAGGCGGGAAGCGACTCCAGTTCGCTGCCGACGCGTTCCATCAGCGGTCCGACCGTCTCCTCGCCGAGGTCGAACTTCGCCCCGGCGGCCTCGAAGAGGTCCGGAAGCGGGCGGGTTCCGCCGAGGGCGAGACCGGCCATGTACCGCTCGATCGCGTCCTTCTCGCCCTTCAGTGAGTTGCACCACACCTGCAGGGCGCCGAGCTGGGCGATGCCGTATTCGATGTAGTAGAAGGGCACGCCGAAGAGGTGCAGCTGCCGCTGCCACGACGCGGATCTCGCGTCTTCGAATCCGGTCCAGTCGACGTCGGCGCCGAAGCGATCCGTGAGTTCGATCCACTTGGCGGTCCGCTGGTCGCGGGTGTGTCCGGGGGTGGTGTAGATCCAGTGCTGGAACGCGTCGATGGTCGCGATCCACGGCAGGATCGACGCCATGCCTTCGAGGTGTTCGCGTCGCGCCCGATCCGCATCGGTCGCGTCGTAGAACTCGTCGAGGTAGGGGAAGGTCAGGAGTTCCTGGGCCATCGACGCGACTTCGCAGAACTCCATCGGGGCGGAGCGGTATGCGAGGATCGGCTCGTCGACGCACAGCATCGAGTGGAACGCGTGGCCGGCCTCGTGGACCATCGTCTCGAGGTCGCGGTGCAGGCCGGCGGCGTTCATGAAGATGAACGGCTTGCGGCTGCGTTCCCGCTGGTACTGGTAACCGCCGGGCGCCTTGCCCTTGCGGGAGGCGAGGTCGAGGCAGTCGCCCTCGCGAAGCTCGTCGAACATGGTGCCGAGTCGCTCGTCCATCCGGTGGAAGACCTTGCTGGTCTTCTCGACCATCTCGTCGGCGGTGTCGAAGGGACGCAGCGGTGCCCGGCCCTTCACGTCGACCCCGAGGTCCCAGGGACGGAGCGGGTCGAGTCCGAGTTCGGTCCGGCGTTCGGCGTTCAGGCGTCGCAGCACGGGCACGCAGTGCTTCTCGACCGCGTCGTGGAATCGTTCGCAGTCCGCGGGTTCGTAGTCGTACCGGTGCATGCGTCGGTGCTGGAAGTCGCGGAAGTTGTCGAAGCCTGCGTTCGCAGCGAGCTGGTTCCGCTTTTCGATCATCTCGTCGTAGATGTCGTCGATCTCGTCCCGGTTCGCGAGGCGGCGTTCGGCGATGCCCTTCCAGGCGCCCTCCCGGACCTCCCGGTCGGTGACTTCGAGATAGCGGCCCATCTCGGGCATGGTCCGTTCCTCACCGTCGAATTCGACGGTCATCACGGCGCAGAGCTTGGAGTACTTCTGGTCGAGCAGGCTGAGTTCCGTCTCGATCGGGACGTTCTCCTCGCGGAAGATCTCGACGTCGGTGCGAAGGGACCGCAGCAGGACGTCGTAGCGCTCGGGGTCGAGTCCCTCGACGTGGGGGGATTCCACGATCTTGCGATCGAGTTCGAAGCCGACCTTCTTCAGGTGGGGTTCGACCTCCTGCACGAACTTCTCGAAGGCCTTCTGCACGACCTCGTCGTCGGCGTGGCGGGTGGTCTCGATGTAGAGGTTCGCCATCGCCTCGCTGGCGGCCGCATCGAGTTCGCTTCGATCGAGGATGAGCCCCTTGAGGCAGTTCGCGCAGTTGAGCTTCCGATCCACGAGGCTCCGGTACAGCGGTTCGAGATTGCTCCACTCGTGGGCGTCGAGGTCGGCGGGAACGAAATCGGATTCGGTCGAGCAGGACATGGCGGGGGCCTCGTGCAAGGTTGGCGAGCCCGATTCGATCATCGTCGAACCGGTCGCGGGTCGATCGCACCGCTCCGGAACTTCCGGGTCGGCGGAGACGGGATTGTAGAGGCGGGGCTCAGCGTTCGACTTCGTCGAGCACGATCCCCGGGGAATTTTGCACCGGAATCGCGGGAATGCCCGTCTGCTCCGTGATCGCGGCGGCCAGCAGGTCGGCGTGGAGCGACGCGTCGCAGATCGTGAACAGGGTCGAGCCGCTTCCGGAAAGGTGGACGGGGCCCTCGACGATCGCCCGGACCCGCTCGACGTCCTCGAGAAGCGCGGGATGGAGGTCGAAGGCGGCGGCCGCGAGGTCGTTGAACGGGGAATCCGTGAGCAGCGTGGATTCGACGAGGCTCCGGACCCGCGGTTCGTCGACCCGGGCCTCCGGCTGGAGTTCGTCGAACCGCCGATACACCGGCCCGGTCGGACAGGCGGTCTCGGGCAGCACCAGCACCGCGTGCAGATCGGCCGGCGCCTCGTGGAGTTCCACCTGTTCACCGAGGCCGGCCACGACCGCGGCGCCACCGTGCACCTGGAACGCGACGTCGGAGCCCAGCGGGCCGCCGACCTCCGCGAGTTCGTCGGTGCTCAGGTCGAGTTGGAAGAGCTGGTTGAGGGCGTGAAGCATCACGGCGGCGTCCGCCGAGCCGCCGCCGAGCCCGCCGCCGACGGGAATCCGCTTCTCGATCCGGGCCTGGACCGCGAGGGCGCGGCCGACGCGTCGCTCGAGCGCGTCGTGGGCCAGCACCGCGAGATCCTTCGACACCGACCAGTCGATGTCGGATCGTCTTCGGGCGTCGTCGTGCCAGTTGATCGCGTAGCGACTGGGATAGCCGACCGGCAGCCGGACCAGATCGAGTTCGTCGTACAGGTCGACGGAGGTCATCCAGCTCGCGATCGGGTGCATGCCGTCGGAATCGGGTCCGCCGACCGAGAGGGCGAGATTCAATTTGGCGGCCCCGCGGGCCCGGAGTCGTTCGCGCATGTCGTTGGTTTCCTCGAACGGCCGAGCGTACCACCCATCCGCCGTTCCGTCCGTCGCCGATCGGATCCGGTTGTCCTCCGGATGCCGGCGTCCGGGATCCTCGATGCGGGAATGTCCGATCCCGTCGCGATCGAACTGGGAATTCACGGTGCTCGTGGCGTACCATCGGGTTCCATGCTCTGGCAACCTCGAATCCCCGACGAGTATCACGCCGCCGATTCCGCGGACGTGGTCGCCCGAATCGAATCGCGCCGCGCCGAGCTCGGCGATCGCGTGCTCATCCTCGGGCATCATTACCAGCAGGACGACGTGATCCGGCATGCGGATCTCACCGGGGACAGTCTCAAGCTGAGCCGGATGGCGGCGGAAGAGGCGGCCCGTCGTGGCACCGAGTCGATCGTGTTCTGCGGCGTCCACTTCATGGCCGAGACGGCCGACATCCTGACGCCGTCGTCGGTCTCGGTGATCCTTCCGGACCTGTCGGCCGGTTGTTCGATGGCCGACATGGCGGAGTGGGACGACGTCAGCGAGTGCTGGTCCGAACTCGAGCGCATTCTCGACGGCGATCGGGTCATCCCGGTGACCTACGTGAACAGTTCGGCCGCGGTGAAGGCCTTCGTCGGCATGCACGGCGGCGCCTGCTGCACGAGTTCCAATGCGGGTGCGGTCTTCGACTGGGCCCGCGCGGGCGGCGACACGCCGGAGGACGGACCCGCGAGGATCCTCTTCCTTCCGGACCAGCATCTCGGTCGCAACACCGCCCACGCGCGGGGCCTGCGGACCGAGGTCGACGCGGCCCTCGATGGGGATTCGCGACTGCCCGAGACGGTCCTCTGGGATCCGCGCTCGGACGATCCGGTCGACGAGGACCGCATCCGGGCCGCACAGGTGATTCTCTGGGCGGGCCACTGCAGCGTGCATCGTCTGTTTCGAGCCGAACACGTCGCCGCCGCCCGGGCGGAGGATCCCGACTGCACGGTCATCGTGCATCCGGAGTGCTGCCAGGAGGTCGTCGATCTGGCGGACGTGGCGGGAAGCACCGAATACATCATCGAGGCGCTCGAGTCCGCGAAGCCCGGATCACGCTGGTTCGTCGGCACCGAAGTGCATCTCGTGCACCGCGTCGCGGAGGCGATGAAGGCCCGGGAAGTCGAGGTGCGGATGCTCAGCGACTGCCAGTGCCTGTGCACCACGATGTACCGGATCGACCCGCCGCATCTGCTCTGGATCCTCGACAATCTCGCCGAGGGGCGGGTCGTCAATCGAATCGAGGTGCACGAGGAGGCGGCGGCCCACGCGCGCACCGCGCTGGAACGAATGCTCGCCAACGTGCCCGCCGCTCCCGTGCCCGTGAAGGGCTGATCCGGTCCGGTGCATCACCCGGCGGGACCGCCGGAGGGGTACACTCGCGCCGCAAGCGGCCGGATCGTTCCGGCCCGGACCACGTCGGAGCGACGCCATGCGGATCGTCATCTGCGGAGCGGGAGAAGTCGGCAGCCATGCGGCCGAGGTCCTCGTCCGGGCCGACCACGCCGTCACCATCATCGATCTCGACGCGGAACGGCTCCGTCCCATCGAGGACAGCATCGACGCCCGGACCGTGGTCGGGAACTGCGCCCGGGCGGACGTGCTCACGGACGCCGGCGCGGCGGACGCCGACATGGTGGTCGCGGCCACGAACGTCGACGAGGTCAACCTGCTCACCGCCTCCATCGCCAAGCGCTGCGGCGCCCGGAAGGTCGTCGCGCGGGTCCACGACTTCAACTTCGCGGACCGGCGAGGTTACGACTACGGCGAGATGCTCGGGATCGACCACCTGATCTGCCCGGAATACAGCACGGCGCAGGCGATCGCCCAGAACCTTCGCAACCCGGCGGCCCTCGCGGTCGAGGCGTTCGCGCGGGGGCAGGTGGAGATGCAGCAGTTCGAGGTCGCCGAAGGGTGTTCCGCGGCGGGTCGTCCGATGTCCGGTCTCGGTCTTCCGGCCGGGGCTCGCGTCGCCGCGATCATTCGCGACGGCGTCGTCGACGTGCCCGATTCGTCATCCACGGTCGCGGCGGGGGACCTGGTGGTGCTCGTCGCGGACGCGCCGATCTACGACACCGCCCGCAAGATGTTCCGTGAGAATCCGAAGTCACGCCGATCGATCGTCCTGCAGGGCGCGACCCCGATGGCGAAGTGGGTCTGCCGAGCCCTGCGGGGGCGGGCCTTCTCGATCCGAGTCTTCGAGCAGGATCGCGAACGCGCCGAACAGATCGCGGTGGACCTTGAGTGGGTCACCGTGATCGCGAGCGATGTGAACGACGCCACGGTGTTCTCCGAGGAGCGGATCCAGGACGCGGATCATTTCGTGGCCCTGCGGGACGACGACGAGGACAACATCATCGCCGGCGTGCTCGCGAAGCTTCGCGGCGTCGATTCGGTGACGGTCATCGTGCAACGTTCGACCTATCTCGACTCCGTCTACGCGATCGGCCTCGACCGGGCGTACAGTCCGCGCACGGTCGCGGCGAAGCAGATCGAGGAGGCCCTCGACGATCGGCCGGTGAGGACGATCTCCAAGCTCGCGGACGGAAGCGTCTCGGTCTTCCGGGTCCGGGTCGGGCCCGACTGTGAGATCGCGGGCCAGCGACTTCGGACCATCAAGCTGACCCCGGACTGGTCGGTCATCGCGGTGCAGCGCGGGGAGACCACCCGCGTTCCACATGCGGATGACGAGATGATGGCCGGCGACGAGGTGCTTGTCCTCGGTCGGACGAAGCACGCGGACCGACTCCAGGAGATCTTCGATGCGCGTTGAGACCGACCGTGATCCCGGGATCGGTTCGGGATGAACTTCCCGATGGTGTTCCGACAACTCGGTCTGCTGATGCTCCTGCTGGCGGGACTGCTCCTCGTGCATGCGGGGGTGGCGGGGATGTACCTCGCCGGCGGCGACGAGGCGGAAAAGGCGGCGGTGTGGGCGTTCCTGACCGCTGCGGGAATCGCCGGTCTCCTCGGTGCGGGGGCGATGTTCGCGTTCCGCGGCACGGTCCGGGAGATCGGTCGCCGGGAGGCGTGCCTCCTGGTGGTCGCGTCGTGGTTGATCGGGGCCATCGTCGCCGCGATCCCATTCGCGGGGTGGTCGATGTACTGCTCGCTGCCGCAGGCCGGGATGCTCGACGGCGTGGTCGACCCGTTCTTCGAGGCGATGAGCGGACTGACCACGTGCGGCGCCACCATCCTGACCGACATCGAGGCGCTCCCACGGAGCATCCTCCTCTGGCGATCGGCGATCCAGTGGATCGGCGGTCTCGGGGTGATCGTGATCTTCGTCGCGATCCTCCCCTCCCTCGGCACCGGGGGGAAGAAGATGTACCTCACCGAGTCGACGGGGCCCACGCCGGAGGGGCTGCGGCCCCATGCCCGGGAGACGGCGCGAGTCATCCTGCTCGTCTATCTCGGGTTCACGTTCCTGGAATTCCCCATCCTGATGTTGTGTGGGATGTCGGTGTTCGACGCGATCTGCCACACCTTCACGTCGGTGGCCACCGGTGGGTTCTCCACCCGAAATGCCAGCGTCGCCGCGTTCGACTCCGTCGCGGTGGAAGTGGTGATGATGACCTTCATGACCCTGAGCGGAATCAGCTTCTCGCTCTATTTTCTCGCGTTTCGAAGACGTTTCGAGATGATCCGGCGCAGTTCGGAGCTTCGGCTGTTCCTCGGTCTGCTGGTGCTCGTCTCGATCGCCTGCAGTCTCGCGCTGTGGACGCACGGCTGGCAGGATCCCGACTACCGGATCGCGGTGGTCGGCGGATCGACGGTCGAACCGACCGTGCTGAACTCCCTTCGCTACGGCGTGTTCACGGTGGTGAGCATCCTGACGACCTCGGGATTCGCCACCGCGGTGTACGAGGACTGGCCCGCGGTCGCGATCGTCTTTCTCCTGTCGATCTTCCTCGTCGGCGCCATGGCGGGCTCGACTTCCGGCGGGATCAAGCTGATCCGGGTCTGGATCGCCGGAAAGCTGATGCTGCGCGAGGTGGAACGAGAGTTTCGTCCGGACGTGGTACGGCCCTTGAAGGTCGGAAGGAGCATCATCTCTCCGGACGTTCGCGTTTCGGCGATCGTGCTGGTGTTGTTCACGCTCGTCCTCGCGGCGGCGGGAACCGGGCTCCTGAAGATCTTCGAAGGCGCCGACGGCATCGACCTCACCACGGCCTCGAGCGCCGCCGCGAGCTGTCTCGCGAACGTCGGCCCGGCCTTCGGCAGGGTGGGTTCGGATGACCACTACTCGTGGCTGACGCCGGCGAGCAAGTCGGTGCTGATCGCCCTGATGCTGCTGGGCAGGCTCGAACTGTTCGTGGTGATCGCCCTCTTCACGCGGCGATTCTGGAACCGGGGCTGAGCGTCGACGGATCTTCGGCGCCTCCGGCCATCACCCGCGATTCACATGGGCTTGTCTTCGATGGTCTGGTCGTAGACCTCGAGGAGCTTCGTCTTGTCGAAGATCATCTCCTGGCGGGTGAGCCCGGTGATCTCGTACCTCGGCGTGAGCTCGATCGCGTCGACCGGGCAGGCCTCTTCGCACATCCCGCAATAGATGCATCGCAGTTCGTCGATGTCGAACTGCTTGGGATACTTCTCGCGATCGTCCCAGGGGCTCTCCTCGGCGACGATGTGGATGCAGTTGGCGGGGCAGGCGGTGGCGCACATGAAGCAGGCCACGCAGCGGACCCGGTCGTCATCGTCCTTGTTGAGTCGGTGGACGCCCCGGAAGTAGTCGCGGAACTGACCGCCTTCCTCGACCGGGCGCTGGTCCCGCTTCTCTTCGGGGTACTGGACGACCCAGATGGTGTCCTTGTTCTTCCCGTCGCGGCCGACGTTCTTGAACGCATGACGCAACGTGGTACCGAGTCCGCGGAAGATCTCCGGCAGGAACAGGCGTTCCGCGGTCGAAAGCTTCTTCGGGGTCACGTCAACGATGTGGTCTTCAGTGGTCATCGGTGAGGAGTGTACGAAGCCGCCCGACGCAGGGCGAGTCGAAGACGCGATTCCGCATGACCGGGCCCGAGGGCTGATAGGCTCCGGGTCCGATGACAGGAACCTCCGGAAATCGTGGTGGCGACGACGTCGAGACGCGGATCGGCTGGCGCATGGCCGGGCTGGGGATGGAGACCGCCTCGTTCGTCCTTGGCGGCGTCGTGCTCGGCTGGATCGCTCGCGAGGCCTTGGGCGGTGGCGACGTCTGGATCATCGTCGGGGCCGTGGCGGGGATCGCGAGCGGGATCTCGCAGCTGATTCGCGGCGGCCTGAAGCTCAATCGGCAGCTCGACCGCGCTGCCGGGCGACGGAAGACGGGCCCGAGCGCCGGATCGAAGGACGAATGAAAGCCGATTCGGAGCAACTCTCGACGTCCGGTAATCGCAATGAGGAGCCGGTCTATTCCCTTCCCTGCAAAGGACTTGCGATCGGCTGGATGATCTCGCTCGCGGTCTCGATCGGTCTCTGGCCGTTGATCGGGCCGGTCGGCTGGCTCGACGAGGAAGGAATCCGCTGGGCGATGCTCGGGGCGGCCATCGGGGGCGGCATCGGGGGACTCGGACTGCTCGTGATCGGCCCCTGGAAACCCCGTCGCTCCGGTGATCTTCCGACCCTCTGGCTCGCCGCCACCACGGCGCGCATTCTTGCGATTCCGGGCGTGGCCTTTGTGCTATATTCCTCGATCCATCCGCCGGACAAGCCCTACGTTCTGGGCGTGGCCGCCGGAGCCCTCGCGTTGCTCGTGGTCGAAGTACCACTCATCGCCCGGGCGATGCTCCGCCAGATCGCCGACGACGAGTCGTCGGCGTCCCGGGCGAACGCGTCGGATGGGTGATCTTCGCGGAGGTTCGACTCCGCCGTTCGTCGGTTCTTCCCCTCACCTCGTCGCGTCGGAGCACGGTGTTGTCCAAGCTTCTTCTAGCCGCTGATTCCCCTCTTGGTCACGTCGTGAACCAGCAGGAGACCCTCTGGAGCGAGATCCAGTGGGTCGGTGAAATCGGCAACGTCGCATCGACCCACGTGATCATGCTGGTGACCGGCGGCATCCTGCTGCTGTTCGCGATGCTGCTGGCGTCCAAGCGGATTCGAACCGGTGCCGACGCCGAAGGCAATGCCCGATACGTCACCAAGGGCCGGCTCGCTCAGATCATCGAGGTGATGTTCCTCTACCTCCGTGACGAGATGATCCAGCCGATCCTCGGCGAGAAGCAGACGCGTCGCTGGACCCCGTTCCTGTTCACGACCTTCTTCTTCATCCTGACGCTCAACCTGCTCGGGATGATTCCGATGCAGGATCTGCACCACTTCCTGCATCACTTCGTCGGCAAGGACGACTACCTGCCGGCCTTCGGCGGCACCGCCACCGCGAACATCAACACCACCGCGGTCCTCGCGCTGTGTGCTTTCGTCGCGATCCAGATCCACTCGTTCCGCGAGCTTGGATTCATGGGCTGGCTCGATCACCTCACCTGCGGCCTCACCAAGGGGCCGAAGGGCCTTCTCCTGGTGGTTCCGATCGTGTTCGCGGTCGAATTCGCCGGCGTGTTCATCAAGCCGATCGCTCTCGCGATCCGCCTCTTCGCGAACATGATGGGCGGCCACATCCTGCTCGCCACCATCATCATGCTGCCCTCGATGGCCCAGCTCGGTCTCGAGCCCGGCGGCGGAAGCTGGTGGGCGGTCAGTGCCGCGACCGGTCTCTTCGCGATGGCCCTCACCATTCTCGAACTCTTCGTCGCCTTCCTCCAGGCGTTCGTCTTCATGTTCCTCACCGCGGTCTTCATCAGCCTGATGAGCCACGAGGAGCACGAAGAGGAAGACCATGATGCTGACGACGTCGCGGCGGAGGTCGCCGCGATCCACTGATCGATTCAACGACCACCATTTCTCCCGGCGGCGGGATGAATGGGTTTCAGATTCAAAGACTCACCAAGGACGCCTCGGCGTCGCACCCGGAGATTCGGATTCCAATGAACAAGCTCATCCCCCTCTTCGTGTTCACCCTTCTCGGTTCGCTCGTCATCGTCGAGCCGGCGCTCGCCGCCGACGGCGACATGCCCAACTGGGGCTCGGGTATCGGCAAGGGCATCGCCGCCGGCCTCGCGGTCATCGGTGCGGGCATCGGCATCGGCCGCATCGGCGCCGGCGCCTGTGAAGCCACCGCCCGCCAGCCTGAAATGGGCGGCCGTATCTTCGTGAACATGATCCTCACCGCCGCGCTCGTCGAAGGTGTCGCCCTGTTCGGCGTCGTCGTCGGCTTCCTCATGGTCGGCTGAGATCGCGAACACCTCCCCGGCTCCGGCGTCCATCGCCGGAGCCGGGGAACTCCCCTTCGTACCGACGGAGTGTCGAATGCCTGTCTCATTCCTTTTCGCGGCCGCTGAGAACCCCAATCCCATGGCCTCCGAGCCGTGGGTCGCGGGTACCGCCCTGGTGGTCTTCGTCTGCGCCTTCGGATTCCTGTATCTCAAGGTCTGGCCCGTCATCACGAAGGGGCTCGACGACCGGAACGACAAGATCCTCGGCGAGATCAAGGCCGCGGAGGACGCGCGTTCGCAGGCGAGTCAGGCACTGGCCGACTACGAGAAGAGTCTCGCGGAGGCCCGTGAGCAGGCGCAGCAGACCATCGCGGAGGCCAAGGCGGAAGCCCAGCGTCTCGGCGACGAGATGAAGGCCGCCAACGAGCGTGAACTCGCGGAGCGGATGGCTCGGGCCAAGGCGGACATCGAGTCCGCTCGCAAGGCCGCGGTCGCCGACATCCACGCCAACGCCACTGAACTCGCGGCCGCCGTCGCAGGCAAGATCCTGAAGCGGGAGATCAATCCCGCGGATCAGGCCCGTCTCGTCGAGGAAAGCCTTCGAGAGCTCGACGGCGCCGGCGTCTGACCACTCTTTCGTTCCACTGAACCACGGATCACCACTCGCCCATGACCACCACCTCGGAAACCGTCGATGCCGTGGCTCGCGTCTACGCACAGAGCCTGCTGGAACTCGCGGACGCCGCGGGCGGCGACGACAAGATCGTCGAGACCGGCGGTGAGCTGAGCGTGATCGCGGAGATGATCCGCGACGACGCGGAGGTCGCGGAGTTCCTTCGTTCGCCGATCGTCGACTCCGACAAGCGGGCCGAATCGCTGCGTCGGATCTTCGAAGGCCGGGTGTCGGATCTGGTGCTCCGGTTCATGCTCGTCCTGAACGGCAAGGGCCGTCTCGGCGAGTTCGGTGCGATGACCTCGGCCTACGACCAGCTCGTCAACGAACGAATGGGACGGGTGGAGGTCGACGTCATGACGGTCGACGGATCGCTCGGTGCCGATCAGCTCGCGCTGCTCGCCGAGAAGGTCAAGGCGAAGCTCGGCCAGGAGCCGGTCTTCCACCAGTACGCGGATGAATCGCTGATCGGCGGCCTCGTGCTGCGGGTCGGAGACCAGTTGATCGACGGCTCCGTGCGGGGACAGCTCCGCCGGATGCGTGAGGAGCTCCTCGCTTCGGGATCCACCAGGGTCCGAGCGGGAGCGGACGACTTCCTGGCGGATTGACCGGGTGGTCGGATGCCGACCCCGACGGGTCGGTGGTGAGGAACGGTCCGGCGCGTCCGCGTCGGCCACAGGAGACCGGGTCGAATCCCGGTGAACACGACTTTCACAACTGCGCCGAATGCCGGCGCCTTGCGAGGCTTCCCGTGAAGATCAAGTCCGACGAGATCACCTCCGTCATCAAGCAGGAGATCGAGCAGTTCGCCACCGAGCTCTCGATTTCCGAGGTCGGCCAGGTCGTCGAAGTGGGCGACGGCATCGCCCGCGTGTACGGCCTTTCGAACGTCATGGCCGGCGAACTCCTCGAGTTCCAGGGCCAGCACGGCACCATCATGGGCCAGGCGATGAACCTCGAGTCCGACACCGTCGGCGTGGTGCTCTACGGCTCTTCGGTCGGCATCCGCGAAGGCGACACCGTTCGTTCGACCGGTCGCCTCCTCGAGGTTCCGGTGGGTGAGGCGCTCCTCGGCCGAGTGGTCAACGCCCTCGGCCAGCCCATCGACGGCGGACCGGCACTCGCGACCACCGAGACCCGGAAGGTCGACATCGTCGCACCGGGCATCGCCGCTCGACAGCCGGTGACCGAACCGATGCAGTTCGGCATCAAGGCGGTCGACTCGATGATTCCCGTGGGTCGCGGTCAGCGTGAACTCGTCATCGGCGACCGGAAGACGGGCAAGACCGCGGTCTGCCTCGACGCGATCATCAGTCAGAAGGAATTCTGGGGAACCGAAGACGCCGTGGTGTGCATCTACGTCGCGGTCGGCCAGAAGGAATCGACCGTCGCCAGCGTGGTGGACTCGCTCCGGGAAGCCGGTGCGATGGACTACACCATCGTGGTCTCCTCCGGTGCCTCCGACCCCGCTCCGATGCAGTACGTCGCCCCCTACTCGGGCACCGCGATGGCCGAGCATTTCATGTGGCAGGGCAAGGACGGCAAGACGCCGAAGCACGTCCTGTGCGTGTACGACGACCTCTCCAAGCAGGCCGTCGCCTACCGCGAACTCTCGCTGCTCCTTCGTCGTCCTCCCGGTCGCGAAGCGTATCCCGGCGACGTGTTCTACCTGCACAGTCGTCTGCTCGAACGAGCCACGAAGCTCTCGGATGAGAACGGTGGCGGTTCGATCACCTCCCTTCCGATCATCGAGACGCAGGAAGGCGACGTTTCCGCGTACATCCCGACCAACGTGATCTCGATCACCGACGGTCAGATCTACCTCCAGCCCGAACTGTTCGCAGCCGGCATCCGGCCCGCGATCAACGTGGGCATCTCGGTGAGTCGCGTGGGCGGCAACGCCCAGATCAAGGCGATGAAGGAGATCGCGGGTTCGCTTCGACTCGACCTCGCGGCCTTCCGTGAACTCGAGGCGTTCGCCCAGCTCGGCACCGAACTCGACCCGTCCTCCCAGCGTCAGCTGACGCGGGGCCAGCGGATGGCGGAGCTCCTCAAGCAGGGGCAGTTCGTCCCGATGAACGTGATCGACCAGTGCCTCTCGATCTTCGCGGGCACGCGTGGTTTCCTCGACGACGTGGACCTCGAGCGGGTCTCCGCCTTCGAGTCCGACCTGCTCGAGTACTTCCGTGGCAAGGGTTCGGCGGTCCGCGAGAAGCTCGTCGCGGCGAAGAGCTTCAAGGGCATGGAAGACGAGTTCAAGGCCGCCTGCGAGGACTTCAAGTCCAACTGGGCCGGCTGAACCCGCCTTCGTTCCGTACAACGATCGAATTCCACGGCCGCACCCTCCGGGTGCGGCCGTGTTCTTTCCTGCGATGGATGTTGAAGACCGATTTCAGCGACTGGCATGCAACCCCCGGGCCTCGAAACCGAAGAAGGCGGTGCCGGCGGGAAATCGAGACTTCGGCATCCAGTACGCTCACGAGACGGAGTCACACGATGAGGCGAACACGACCGATCCGGAACCACGAGAATCCCCGACGACGGCGGGCCGGTCGGCTCGCGAGCGGCATCGCGTTTTCGATGCTGTTCACGGTCGCGGGCTGCGTCGCCGCCAACGACTTGACGGGGGAGAGCGTGCCTTCCAATTCCGTGGAGATCGAGGATCTCGATCGAGCCCGTTCGCTCGGGGCGATCGACGAAGCGGATTACCTCCGACTCCGCCGATCGTTCATCCTCGCCGACTGACCGACTTCAAATCAGGAAACTGGGGTACAGACCGATGAATCGAAATCACCCGCGCCGTTTCGCACTCGCCTCCACCGCCATCATGCTCGCCGGACTCGGCGGGTGCGTCGTGGGGAACAACTCCAAGCTCCAGCGTCCCACGATCGGCCAGGAGCTGATCGATCTCCAGAAGGCGAAGGACTCCGGCGCCATCGACGAGGTGGAATACGTTCAGACCCGCGCCCGGCTTCTCGCAGGTGCCGGCGTGCCGCCGACCTCGACCTCGGCGTCTGCCCCGGCGTCGAACGCAGACGGTTGAAGAGGACTCCGTCGCTCGCCGTGGATGGGGTGCGTCGCATGAATGCGATCCGATCGCGGGCCGGTGATCAGCCTTCCGCCGCCCCCGGGGATGATCCGGACGAGTTCCCGGCCTGTCCGGGGTGCGGATACCTCAGGCGGACCACCGGCCGTTGCCCCGAGTGCGGACTGTCGTACGAAGCGATGACGTCGCTGCGCGATCGGGCTCTGCGACGGGTGGGGGCGCGGTGGACGGGCGTCTGGGTCCTGCTGGCGTTGTACCTGCCCCAGTGCTGGATCTTCCTGATGCCGGGGTCGTGGAGCGCCTACCGATGGTCGTGGATCGCGTACTGGCCGGTCCTGCCCGGGTTCCTCCCCGGGGTGGTGTTCGGCAGGGCGGTGTTCGGCGTCGGTCCGAGTGACCCGTCGGGAATCGCGTCGATGGCGGCGGTGACCGCGGCGCTCGGTATCGGAGCGTTCATGATCGCGCGACGGGGTTCGACGCGTCGGGCCCTGGTCTGCACGGGACTGTTCGGCGTGGGCGTCGTCCATGCCTTCGTTCTGCACGGCCTGTATTCCGCCTGAGTCGTGGTCCGGAGCATCGAGCGGCCTCTGGTATCTTCGGGGCGGCCCACCGGAGCATCCGCCATGAATCCGATCCGACAACACTGGAACGACGTCTGGTCGACCAAGGCCCACGCCGAAACGAGCTGGTACCA
>Ga0315320_10002359_pt1 | contig 15539 bp, 4 predicted proteins | sample M140m21515metaG_FD_203458 | JGI IMG/M metagenome (GOLD analysis project Ga0315320, IMG submission 203458) | Ammonia-oxidizing marine archaeal communities from Monterey Bay, California, United States - M1 40m 21515 | ecosystem: Environmental > Aquatic > Marine > Coastal | place: USA: California... | reverse complement strand
TGGGTGGGTACTCCGGGTCACTCACGGTCACCACTCCATTGTAGAACTCGCTTGCAAGACTCGGAGTCAAGGACGTGGGAAAGCCCCCTGCGGCGTACGCCTCACTTCCACCGTCGAGCAGGGTTCCGAACGAGAGCGCGGTGATGTTCGGAGTGGAAGGGGTGCCGTCGTTGAAGATGCAGGGCCAACTCGCGTTGATGTTCCAGGCGATCAGGACCCACCCCACCTGCAGGTTCACGTCGATCTGAGGAAACGCGTTGTTTCCACTGGACGGGGTCTGCGCCTCCAATGTGTACGGGCCTGCGGAGGACACCGAGCTGTAGACCGCCAGCTCCGCTCCAGGGGCGAGGGAAGAGCCCACGTAGAGGAGGACATTGTCCAGGAACCGCGGGGTCGTGATCTCAAGCTGCACGTAGTACAGACCAGGGGCGCACGTATCAGGGAAGATCCCCCCCCCGAAGGATTCGTTCGTAGATGGGCCTGAGGCGTCCGCGTCTGCCGGGAACAGTTGGACGAGGAGACAGAGACAGAACGAGAGCAAAACGGAGGAGCGAAGCATAGGTCTGAGTATGCTCTATCCAACGATCTGCGTCAGCAGATGCGCAAGCCGAGTCCCGGGGGTCAGCCCCGAGGGCGTTATTCGGCCTCGCAGACGTAGCCGGTGGGGGTCGATGCGCAATCGACTTCGAACCAGTCGCCCGCCTGGTCTGCAGTCACACAATCATTTGCCGCGTCCGTTGATCCTGGTGGGAAGTTGGACGGGGTGTAGGTTGCGATGACGTTGAGCACAGAGTTGTTGGCTCCTGCACTCCAGGAATAGTCGCCTTCGACCAGGTCATCCTGCGCGCCGACCCAGGCGGTGCCGGTTGTGCTCGAAGCGGTAATCAGCGCGGCAACCTCACTGTTGTCGGTCGCATTCAAGATCTCAGCCAGTCGCATCAGCCTCCCGCCCACTGTCTGCTCGCAGGCGGTGACCGCTGCCGCCTGGGTCCCGGAAACATCGCAGTAGACGTAGTAGGGCCCCGTGGAATAGGCGGTGCCTGCCGCACCGTCACCACCGAGACAGTCGACACCGTCGCAGTCGCTGTCGATGCCATCGGTGTCGTCCGAGTCACCGGCAAACGGGAAGACCGTCGGGCCCGTGGTCACGTCATCGTCGCAGTCATCTCCGCCTTCGATGCCGCCGACAGAATCATTGTCCACGAACGCGGCGCACTCGAGGTAGTCATCGCTGTCCTCGTCCAGTTCGTCTCCGCCACCGTCGCTGAAGTTCGCGGTGCCAGAGCAGTCGTTGTCGTACCCGTCGCACACCTCGGTCTCGCCGCCGTTCATGTAATCGCGGGTGTCGTCGCAGTCGGAGCCGCCCGCAAACGCGTCAGCCCCTTCCTGGTCTACAAAGCCGGCGCACAGAAGGTAGGTGTCGGTGTCGCCATCGACTTCGTCGGTGAAGTCTGCGGACCCAGAGCAGTCGTTGTCGTAGCCGTCGCACACCTCGGTGCCGCCGGGGCGTTCGTAAGACCGCGCGTCGTCGCAGTCGTCTCCACCTTCGATGCCGCCCGCTCCGTCACTGTCCACAAAAAAGTTGGTGCACTCGACGTAGTTGTCTCCATCGGTGTCGTCCTCGTCGCCGCCGGCATCGAGGTAGTTCGCGGCGCCAGAGCAGTCGTTGTCGTAGCCATCGCAAATCTCGGTTCCGCCAGGGCTCTCATAGGACAGAGTGTCATCGCAGTCGGAGCCGCCCGCGAAGGCGTCGGCGACGTTCTGGTCTACAAAGCCGGTGCACAGAAGGTAGGTGTCGGTATCACCATCGACTTCGTCGGTGAAGTCTGCGGACCCAGAACAGTCGTTGTCGTAGCCGTCGCACACCTCGGTGCCGCCGGGGCTCTCATAGGGCAGAGAGTCGTCGCAATCAGAGCCGCCCGCGAAGGCGTCGGAGCCATCCTGGTCGACAAAGGTGGTAGCGCACAAAAGGTAGGTGTCCCCGTCGACATCAACTTCGTCGACGTCTGCGGAGCCAGAGCAGTCGTTGTCGTAGCCGTCACAGACTTCACTCGCGCCGCCGTTCATATAGCCGCGAGTGTCGTCGCAGTCAGAGCCGCCGGCGAAGGCGTCGGCGCCATCCTGGTCGACAAAGCCGGTACAGAGCAGGTAGCTGTCCGTGTCGCCGTCCAGCTCGTCTCCGCCACCGTTAGTGAAGTCAGCACCTGAAGAGCAATCGTTGTCGTAGCCATCACAGACTTCCGGGTTCGACGGGAAGCGATAGTCTCGCGTGTCGTCACAGTCGGAGCCGCCACTCAGGCCCGATGTGCTCGCAGCCACGTAGGAGCTGCAGGTAACCCAACCATCTGTATCCGTGTCCGTCTCATCACCCGGAGCGCTGGTGTAGGTGCCCGTTGAGCAGTCTGTATCGAATCCATCGCATGCCTCACTGGCTCCGGGGTTGATGGAGCCCGAGTAGGTGTCACTGGCGTCATCCCGACAGTCGCTGCCGCTCGTGATCCCCCCTGGCAGCGTCGGTGAACCCGTCACTGCGCACTCGATGTATCCATCGCTATCATCATCGAGCTCGGTGGCCACATCCGCTGGACTCGCTGAACCGCTGCTGCAGTTGCTGTCAAATCCGTCGCAGATCTCCGGTGCGGATGGGTAAATCGCAGCGTTGGTGTCGTCGCAGTCGTCGTCCGCGTTGCCCTGAATGCCGTCAGGACCGCAGGTGGTCACCAGGTCACCGTCCCCGTCGAGGTTGTCGTCCACGAGGTTATTGCAGTCGTTGTCCGCCGCATCACAGAGCTCTGGGGCTCCCGGGTAGACATTGGAGACTCCGTCGTCACAGTCGTCTCCACCCGCGATCCCGCCACCACCGTCACTATCTACAAACGCGGTGCACTCGAGATAGGAGTCACTGTCGCCGTCCAGTTCGTCACCACCACCGTCACTGAAGTTTGCGGTGCCAGAGCAGTCATTGTCGTACCCGTCGCAGACCTCAGTCTCGCCGCTGTTCATGTAGCTCGCGGTGTCATCGCAGTCGGAGCCGCCCGCGAAGGCGTCGGAGCCATTTTGGTCCACAAAGCCGGTGCAGAGGAGGTAGTTGTCCGTGTCGCCATCGACTTCGTCGGTGAAGTCTGCGGTGCCAGAGCAATCGTTGTCGTAGCCGTCGCACACCTCGGTGCCGCCGGGACTCTCGTAGGACAGCAAGTCGTTGCAGTCGTCTCCGCCTTCAAAGCCACCCGCGCCATCGCTGTTCACAAACGTGCTGCACTCGAGGTAGTTATCGCTGTCACCGTCGAGTTCGTCACCGCCGCCATTGGTGAAGTCAGCACCTGACGAGCAATCGTTGTCATAGCCATCGCAGACTTCGGTGTTCGTCGGGAAGCGGTAGGCCCGCGTGTCGTCGCAGTCGGTCCCGGAGACGATGGTTCCCGGCAGGACGGGCGAGCCGGCGACCGTGCACTCGATGTAGTTGTCACCGTCGTCGTCCGCCTCATTGGCGACATCTGGGGGGAAGGACGAACCCGTCGAGCAGTCCGTGTCCCAGCCATCGCAGACCTCCGTGGCCGCCTCGTTGATGGCCGGGTTGGTCTCATCGCAGTCGGTGGGGTTCGAAGCCGCGCTCTCGGAAGGGTCGTCGCAGTCACCGTCTCCAGTCGTGTCCTGACCTCCCGCGCAGTAACCGTCGCCATCCAGGTCGATGAGATTCGAGTCACAGGACACGTTGTCGAATCCCGGACTGCCCCTGCGGCTTCCGCCCCCCGTCCATCCGACCCCGGGCACACACCAGTTGGCTGTCGATGTGTCCACGGTGTCGTTTCCGGTGATGTAGTCGCCAAGGCTCGGCTCAAGAGTGATCGAGCTGTCGTTGCTGAGAGACGCGAGAGCTCCGGTCCAACCCAGCGTATCCACCGTGGTACCAGCAAGCTCGACCGTGACCGAATCGGTCGTCGCCGAGTCGAGCTCGAAGCCCGTCATGTCCGTGGTGTTCAAGCAATCTTTGAACGGTGCGCTCGCGCCCGTGCCGTTGGAGACGTCCACGCAGAGGACTTCGTACGAGTCGTCAGCCATCTGGAGAGGCGCGGTGACCGCATCCGTGTAGGTCCCCGTGAAGGTGTAGGAAGCCCCTGTCCCATCACTGAATACGAAGTTATGGAGCGACACGGTTCGGCCGGACGCGTTATAGATCTCGATCCATTGCCCGTCCGATCCGGTGACCTCTGTCATCAACTCAGTGACGGCGATGGAGCCCGCAGCCGCGTCCTCGTCAAACGTGCCATCGCAATCGTTATCGACCAGATTGTCCGCTCCAGCGGCGAGGTCCGAAGCGACACCAGGGTTCACGGCGTTCAACGAGTCGGCGCAGTCCTCACCGAACAAACCAGTGGGCGTCCAGGCCGCGATGGGCCCGCACTCCATGTAGTCGTCCAGGTCCCCATCCCGCTCGTTCGATGGAGCCGCGGCGGGAAGGTAGGTGTTGAATTCGCAATCCGTGTTGAAGCCGTCGCACGCTTCCGAAGCGCCCGGATTCACCTGGGCTGCCTGCGCCGCGGTGATGGCAGGGTCCGACGCGGTGTCGAGCGCGTAGGTCAGACCGAGGCCAACCGGATCATCGAGGCAGTCATCCCCCCCGGTGATTCCGGCGGCGCCAGAGTTCGTCACGTATGAGCTGCATTCGACGTATGTGTCGCCGTCCTGGTCCTGCTCAAGGACGTCCTCGGGTGCGCCACCGTTTCCTGAGTCACAGTCTGTATCCCAGCCGTCACAGACGTCCGTGGGCGCTCCAGGGTTCACATCGTCCGAGTAAGGGTTCCCTGCGTCATCCAGGCAATCACTCCCGCTTGTGATGCCGGCGGGAGTGTTCCCCGACGCAGCTGCCACCATGTCGCACTCGAAGTAGCCGTCACCGTCATCGTCCGACTCGGCCAGGACGTCGGGGCTCCCGTCGTTGTTGGGGTAGGCGGATTGGCCATCGCAGTCCGTGTCCCAACCGTCGCACACGTCCGAGGCTGCTCCTGGATTGACGTCCGAGGAATAGGCGTTGACCGCCACGTCCAGGCAGTCGCTCCCCTGCACACCGTTGGGCCCGTTGCCGGATGCGCCAGCGACCATGTCGCACTGGATGTAGCCATCGACGTCCTGATCCAGCTCATCTGCGACTTCCGGGGATCCAGTGTTCGCAGGGTACGCGCCCTGATTGCTGCAATCGGTGTCCCACCCGTCGCACACATCGGTGGGCTCGCCGGGGTTCACGTTGTTGGAGTAGGTGTTTCCAGCGTCGTCGAGGCAATCGCTGCCAGACTCGTTGTTCGGACCATTCCCCACTGCCGCCGCGACCATGTCGCACTGGATGTAGAGGTCGCCGTCCTGGTCAAGCTCGTCTAGGTCCTCGGGGGTGCCATCGTTTCCTGGGTATGCCGGCTGGGAGTCGCAGTCTGTATCCCAGCCGTCACAGGTGTCCGTGGTCTCTCCAGGGTTCACCTCGTCCGAGTATGGGTTCCCTGCGTCATCAAGACAGTCGCTTCCACCGACCTCTCCGTTCGGTCCCAAGCCCTGGGCTGCGGCCACCATGACGCCGCACTGAATGTAGAGGTCACCGTCCTGGTCGAGCTCGTCGCTGTCCTCGGGGGTGCCATCATTCGCCGGGTAATTACCCTGGCTATCGCAGTCCGTATCCCAGCCGTCACACGCCTCAGAAGCCGCCGTGTTCACGTCATCCGAATATGCGTTTGTCGCGAGCGACACGTCGAGGCAGTCGTCATCACCGACCGCACCGCCAAAGCCGTTGTTCAGAGCGCCGCCCGTGATCGCCGAGGCGGGGTAGGTGCACTGCACGTAGCCATCCTGATCGTCATCGAGTTCCTCAGCGGACTCAGGGGCTCCGTCGTTGTTTGGGTACGCGCTTTGGCTGCTGCAATCGGTGTCCCAAGAGTCGCAGACTTCGGTTTCACCCGGGTTGACGTCGTCTGAGTAGGAGTTGGTCCCGGTCGACACATCGAGGCAGTCACTGCCATCCAAGACCCCGCCATAGCCGTTGTTCTCCGCGCCATTCGCGTTCGCGGTCGCCGAGAAGTCGCACTGAATGTACAGGTCACCGTCGTCGTCGATTTCCTCGGCGAGCTCCGGGAGTCCGTCGTTGTTGGGGTACGCGGGCTGCGCACTGCAGTCCGTGTCCCACGAGTCGCACGTCTCGGTCGCCGCGGGGTTGACGTTGTCCGAGTAGGCGTTCGAAGCCAGCGTCACGTCGAGGCAGTCGTCCCCGCTGTATCCGGGCACCCCCGTCGCGCTGACGAAGTTGTTGCATTCGATGAAGCCGTCGGCGTCGTCATCGATCTCCCCCGGGATATCGGAGGCGGACGGCATCGCCGTCTGGGTTGGCCCACTCGCATCACAGTCCGTATTCCAACCGTCACAAACCTCGGACGCGCCTGGGTTGATGGCGGCCGCCATTATGGATGTGACCGCTTGCCCTGTGGCTGGGTGTGTGCCAGCCGTCAGCTCAGGGTCGGTGGTCGGGTCATCGAGGCAGTCGTACCCGCCGAGGATGGTCGAGCCACTGGCGTTCGTGGCCCCGCTGTTGATGCTGACCCCGGCGCATTCAAGGTATTGGTCTCCGTCATCGTCGAACTCATCTGAGTTGGCCGCCACGAAGGGAGCGCTCGCTCCTGTGCAGGTGTTATCCCAACCGTCGCAGATCGAGGGGGCGCCGGGATAGATGTCCGTCAGAGGAAGTGACGTGCCACCCGTATCACCGGACACATCGGCGCAGTCATTCGCGCCCATGTAGGACCGGTTTGCCTGAGCGGAGTAGTCGGTGAAACCAACGACGCCGTCTCCCGAGTCGAAGCAGTCGATGAAGTCGTCGTTGTCGTTGTCGAACTCCTGTGGCTCCACACTCGCGCTGGTCACAAACGAGCCAGAGCTGCAGTCCGTATCCCAGCCGTCACAGACCTCGACCGCGAGGGGGTGCACCGCTGCCGCGTTCGCGGGGTAGTTGTCCGCGCCAAATGCGGGGTAGCCAGGGAAAGCCGCGGTGATCTGCGAAGCGTGCTCTAGGCAGTCGTTGACGATCGTCGTGCTGGTTGGCTGGCTTGGATCGCAGACGGTGAAGCCATCGCCATCGTCGTCGAACTCATCCACGCTCCCAGAGGTCCCATCCCCCAGCAGCCCATCGCAGTCATTGTCCAGCTCATCGCAGATTTCGGGAGCTGATGTTCCGTTGGCAGTGTCTTCCCAAGAAGTCGGGTCGAGGTCATCGCAGTCCCCCTCGAGCTCCGAGACTCCATCCCCGTCGTCGTCCTCTTCCTCGGGGATCGTCGTAGAGGGGTCGCAATCGTTGTCGAAGCCGTCAGCGATCTCGGTCTCCCCGGGATTGATCAGACCGTTGCCGTCGTCGCAGTCGGCGCCGCCGCTGATGCCGGCCGCCGGCGTGACTCCCGGGGCGATGGCGCAAACGATGTAGCCATCACCATCGCCATCCAACTCCGTCGGCATGACAGAGCCGTCGCAGTCGTTGTCGAAGCCGTCGCAGATCTCCAGCATCTGGTTATTGACTTGCGGGTTCGAGTCGTCGCAGTCCCCACCTGCAGGGCTGATGTTGTCACCGTCGTTGTCCAGCTCGCCGTCGACGCAGGAGTAGCAACTCGTGGAGGGCCCTCCCACGCAACCCGAAGGTGACAACAGCGCACCGGTGCAGTACTCGCCGGCCGACGGGATTCCATTCGCGTCGTACCCCGCGTCCCCAGGACACTGGTTATCCACCAACACATAGGTGTTTGCCACCGCGTCATAGTAGGAGTCCGCGATCTCTGGGGCTCCGGGGTAGATCACGCTCGCGAAGGGCTCGGTGCTTACGTCATCTTCGCAGTCGCCGCCTCCGCCAGCCCCTAGGACCAGGGGGTCCCCGTTGCTGTCGAGGAGCCAACCGGAGTTCGGTGCACAAGCCACGAACCCATCGCCGTCCTGATCCACCTCGCTGCCGGGCACCAGACCATCGCAGTTGTTGTCGAAGCCATCGCACAGTTCAGTCGCGGCCAGGTTGATCTCAGGGTTCGAGTCATCGCAATCACCACCGGGCACGTTGACCAGCGTGTACGTCCCCGCCAGGGTCGCGCCCCAGGTCGTCGTACCCGAACCGGCCACGGAGTCCACGAGGCTCAGGCCCCCGAGCTGTCCTTGGATAAGACCCGCGAGGCTCGTCGTCGTGCTGGTGCCCGAGACATACGTGAGCACGAGAGTCCGCGTGCCGACGCTCTCAGTGACTGCTTCGTTCGCTCCTGTTTGAACCGAAAGCGTGATGTTGTCACCGCTCGCGTCTGGGGGAGCCATGATCGTGAGGAGCTCGCCGCCGAGTTCGTCGCCAGAGACATCGGCGCTCGGTGCGCACTCGGCGTACGTATCGAGGTCGTCATCCGTCTCAGCTGGGTGTCCGACACCGTCACAGTCATTGTCCTGACCATCACAGATGGCGAGACCGACCCCGTTGAGCTCCGAAGCACCGGGGTTGATCGCCGACGCCGCAGGGTCCGTCGCGTCGTCGTTGCAGTCCCCGCCGAGCGTGCCATCCACCGGCACCGTCTGAGACTCATCCACGCTCGTCCATGCGTGACTACCATCCCCGATCGCGAGGCCTAGCAGGGTCGAATTCCCGGCGAGGATTTCGTCGCTGACGAAGGACTTGAGACTGCTGGTGGTGGACACGCCATTTTCGAACGTCAAGGTGACCGTCAAAGCACCCACATCCTCGGAGAGCGCCTCCGCAGAGCCCGAGACCACCTCCAAGGTGATCTCAAGGGCGGTCAGAAGGTCCAACGCGGGGCTCGCGAAGAGCACCAGTTCCTCGGTCGGCTGAGCCAAAACCTGAAGCTGCGCTGTGGGCGGGACTCCATCACACTCGACGTAGCCGTCGCCGTCATCGTCCGCCTCGTCCACGGGGACGACCTGGTCGCAGTTGTTGTCTGCGCCATCGCACAACTCCGCGGCCCCTACGACCACGTTGTTGTTCTGGTCATCGCAGTCGAGACCCGAGCAGAGCGCCTTCCCGTCGTTGTCCTCGTCGATGTCGATGTTCATCGAGATGTCCCACCAGGAGGGCGGGTTGGCCGGCGGGTCTGGGGTGTCTTCTACACCGTCACAATCGGTGTCCTCACCATCACAGAGCGGCTGCGCGCCGGGGAAAATGGTGTTAATCCCGTCGTTGCAGTCGACGAGGCAGTCTCCCGAGTCAAGGGTATCGCCCTGGGGAGTCGTGCCCGTGGGAACACACTGGGAGTAGAGACTCCCTTCCGCCGCCGAGGGGTCGCCGCAGTAGCGCAAGGGCGCCAGAACCGCTGGATCCTCGCCAAAGCCATCCGCGTCCTGATCGCGGAGGTACCAACGCATTCCCTGCGCGTCGTCGTCCGGCACACAGTTGTTGTCGACCTGCACCCCCACCGGCCCCGCCTCGCACACCTCAAGGTTTCCCGGGGCGATGAAGGGCGCATTCGGGTTGGCTACCGGGTCATCTTCGCAGTCGTCTTCGGCGTTTCCACAGAGAATCTGCAGCTCCGCGATCGCGTCGACGTCGTTCTCTGGGATGCACGACGCGCTGTACGAGCAGAACCCGTCCTCATCGAGGTCGACTGGACGACCGACGAAACCGTCGCAGTCGCTATCGACCTGGGACGAGAGCTCTCCCGAAGCCTCGTATTCACAGACTTCCTCTTCGATCCCAGGGTTGGCCTGGTGACCAGGACCCGGCGCATCATCGCAGTCCTTTTCGGGGTCCGTGTCGAGGATGGCGTCGGACGCGCAGAACCCGTCCATGTCCTGGTCCCACCCCAGCGAGATACAGTCGACGTCGCCCTGCAGAACGATCTCCTCGCTCCATGCCGGCACCTCCGACGTCTCGCCATCTTCGCCCTCGACTGTGACCAGGTCCTCTGTTTCCAGCACGAGGCGGCCGTTATTGACCCCCAGTTCAGAGCCGTAGAAGTAGATCGTGAGCTCAAGTTCGGCATTGGCGTTGATCGACAAGGGCGGGTCGAGGCTCGAGAGGTCTCCGAGGTGATTGCTCGTGTCTTCCGGGTCAGAGCCAATCCGCAGGAGACGGAACGGCTCGCCGCTCAACTCACCGCTGTCTGGCCCGGTGAATCTCGCCTTCAGGGCGTACTCCTGATTGGAGTTGTTCGAGACCGTCATCGTCTTGCGGACAACACGACCCGCCCGATGGAGCTCTGGGTTCTCTGTTTGACCCTCGACGCAGGTCCCCGCAGGGATCTCCCCGGGTGCACTTCCGTTGGGCGCATCACAAGGAGTCTCCCGATCGATGAACTCGGCTCTTGTAAACGAGAGCACAAGCTTGTCTACGGAGAGCACGACGTCTGCCTCGGAACAAGCCGTGGCGGAAAACATCAGGAGCGCGACGAGGGCGCTGGAGAAGAGTGGCAAACGAGCCGAACGAGCGAACATGAAGCCCCCGGGACGGGTAGTTCTCACGCGCGCGGAGCAAGACCGCGCGCTAGAGGAGAGGGAGCCTACCACGCGGCATCACGATCCTGATCGGGCTCAGACCCCTTACATGATCGGTCTCAGACCCCATAGCTCCAGCTCCCGCTGTGGTCACTCTGGGGCGTCGACTCTCGCTCCGACCAGGGCATAGACGTGCACGTATTCATCCAGCGCCGAAGACCAGGTGTCCAAGAGCTCTGAACGTGCCTTCGCAGCCTCAAGAGCAGACATCAAACCAGGGGTAGGAGGGTCATAATTCCACTGGGAAAAGACCGGTTCGATGGATGCGCGCTTCGGCCATGAGCGAGACTCATCTCGACTGATGTACACGAAGCAGTGCGCCAATGGCTGGCTCTCCTCCCAGGCCTGTGGCTCCATCAGCATTCCCGGAACGCGACGGGTATCCAGAAGCAGTCGCAACGTGGGCATCACTTGACCTTCGTAAGCTGCGTGTCCTTCGGAGAACAGCAAGGTGATGTCGTCCCCTGAACCCTCTGGCGGCTGCACTGATTCACAAAGCTCCGCCACCCGGCGAAGGTTCAGATGTTGCTCAAACGGAGGACCAGCCATCACGTACTCATGGCCTAGGAACTGAGACGGTAACGGGCTTGCGCCCGCCAGAACCGCAGCTCGACCGTGGAACGGGAGAGCCCCCACCCCAGTCGAGAGAAAGAGCAACTGATTGACCCCCAACGAGGTGATGACAATCAATACCGCCGACCGAACCCGAGCAGACCGAGGGAGCCAGCTCGCCCAACCAGCGGTGGCGCAGACGACCGCTGGAGCGATCAGCGGGATCGCGTAATAGGGCTGCTTTTTCCCCAGGACGGTGAACAGGATGAGCCCTGATGCCAACGCTGACTCGATGACGAGAACGAGGTCTTTTTCTGCGCGAGCCCTCCCTCTCGCGATCCAAAGACCACAGCCAACAAGGGTCACGAGGACGGGCAAGAGCCCCATTCCACCGTCGACCCAGGAGAGCGGGTAGTACAAAAAGCCACGGAGGCTGAGGAGCGAAAAGCCGTCTCCGGACTCGCCGTCCGCCCTAATCTCACCCCCGAACTGGCTGGTGATTTCCTCGCTGTGAAGGAGTACGAAGCGCGTATAGAAATAGCCCGCGCCCGCGAGCGTGACCGCCCCCGCGAGGAGCCATCTCCGTGCGCGTCGATAGCGAGCCATGAGGAGAAGAGTCGGAATGGCGAGATACACCGCGAACACAAGGCGGTCTATGAGTAGACCGGACGCACAAATGACCCCAAAGACCGCCGCTTCCCGGGAACCCTTCAGCCCTCCTCGGGAGAGCCACCAGAGCGCGAGAGCCACGCAGGCGGCCAACGCCACGTTGGGTTCGTAGCGACGCACACCCCCGAAGATCGCCGGGGCGCAGGCGAGTAGCACGACAGCCCACGCACCAGCCCAGGCGCTCTTCGCTGCGGCTCGCGCCAGCCCCGCGGTCGCACACAACAGCGGGATGATCCATACACCCAACGCCAAGGTCGCTACTACGCGGTCACGACCAAAGACCGACATCGCGAGCGCGGCCGGGGCATGCAAGAGCGGAGGGTAGTACTCGTCCCATAGGAACGGCCAGGCCTCGTCGAGGCCAGCGTCGCGTAGACGGAACCAGATTTCGCCCAGCGTGAACAAGTGGATGAACTCGTTCTGGTAGCCATCAGGGAGGTCGTTGCGCAGGAGCCACTGCCCCGCCACCGCCAACACAGTGACAGAGAAGAAAAGGCTCCACCCCACGAGGAGGGTGAAGGAGCGGCGATCGCGTTGGGGAAACACTGCGGCGGAGTGTAGACGGCGCGTGAGAGATACAGCAGGACCGACCCACGCTGCTATCGTCGAGAGCGTTCAGAGGACCCGTCACCGGAGATATATACGTGGCTGTCACTACCGACCACGGACGGGGTAAGTCCCGCCGTTCGAAGGCCAAAGGCCTGCTCTACCCCGAGCCCGAGGGAGGTCCAACGGCGGTCAGTACCATCGTGGATCGGCCTGATGGCCTCGACACAGACGGTGGCGCCCCCCCCGAACGAGACCAGGGCCAACAGGGCGCCGCGGCATCGGTCATCAAGCCTCTGGCACTCCAGAGAGCCCTGCGGGATGTCGAGGCGTCCGTCGACGCCGACTATGTCCGTATTCAGGACGCGATGGATGGGCTGAGGGAAAGCGAGGAGCAACTCCAAGAGCGTCTAGAACAGCTGTACCTGGAGCTGGGCTCCGTTCAAGATTCGCTCGTCGGAAACAGTCGAGCCATGAGGGAGTCGCTGGACGAACGACGTGGGCTAGACCAGAGCCGAGCGAAGCTGCAAGCCAAGGCCATCCAGCGCACGTTGTCGAACGACGCGACATCCTTGCGGGAACGGAGCAAGGCCTGGGAAGAGCGTCAGGCAAAGGCAGAAGCCAGGGTTCGCGCGTTCAAAGAGAACCCCGAGCTAGCCGAGCAGATCGCTGATTTCCGTCGACTTGACGAACGGCTGGATACGCTCGACCTGCTCCCTGTTTCCTACCGCGCGATGGTTCGTCAGCGACACACTGAGCTTCAAGGCTCTCTCAAACCCCACCTGGAAGAGCCCCGTCACACTCCGTTGGAGCCCTTGCGACTCGCAGTCGCAGTCAGCGCATCCGAAACGGACAAGAACGGGGGCCGGTGCATGCACGCAGTGCTACCCGTCGACTTTGCGACTCATGAGCGCGCTCGTGAGGGCAAAACGGATCTGTGCGCCCGCTTCGCCTTTCGCGTTCTCGCCGCTCTCTCACGCTTCGTCGTAAACATCGGTGCTCGGGCGGATCCAAAGCCGGTGCAGCTAGGAGAGCTGCTCGGTATCGAGCTCTCCTTCGATAAGCTGGACTTGCCTCTGTCCCCACTCGACCTCGCGAAAGCCCTGCGCGACTCGTTCGCAGAAGCTCAGGACACTCAGATGGCGAAGGTCAACGTGTTCACCGACATGGTGTTCGTGAGTAGCGAGTCTCTTGAGCTGGTCTGGGACGACGCCCAAACGAAACCGAAGACACGTAAGGGCAAGCGCTGATCTTCTCCCTAGTAGCGAGGAGCCTGAAAGAGGCTTGAGCCGTCCTTGGAGCGATCGAAACAGCGGACGGACGAAGCTCCGGGTATCTTTTGTTCGCGAGGCCGATCTCGCGGTCGTAGAACGAGGAGAAGCACGCCGATGGAGCGATTCAATCTCGAAGGTCTGAAAGTTTCCCTGGTCTACCCGCCATACGGCGCGATCAAAAACGAACCAGGCATCAAAGCTGTCAAAGAGAATTATGGCGTCTTTCCGACGCTCTCTCTCATGTACGTCGCGGGCTGCCTGGAGCAACACGGGGTCGAAGTTCAGCTGATCGACGTGAACGCCGAGAACCTCACCCTCGAAGAGACAGTGACACGCCTCGAGGAGTTCGGGGCGAACTACATCGGGTACACGATCACGACCTACCTCTTCTACCAAACCCTCTCCTGGGTGAAGGCGATCAAGGAGAAGGTCCCTCTTCCGACCATCGTGGGCGGGGTCCACATGGGCATGTACCCGCTGGAGTCGATGAGCCACGATTGTCTCGACTACGCCGTGACAGGCGAGGCTGAGGCCACCCTCCCCCATCTGCTCGACGCGTTGATGCGCGGAAACGAACTGGGGGGGATCAAGGGCCTAGTCTGGCGTGATGCCAACGGGGAGCCCGTGTACAACGGGAACGCCCCGACCATCGCGAACATCAGCGATGCGGCGATGCCTGCACGGCATCTCGTGGATAACTCCCTCTACTACTCGTTCATTAGTAAATACAAGAACTTCAGCTGCCTCATGACGAGCCGCGGCTGCCCTTATCGCTGCATCTTCTGTGAGCAGGGTGGCCTCAAGTTCCGTCCTCGCACCCCTGTCGATGTCGTCAACGAGATCGAGATCGCGAACAAGGAACACGGGGTGATTGAGTTCGACTTCTTCGACTCCGCGTTCACGATCCAGAAGCAGCGTGTGATCGACATCTGTAAAGAGATCCTGCGGCGCAAACTGAAGGTCGTGTGGGCTGCTCGCACCCGAGTCGACTGCATCAGCGTCGAGATGCTGCAGTGGATGGCGCGGGCTGGCTGCGTGAGGATCTACTACGGGTTGGAATCAGGTAACCGTGAGGTTCTGCGTACTCTCTTGAAAGCCGCAGATCTTGAAGAGGCGAACAAGACAGTGCGCCAGACACGGGAGGCGGGAATCGACGTCTTCGGATACTTCATGGTCGGGAACCCCGGCGACACCCCGTCGACGATCCGCCAAACCATTCGGTACGCGCTGGACCTCGACTTGAGCTACGCCCAGTTCAGCAAGGTGACCCCCATGCCGGGCACCCAGCTCTACGACATGTACATGAAGGAATACGGCGAGGATTACTGGCGCCAGTACATCCTGGATGAGAACTATGACTCCTACATCCCGCGGCCAGGCTGCGACTTGACTGAGGAGGAAATCCAGGAGCTCACGCAGCTCGCGTATGTGCGGTTCTACTACCGGCCAAAGTTCGCAGCGAAGTCGGTGGCCAAAATGCGTAGTTGGCATGAAGTCAAACGATCAGTCAGCACAGCCTGGCAGATGCTCGTCCAGAAGCCCGAAGGTCAGTACCAGGAGATGGACCTGTCGTAGCGGTCGTCGGACAGCCCCTCGCAGGGACAGAGGCGGTACTCTTTGGCTGATGCGCCGTCAGAACCCTCTGCTCCCCCTGGTTCTCTCCGCTTTGGTCGGGGGGTGCTTGACGTGGGTCCCTCCCGAAGTGAGCGCCCCCTCTGGTGAAGGAAGCGCTCCTGACAATGACGGGGACGGCTTCAGCGTCGACTTGGGCGACTGTGATGACTTCAACGCCGATGTGTTCCCCGGTGCCGAAGAGACCTGTAACGAGGTCGACGACGACTGTGACGGAACGACCGACGAGGGTGTGATCCCCGAGCCGTTTCGGCCGGATGCAGACGGAGACGGCTACCCGAGTCCCAACCCGAGTCTGGAGTGGCTCGGATGCGCTGCTCCTGAGGGGTATCTGCCGGCAGAACAGCCCTTTGACTGCGCTGACTCTCT
>Ga0315320_10002358_pt1 | contig 15540 bp, 12 predicted proteins | sample M140m21515metaG_FD_203458 | JGI IMG/M metagenome (GOLD analysis project Ga0315320, IMG submission 203458) | Ammonia-oxidizing marine archaeal communities from Monterey Bay, California, United States - M1 40m 21515 | ecosystem: Environmental > Aquatic > Marine > Coastal | place: USA: California... | reverse complement strand
TTGCTCGATAGGGATGAGGTATCAAAGTCGATTGCGGCGACTTTCTGAATTACAAAGATGTTATTAAAAAGATCGGAGTCGTCGGGCTATTTCTACACGGTTTTTCGGTATTGGGTGGGGGTTTGGCCAGAGAGTTTTTTGAACGAGCGATTGAATTGGGTGAGCGATTCGAAGCCGACTTCGTAGGCGATCTCGCTGATGCGTTTATTGGGGTTGAGCAGCAGGTTTTTCGATTTTTCGATTCTCAGTCGAGTGAGGTAGTCGACGAAAGTCATGCTGGTCGATTTCTTGAAGACTTTGCAAAAATAGCGAACGCTCGTGTTAACGGCTTTGGCGGCTTCTTCAAGGCGGAGGCGTTTGTCGAAATTATGTTCAATGTATTGCCGGGCACGTTTGACGGTTTGCGGTTCTCCTGCGTTTTCCTTGATCTTGACCGAGTTTCCGATGGTTGCCAAGTGTTGGGAGAAGACGGTCAGCATGTTGATGAATCCGTCATACTGCTGTGGGGTCAGGACCTTGGTTTGAAAGTAGGCTTCTTCGAGGCTCTTTAGGTCAACACTGGTTCCCCAGTCGAGCAGTTGGCGTGTTATTTTATCGAAGCCACCGTGGCTTGGCCGGTCGAGAAGGACCTGTCCGGTTTGGAGAAAGGCAATTAGTTTGTTGCCAACGCGAATCGGGACCATGGTGTCGCACATTCCGGCGAAGCAGTGCAATGACTTCGGCTCGAGAGTGGTGGATTTTTCCATTTTAGCCTCTACTTCGAGGCAAGCGATGCAGCTTTTGTTGGTTTTGGCCATGAGAGCGCAGAATGGATTTTCGCTCTTTTTGCCGCGCATAGCCATTTGGAAGGATTCGATGGGACGAATAGCGAGAGGCAGGCCACTCGATTGCGAATATGCCTTTTCGTAGTCTTGGAATATCCGCGATTCGGAAAGCCGATTTACGAGTTTTCGGCTTTCTTGAAGCGAGGATTTTTGGTCGGTTGCAGTTTGTTCTTCTAGATTCATTGGTGCAATCTTGGAATGGATGAGTTTTGAGCGTAGGAGTCAATTTTAGGCTTAAAGAATCAGGTTTAAGAGTGCTTCGGTATCGAGTTCTTGGAGGGCATGGCTCCAAGACGCATTTTAGCGATAGCAATCATGAAAAATCAAGTCTGGCGTGCCGGATAAGCATAGTTCGATGCCGGATATGGAAGGCGCAAGAGCTCGAAATAGAGGAGAGTAGCTCCAGTGCACCTATCCACCGATGAAATTCGGGATCAAGACCAGAAGGAGATCCATCGCGTATGTTTTTGGGGATGAATTGAAAGAAAACTAAAGAATGAATCTAAGAATAAAAAGCATTGTGGCGATTGCAATTGGTTGGGGCTTCGTCTGCCAGGCAGCTTTGAACTCTACTGAATTGGTAAAGGCGGGCGAGACGGCGTATAACCTCTATTGCGTAGCCTGTCACCAGCAGGACGCTGCGGGGAAAGTCGGTTTTGCTCCGAATATACGCAACAAAGACTTCCTGGCTCTGGTTTCGGACGATTTTTTGAGGCAATCGATCGTAAATGGTCGGCCTGGCACGGCGATGGTCGCCTGGAGTTTCTTGCAAAAGGAGCAGATCGACGGATTGATAGCGTACTTGAGGGCCGAGGATTTGGAGTTGCCGGTCGAGCCTATTGTCGTGGATCCGGATAAGACATATCCAGGCAGCGCGATTGAGGGCGAGGGGCTTTTCGTAACTTATTGCGCTCCATGTCACGGTGAAAAGGGGATGGGGTATGCGACTGGAGGCCCTGGTCCATTCATCGGAGGAGAGGGATTCTTGTCGGTAGCTTCAGACGACTTCATCTACAAGACTCTCGAGCATGGTCGAGTCGGCACTGCGATGCGGGCGTTTCTTGGAGCGAAGGCCGTAGCGAATTTGTCGCCGCACGAGGCTGGCAGTATTATCGCTTATTTGCGCAGTTTGAATGGCGCTGTTCAGCAGGTTGAGCTTGTTGTCGCCGAGAGCTCTGGCGATTCGGCGAAGGGCGAGGCAGCTTTCAATATTAACTGTGCTGCCTGCCATCAATCAGGAGGCACTGGCAAGGCGGGATTCGCTCCCAGCATTCGCAACCAGGACTTTTTGGCGATTGCTTCGGATTCATTCATCAAGGATACGATTTCGAAAGGCCGTCCAGGAACGTCTATGATTGGTCGTCCTGATATATCGGATACGGTCCTTAATGATATTATCGCCTATTTGCGATCCATACCGATGGGAGCGGTCCAAGACGTGAAAGTCGACCCTACCTTGGTTTTTCACGGGGACGCGGACAAGGGGGAGCAAACCTATTCCAACTTCTGCTCGGCCTGCCATGGTCCGAAAGGCGAGGGATACATGGCTGGTGTTGCGGGTCCGGCGATTGGCTTGTCCGGATTTTTGGAAATCGCTTCGGACGACTACATTATGCAGACCGTCAAACGCGGTCGGGTCGCTACTGCGATGAAATCGTTTATCGGGGCCGAAGGGGTGGCCAATCTATCCGAGGAGGATATCCATGATGTCATTTCGCATTTGAGGAGCCAAGCTAACTAAATTTAAAAGGAAATAGGAGAACAACGCATATGAAACGTAGAAAATTCGTTAAGGGAACTGCAGCGGCGAGTGTCGCGGTAACGGTGGGAACTTCAGGCTGGTCCGTCGAGGATAAGGAGAATTACACGCTAGAGAAGAAGGAGTGTCCGACGGATATTCTAGCTGCTTGTCCGTATTGCGGAGTTGGTTGCGGCACGATTATCAAGACTAAGAACGGACGCATTACCAACATCGTTCCAGACAAGGATCACCCCACTAATAAGGGACTTCAGTGCATCAAAGGGCTGACCTCGTCGGAGGCGATTTACGTGAATCGATTGACCAAGCCGTTGATTCGAAAGGATATGTCGGATCCAGTAACAGGTTATGTATCCAAAACTAAAGGTTCGTATGCGCCGGAATTGTTTCGGGAAGCCAGTTGGGAAGAAGTCGAGGAGTTGATCGCGGATAAGACGGTTGAGAATATCGAGCATTTCGGCGGCAATACGGTCGGTCTCTATGGTTCGGGTCAATTGACGGTAGAGGGCCAGTATCTCGAGAATCTCTTTATGAAGGGCATCATCGGATCTAACACGATCGAAGCGAATGCGCGGATGTGTATGACTTCTGCAGTTACGGGCTATTTCAAGACTTTGGGCTCCGATACGCCGCCGACTTGCTACGATGATGTCGAGATGTCGGACATGATTTGCTTTTGGGGGCATAATGCTCGCGGGGCTCATCCCATCCTCTATTGGCGTGCCGCGGATCATAAGTCCAAGGCGAACGTTCCTACTCTCTGCGTCGATCCGCGTCGCACCGGAACTGTGCAAGGCTTGGAGAATGTGAATCCGGAGAATTCGTTTCACTTCCCGACCATCAATGGCGACATCTCCATTCACAACGCGCTTGCTTATGCGATTATGGAGAAGCATCCCGAGGCGGTTGACTGGGATCTATTGAAGAAGCATACCACTGGCTGGGAAAAGTACGTGGAGGAAGTGAAAGCTGGATACAAACCCGAAGACGTTGTCGATCGGACTAAGATTCCGGCGGAAGAGATCTATAAAGTCGCCGCGATTTGGGCGAAGGCGAGCGTTAAGGGCCGCGAACGCGGACAGGGAGGCGTATTGTCGTTCTGGGGAATTGGATACAACCAGCATCTACATGGTCAGCACAATACGATGAGCTTGATCAATCTGATGGCCTTGACGGGCAATATTGGTCGTCCGGGTTGCGGTCCGCACTCTCAAACCGGTCAGCCCAATGCGATGGGAGAACGGCTCACTGGCGGGCTTACAGGCAGGCTTCCCTTCAATATCGGTTTGGATGATGTGAAACATCGCCACTATATGGCCGATCAATGGGGCATCCCTAGAGAGCGTCTCGACGCGGTCGCCAGTGCTGCTAATCCCGGTATGGCGGTGGGCATGATGGAGCGTGCGATTAAAGGAGATGTGAACGTCATGTTCCTTATCTATGCTACTCATATTGACTTGCCGGATGCTTACAATTTGTCCCGACCGGCCTTGACGCGTTGTTTCACGGTTTCTCAGGAGATTTACAAAGACGCTCCGAACAATCTGTATTCCGATGTTATATTGCCGGCGGCAACATGGGGAGAATGGGTTGGAGGGACTTATGTGCAATCCGAGCGTCGATTCTATGTTTGCGATGGAACGGCTAATCCAATCAAGGGCACTCGTCCGGATATGGATATGGTGATCGACAAGATGAAGATGATCGGGGAACGCCTCGGGCTCGATCCAAAGAAGATTGCCCCTTGGGAACGCAAGGAGAATGGCTACTACGATCCCGAAGAAGTATTCCGTTCGTTCATACAGGCTTCGAAAGGATCTGATGCGGATCTGACTGGTATTCTTGAAGTCGAGAAAGAGACTGGCAAGTCGCCGTATCAACAAATTCGCGACTTGCGTGGCATTCAGTGGCCGGCGCCCACGGCAGCCATCGCCAAGGCGGGCGGCACCAAGCGTCGTTACATGGGGCAAGAGGAGTATTGGCCGGATAAACCGTACGCGTTTTTCCGCCATTCCGATGGAAAGTTGCACATACACATGTGCCACCAGGATTACTCTGAGTACAAGGAAATCACCGACGAGCTGAAAAAACTGGGGACGGATCCAGACTACTTCGCGATCGACCATTTGGACGTGCTGGTCAAGGCCCGCGACGCGGGCATCACTCCCGAGCTCCCGGACTTCGAGCATTTGGGCGATAAGGTTGGCGAAACGCCTGACGATAAATATCCGTTCTGGTGGGCGACAGGCGTCGTTTATGAGCACTTCCATACGGCGAAAACGATCCGCTCGGGTACGACTCGCAAGCTCGTGCCGGAGATGTACGTGGAGATGCATCCGGAGGACGCCCAAAATCTTGGCGTGAAAGATGGCGAATGGGTGAGGATCGTGACTCGACGAGGAAGCGTGGAAGCGCGTGTGTCGATCGGTTTGGACTCGACGGTTAAGCCGGCTCGCAATCTCGTGCCGAAAGGCTTTTTGTTCAGCCCATGGAATCTTTCCGTGGCGGATTCGGCGGATCCGAAGAAGAACAAATGGCTTGCCAATGGCACGACGCACCGGGCTTTCGACCCTGTTTCCGGACAGGCGGACTTCAAGAAGAACGCTTGTCGCGTAGAGAAAATCTAATGGTTTTTTTCGCAGGGGCGTTGCTTGCGGCGATCCGCAGAAGCTGCTAAGGCTTTACATACGCGGTCGCCGCAAGCGGTGCCCCTACGGATATACTATGAGTAAATTATAATATATAAAATCCTCTTTTAACGATTTCCATAACAACGCTTGAATGAAAAATTCATGGATATCGCGAAAGACGAGTAGGAGCTCTTTTATCAAATCTCTCATTGGAGGGGCGGTCGCCGCTTTTTTGATACCATTGATAGACAAGTTGCCTGCGAAGTCTCGATTTCGCCGCTTTTTACGCCCTCCCGGCGCTTTGCCGGGAGACGCTTTTCTCGATGCATGCATCGGTTGTGCTCAATGCGTTAACGTGTGTCCGAATAAGTGTATTACGCTTTACGGTCTGGAGGGTGGAATCGAGAACTTGGCGACTCCGAAAATAAGTGCTCGAGCTCAGGCGTGCATTCTCTGCATGGCCTGCACTCAAGTCTGTCCAACGGGAGCGCTAGAGAAGCTCGAGCCTACCAAGGAAGGCATGCGAGCAGTCAATATGGGTGTGGCCGTTTTGTCGGAGGATGTTTGCTATTCCTATGCGGGCCGCACTTGCGGGGTGTGTTATCGCGCCTGTCCACTGCCTGGTGAAGCGATGACCATTGGGCTTTTCGAGCAACCTATGGTACATCCTGAATACTGTATCGGCTGTGGTCTTTGCGAGCAGTCTTGCGTGCACATGCCGCAGGCGATTCGAGTGATTCCCCGTTCGGAATGGGAAGATCGATTAGCGAGGGCGAGGTTGTCATGAAAGCTACGAACGTATTGTTGCCCTTGTCGATCGTAACGCGTTTGGGCGTGGTTTTGTTGCTGTGCTTTTTCGCTATGATGACGGAGTACCTCAACTACAAGACGGCTTACAATAATCCACGTCTTGTGGAGTTGGCGTCTGGAAAATCCGTTCGGGTGTTTTACGAGGCAACGGATGCTATATTCGATTTTTTGGGAGATCCAATAGAAGTGGCTCAGAGCAATGGCGGAATGACTTGGTCGATTCGCGTATTGGGGGTTCCGTTTACGGATCCGGTTGCGGCGATTTCGGTATTCGCAAAAGGAGGGAGCTGGACGTGGGGTTTCGTTCTTGGATTGGCGGTTCCGGTTAGTTTGGCCTTGATCTTCGGACGAGTGTTTTGCGCCTATGTTTGTCCAGCATCGTTGGCTTTCTATACGATGTTTCGGATACGGCACGTACTGGAGAAATGGTTTTTGCTTCCCGATTTGAAATTGAATCGGGGTTTCGCCTGGGGTGTCTTAATTGGCGGGACTGGTGCGGCGATTTGGGCGGGACATGGCGTATGGTCATTGATATTGCCTTATTTCGCGGTGGGGCAGACGCTTTTCCATGGGATTGCGATGGGGACTTTGTCTATCTCGTTGGGGAGTATAGTCTTCTTCGCATTGTTGGACTTGTTTTTTGGGCCGCAATTTACGTGTCGGTATGTTTGCCCGACCGGAAGACTGCTCGGTTTTATTGGAAGGCGTTCGCTCGTCTCGGTGCGACGCGATGCGAATCGATGTATTGACCAATGCAATACTTGCGCTGAAGTATGTCCTATGAATGTTAGTCCTAAACTGGATCAGACAGTCGATTGTTCGCTCTGTGGAGCTTGTTTGACGATGTGTCCTTCTAATTGCTTGTCGGTTGGAAATCGGGGCGAAAAATGATGTTAGGAAGAGAATGGAAGGGTAGGGGCAACGCTTGCGCCGTACTGCATAGGAAAGTGGAGCTCTTCTATCGCGGCGCTTCGCAAGCGAAGGCCCTACATTGTGAACAATGGGTCTTTTTCTTCTTGTTTCTCATCGCTTTGTTCGCTTCGCCAGCGCTCCGTGCTCACCATTTCAAGGGATTGCCGCACTATAACTATTTCGAGAATTATCCTCAAATTCCCGAAGAAGAGTTTCTCGGGCAGAGCGGCAAATACGAGTTTTCTTTAGTGGTGTACGATTTTCAGGGAATCGATCGTTCGAAGATGGAATCGCCGGAAACGGTTCGTCTCTTTCTGGTCATTTTCAATCTCGAAAACTCGGCTGTCTACATCGGACCGGCAACATTGGATGTTCTCGACGGGGATGAGATCGTTTACAGCGAGCGTCAGGAATCGGCGGAATTGGAGAATTTGTATTCGATTCATCAGGACTTGCCTGAGGATGGCGACTTCTCATTGCGCGTGACGCTGCATGGGAGAGGCGATTTGAAATGCGAGATTCCCTTTACGCTTTCATCGCAGAAAGTTCATTGGGGGCCGTGGGTCGCGGGCAGTTTATTCGGTCTGATTGCGATCGCCGCAGTTGGAGCCCGGAGGGCGCGCGTCGCCCAAGATCGGCGCGAGACGAAGCGGCTCGATCGATTGCGGGCGAAGGATGGGGTGGCGGGTCGATGAGAATCTTCGCCCAGTCATCAGGTCTGAGTTTAGAAGGAATGCCGGGAACGCGTACTTTGGAGGTATGCCTGCCGGGATCGGACGAGACGGTGATCCATGTTATGGAAGGGATTCCTACTTGGATGGGCGTTGCGGGCTTGGCGGCGATAATCGTGCTTTCCCATCTTCTGATAAACGCGAAGAGCGAAATCGGGGTCAAGAAGGACTACTGGAAATTCAATCTGTTCCGTTTTCGACCCTTGGCATCGTTGGTTCGGCTTCCGTATTTCCCTCTCATTGCTCAGTCTGTATCCATAATTACCTTCTTCTTGGTGGTTTCGGCGGGGCTGTGGGGCAATCAAAAGGTGAATATCGGTCCGGCGATCACTTGGACCTGGTGGTGGATTCTGTTGATTTTTCTAATATTGGGGGCGGGCAAAGCGTTTTGCTCGATTTGCCCGTGGGAGGGGATCTCTTCGATGGTGACTTCGTTGTCATTCAAATCTCGAATCAAGAAGCTCGGATTCGAATATCCCTGGCCGAAGTGGGCTCGCAATATCTTCCCTGCGATTGTTTTTTTCATAGCGCTCACTTGGTTCGAGCTTGGCTGGGATGCGACTCGATCGCCGATGATGACTTCTATACTCGCGGTGACGATGCTGAGCTTGGCGGCGCTTTCGGCGATCTTCTTCGAGAAGCGAGCTTTCTGTCGCTATGGTTGTTTGGTGGGGCGGATTAGCGGTTTGTACGCTTTGTTTAGTCCCGTGGAATTGAGGGCCCAATCAGCGGCCGTCTGCACTAGTTGCAAGACCAAGGAATGCATTAAAGGGAGTGAGATGACAACCGGGTGTCCGACCTTTTTATTTCCCAGCAAATTGCAGGAGAATTCGTACTGTACGCTATGCACGGAGTGTATCCGATCGTGTCCGCATGATAATCTGAGCATACAGTTGAGGCCATTCGCAACCGATCTTTTCAGAAAGACTCGATTCAGGTGGGACGAGGCCTGTTTGGCTGTTATTCTCTTGTCGCTGACCAGCTTTCATGGGGTTACAATGACGCCTCAATGGACTGCGTTGAACGGTCGTTTGAGAGCAGAGACTGGGATGGGCGAAATGGCAGCGTTTACTCTGCTGATGGGGCTGATCATTCTGTTGCCGATTTTTGTTTTTTGGTTTGGTGCGAAGCTTTCTCGTTGGCTGGCGAAGGTCGATGCGGTTTCCGCAGGGGAAATATTCAAGACCTTCGCTTATTCGTTGATCCCGATCGCTTTGTTTTATCACCTAGCCCACAATTGCATGCATTTTTTCATGGAGGCGCCCCATCTTTTTTCGCTGCTGAGCGATCCATTTGGTTTTGGTTGGAATCTTTTCGGGACGGCCGGACAGGCATACGGTCCGCTGTTGTCGCTGAAGACGATATGGTATCTGCAAATTGGGTGCATCGTGGTGGGGCACCTGTGGGGCGTCGTTATGGCGGATCGATTTGCGAAGCGATTGTACTCGGGCCGGAAGCGTGTAGCGAAAAGTTTGATACCGTTAATCGCCACGATGGTTTTGTATTCAAGCTTTAGCGTATGGCTGGTAATGCAACCGATGGAACTGCGTTCAGGAATGTGACGATGGCAAAGAAATTTTCGAGAAGAAATCTGTTTCGTTTGCGCTTGGGTGATCTTTCCGAGCTGGCTCGAGAAACGATCGGCACCACTGAGGAGGAAACTGAATTGGAAGCGCCTCCCGGTTACATTCGCCCACCAGGAGCTTTGGCCGAGGATATGGCGTTTCTCAAGGCCTGCGATCGGTGTAAGTTGTGCTCGGAGGCTTGTCCCCATGGAGTTATTCAACATTTGGGAGTTGCGGACGGACCTTTGGAGGGAAGCCCTTTCTTGCAGCCTGAAACCAATCCTTGTCGCTGGTGCGCGGATATGCCCTGTATCCATGCATGTCCGAGTGGTGCGCTCACGTTTCAAGAGGATGCTTCGGTATCTCCGATTGCGAAAGCGAAACTGGATAAGAGCAGCTGCCTCACAGAGTCAGGTATTCTGTGCGATACTTGTTCCTATCGCTGTCCTCAGAATATTCGGGCGATTACAATGTTTGGAAGGTCTCCGAAACTGAATATCGACCAGTGTGTTGGATGTGGGCTTTGCGCGTATTATTGCGATTCTGAACCGTCGTCGCTTTCGATATCTTTAGCGGAAACCCTTTAGGGGTGGACATCGGCTTGGATGCCGATTCTAAAGACTTCCTTTCGATGGGCCGCAACAGGCTGGATATGCCGCAATCCACGCTGGATCTGCAAAGCGTCCGACTTTGAAATCAGAGAGACTGTTGCGGTGAAAGAATCAATTGAAAATATTGGCCATGGCGTCGTAGACGCGGATTTGTTGCAGAAGTACAATCGTCCGGTTCCTCGTTACACGTCTTATCCGACTGCATTGAAATTCAAGTCGATCGACGACCTGGATAGTGCTCGGGCTTTTTTAGCGGATTCCGAAGACGCTAAAGGACTCGTGTCTCTCTATATCCACTTGCCGTTTTGCAAGAGCCTGTGCTGGTTTTGCGGGTGCACCAAGATTATTTCCACGGATCAGTCCGTCGCAGATCGGTATCTTGACTACCTGGAGATGGAAATCGATATGGTGTTGCCTCGGGTTGGAGCGGATCGAAAAGTCGTTCAATTGCATTTCGGAGGAGGATCGCCGAATTTTCTTTCGCCGGAGCAAATCGAGCGATTGGGAGGGATGTTGCAGGCACGTTTCGATTTCGCGGCCGATGCGGAAATGAGTGTGGAAATCGATCCACGAACGCTTACGAAAGCGAAGGTTGACGCTTTTGTGGCAATGGGAATCAATCGTGCATCATTGGGCGTTCAGGACTTGGACCCTGAGGTTCAAAAGGCGATCCACCGTATCCAGCCGACGGAGATGAATCGCGAAGCGATCAAGTGGCTGCGGGATGCGGGGATTGATTCGCTGAATGTGGATTTGATTTACGGCTTGCCGGGGCAGTCGGTGGAGAGCTTTAAGTGCACATTGGATGAGGTGTTGGACTATAAGCCGGATCGATTTGCGATTTTCAGCTATGCTCACATTCCTTGGAGCAAGTTCGCTCAAAAGATTTTGGAGCAGTCGTCGATTCCGGAAGCGTCGGTTAAGATTCAATTGCTTCAGCTGATTGTTAAGACTTTGAAGGGTCGCGGTTATGCCCACATTGGAATGGATCATTTTACGGTAGCGGACGATTCGCTAGCGGTGGCACAACGCGCAGGTACTTTGCAGCGTAATTTTCAGGGCTATAGTTTATATGCGGATACGGAGATTTGCTCTTTCGGGATTTCTTCGATTAGCCAAACGGATCGTACGTATCGGCAGAATGTTAAAGAGTTGGACGTGTACTACAAACGCCTCGATGCGGGCGAGCTGCCTATCGAGCGCGGTTACATGCTCGATCGGGAGGATCGGATTCGCAGGGAGGTCATCATGCGGCTGATGTGCGACATGAAGTTGGACTATCGAAGTTTGGGCGAATCTCTCGATATCGATTTCAAGGAACATTTCCGATTGGATCTAGATAAACTGGAATCTTTGCAACGCGATGGATTGGTGGAGCTCCAGGATGATGGATTGGCTGTGACCGATCTTGGGCGTTTGTTGATACGTAACATCGCGGTAGCTTTTGATGCTCATTCGGTCGAAAAGGAAAAAGCCTTCTCAAAAGCGGTTTGAACTATTGTATTCGAAATCAAGTAACGCCTTGGGAAAGCTCGCGTTGGCACTATTCGGCAGATTTATTGTCGTATTTTGTCTGTGCCTTGACTTGATTCATGAGTTGGCTATATCAAGAGAGGCGTGACGCGATGCTGAGGGTGGTCCGTGTCTTAGTCGCCGCGAAACAATGAGAGCATTAAATAGTCGTAATGTTCAGGACGTCTTCTGCATTCTGCCTTGGAGCAATCGAAAGTCTTTGGGGCACTTCGCTCTGAACTCTTGAAAGATCTGGTTGAGATTTGCGATGTCGTTTCGTTGAATAAAGGGGAGTATCTTTTTCGGGAGGGCGATGTTTCGAGCGGATTCTATATTGTGCACCATGGAGCGATCCGATTGCATAAGGTATCGCCAGAAGGGTCGAAGCAGATTCTGAAAATCTTTAGAAGACGCGAATCGTTTGGAGAATCGACGGTCGTTTCTTTAAGTTGCTATCCTGCGGATGCTTGCGCGGATTGCCCGACTATCTTGGCGAGAGTGGATAAAATGGGTATTCAGAAATTGGGGCGAAAGAGCGAAGCGATTCGTCAATGCCTTTCGAGTTCTCTTGTGCGGCACTTGGATCATTTGGTTTCCAAGTTAGAGGCTCGGGCGTTCTTCAGTCCCGAATCACGATTGGCTCAATGGATATTAGACGAGGGAATCGGAGAAGTCGTTAACGGGCCAAGTTCATTCGAAATTGGCTGTCCAAAGCGTTCCGTGGCAGATGAATTGGAGATTGCCAGTGAAACGTTTTCGCGAAAATTGAGAAATCTGCGGGAAAGGGGGTACATAAGAGTATCCGGATCGCGGATAGAAATTTTGGACTCAGAAGGCTTGCGAGTTATTGCTACCAAGGAGCACTAGAAATCGGCGGCGCTTCGGCGCGTTAACGTAACTTTTTTTGAGGAAGTTCGGTTTGTTTGTTCTTTTTTGATTTTGATCAATGCAGTTTGGGTTCGATAGCGCTATATATGGGGGGTATATTTCCAAATGTCCCCATATGTTGGGGTAAATCTCAATTAAATCTTAAAAATGCCTGAAGCCTTAGAAACCAATGATTCTCCTGATAATGTAATTCCAGCCCGTATTTTCGATGAAGAGATTCGTCGTCGACTTCAGGGTTGTTTCGAACGAGCGGGCGAAGCGTTCTCGCCTGTATTTTATGGAAAACTTGCCTTGCGGCTTCAAGAGGCGGCGTCCAATGGCGATCGCAATAGTATTGACGAGATAATCGAAGAGCAATTGGCACAAACAGGATTGTTCAAAACTTTGCGTTGGTTCATCTTGAGTTCAGACGAGAAACTTGAAAAAAAAGCGCCCGTTAAGGATAGCTTGATTAGCTGCAAATCGACAGTAGAAGAGTACATCGATGGCGTGGATTGGCGAATTCAAGCGAATGCAAATGTCGGGTTCAGCAATGCCGGACTCATTAATCAGTCAGCGGGGAAAATTGTAGCGAACTATTGGCTAAATAACGTTTATTCGAAAGATGAGGGGGATGCTCATCGCAACGCGGATTTGCACATTCATGACTTGGATTGTCTCACGGGGTATTGTGCTGGCTGGAGTTTGCGGGCTCTTTTGGACGAGGGTTTTAATGGAGTTAGGGGAAGGGTATCAAGTCGTCCGCCCAGGCATCTAAATGAAGCTCTTGGACAGATGTCCAATTTTTTGGGGATTCTTCAATCCGAATGGGCGGGAGCCCAGGCTTTCAGCTCTTTCGATACGTATTTGGCGCCGCTTGTGTTTAATGACAATATGACCTTTGGGCAGGTAAAGAAGGCTCTTCGCCGATTTGTTTACAATTTGAATGTACCCGCACGGTGGGGACAAAGTCCTTTCACTAATATCACTTTAGATTTTACGGTTCCAAAGGATCTTCGGGATCAATCCCCAACGACGAATTACAAACATTTTTTTGCGGGAGTGGAAAACCGAGATTTGCTTGCGAAGGCTAGACAACGGGGCGTTTCAATGTTGGATGAACTGAAATTTCGACATTTCCAGCCGGAGATCGAGATGATCGATGTAGCGTTTTACGAAGTCATGACCGAAGGGGATAGCCAGGAGCAGCCATTTACATTTCCAATCCCTACGGTGAATATTACAGAAGACTTCGATTGGAATTCTCCTGCGTCTGAGGCCTTGTTTGAGAATACTGCAAAGGTTGGGAATTCCTATTTCCAAAATTTCTGCGGAAGCCAGTACGTAGAAGACGAAGAGGGCAACAAGGTTCCAAATCCGGAAGCGTATCAACCAGATGCCGTGCGATCGATGTGTTGTCGTTTGCAACTTGATTTACGCGAATTACTTAAGCGAGGAAATGGGTTGTTCGGTTCAGCGGAAATGACTGGTTCGATTGGAGTAGTGACGATAAATATGGCTCGGCTTGGATATCGGTTTGCGGGCGACCGAAACGGATTGGTGGACGAAGTGCTGCGATTGATGGATATCGCGAAATCCACTTTGGAGAAAAAACGCGTTTTCGTTCAGGACATGTTTGATCGAGGATTGTATCCATATACGAAACGCTACTTGGGGCATTTTAGAAATCATTTTTCTACGATTGGAGTGAATGGAATGAATGAGATGGTCCGAAACTTCTATGAAAACGGGGAGGACATCGCTTCTGAGCAAGGGGAGGCGTTTTGTCTCGATATCCTTGATTGTATGCGGGCGAGAATGCGAAACTATCAAGAATCGACTGGAAACCTTTATAATCTCGAGGCGACACCAGCGGAAGGGACGACCTATCGATTTGCTAAAGAGGATTTGAAGCGCTATCCGAGCATTGCTCAAGCGGGAGCTGAAGAAGGAATCTATTATACTAATAGTAGTCAGTTGCCGGCGGGTTATACGGATGATCCTTATTTCGCATTGCAAAAACAAGATAAGCTCCAGTGTAAATACACAGGTGGGACTGTTCTTCATTTATATATGGGAGAGCGGGTTGATTCGCCGGATGCGTGTATGCGCTTTGTCAAGAGCGTCCTCGATAACCATAAGCTTCCTTACGTTACTGTGACACCTGTTTTTTCAGTGTGCGAAGAGCATGGATACTTGGCGGGCGAACAGCCGACCTGCCCGCATTGCGGTCGCGGTACGAATGTTTGGACTCGTGTGATGGGGTATCATCGACCGGTTGCGAGTTTCAATCGAGGGAAGAAGGGCGAGCATAAAGAGCGGCAACATTTCTCGTTGGATAGTATTCCGCATTTGCCTTTGTTCGAGCCGATCGAATCTTCTGACTCAATCTAACAGATGGATTCGATCTTTGAGAACGTCGCTAGCTTGACGCCTTTCTCGTTGCTCGACTACCCGGGGCGGACTAGTTGCATACTGTGGTTTGGAGGATGTAATCTGCGCTGTTCATATTGTCACAATCCGGATTTCGTCCTTGGGCCGTTTCCGCGATTTGGTTCGAAGGGGATTGTTTCTTTTCTGGAATCGAGGGTGGGTTTGCTGGAAGGGGTGGTTTTGTCTGGGGGCGAGTGTTTGCTTTGTCCCGAGATTGGAGCGATTTGCAAAAGCCTTAGGCGTATGGGATTTCGAGTGAAGCTGGATTCGAATGGTTGTCGACCCGACGTGCTTCGGAAATTGATCGAAGGGGAGGTTGTCGATTACGTTGCCTTGGATTATAAATCGCCGCGAGAGCGATTCGAAGCGGTTACGGGGCGTGATTCTTTCGGCGAGTTTGCACAAAGTTTGGAAATGCTTATCGGAAGCGATGTCGATTTTGAAACGCGGACGACCGTTCATTCTCATCTGTTGGATGAACAGGATATCGGGGCGATTATTTTAGATTTAGAAAATAGGGGATATCGAAAGAACTACTACGTGCAGAACTTCGTAGATCATGGGCCATCTGCAAGAACGCTTTCGCCATTGCCGGTCAATCGACGATTAGATCGAAGTCGAATCCTCGCATCGGATTTGTTTGAGGTTCGCTTTCGGAACTTCGACTGATGCGGCTACTGCGTATTGGCTCCGTCGCGGATAGAGACGGGAATGCGAACGCGTGCAATGAGGCCCGTTGGCGAGGCTGGGACCATGTCTAGGTGGCCGCCTTTGAGCGCGAGCTGGGTGCGGATCTGGAAGAGGCCGATCTTGTTGAGCGGAGCGTTGACGCTTTTGAGTTTATCGTCGAGGCCGACGCCGTCGTCTTCGACTTGGAGCACCCATT
>Ga0315320_10002352_pt1 | contig 15555 bp, 5 predicted proteins | sample M140m21515metaG_FD_203458 | JGI IMG/M metagenome (GOLD analysis project Ga0315320, IMG submission 203458) | Ammonia-oxidizing marine archaeal communities from Monterey Bay, California, United States - M1 40m 21515 | ecosystem: Environmental > Aquatic > Marine > Coastal | place: USA: California... | reverse complement strand
CATCGGCTACTACGACATCAACAGTCCGGGGTTCGCGAACATCGCTGACTACGACGAGCTGACCGATCTCTTTGCCCAGGGCGTGCCATCAGACGACCGTGTGCTGAACGTCTTCGTCGTCAATGACTTGAACATGCCTTCTTCGAACCCCCTGGGGGTGGCCTCCCACATCCCGGGACCTGCGCTCCTCAATGGGACGGGGCAGGCGGGGGTAGCGATTGTCGACGAGTACATCCAGAGCGGTGATTCAGGAACCGCGGCCGCGCTCGCAGGCCACGAGATCAGTCACTACCTCGGGCTCTATCACGGGACTGAGGTCGGCGGGGGGCTGTCGGATCCTCTCAACGACACGCCCACGTCCTGCGATAGCGGGGACTGTTGGGCGACCAACCTCATGGACCCCTACCTGTTTGGCAACACCACGATCACAACCGATCAGAGGTATGTCCTTCTGCGGCACGCGTTGGTGGAGCTGATCCCTGCTTCCCAGCTCCCGTCGCGTATCGCGCCAACGCAGATTGACGGTGCGGATGGTCTGCCGGTCGGCGGGCGCGGGCCGTTCTGCGGTGTGGCGAACCCATTGGGGCTCTGATCAACGGAGTTCGTGTCAAAGGCCCCTTCTTCCTGGGCCTGAGGCCAGAGAGGAGGAGCTCCGGGGACTAGCCCTCTCGACAGTCGTCGTATGCCTCCGCGGCAACTTCACGGCACGCCTCTTCGTTGCCTCCTCCATCGAGACAGTCGTCGTATGCGTCCCGAGCGGCAGCATCGCAAGGGTCGCTCGAGTCGTCGTCGTCACCGCCGACCCAGACACCGTCCACGCAGTACTCATTGCGCTCTTCACAGGCCTGCTGGGGGTACCCGGCGTCGATGCACCACTGAAGCCAGGAGGAGCAGTCCCTGTCGCTCCCATCGACCGAACTGAAGAACGTGGCGCGGGCGTCTTCGATGGACTCCGTGGAGGAACATCCAGCGATGAGCGCCACAGAACACATAGAGGCGAGGAGAAGTCGGAGCATGAGCAGGTTCCGTTCTGTTCAAAGGAGCGCTTGAAGAGTCTATCTCTTCCCTCTCCGAGTTCGTCGTATTCGTGTCAGGTACGGCACGGTCGTTTTGCCGTGGCTTAGTAGACGAACGGAACCAGGCGTTTCCAGCCTGCCGGTAGCTCAAGATCCTTCCCCCGATACCATTTGAGGGTGTTGTAGGCGCGACCGGAGAGATAGAAGGTCATCGTCAGGGTCACCACAAACGCAGCGACGTGATGGAAGATCAGCGAGAAGCCCCACCAGGCGATGAGCTCGCCCAGGTAGTGGGGGCACGCGATCCAGCGGAAGAGTCCCCCCTCGGGGACTTTGTATCCCGTCTCGCCCGGGGGTCGCAGGTTGGCCAGGAGCACGTGGTGGTATGCGTTGATGGCGGTTCCGAGGCTCCAGATGATGAACCCAGGAATCCACAGCGGCGTGAAGTTCGGTGACTGGAGGAGCGTCGATGGAACATCGTGCACCGCGATCCATCCGAGCAGACCGGACAGCGTGGAATAGAGGCCACAAATCATGACGACGGAGAAACCGTTCATGACCCCTGAGTACTTGTGGATGAAGAGTGCCTCCAAACAGCGCTTCCCAAAGTGCGCGGACACCATCGCTGCACAAACGAGATGCCAGGTGGTAGGTGCTTCGTCGCTCAACCCCACTGTCAGCGGAAAGAGCAGGACGGCGGGAAAGTACAGAAGGAACATGCCGAGCCTTGACGGCAGGGTGAACCGCGCCTCGCGGTCGGCGAACTTGCTGTAACCGAAAGCAAAACCACCGTGAGCTTCGGAGAGAAAGAAGAACGGACCGAGGACGAGGAAGATGGCCACAAGGAGATGGTCGAAGGAGCCGTTCCAATCTGGGAGATATGCCATGCGTCATCATGGAAGAGGGCCTCGCAGGATGACAACCTCCTTCCCTCGCGGCGGGGTACCCTGCATCGCCCCGACCCCTTTCGATGGAGCCTGCATGGCGTCTTTCTCTGAACTGCTCAAGACCCTCAACCACGACTATGAAGTGGTGCACACCGCCAAGGAGGACGCGTTCTGGGCGGCCATGATGGGAATCGGAGACGCTCCTGCTGCGAGGGAGCTACGTCAGGAGACGGAGTTGGCGTGGACCCGCTTTCTTCAAGACCCTGACCGCCTGCTCGCTGCGGAGCAGGCTCTTGTCGAGGCGGAGGCTGATCCCGAGTGCCCAGCAGAGACTCTGGCGTCACTCCGTGGCTGGCAGACCACGTTGCGGGCCCATGGGCTGGCTTCCCCCGACGCACGGCTCCTCAGCGAGGAGATCATCGCCGCGGAGGCTCGCCTCGCTGCCTCTCGTGGGGGGATGAAGCTTGGATACGAGAGTGTGGACGGATTCGTCGAGTCGAACTCCATCGAGTTGGCGGTCATGGTCCGAAACGATGGGGATGAGTCCCGCCGAAAGGCCGCATGGGAGGGTCTGCGGTCCATCGAAGCCCACGTTCTGGCCAACGGGTTCATCGATCTGGTCAAGAAGCGCAACGCCCTCGCTCGCCTCCATGGGTTTGACAACTATTACGCCTGGAAGGTCGAGCGGACCGAGCAATTGACGATCACTCAGATCTTCGACCTCCTCGATGACCTCGAGCGTAAAACCCGGGAGCCAGCCCAACGTTTCATCGACACATTTCGGGCCGAGCACGGCGAGGACGCGACGACGCCCTGGAACATCGACTTTCATGCGGTCGGTGATGTCGTCGCGGAACAGGACCCGTACTTCTCCTTCGCTGACTCCGTGGACCGATGGGGGCGCTCCTTTGCGGCGATGGGGATTGAGTACCGCGGAGCTGAGCTGGTGCTCGACCTCGTGCAGCGTCGTGGCAAATATGAAAATGGCTTCATGCATGGCCCAGAGGTCGCCTGGAGTGACGGGGCCTTCAAGCCTGCCCGGATCCACTTCACGTCCAACGCCATCCCAGGAATGGTGGGGTCGGGACAGAGCGCAACCCGCACCTTGTTTCACGAGGGGGGCCACGCAGCGCACTTCTCCAACATCGACATGCCCGCTCCGTGTTTCGGGCAGGAGTTCGCGCCCACCTCCGCAGCGTTTTGCGAGACGCAGTCGATGTTCCTCGACTCTCTTCTTCGGGACTCCGATTGGCTCGTTCGTTACGCCCGGGATGCTCAGGGCAGGCCCATGCCCCTGGAGTTGATTGAAAAGGGAATCCGTCTCTCGCAGCCGATCTCGGCATGGAGGAAGCGCGGTTGGCTGGCGATTTGTTACGGGGAGCGCGCGATTTACGAGTTGGCCGAGAACGAGCTGACGCCGGAAGGAGTGCTGTCCGCGCTCTTGGAGGTTGAGCGTCGCACGCTCTTCCTTGAAGACGGCGCCGTGAGGCCGACGCTGTCCGTTCCCCATCTCCTTGCCGGCGAGTCCAGCGCCTACTACCACGCGTATGTCCTCGCGGAGATGGCTGTGCAGCAGACCCGCCGGTTCTTCCTACATCGTGATCACCACCTCGTAGACAATCCGCGGATTGGGCCGGAGCTCACCGCCGCGTATTGGAAGCCTGGGAACTCACGTCCTTTCTTCGACTACATCAAGGCTTTGACCGGCGAGACGCTGTCCGCGGATGCGCTCGCAGAGGAGCTCTCGCAGACAGCGGACGAAGCGGTCGCGACGGCGAGGGCTGCGGTGGCTCGTGAACCCGACCTGCCCCGGTTTGACGGGGAGGTGAAGTTGCACGCCCGGATCCGGATCGCCCACGGTGATGAGACGGTCGCGGAGTTGGGGGAGGGGGGCTGGAGTCCGTTCGCGCAGCAGTTCCGAGGCTGGGTCCAGAGCATGGGGACTGCGGTTCTCGCCGTTGCGGTGCTCGGCGCGCTCGCTCTTCCCGAGGAGTCGCTTGCCCAGACAGGGCAGTACAACATCGCGAGCAGCGTGGCCTACGACTTTCTCCCGTTGGACGGGTCGGGAGCTGTCTCAGGGGTTGGGCTGGCGTTGACGGATGCGGACGCAACGAACGTGGCGTTGCCGTTCCCGTTCATGTTCTACGGGAACACGTACAGCTCCATTCGGGTGGGCATGAATGGTGCGGTGTCCTTCGACTTGAGCACCGACATCCCAGACCAGAACCTCGACGTCTACGACACAGACCCATCCAACACCGTCGACGTGCTGGTCTACTGGGATGACCTCCTCGCCGGGAGTGGGGGTGGGGTCTACACCTACGACGATTCATCTGCGAACGGCCGGTTCATTGTCAGCTGGGAGAACGTCGAGCGCGCTGGTGTCACGACGACCAGCACTGGTGGTTTTCAAGTCCACTTCTACGACGACAATCGCATCCAGGTGCACTTTCAGGACACGGACTTTGGCGATCCGTTGTTGAACGCGGGTCTGTCTGCGTCGACGGGGATTCAAGACCAGACTGGCCAGACCATCGAGTGGCAGCGCTGGGGCTTTGACTCGCTGTATGTCGTGGATGGCACGGGCATGCAGTTCGACGAATGCGCTGACGCCGACGGTGACGGTGCGTTGGACCCGGCTTGTGGCGGAGATGATTGCAACGACAACGAGGCAACCATCTACCCCAACGGACTGGAGTACTGCAATGGCGTCGATGATGACTGCGACGGGGTGCTTCCTCCCGATGAAGTCGACGGCGACAGCGATGGTGTGGCCCCGTGCGATGGAGACTGCGATGACTCCGATCCGACCGTGAGCCCTCTCGCCCCAGAAGTGTGCGATGGGCTGGATAACTCCTGCGCCGGCAGCGCCACCTTCGGAGGCATACCGGAGGAAGACATCGACGCCGACGGCATCATCAATTGCCTCGACTGCGATGACACGGACGCGGCTGTGGGTTTTGGTCAGCCGGAGATCTGCGACGGAGTAGACACCGATTGCGACAACACCTCCGCGGACGAGAACGAGGACGAGGATGGAGACGGAAGCACTCCATGCGAGGGAGACTGCGACGACACCGACGCCGCCGTCGGGCCGGACGCCAACGAAGTCTGTAATGACGGCGTGGATGACGACTGCGATGAGTTGACCGACGAGACCGTGGATGACGACGGTGACGGCCTCTCTGACTGCGACGGTGATTGTGACGACAGCACCCCGGACACAAACCCGAGCGCTACGGAGATCTGCGATGGGGAAGACAACGACTGCGACGGGGTGCTTCCTGAAGATGAGGAGGACCTCGACGAGGACGGTCAGTCGCCGTGTGAAGGAGACTGCGACGACGACGACGACTCGTCGTACTCAGGGGCCAACGAACTCTGTGATGGCATCGACAACGACTGCGATGGCTCGATCGCTGGAGAGACCGAAGACGACGACGGGGATGGCATGACCCCCTGCGAGGGAGACTGCGACGACGGCGCTGACGATGTGTTCGATGGAGCGCAGGAGGTGTGTGACGGGGTCGACAACGATTGCGACGGTAGCTTCGGGCTAGGAGAGGAAGACCTCGACGGCGACGGTTTTCTCGCATGCATCGACGACTGCAATGACAACGTGGCCGAGATCAACCCCGGCGCAGATGAACTCTGCGACGACGGCCTCGACAACAACTGCGATGACATCACCGACGAAGACGATCCCGACTGCGAAGATCACGATGGGGAGCATGACGACGGACACAACTCAGGACATGGCGACGACGACGACGACGACGACGGTCCCGGAGTGGGAGATGGCGGCTGCAGTTGCCAGAGCTCGATCAGCGACGGTGGGGTGACCGTGCTCGCCGGCCTCGTCGGGCTGTTTGCGGCCGCAGGGGTTCGGCGCCGCCGCGTCTGACGGGTGAGTCGATGGGCGCGACGTCAGGCCTTGCCGCCTCCAAGGCGAGCGATGAGCCACGTCATGACGTAGCCACCAACGACGAGGGCCATGGAGGCGAGCACCTGGATACCTGAGGGGCTGAAGTTGGCGAGCGGCCAATCCTCTGGGTCGATCTCAGACAGACTCTCCGCAGTAACCATTGCTCCTTTGACCATGGAGCCCAACTCGGGCTCCACTCCAGCCTGAAAGGGCCAGAGCCCAAAGACTGAGCCGGTGATGAGCCCGAGGAGGAAGCCCAAAGTCACCTGAGTGTGTCGCGCGAGCAGCCAACGGAGCAGGTTGCTGAGTCCAACCACACCCGCCACGACTCCGAGCCCGACGGGGATGACGACATGCATCGACTCCATGATGATGCCAATGTCGCGTGCGCTCAGGCCTTCTTTGAGGGTGTGTACGGCGTCGAGGATGGGGATGTACTGGCCCATGAGGAGCAGCAGGTAGCTGCCGCTGATTCCGGGGAGGATCATGGCGGAGGCTCCAGCGGTGCCGGCCAGGATGGACATCAAGTAGCCGCTTCCTGCCCCCTGGTCGAGCCCTCCCACCATGGCGATTCCCACCATGAGGCACAGACCGACTGTCGCGCCCCCCCAGAACGAACGATCCACGGGCTGCGCCATACGCCAGACGAGCGGCACTCCCCCGAGAGTCAGTCCGATGAAGAGTGAGAACATGAGCCAGCGCTGATGCACCACCAGGTCCTTGATGGGACCAGCGAAGAGCAGGATGGAGATCATCGCGGCGGCGACGATGGAGCCAAGCAGCACGATCTGTCGCTTTTCGAAGCGGAGGAGAGTGAGGTTCGCGATGCCTTCGATGAAGCCCTTGTAGACCCCTGCGGCCAGCAGCATGGTGCCGCCGGAGATCCCGGGGACGAGGTTGGCAAGGCCCATCAGCAAGCCGCCAAACAGACCTCTCCCAGCGAGGAGCGGCAGGGGGGCTTCAGGAGGCGCCTCAGGGCTCGACTTGTCGTTCATGGGCTCGGTCACAGCGGCTCCAGTTGAAATCGGGCGAGACCATAACGCGTTCCTTGTGGCTGAGCCCTGGACTCACCCTCTCCTTCGACTGCTTTGAGGTCGCGATGGGGGGCGCTCTGGTGGCGCCTGAGTCTATCGCCCGGCCTGAGTCTTCGTTTCCCCGGGCGGTGCGTACAGCGCCCGGGGTGTCTCTCCACTGATGCGGTATCTTTTCCGCCTTGCGTTGGATTCATGCCCTTTCCGCTCTGGCGCTCTGCACAGCGTGCGCTGGTCCCTCCCACGAGCTCGCCTCCAGTGACGTGACTTTGTCGGCGGTCCACGAGGGCGTCCGGATCGAACACACGGGTCATGCCTTCTCCATCGGCGTGCGCTCCCTGGGAAGGACGGACCACGCGAGTTCTTCGGCCCGAGGGTCTTGGGAAGTGGGCAAGCGCCTGGAACGTGGCGTTGGAGACCATGGTCAGCTCTGGTGGACTCAGGCCCCCACAGGGGATGGGCTTGAGTTTGGCCTGGACCTCAGTCGTCCCCCTGAGGGAGAGGGACCGCTCCTGGTCGAACTGTCCATCCAGGGCAGGGACGTCCAGATCGCGCGAGACGGAGAGAGCGTCGAACTCGTCGGCCCAAGTCCCCTGTACCTCTCTGGTCTCAGGGCGTGGGACGCGAATGGTAAGGATCTCTATGCGCGGTTCTCTCGCGGACCTCAAGGAGGTCTGGCCCTGCGCGTCGAAGATGAGGACGCCGTCTATCCCATCGTCATCGACCCCGTGCTCAGCTCGGTCGCTGCGACCCTCACCGGGGATGCCAATACCTACGCCCGGAAGGGCTATGGGCTTGGGTCAGCTGATGTGAACGGTGACGGTTTCGATGACCTTCTCGTCGGGGAGCCGTACTTCGATGGAACGGCGAGCCCCGACAACGGGCGCGTCAGCCTGTACCTGGGCTCAGCTGCCGGGGTGGAGACCGTTCCAGTCTGGACGTACGAGGGAACGTCGTCCTTCGACCGAGTCGGCAAGGTCATTGTGGGTCTGGGAGATGTCGATGGCTCCGGGGTCGATGACATTGCGCTCGGCGTGCCGGACGCGGATCCTGGCGGCACGAGCGGCGGGGGCTCCGTCGCTGTCTTTTACAGCCTCCCTGTCTCCCCTTGGCTCTCTGCGACCCCGGACTTTGTCGCTTCCGGCACGACGATCACAGAGGCTTGCGGCGGATCTGTCGCCGCCGGTGACTTCGACGGTGATCAGCTGAGTGACCTCGTGTTTGGCTGTCCTGAGGGGCATGCGCCCGGGAACTCCACCGATCCCGGGAGGGTCGTTGTCCTCTACGGGGAGTCAGGTGGGTTCACCTCGGCCACCCCCGACATGCTCATCACTGGGGTCACCTCCGAGGATGAGCTCGGCTCCGCCGTCGCCAATGGCGGCGATATCAACGGGGATGGCTTTGATGACCTTCTGGTGGGCGCGGAGGACTTCGAGTCTGCTGCGATGAACGACGACGGCTGGGTGGGATTGTTCTACGGGGGTCCCTCCGGCCTCTCGCCCACGCCGGACAACGAGTGGGTCTCGGGCCAGGACGACAGCCGGTTCGGAACGCAACTCGCCGGAGCGGGGGATGTCAACGGAGACGGATACGACGATTTCTTGATCGCGGCCGATTTCTGGGACGGCTCGTTCGTGAAGGAGGGACGGGTCGCGCTGCATCTGGGCTCCAGCCAGGGCCCATCTCCGAGTCCTTCGATGACCTGGCTGGGAGGGCAGGCATCCGCACAGGCGGGAGGAAAGGAAGGGTCGACCACTTCGGGTGGGAGCGGTCTCGTCATGGCTGACTTTGACGGGGATGGTCTCGACGATGTGGGGGCCTCCGCCTGGCGTTACGACGGAGCGGGCCTCGACTCCGGTCGGGTCGAGGTCTTCGGCGGAGACGCGGACGGCCTGGAGCCCTACCCCAGGTGGACTGGTGGCGGTGTCACCCTCGCTCGCTCTGGCTACGCGATGGTGGCGGCTGACTTTGATGGCGATGGGAAGGCAGACCTGGCGTTGGGTGAGTTTGGAGTATCGAGCCTCCAAGGGCAGGTTCGCGTTCTGCCTGGACCGGTCGCGGGTGTCGCAAGCTCGGAGGTGGTCACCGCGGGCTCGACGTCGAATATGTTCGTGGGGAGCGATCGCTACCGGATCACCGGCGTGACGATGAGCCAGGATGCGCTGCTGGCCGAGATGGAGTTCCGACTCACTCCTGCGGCGACTACTCCCCTGCTCTTCACCGTGTATGAGGCCACGACGCCGGCGGGGCCCTATACGCAGATCGCGCAGTTCGCTGAGAGCGGCGAGGGGGGCGCGGAGTGGGTGTCCTCGGGTGCGATCGAGGTGGAGTTGGTCGCAGGGCGTAGCTACTACTTCAGCACTTGGTGGGATGGGGTATCGACGTACTACAACTCTGCGGAGAGCTTGCCTGAGGCGTTTGGCTCGTACGGGACGATCACCGGGTACCGCACGGGGAGTGGCGCGCCTCCCACGACCATCACGTCGGCTCCGCTGAGCTCGGTGCTTTATCCCGCACGATTCACGCTGCTCCCCCAGGCCGATGGGGACGGAGACGGCACCTACGCCAACTCGGACTGCCAAGACGCCATCAGCACCAACGGGCCTGCTGGAGTCGAGGTCTGTGATGGGTTGGACAATGACTGTGATGGCTCCGCGGACTTCGGGAGCACGTTGGTCGAGATCGCAGGGGTCAACTCGCTTGCATCGACGAACTTCGTGAAGGGCAATCGGATTCAGCCGAACGAGGACCGGCTGGTGACGTCGGTTGAGGTGTACCTAGCCTCTTCTTTGCGCGGTCCACTTTCCCTGGGGATCTATTCCTCTGCTTCAGCTTCGGGGACGTGGACGAAGATCACAGAGAAGGCGGTGGTTCCTGCAACGACCGCGGCCGGATGGCACGTCTTCGACGATCTGGACACCGTCCTCGAGGCAGGAGTTCACTACGCGTTCGTGTACCAGTGGACAGGCGGTGCCACCTACTACTGGTCGCCGGGGTCGGTCAGCCCTCTCTGGTTCACTCACCGCGGTGGAATCAGTGAGAGCGGTGCTGCGCTCCCAGCAGATGGCGCCTCGATGGTGGGCAACACGTCCCGATACAGGATGCGGATCCACACATCGCAAGAGATCGACATGGATGGGGATGGCTCCTTTGCTTGCCTCGACTGCGATGACTCTGATCCCGCCCTGTTTCCGGGGCAAACCGAGACCTGTGACGGCGCAGACAATGACTGCGACGGACTCGCCAACGCAGACGCCCTCGGTGAGGTGGACGGTGACAACGACACGTTCCTCTCCTGCGCCGAGTGTGACGATGGGAACAGCGCGACCTTCCCTGGTGCGATGGAGATATGCGACGGCCAGGATAATGACTGCAACGGGTCCGTCCCTACGAGCGAGCAAGACGCTGACTCCGACTCCTGGTCACCTTGTGCTGGAGACTGCGACGACGGGGATGACTTGAGCTTCCCCGGAGGCCAGGAGGTGTGTGATCTGGCTGACAACGACTGTGACGGCACGGCAGACAACGATGTGACTGTGGCTCTGATCGGGGCCGGCAGCCTTCCCGTCCCGCCCACGGGGACCATGGGCACGACGACGGCGTTGGCGACGGGTCCAATGGATGCAGTCATCACGGACATCAATGTCTTGATCGACATCTCCCATACCTGGGTTGGTGACCTCGACATCAGCTTGACCTCGGCCGAGCTGGAGACGGTCTCCTTAGCCACGCTGCGCGGGAGTTCAGGGACGGGATATTCGAACACCTTGTTCGATGATCAGGCATCGCTCTCCATTGGGAACGGCTCTCCCCCCTTCACAGGCTCCTACAGGCCTGAGGATGTTCTTTCCGTGCTTGTCGGGGAGAGGCTCGCTGGGAGCTGGACATTGACGGTCGATGACGTGGGGTCTCCAGACTCCGGGATGCTGCACTCCTGGCAAGTGCAAGCGACCATCGCGGGTGAACTCGATGCGGATGGAGACGGATCCCAGGCTTGCTTCGATTGCGACGAGCTTGACGGCGGAGTGTTCCCAGGCGCGACGGAGGTTTGCGACGGTGTGGATACCGATTGTGACGGGGTCCTCTCGAGTGGAGAACTCGACTCCGACGGTGATGGCGTCTTCGTCTGTGACGGGGACTGCGATGACGGGGATGTGACCCGCTATCCGGGGGCGCCTGAACTCTGTGATGGTCTCGACACCGACTGTGACGGGATGCTCCCGTTTTCAGAGCGAGATAACGACCTCGATGGCAGCAGGGTATGCGACGGCGACTGCAACGACAGCGTTGCTTCGATCTACCCCTCGGCGCCCGAACTCTGCGATGGGTGGGACAATGACTGCGCCGGCGGACTTGGCTCCATCGAGGTCGACGCAGACAACGACGGAGTTTTTACTTGCCTGTACGTCGGCACAGGTGGGAACCCGCTGTTCTCGGGCGGAGACTGTGACGACGGCAACCCTGGGGTCTTTCCTGGGGCGCCGGAGATCTGTGATGGTCTCGACAATGACTGCGATCCCTCGACACTCGAAGGGTTCGACAATGACGGAGACGGCGAGAACTCCTGTTCGGACTGCGACGACAGCGATCCCACACGCTTCACAGGTGCTCCGGAACTCTGTGACGGCCTAGACAACGACTGCGACGGTGTTCTGGGTGCAAGCGAAGTCGATGTGGACACCGACTTCTGGTTGACCTGTGTGTTCGTGACGACGGGCGGGAACAGCTCATATGGAGGTGGAGACTGTGACGACACCAACGCTGCGGTGAATCCGGGAGCGGCGGAGGCCTGTGATGGTCTGGATACGAACTGCTCGGGGTCCCTAGGCATCACCGAGGTGGACGCTGATCTTGACTCTGTGTTGCTCTGCGCGGGGGACTGCGATGACGGGAACGCCGCGACCTATCCCGGAGCGTCGGAGATCTGCGACGGTCTCGACAATGACTGCAACAACGCGGTTCCGGCGGGGGAGGCAGACGCCGACGGGGACACGGTGCTCCTCTGTGCAGGGGACTGCGACGACACCGATCCTTTGACCTACCCGAGTGCGCCGGAGGTCTGTGATGGTCTGGACAACGATTGCAACGGCTCTCTCCCCACGAATGAGTTGGACCAGGACACCGACGGTCAGTCGACGTGTGCGGGGGACTGCGACGACTCGAACTCATCGGTGACCGCGGGAATCCCCGAGGTCTGTGATGGAGTCGACAACAACTGCGACGGGGTCCTGCTGCCAACCGAACTCGACAATGACGGAGACGGCGTGGCGCCGTGTCTGGGGGACTGCAACGATTTTGAGAACACGATGTTCCCTGCAGCACCGGAGCTGTGCGACGGGTTGGATAACGACTGCGACGGAGTGGTTCCCCCCGACGAAGCGGACTCTGACCTGGACGGGCTCCGTGTGTGCGATGGCGACTGCGATGACTCCCTCGCCAACGTGTTTCCCGGGGCAACAGAGGTCTGCAATGGAGTGGACGACGATTGCGACGCTGCGACGTTCGCTCCCGGCGGGGAGACCGACGGAGATGGCGATGGCTCGCTGGCTTGCGCAGATTGTGATGACGGCGACCCGCTGAACTCGCCGGGGGCCCCCGAACTCTGCGACGGGATCGATAACGACTGCAACGGGCTCGTCGATTTCGACACGGCGGGCGAAGTCGACGCGGACGGTGATGGGTCATTGTCCTGCGTGGACTGCGAGGATGGAATCGCTGCGGTGGCGCCGGGTCTGCCAGAGGTCTGTGACGGTCTGGATAACGACTGTGACCCAAACACAGAGGCTGCTGGCGGCGAGTCGGATGCGGACGGCGACCTCTCGCCAGCGTGCGCGGACTGCGATGACACGAACGCAGCCAACGCTCCTGGAAGCCTCGAACTTTGTGACGGTCAGGACAACGACTGTGATCCGTTGACCGAAGCGGCCGGAGGCGAGTCCGATGCGGATGGAGACGGGTCGTTCGCCTGCGTGGACTGCGATGACGCAGACATCACATCGTTCCCCGGGGGGGTGGAGGCTTGCGACGGGGTCGACAATGACTGTGATGGAGTCATCCCGGTCTCGGAACTCGATGGCGATGGAGACGGCTGGAGTCTGTGTGAAGGCGATTGCAACGACACGGAGGCCACAGTGAACCCGGACGAGCCCGAAGTGTGTGATGGCCAGGACAATGACTGCGACAGCACGACCAACGAGCTTGTGGACCTGGACCTGGATGGTTTTACGCCGTGTGATGGCGACTGTGACGACGGGGAGGCCGACGTTTGGCCAGGGGCCTCAGAGGTCTGCGATGGCCTGGACAATGACTGTGATGCAACGACCGACGAACTTGTGGATGATGATGGTGACGGCGTCAGCGAGTGCGACGGCGACTGCGAGGATTCGGAGTCTTCGGTGAACCCGTCGGCGACGGAGGTCTGCGACGGCTTCGATACGGATTGCGATCCGAGCACGGACCTGGGCGTCCCGGAGGACGACCTGGACAATGACGGGTCGTATTCCTGTGACCCGGAGCCTGATTGCGACGACTCGGACCCAACCAGCTACCCCGGCGCCCCCGAACAGTGCGATGGCGCCGACAACAATTGCGACGGGATGTTCGACGACGACGTCGATGACAGCGACGGGGATGGTTTCAGTCCCTGCGACGGGGATTGTGACGACACCGTGCAGGCGGTGAATCCGAACGCGCCCGAGGGATGCGATGGGGTCGATACAGACTGTGACGGGTCAATACCCGCGGAAGAACTCGACACAGATGCCGATGGCGGGTCGCCGTGTGAGGGCGACTGCGATGACACGGAGCCTCTCGTCGGAACAGGTTTCACGGACGAGACATCGGTCTGTGACGATGGGCTCGATAACGACTGTGATGGTGCCATTGATCTGGATGATGAGGACTGTGATGACACGGCCGCAGATGATGATGATTCAGCTGCGGACGATGACGACGCCGCGGACGATGACGACACCGCGGACGACGACGACGACGAGACCCCGCCGGAGCCGGGTTGCGGCTGTTCGCAATTGGAGGGAACCCCACAGCTATTCCTTGGGTTGTTGTTTTCTTTCGTGGGGGTTTCTCTTCGACGGTTCGTGTTTCAGTGAACCGAATAGTCCCAAACCCAGACGAACCCTGGCACCCTTGCAGGAAGCTGCGGTATGAAGACCTATCATTTCAGCCGCCTGTGTCCCTGACGGAGTTCCCCCCAATATGAGTCGTCTTCAAGTCAGTTCTCTGACCCTCTACAGCGCTCTTTTTGCGCTGCTTATCCCGCTCTCCGCCTCGGCCCAGACAGGGGGCCCGGACGCATCAGGCACGATCTTTTCCCCAGCGGTCTTTGACTTCGTTCCGCTCCAGTCTGAGGCGGGAGCCTCGCTGCTGCCCCTGACTGATGACTCGGTCACAGTCGTGGATATCGCTTTGGACACAGGGTGGACCAGCGGTGGGTTTTCCCATTACGGCAACGTCTACAGCACGGCCATGGTGGACTCCAACGGGAAGATCAACTTCAACCCAGCGGCCGGAACGTCCCTCGGGAACACCTGCTTGCCGGGCACGAGCACCGTTGCCGGTGGTCAGCCAGACATCGCGGTTCTCTGGGACGACCTCAACCCGTCCTCTGTGAACTCCACCGGAGGGGTGTTCACCTGGCACGACCCGGTGTTGGACCGCTACATCATCTCTTGGGAGAACATCGTTCATTACGCGGGCTCGAACCCCATTTCGGTTCAGGCCCACCTGTATGAGACGGGTGCAGTCGAGCTGCACTGGGCAGACACCACCACAGGCTTGTCAGACACCTCAGGTGGCGAGGCGACGGCGGGAATTCAGGATTATTTCGGCACCACCCACACCGCGGGCAATGTCCTTGAGTACTCGTGCAACACCCCGTCCATGCTCGATGGCACAGCCACGTTCTTCGCTGCCTGCACAGACCTGGACGGAGACGGAAGCTACGACTCGGCGTGTGGTGGTGACGACTGTGACGACAACGACCCAACCACCTACGCAGGTGCGCCCGAACTCTGCGACGGAGGTGTAGACAACGACTGCGACCCGACTACGGACGAGACGGTCGACAACGATTCGGACGGTCAAAGCGCTTGCGCCGGCGACTGCGACGATGACGAGCCTCTCGCGTACGCAGGGAACACTGAGGTCTGCGACAACCTCGACAACGATTGCAACACCATCATTGACGATGGCTTCGACATCGATGGCGACACATTCGCTACGTGCGACAACGACTGCAACGACGGCGACCCCCTGATCTACCCAGGCGCCCCTGAGCTATGTGATGGGGTTGACCAGAACTGCGACGGCAACCTCGTCACCTTGGACGACGTCCCCCCACCGACCATCGCGAGCACGAGCACCAACCTCCTTCGAGGAACCCGGTGGGAGGCGACCCAGGCGGCCACCCTCGACACGATCGAGGCGTTCATCGACGCTCCTCCGGGCTCGGGAGTCACGTGGGGCATCTTTGAGGGCACGACCGCGACGGGTCCATTCAACGTCGTCACCGCTCAGGCAGTGCAGACGACCCTTCCGGCTGGTCCTGCATGGCACCAGAGCCCCCAGTTCAACCTGGCTCTCCAGCCCGGAATGTTCTACGCGTTCGTCGTGGCCTGGAACGGTCCGAGCATCGTCTACAACTACATGAGCGGCGCCGCCCTTCCCCAGCCCGCGAG
>Ga0315320_10002347_pt1 | contig 15581 bp, 9 predicted proteins | sample M140m21515metaG_FD_203458 | JGI IMG/M metagenome (GOLD analysis project Ga0315320, IMG submission 203458) | Ammonia-oxidizing marine archaeal communities from Monterey Bay, California, United States - M1 40m 21515 | ecosystem: Environmental > Aquatic > Marine > Coastal | place: USA: California... | reverse complement strand
TGACTGCTCGTTCCGCAAAGAAGTTTCGTTCATCGCGAACCGCATCTGTATAAGTCGAATCATATGTTCCTGATGGGAATGAAGTATTGTTAACTGAACCGTCAACTACACCTTCACGAACAACTTCGGCATCAACATTATCAGCAGATGATGTAGAATCAGCATCTGTTTCATAAGTTTTAGCTCTTAAGTTACCTGTGCTAGAACCGTGGTTCCAAGCAAAGTTCCATTGTCCTGCAGATGTACCTGTAGTACGAGCAGTAAAGATAAGAGAGTTACCATCACTTTCAGCTAAGAAGTCTTTTGGAGCTTCAGCGTTAACATCAACTTGTCTTACAGCCTCGTTAATAACAGTATTACGATCAGCTACAGTAGCATCGATTGTAAAGCCGTTAAAGTTTAGTGTAGAACCACCGTCAGGACTTGTAAGAGTATAAGAACTAAAGTTAACACCAGCACCAAGAGTCTCGATATCAGTAATATTAGGATTTTTACTATTTTTACCACCAAGAGCAATATCAAAACCAATGTTAGATGTAGTACCTAAATCAATTGTGATTTCTCTGTTACCAGTAGTACCGTTAGTAGAGATAGTACTATCCCAAGTAATATTAGTATCCATAGCTGTAACTGCATTAGCAATTTCAGTTAGCGTATCGTCTTCGTCAGCACCTTTAGTAACTGCTTGACTAATAATTTCATAGCTATTACCTACGTAAACAACATCGTTAGGGTCTACTTCAAGACTAAATGTAGTAGGCGCAAATGTTGCAGACCAAGTGCGGTTAGTAACATTATCAGCAAATGTATGTGAACGAGAAAGTTCAGTAAGAGTAATTCCACCAACATCTAATTCAATTCCTAAGTTAGCAGGGCCACCAGCAAGCTCGTAAACCGTACCACCTGATTGCGGACGACTTACATCAATACTCCAATTTATACCGTTAGCACTAGCAGTTTTAACTACAACATCTGTAGATTCTGGAGTTCCACCAATAGTCCAACCTTGTCCATCAGCAAATCCTGTAGCTCTAGTAAGAGTATAAGTTGTATTACCAGACTGAGGTCTTGTAGCTGTAGCTGACCAGTCTCTTAATGCTCCAGATTCTGAGTAAGAAGTTCCTGCCCTAACAACACCTCCTACTGTAAGGCTTCTACTATTAGTAAAAGCACTATCAGGATTAAACGTGTAATTAGAAGTACCAGTAGCAGGCTTAGAAGCTTCTGCATACCAAGGTTTTATTACAGCCTGTTCTGAATAGAAAATATCCCTAGGAGTACCATCAACGACAAGACCAGGTCCACTATCGAAAAAAGAAGCTCTAGTTAGAGAATAGCTAGTAGAGCCGGTGCTTGCAGAATTAATAGCAACTGACCAATCTTGAATAGGGTTATTAAGCGCATCATAATCATCTGGTTGAGATACACCATTAACTTTCAATCCTACACCAAAATCAACTCCACTAGTTCTTGTTAGGAGATAGCTTGTATTACCTGCTTGAACACGAGAAGTTTGTGGCATAGTTCCTTCTCCATTTGCAGTATCGAAAACAAGAGAGCTGCCAGTATATCCGGCAGATGTATCAACTACGCCACCGGAAGCAGTGAAATCCTGAATAATACCTCTAACTTTAAGAGATATATTAACGGTTGCAGAAATATTTCCGAAACTATCAACTTGAGCAGAAGAAGGGTTTGCGGTAAATCCTCCACCATAAAGATTTAGTGTACTTACACCTGCATTTAAGCTAGGTGAGCCAAATAAATTAAACTGAGCGCTGTTAGTAAATACCAGACTTGAAGTTAGTCTAACAGTTCCGATAACGTAAGAAGTTCCATTAACTGTTAAAGATAGGTCAATAGGAGATGTAACAGTACCAACTGTGCCTGAATAGGATACAGAACCTGTAGCAGTAATACTGCCACTAGAAAGAGGTAACCCTATAAAGTTTTCTGTTAAAGACACATCACTTCTTCCTGTTTGAGAAATAGTAGAACCTCCACAAGCAATAAAAGCTTGCATATCAGTAGCTGTATGAAGGGTAGATTGTAATCCTAATTGAGTAGAATTGTGTAATCCATTAAGCCAAGAACCTGACCAATATGGGGTAGAAGCAGCACTGCCGCCTCCAGATACATATAATGTTCTTCTAAATCCAAATCTACTGTTTTCAACTTCCATAATATACATATAAAATTGATAAGATGTAGTAGAGCTGTTATCACCATCAATAAGACTCATCATATAAGTTCCATCTGGTAAGGTAGTAGTATCACTCCAAATTAATCCGTAGGAACCTCTAGAAGTGTATATTTCTAATGGTACATTACCAGAAGGAACTGATAAGGTTTTAATAGTACCTGTATTATCTTCAAATGTACCTTCATAGAAGGACATTCTAACTGTACCATTTGTATAACGACCATTTGTGTAAGAAACACTATCGGTTATACCAGCATATGAAAAGTCAATTGTGCTTAATAAGTTTTTAGCAGCATTTGATTTTGCAGTAACAAAATCAGAATCAATTTCTAAAGTGCCGGTACTTTGAGGGAGAGTAAAGGTACCCTCCTGAAGCCTTGTTTCTACAGACCAACTCCTATTTGTAAGAGAATTAAAATAAAAATTAAAAGTATCACTTACTGCTAAAGTAGAAATCTCAGCAGTACTAGAAGCTATTGTAAAAACAACATCATTAATATCTACAGAAGAACCATTAGTAAGAGTATATCTGTATCTAGTTTGACTTGGGAATGTAATAACACCAGTAGAAGTATTAAAAGAGGCAGCATTATCTGTCCAATTTTTGCCTGCAATTTCGTTTTCAAGGCTAAGAGGAGTTGTAAGAGTTAAATCTGCGGTTATTGCTGTAGTAATATAATTACCTCCAGGCCCATAACTATAGGAAGTGCCGCCATTAATAGAGAGCACTGCACCCAACCCAACCTTTGCATAGCCAGCAGAAATAGCTGCACTATCTAAGGTAACAGCAGAGATTGACATAGTACCACCATATGGTCCACCACCAGAAATTGAAACTGAATAGCTTACAGTAACACTTCCTCCTTCAGGAAGATTAAGAGAAGCTGTAGCTGTGCCTCCAGTATCATAAAAATTAGTTTCACTAACTATATCACTAGTTTCACTAACAGTACCTCCAGATATGCGTACTGTTCTAACAATATCACTGTTATAGGTTTGACTATAAACACCTGCAGTAGTAACTGTAGTAGTAGCAGCAGATGCTGTTTCTGTAGCAAAGGTTAAATTTAATCCAGAAAATCCACTAATATTAGTAGGAGTTGAATCATTAATTCCAGCATTCAAGGTACCATCAAAGTTAGTTGTGCTAGAATGTTCTGTGTATCTTTGATCTTCGCCTATACTACCTGCTACAAAATTAGAAGAAACTGTTACAGTACCGGCCCCGTTTGATAAGGCTTGGCTAGTAATAGCAGCAGTGCTAGTACCTGAAGCAGGATATACTCCTGTTAAAGCAGGTAAAAAGTCTGATGTGACAACAACATTCCCTGCACCATTTGTAAGGGCATGAGTACCTACTGTACCAGGGTTTTGTGAAGCAGTCCCAGTTGCAGAGGATATAAAGGTATCTACAATTTCGTAGTTACCACCACTTGGTGTACCAGGTAAAGGAGTATTAGAAACAGCTGTGTTACCGCTTGCAGAGTCCGAAGCAGCAGCTTCAAAGCTTGAGTTATCGACATCTAAATCTAAGTTAAGAGAACCAATATTAGAGGTGGCGCCTGTACCACTTTGGTCAGCAGGAGCAGCTTCAAAATCAGTAGGTAATCCAATAGTTACAGTTGTCGGAACGGATGAAGGAACAGAAGCGTTAGATCGGTTACCTGTAATAATAACCCTTTGCTGTTCTGGCTTATTGTCGCCAAAAGCAAGGTCAAGACGTACATATTGCGTTGTACTAAAAGGACCGTTAATCATCCCACCTGGAGTTAAGGCACGAACACGGTATTTATAGATGCCTCCACGTTCAACAATAGCACGGCTAAATACACGGTCAGATGTTACAAGTTGTTCTGAAATGGTTGTCCATTCATTCTCACTATTAGCTTTTTCTTGTACTTGATAGTGAGTAACGTTAAATTCGTTTGTTGGGATTGTCCAAGAAAGATCAATACGACGACTATTAGGTTCCCATACAGCAGTTAAATTTGGTTCACTAGGAATAGCAGTTTGCGATTGAGAAGTATACCCTACCACAACTGGCTCTTCGGTAGCAAATTCATTATTAGAAAAATCATCTTCTAGGCCAAAAATAGCGTTTGAGTGCCTTTGACCTACAAGTGAAATTGTACCATCATGATTATCCGCATAGTCAACAACTTCATAACGACGAATATTGTTTCCCGTAAAACCATAAAGGTCATTTTCAACATCGAATACTGTACCAATGGTAAAGTCTTTAGCGATGCTGTATGTTGTTGTTAGCTCAATTTCTTCATAGAATCGAGAAACGTCCATAAGAAAACGAGCATAAGCTTTATAAGAGTCTAGGACATCTGAATTGTCTCTTTCATCTAAAGTAGTGCTAGTACTTCCATTACTGCTGTTTACTGTTTCATTAAAAAACAGAGTTAACCATTCTGAAGTAAAGTCACCTATACTTCTAATAGCGTTATCTTGAGAAAGATAATTTGTATCTCGCACATCAATAGTATGTCCTGTAATTTTTGGTGCTCTTACATTAGAAACCTTTTGTAAATTTGTAACAAGAACGAATTCATTGAATTTATCTTCATTACGAAAATTGATTAAATTCATATTTGAAGAGTTATTTTCATTGAAAGTTACTGCTACATCACTTGGTGAGACTGGGCGTCTAAAGCGACATTTAATTTTATCACCTTCTTGATAAATAGTTAGATTAGCACTATCTGCTATATCTTGAACGTATTCTACAAAGGTGTCTTTACCTTGCATAACACCGTTAATATACTGAGGTATTTTTGTAGCGTTTTCTTGACAATCAATAAAAGATTCAATATCAAGATCATCAAAAGATAATCCAGGTCCAACTTGAGCATCAGTTAGATAGTCTACTAAAACTCGAGCGGGGTGTTGTTGAGGTACTCTAGTGCTTTGAGGGGTTATAGCACCAGACCTTTCAAGCTCTTGAACTTCAAAAGTAAAGTTTTGAGAAAGATCAATAGTTCCTGTTTCTTCTTTAACTCCACCTAACCAAAGAGAGTAAGTAGAACCGTCTACTGAACGTGAAGCACTAGCTACTTTAAATTTAGCAGAGTTAGACCCTTGTGTTATAGATAAATCGTTTAGGCCATCTGCAAAATTATACGCTCTTGTTGTACTCGAAGATACCCCGTAAGCAACAGATAAATCACTGCTTTGAAGACTATCCACTGTTAAGTTAATAACTGAGTTAGCAAAAGCACTCTTAAATGTTTGATTAGTCTGAAGATCTCTCGTATTTGTTACTAACCATTCAAATGTATTATCTACATAAAAACTGTAAGAACTATAAGGAGTAGTATTATCATAAGAAAAATTATTTAGGCTAGCAATGGCTGTTGTAACATAAGCGGGAGTGCTAATACTAACACTTTTTGTTTGTTTTACTTGAAAACCTAATTGAGGAATTTGTGTAGTAATAGCACCATCTCTGCTAGCTTCCATAGTAACTCCAACTAATACATATCCAATACCACGGAAGTTAGTATCGATTTCACCATTAGAAGTATTAATCCAAGAAGTTGGAGGAAGCTGAGATTCAGAACCCCAAAGAACTTCTACAGCAGCATACTTATGGTTTTGTATTGATTGATTTTCATCTCTATATTCATCTTTTAAATAGTGGATAGAGGTGTCACCTGAAGTTAAATCAAGAGAACGAGATTCAACGTCTCCATTTAGATCATCTAAGTATATTCTTAGATTTTCAACTTCACCAGCGTGTACAAGGTATACAATAGTGCCGAAACGAGTATCTGGGCGAATAGCATGAACAGATTCGGGATCTTCAAAACCACGCCAATCTGAACCATAATAAGATTTTGTATCAGAAAAGTTATTGTCAGGGCTATGGTTCCAAGCAGCTACAATAGCAGCATTAACACCAGAAATACCATAGACACGAGCTGGCTGATAAGATGCTGGGTTTTCTAACTGAGAACCAGGGGTCTCTTGGATTTCAGCAGATACTTGTTCTTCACCAATATACTTACGTTTATGGTTACCGAACATATTCTTTCTAACCTTCATATACATTGGTTTTGTAACAGCTGCACGATATTCAGAAGCACCAAGAGTAAAATCTTGATAGCTTTGACCGGCATTACGAAGGAATGTATCTACTGTATTTAAGTTTGCAAAACCATAAACCCCATCGTTAAGTCTTTGATTGTGTAGTATTTGTAGAGAAATATTATCAGAAGGTCTACGTAGAGGAGAAATGAGTGATGAAATAATGAATTCAACTGTACCATCATCTAATGGGGTATTGTGAGTATCTATTAAGCCTTCGTAAATACATTGAACTTCAGATAAAGTAGAAGTAGAAGGATCCCATTCTCCTTTAAATATTTTAGCTCTTTTATTCCTATATGAGTCGTCTTGAATTGCATTCTTGACATCGTTATCTAAGAACAATGTGATATTCTGTGTAACATTAGCGAGTTCAGCTGAAATCACTGTTTTGTCGAGTGCAACTACTAAGCCATCATTGAGGTATGTGTTACCGTCATAGTCAAGCGGAAACCCACCATCGATAACGGTGTACCTTGTCACTGAATTAGACAGTTCGAGGCTTGCAAATGTAATTGTAATCATAATGTTATCCTATATAATTTCTTCTACTACTAAGTCCATTTTTAAGACGTTGTTATTACCTGCAACAAACGTTTCTTTTAAGTTAGCACTTGTAATATGACCACGGAAAGTTAAATCTTTGTAGTTTACTGTGTCAGAGGCTGAAAGGTTATCTCTAAGAACTGGGTGAAATACTAGTTGTCCAGTACCAGCAGAATAGCTGTTAATGACATATTGAGTGCCATTACTTCCAAAAGTTACAAATTCACCTTGAACTAGACCTGTTGAAGCTGGTCGATTAGTTGTACTGGTTCCCAAACGAACAGTGACAACGTTACTACCCGCAGAAGCATCTGCTTGAAGATTGATGTCATTGCCCGAATGAGTACCTGTATACTGTTGAACTTCAGGAGGAAGTGTAAATTCAATCGAATCATTGTTGTAATATGCTGCCTGCACAACACCCCGAAGATAATCTTTTTCTTCGGAGGTTGTGTTATAGTCAGGGGCAATTCCCGCACGACCTAAGGCAACAAGGGTGCAACGCACAACTCGTCGAGAAGAAGTGTTCGAATTAAATCTAATAACACCAGATTGAGAGCGAATAATATCGCGGTCTACTACATAGTCCATTGAAATGGCTTCGAAACGTAGTAGGTCATCTTGTAAGACTAAATTTGCCATAACTTATTTCCTTAACGAGCTCGACGTCGTGATCTACGACCGTCGGCATTTCCTTGATTGATTGCATTAATTACAGAAGCACCTGCAGCATCTGCAGTGGCTTGTGAGTTTCTTCCAAGTCCAACTTCGACTTGAACTGTTTGATTAGCGATGTAACCACCACCTTGTTGTGCGGATTGACCGCTGTTCATTGCTTCTAGAGTCTGACGATTAGCAGCTGTAGCTTTCTGATTCATTACAAATTCACCATTTGAAAGCTGTGCTGAAATGCTGTCTGAAGTTCCTGTGCCTGGGCCACTTACGTAACCACCGGTAGCAAAGGCTGGCTTTTGGAATTTCTGAGCTTTAATAGCTGAGACTTGAGCCATACCAGAAGCAAGAGCAATAGCAGCAAGAGCAGGACCTGCAAAAGGACCACCCTCAGATAAAGCACGAGTTACAGCAGTACCGGTGTTCATCATAGCTTGACCAATAGATAGTGCTTGCTGTGCTTTAAATGAGCTTTCAGAGTACTTAGCATTTTCACCAAGTAGACCCATAAGACCATCACCAACAGCTTGGAAACTTTCTTGTTGGCTTACAGCTGAACCGTCAGCTAACTTATTAATAGTACTATAGACTGATTCAAATTTACTAATAACTTCGTCATCTTTAATATTAGCAGCAGCAGCACCTATTCCGATAGAGCCTTTTTCTTTTGTATCTCCACCGAGTCCAAGAGCACCCAGAGGATCAGTAACACCTGGGTCAGGCTCCTCTGGAGTTTTAGGAGCGGTAGGATCATTTTGATTAAGAATACCACCAATCTTTTCTTCAATTCTTTCTTGAAGAGCTAAATCAGCAGCAGCAATGTCCATGTTGTTTACACGTTGAGCTTCAATACGTCTATCAACACTTCCAAGAACTTGAGAAAAATCTACTAGCTGTTTAAGCTGGTCATCATTAATCTTTTCCATATTGGTAGTGTCAAAGCCTTGACGGTTTAGACCACCAAGAACACGTTGTTGACGACCACTTACTGGTCCACCATCTTTAAAGCCCATAACAGCGCCTGAATTAATTTGTTCAAGCAAGGCACGGTTTTGTTGGGTAGCTTTAGCATTAACTACAAACTCACCATTTGATAAGCGAGCTGGGATAGAATCAGAAGTTCCTGTACCAGGTCCGTTAACTGAACCACCAGTAGCAAAGCCCATAGGCATCATCATACGGTTTGTGTCAGAAAAGAATTTGCCTAGACGAGAAAAGAAACCTTGTTCTTCTGGTTTAGGTTCTGCTTTAGCTTTAGGCTTCATATAACCAGCAGTTTCAAGAGCAAGTCGAGAAGAGCTGCTTAAAGTTTTTGCTAAGACATCTGAAATTAGATTTCCTGGATTAGAAGCTTGAAATAGGCCACCTTGATTTTCATCAAGAGCTAGAGCCTTCATTAGGTTTCTTGAGTAACCATTATTTAGAGCGTATCCAAATAGGTTTGAAACTCGTGATTGACGCTTAATACCTACAGGGTCTACTTCACCTTGGCCTAGCTGATTAACGTTAGCGATTGCACGACGACCAGTTTGGTAGTAGTAACGTGAATCACGAAGCTGACCAGCAGCGTGTGGATAATCTCCTGCAGCCATTCCTCTTGTAAAACCAGGGAAGCTTTTATCTAAGTTTGAACCTAGATTAAATGCTAGATCACCTAATACGCCTTGGGCATAAAATGGAGCTTTAGCATAAGCTTCACGGAATACATCTTTACTGAGGAGGTGTCCGAGGTTTTTGCCATAGTCAGCAAGAGCCATAGAGTTAGCTTCACCGTCACTTAGTTGAACTGAAGGTTTACGATATTGAGAACCTAGTCCATTAGCGTGGAAAAGTTTGCCAAGATCTTTCTTGGACATTTTCTTGTATTCTTCAGTAAGAGGATCTTTAGGATCAAAGAATCGTCCGCTACTAATATCTGAATCAGTAAGTAAGTGACCGATACCAATAGTAGCAAAGCCTTCTGTATCTGTGTAAATGTGAGGTACGTAACCTTCAAACTTACGAAGGTGTTTTAGTACAGCTGTTTCGTCGCCTACAAGACCACCACCAGCATAACCGCCTTTACCGTCACCACCTGGATTCATGCCGCCATTAAGACGAGCAAGTAAACCAGCATGTTTCTTAGTAGCAGCAGCGTTAACTACAAATTCACCATTTGAAAGGTTTGCAGGGATAGAGTCAGAGGTACCTGTTCCGGCACCTGATACTTTACCGCCTGTAGCAAAGTTACGAGAAGCACGACGACGTGCTCCACCATTTACTTGAGACTTTTCAGAGGAATCTCCGAATATGCCTGTAAAGAAATCTGTTACTTTAGTTTTAGCAATCTTGAAAGCTTCTACAATGGCATCACGGAAGTAATAAGCTAAGCTTAATCCGCCAACTACAAGAGCGCCAATAGCTAGTGCAGGTAGTGAAATACTACCTACAGCGATAGCAAATGCGCTAGCGAGAGCTGTACCAATAACAGAAGAGATTCCTGTAAATACTAGTGAACCTCTAAAAGCAGCACCAATAGCAGCGCCTACAGCAGCAAAAGCAGCAGTAGAAGCTCTAAATGCAGCAGCAATACCACCACCAATAGCAGCGATAGCAGCACCAGCAGCAGCAATACCTTTAGCAATAAGTCCACCAAAAGCAAAACCAGCAGCAGCGCCTACACCTGAACCTAAAGCAGAACCAAGTGCTTGACCACCAAAGCTAGCAGCAATAGTAATACCAGCTTCTTGCCATCCTGAAAGTTCACCAACATTCTCTTCGAGGTAATCGATAAATTGTTGACCGGCTAAGAACCCACCTGTAGCACCTAAAGCACCACCGATTTGTTGTCCACCGCTTATGAAACTTTCACGAACACGACCTGTAGCCTTTGCTTGGCTCTCTCTGATTGCTTTTAAACGTGTCTCTTCAGCAACTAGGCGTGCAGTAGCACCACCAGCTTTACGAGCAGCTTGTTCTTGAGTTAAACCAGCTTTACGAAATTCAAGTTCAGCAATAATAGCAGCACGAGCAGAACCGTTCATAGACTGCGCTAAGTCACGCATTTCTTGTTCTGTAGCAGCTGTAACCATTCCTGTTTCACGGAGTTCATCGTTAAAACGAGAAATTGTATCTTTTGCAGATTGACCTACACGTTCAGCTAGGTTTGTTAGTGCAGTGTTAACATCACTTACTCGACCTGAGGAGCGACCAGCAATCTTTTCGAGAGCAGCAACTTCACCAGATAGCTGAGTTGTAAATCGACCTAAGACAGTTGCTTCTACGTTACCGGCGATAAATCCACCAGCACGAGCACCTGTACCGCTTGTAAGCTGAGAACGGAAGTTTTTGTTTAGTAGAGCAATACCAGCAATTAAGCCAGCCATTGCATTGTTACCGAAAGCTTCACGGAAATCACGTAGACCTGTGCTTACTAATTTAAGAGTAGTATTAAGAATACCTAAGGAAGTATCTAGCGCTCTAAGAGCGATAGGTAAGTCACCGCCACCTGCAGCACTAATAGATACATTTGAATTTAATGCAGCAAGTGCTTCTGGAGTTACGCCAGCTAAGTCAGGTTGCTCAATGCCTCTAAAAATACTTGAAATTGAAGTAGCAAAAGAACGAATCTTAGGTACTACATTAGTAATTAGGCTTTGAGATTTTTCTGTAACGCCGTTAATTAAGTCTGTATAGGTTGAGTTACCGATAACATCCATGTATAGATCATAGAAGTAACCACTAACTAATTTATAAAATTTATCAATAGCCTTAATAGCAACATCAAAACCAGATACAATAGAGTCTAGTTTGATAGTAGGTAATTTAATACCGGAAAGGTCAATTGATTGTAGGCTTTGGAAAGCCCTTGTTACTTGTTTACCGATTTCACTATCATTGAAAGTTTCAGCAACAGAAGCAAATACTAAACGAGATTGGAAAGCAAGTTCATTAAACAAGTTTCTAATTCGTATAACATTGAATTCTACTCTGCTAGCTACCCTTTCAAAGGCACGACCGATGTCTAGTGTAGTGTCAATAAGCGCTTGGCTGAAGCCACTGGCTTTATCTAGCTCATTAACAAAACGAGCAAAGGCATTACCAGCGACTTGACCAGCACCTGAGAAGGTTGTTTCAATTTGAGCGAACTCACCAGCAATCTGTTTACTTTGTGATAGTAGAGCACTAAAAACTTCGCTAGAGGTAATCTTACCTTCAGCACCGAGTTTACGTAGCTCACCTACAGATACTCCGATACCATCAGCAATTGCCTTAGCTAGACGAGGGGCCTGTTCTAGAACTGAGTTAAGTTCTTCACCACGTAGAGTACCTGATGCAAGGCCCTGACCAAGCTGAATAATAGCAGCTTCGGCTGATTGAGCAGATGTACCAGATACTTTAATTGCTTGCTGAACTGTTTTAGTTACTGCAAGTACTTGGTTTTGAGTAGCGCCTAGGTCTTTAGAAACACGAGCAAATCGAGTAAAGAGATTTGTTGTAGCTTCAAAGCTTGAGCGAGTATCTTGTGAGATTTTAAATAGTCGTTCATTAGCAGCAACAATTTGTTGAGTTGAACGAGTTACCAAGCGTAGTTGGGAGTTAATGCGACGATATTGGTCAGCTACTCCTGTTACTACACCCTTAACGGTAATGTAAGTAGTTAGCAATGCTGTTGAAGCAATCACTAAGTTGTTAACTGTACGAGTTGCATTTGAGAAGCTCTTTTCAAGAGATTCTGCACTATTAGCAGCCCGTTCTGTATTCTTTTGTAGTTTGCTGAGATCTGAGCCACGCTCTACCTTTTTGACACTTTTAGATACCTTGTCAAAACTGCCAGAGGTTTTATCAGCTCCTTTTCCAACTCCTGAGACTTTCTTCTCAAGTTTGTCCATGGAACGTTCGGCTTGTTTGGTATTAGCGACTACTTTAATTTCGACAGCCATATTATTATCCTTTTAATTTCGTTACGTGCCCCAATGCTAGTTTGCGTTACCGGCTATATGAAATAGACGGAAACTCTTCGTATGTCGAAGTTGAGCATCAGGGCTGTGTTCCATTGAGTTATTTATTGTCAAAAGACAAATCAGTTGGGAGTTTAATTTCATCTACAATTACGCCATCAGGGTCGTAGAATTGCAGAAGTGTTCGTTCAATAAAGCGAGCCGGAGCTTGATCAGATTTACCTCTGTTTAGCTCATTAATATACGGCGCACTGTTTGAGATATATAATTCAGTAGAAAGGTTTTCTTCGGATATCGTTAAAGCAGTAGTAGATAGTAATGCTGCAGAAGATATTGAAGGGGAATTAGGGGATCTAAAATCTTTCTCTTCAGTACTTAGGTTCCATGAGGACCTTGCTCGACCAGTATCAACTGGTGTTGCCTGTTGCAGTGAAGTAACTGCGTTTAAGGCAGATGCAACGGTTACTTGGTGTATAAGTTCCCTAGCTTCGGCATTGAGTTCATCAAATTCATCAGCTAAGTTAGGTATAGTTATTTTAACTACCATTGCTTTCTCCTTTAAGGGTAAAAAGAGGGATGCGTTAACACCCCTCTTAAAATTACTTTTTAATAGTAGGATTAAAACCTTTAGAAGCAAGCATAGCACCAAAGTTTGAATTCATTAAGGCTTCGCCTTGGTGACCGGTTTGTTGTACTTTGCGTTCATCGTTTTTAATCTGTTTAATAGATGGGAAGATTTCTTCAGGCTTCTTTTCAACTCCACTAGAGTTCATAATATAAGCAGTTCGAAGGTCTTCTCGCCATCCAATAGGTCTGCGCTGAAAATACTCATACCATCCTTGTATTTCTTCATAATCCATATGGTCTAACTCATTTCGAGTTTTACCTAGAGTAAAAGCAAGGTCGTATAAATGCATCTCTTCAGCGCTTAGTCGTTTCCCTCTTCGACAGAAACGTCTACAGCAGCTAGTCCACTGTAAGCCATGACTTCTTGTTGTAGCGCAGCAAGATCATCAAGGGCAAAAACGTCAAAGTCTTCGTCGCTCATGTCAGCGGCTTCTACAATGCCAGCACGGATTACGAAACGCATAGCTTCTAGGTTAGAGTCAAAAGAAGAGGCTTCTTCCATTTTACCAGCTAGGGCTTGCATTTCACGTACTGCCTTAAGAGGTAGTTTTACGAGAGTAAGTTTGCCACCTTCAACGGCAGCGAAATCGATTGTTTTAGTTTGTGGTTTAAGTTTCATCGTTATTCACCTTTAGTGTTATCATCCTTATCAGAGAAGAGATGTTTATTGTTTAATTGGAAATCATCTAATAATTTTCTTGTTTTATGTAGGACATCTAGAGTTTCAAAGATTTCTGCCTTCTTTGAAGGATCAGAATTAAAGTCTTTCATTCTATCGAATGTCTTACGAATTGATATGTCTACACTCTTCCTCATGTGACGGAAGGTAGTCTTAAGGACAAATTCCTTAGAGAAAGGTGGTTTGTTATTATTATCCATAATAATATTTACCTTATAATAGAACCTCATCAGAGGCCTTATGCACCTAAAGACCTTGATAAAGACCTTTATATAATACTTAAATATAGACCCCAGGAGGTAATAGGGGTTAAAGTAGATTTTGTAATTGGAGGGGATCTCCGAAGAAACCCCCTCCGCATTACATAATCAATAGATAGTTCTATTAATTACTAACCTTAGCTTGGAAGACCGTAGGTGCTACCAGCTGTGTATGAGAAAGGACCTTCGAAGTCGCCATCAATAGTTAGAGCAATATTTGCTTGTGTGGCGTCTGTTAGGGCAGGGACGATCTCGAAAGAAGCGATAGTGCCTTGGAAGTATAGATCTTCATACTCAGTAGTCGCGTCTGAAGCAGGAGTGTCTTGTACACCACCGTCTTCTGTGTTTGAAAGACGAACACGGAATACGAGGTTTGTACCAGACTTGCGTAGAGCGTCTAGTGTGTAATGGTTAGTTGGGATGTAGTTAAATGTAAACTCAAGTGAAGGAGCATCAGCTTGGCCTTGAATCTGTGAAGAGATTGACTGACCGTACTGAGGTACATTTACGATGTTTGATGGTGTGCCGAGGCTTGGGAATTCACGAATTCCTTCAATAGCGACAACTGCAGCTTCAGTGACAGCAGCAGCGCCATCAGCAGCAGCAGATGATTCGAACTTAGCAGCTAGGTTAAGCGGTGCAGCGCGATCAGCTGTTGAGATTGAGCCTGGTACATAATCGATGCGTGTATAGATTGACGCGCCAATGTTATTAATGTGTGCCATAAGATTTGATTCCTTAGTTAGCAAAGTAGTTATAAGTTAGGATATAGTCCACTCGATAAAGACCTTCATTGGCCTCATCGGTGCCGAGAACGGCTAGTGCACTTACACCTGTCTGTATACTACCATTTGTGGTTGTAAATAATTTTGTTTGCAAAGACTCGTCGAGAGCATCAGCGATTTGCATTGAACGAGAGATACCTGTATTACCTTTAGTGTATATCTGAATTACTACTTGTCCGGCTGTACCGAGATTTCGGTAGTCAGCACGAATACGAGCAGGTAGGATTTCTAAACGTAGAAATTCTGTTTGAGATACAGCACCCTGGAAATTACCTGGCAATACTTTTACAGTCCCTGCTACACCTGATAGCCATTCACTAGAAGCGAATACACTTTCAATAGCAGTTTGTTGTTCTGAAAATTTTGCCATGTTAACCTCCTACAGCAGTAATTTGTAGGATAAACCCACTAACATCTTCGAAAGAAGCTATTGAGTAAGTTTTAGACCCTATGACGATTTCATCATAAAGAGATAAATCTGTTACATCTTTAGATTTGATGATAACTTCGATTTCTTCTTTAGTGTAATCTTCCGGTTCTCTTTTCGTATTGAGTACGATAGCTTTTATTGTTGTTGACGTCTCAGTACTACTTGAGAATGATTGCGTAGCAAAGTCATAGTCTCCGGATTCTCTCTCTTTAAATGTTACACTAACGACTAAATCTCCGAGTAGGGTAAACGCATTGTCTACCTGTGATGAGATTAAGTTGTTATATGACATCTAATTAGCCCTATACCATGTGTTAGATCCACCATTGTTGAGGTACTTAGAA
>Ga0315320_10002346_pt1 | contig 15585 bp, 11 predicted proteins | sample M140m21515metaG_FD_203458 | JGI IMG/M metagenome (GOLD analysis project Ga0315320, IMG submission 203458) | Ammonia-oxidizing marine archaeal communities from Monterey Bay, California, United States - M1 40m 21515 | ecosystem: Environmental > Aquatic > Marine > Coastal | place: USA: California... | reverse complement strand
TAAGCTGCACAAGGGTTATGGAAAGGAGTCCGAATCCGTGTATATTAAGAGAGTCAAAGGAACACCACTTCTCCGAGTCTCATGCGTAAGATCGAAACACAGATGAACACCGCAATCACATCCAAGACAAACTGGACTAATGCGAACACTTCTGTGCATTTCAATGAAGAGGAATCACTCTCTATTGTACGTCTTCACGGTAACAAGATTGCAGAGATTCATGATGACTTCGTTCGTATCTTTGATGGAGGGTGGAAAACAACTACAACCAAATCACGTCTTAACGCTATCATCAACGAGTTCTGTGATTCTTTCACTGATGGAGTTTTTCAAAAGAATTATGAGTGGTTCATTCGTGACAACAAAGTCACCAAAGATTTCGTGAATGGTTACACCTTCGCATAGTCTCTAAGTCACACTCACTCCAACAACACTAACTAACACTCATGAGTATTTCTGAACTCGGATCTGCTACTAAACTCGATCTCGCAATTGCTTCAGTCCGTGGAGAGATTACCTATACAGTGTTACCAACTCGGAAAGCAAAGAAGTCGGAGTTAATCCTCAGTCGCACAAATGGAGTGCGGACTAACACTAACCGTCGTGGACAAAACTATAGCGGTCATGCAGTACATGCTCAAAACAGTGTTATCGAAGGAGGTGCAACATCATACTTTAAAACTAGTGGATAGTTGACAGAATCTCCCCGAGGGTTTATAATACTCTTGGGGGACACAGTTTGAGCAGTTAATTCGCGTTCTTATGTGTTAGCGCGCGGGGCGCGTAACCCCGTTTCAAAAAACGCTAAGTCCCTAACCTACAACGAACCCAAATCGCGAACGAAATAACACGTAGATAAAAAAATTTCCGCCAGAATTTTTCGGTGGCCAGGGTCCGTTCAAAAAATCTATTGTCTATATAACTTTTGAGGATGATGGAAGAGTCACATATGAAACTAGAACTCGACTTCTATGACAGGGAAGTCCTCGTAGATTGTATAGAGTATCGTTTACAGAACGACTTAGAGTTAATCACTAACGATTCACTCAGAGAAGAGATTGAAGACTTACTTGCAGTTATCGAAGATGAATTTGTATAGAATTTTAGTTGACGGTCACACAGTTGCTGATGAAGTAACTAAGTGTGATCTACAACATAAAGTAGAGATGGTCAGAGCAGCGTGTAATCTTGAATACGATCTAAGGTTTTCAAAGGTTACTCATGAACTGATAAATACCCCAGAAACCATTGCATGAATTGATTTGTAGTGGTAGAATGACAACGTTGCAATTCTAAATTAATGTCTAAAGGATTTACAATCAAAGCGAAGGCTCCTGTTACAAATAAGAAAGAAGAAGAGTTTAATCTACAGGAAGCGAAACAATTAGTTAAAGGAAAGAATATTGTATTCTGTCTTCCAGGTCGTGGAGTCTCATACATCTATCTAAAGAATTTTGTATCACTTTGTTTTGATATTGTTCAGAACGGTGGTAGTATTCAGATTTCTCAGGACTATTCGTCCATGGTTAACTTTGCACGTTGTAAAGTACTAGGTGCGAATGTTCTCCGTGGTCCAAAACAGATTCCTTGGGATGGTAAACTGAAGTACGATTATCAACTTTGGATTGACTCTGATATTGTTTTTCAAACTGAGTCATTCTATCGTTTGTTAGCAATGGATAGAGATATTGCAGCAGGTTGGTATCTAACTGAAGATGGAAGTACTTCTTCCGTTGCTCACTGGCTTGAAGAAGACGACTTTAAGAACAATGGTGGTGTGATGAATCACGAAACTGGTGAGACCCTGAGCAAACGTCGCAAACCGTTTACTGTTGACTATACTGGTTTTGGATGGGTTCTGATTAAGAACGGCGTCTTTGAGAACTTGGAGTATCCTTGGTTTGCTCCGAAGATGCAAGTGTTTGACTCTGGAGAAGTTCAAGATATGTGCGGTGAGGACGTATCTTTCTGTCTCGATGCGAAAGAAGCGGGTTATGAGATCTGGTGTGATCCGAAGATCCGTGTAGGACATGAGAAGACTCGTATTCTTTGATATAAAAATCGGCGCGTTCCGGCGCGTCCAAAACCCTAAAAAAATCGCAAAACGTATTCTAAGGTATTTTAATTATGGCAGTGAAAGCAAAAGGTGGACTTAACAAAGATGGTTGGGTGCCTGGTAATCCAAAGAAAACTCGTCAGGGTAATTCTTCTAATACTAAACTATCTGCATCTTCTCGTAATGGTAAACAGAAAGCATATCGCGGTCAAGGTCGTTAATGCTGGTTAAGAATATTGCTCGAGCACCTGGACATACTATGCCAGGTTTCATGTATCCAGGTCAATCAATTGACGAGACAGGATGTGAAACTCTCGAAGCATTTACGGATAGAATTAAAGACAAATATATTGCAGAAAAAGTACTGGTCGAAAAACCAAGAACAAAGATTGCAATCTATGGTGATAGTTTTGCAGCACTTGGTGAAAACGCACAATCAAATAGACATCCAGATTGTGTAGGTGGATCTTGGATTTATTTCTTAGCAAATATCCTAGAAGTTGAATGCCATTCTTATGCAGTATCATGTTCTGGTGAGGGTGACATTTCTCATTATGTTCATAACACTTTAGATCGAGATGATTATGATTATGTGATCATCTTTCATACTGATCCTACAAGACCTTCACAATATTGTGATGAAGAACATTCTAATAAGAACTGTAAAAGAATGATCAATGACTTGAAGGATCATAATGTCTTACATATGTACTGGGATGAACATCATCAGTTCTTTGATTATTCCGATGGTGATAATAACGAAACTTTTGTATCAACTTACCATCTCACCAATCCGAACGATCCACCCGACTTTGTAAATCCTTTAGACCAATATGCAGAATATCCCGCAAATCCTTTAGACAATCCATACGGATTTCGTTGTAGTGGATTCAATCATATGAGTGAGAGGGGAAATCTGAGACTCGCTATTGAGATTAGTAAAATTATCGATAAATACTTGTAACGTATTATAGGTGTATCATGGGAACAAAAGGACCAAATCCAGGAGATAATCCACCTGCAACTCCAGAAGGAACTTTGGATGCAAAGTATGATGTTGCACAAAATGCCAAAGCACGTTCTCAAACCAAAAAGAATACTGCATCACCATTAGCAGCAGGCTGATCTAATGACAGAACGTGAATCTTATGTCTATGATTGGATTGAACAACTTTCTGTTCAACACAAAGAATTAGGTGGTTTTGCCATTTGTCCTTATGCATCGGGATCAGATACTTTAATTAAAGATATTCCAATTGATGATATTGTGCCCGAACCAGGGTATGATGTCATCGTTTTTATTGTAGAAGATTTTTGGAAACCTGCAAAGGTACGTAAGTGGGTTAAAAAATATAATGAGGAGTACCCACTCTATTGGTTTATGGACGATTTGTCTTGTGAAAATACTTATATCAATGGAATAAAAACAAATAATCCAAAACTTAACATTATTTTGTGTCAATCAAAAAGAAAGATTGGACAAATGCGTAAAAAATTAGCAAAAACTGGTTATTATAATTATTGGAATGAGGAATATTTGGAAGAAGTTTTGGGTAATGATAAAAAATTAATACAAAAAGTCAAAAATCCATGTCCTTATGATGCAAAAGAATCACTGATTGAAGAGTCTTTAAGTTACAAAGATCCTGAATAGTCTTATACATATATTAAGACCTATTGATAGCAGCGAATGGCCTTAGGAATTAGAGATGTAGAAACTACATCTTTTAAATACAGGAAATCTTCTCGTTCATTTAAGGACATTAGCCTTTCATTTACGAAAAATCCTGTTACTGGGGACATATTGCCCATTAAAAATGAGGATGCTATTAAGAAATCTGTAATGAATCTAGTAAAAACTAGAATTGGTGAGAGGTTTTTCAACAATTTGTTGGGTACTACCCTTGAAGATTCTTTATTTGAGTTGGGATCACCTGCTCTTGCACTAAGTCTTCAATCTAGTATCAAGATTTTACTTCAAAATTTTGAACCAAGAATTGCTAAATGCGTTGTTGGTATTGAATTTGAAGAGGATGCTAATGAATTGCTTGTAAAAATTCAATATGATATTGTTGGATTACCTGTGCCTGCACAAGAAATAGAATTTATCTTAGAACCCACTAGAATCTAATGTCTTTCAATCAGTTCACTAACTTAGATTTCAACGATCTAAGGACCCAAATTAAAGATTATCTTAGATCCAGTAGTGATTTTAGTGATTTTGACTTTGAGGGATCGAATTTTTCGGTCTTGATTGATCTACTAGCGTATAACTCATACATCACTGCGTTCAATACGAACATGACAGTGAATGAGGTGTTCCTTGATAGTGCAACATTGAGAGAAAATGTTGTTGCTCTTGCAAGAAACATTGGATATACCCCCAGATCAGTTCGTTCAGCGCGTGCTAGGGTTGCTTTTAACATATTTTTAACCGATAGTACGGATGTTAGGACAGTTACTCTTCAAGCGGGACAGGTTGCACAGGGTGCTTTAACAGATAGTAGCTACCTTTATTCAATTCCTGAAGATTTTACAACCTTAGTGGATAGTCAGGGACAAGCCACCTTTGATAATCTTGAAGTTTATGAAGGAATTTTCGTAAAAAATACTTTTACGGTAGATTCTTCAACTCCAAATCAGAGATTTATTCTTCCAAACGCAAATATTGATACCACAACGGTTAGAGTTAAAATAAAAACCAGTATAACCGAACAATATTCTCTTTATACCGACGTTTTGAATGTTGACGGCAATTCAAGACTCTTTTTATTAGAAGAAATTACTGATCAGAGGTATGAAGTTCGCTTTGGAGACGGAATTTTAGGTAAAAAACCTGCTTCCGGGTCAATTGTTGAGGTAACTTATATTGTAAGTAATGGTAGAGAAGGAAATGGAGCTAGAAATTTCACTTTTTCTGGAATTTTAAAGGATAATAACGCAAATCCTATTACAACAGGACTTTCTCCACTTAGAACTATAAATGCATCGGAAAATGGCGATGATATTGAAAGTTTAGACTCCATCAAATACCTGGCACCTCGTGTATACTCCTCACAGTTCCGTGCCGTGACCGCCAGTGACTATAAAGGACTCATTCCATACATATACACTAATATTGATTCTGTGACCGCCTACGGTGGTGAGGAGTTAGATCCCCCAGAATACGGAAAAGTGTTTATTTCTATTAAACCTAGAGGATCTAACACTCTTTCTCAAATTACCAAGGAAGAAATTTCTAGATCACTAAAAAAATATTCAATTGCAGGTATTAAACCTGAATTAATTGACTTGAAATATCTTTTTGTTGAATTAGATACTACAATTTATTACAACAAAAACCAAACTTCGGATATTTCTGAAATTAGAACAAAAGTTCTTAATACATTGAATACCTACGCTTCTTCTAGTGACACTAATAATTTTGGTGGAAGAATTAAATATTCTAAGATTAATGCACTTATTGATGATACTGATCAGGCAATTACATCCAATATTACGAAAGTAAAAATGCGTAGAGATGTAACACCTGCATTCAATACCTTTGCAACATATGAAATTTGTTTTGGAAATAAAGTTTATATTAAGAAAGACGGATATTCTATTAAATCTTCTGGATTTAAAATTTCCGGTGTTAACGATATTCTTTACATGGGTGATATTTCCACTAATAAAAGCACTGGAAGAATTTTCTTCTTTAAACTTGTAAATAATGTTCCATCAATAGTCAAAGTAAATGCTGGGACAATTGATTATGTCAGAGGAGAGATTATTTTGGATGTGGTAAATATAACATCTACTACATTAAATAATAATATCATTGAAGTGGAAGCAGTACCAGAATCTAACGATATTATTGGATTGAAAGACTTATATCTTCAAATTGACGTTGGCAATTCTGTGGTAAATACACTAGAGGATATTATTACCTCGGGCGAGAATACTGCTGCAACATTGTTTGTTCCTACATCTAGCTACCTAAACGGACAGTTCACAAGATAAAATGACAGAAAAGAGAGTTAGCATCAACGAGATTATCGAATCTCAGATTCCTGATTTTTTACTTCAGGATGCTCCTACGTTTACTAGTTTTCTCAAGCAATACTATAAGTCTTTAGACTATAGGGGTGGTGCAGCTGATCTTGCAGTAAATTTAAAGCAATATAAAAATATTGAGGAACTTCGGGTTGATAACCTAATTCCTTATACTGGTTTGACGGGCAATATTAGTATCATTGATGGTAGTATACCAGTAGTCAGTACTCTTGGTTGGCCAGATAAAAATGGTCTATTTAAAATTGATGATGAAATTATTCACTATAAAACTAAAACAGCAACAACTTTTGAAGATTGCACCAGAGGTTTTAGTGGAACTGATTCTATAAAATCGTCTGACAATACGGAGTTTTTAAGTTTTAGATCAACTGATACTACAGAACATACTGCAGGAACTCTTGTTTATAACTTAAGTAATCTTTTCTTACAAGAATTTTTTACTAAATTCAAAGCAGAATTTTTACCTGGATTTGAAAACAGAAAATTTACTGATGGTATTGATGTTCAAAATATTTTAACTAGAGCAAAAGATTTTTATAGAGCTAAAGGAACTGATACTTCATATAAAATTCTTTTCAAAATATTATTTGGAGAAGACATTGAAATCATTAAACCACAAGATTTCATGTTGGTTCCCTCTGATAATAATTATTTTATCACTAAAAATGTATTATTAGAAAAAGTAGATGGTGGAGATCCTCTCCTAATTAAAGGAAATTCACTATTCCAAGATATTTCTGGAATCGGAACTGTATCATCCTCTATCTACAATATTGAATATAGACCTGTTGATGGTAGAGACTTCTATGAGGTTTCACTGGACTCTGCCGACTTCTCCAATCTGTTCGAGGCGTCAGGTAAAACAAGACTGTTAGAGGACGTGCCAGAGGGTTCTGACACGATTATAGTTGACTCTACGGTTGGTTTTTCAAATTCTGGCAACGTTCATATAAAACCAAAAGGTTCGACCAGTTATATTAATGTTTCTTATACTGGTAAAACTGTTAATCAATTTTTAGGTTGTTCTGGTATAAGTGCTGAATTGGAAGTAAATTCTTCTATCGTTGAAGATAAATTTGCTTACAGTTATATTGGTTTTGGTCAAACTTCTAAAGTAGATTTTTTACTTACTAATGTTGTAGATGGCATTGACTTTAGTCAGACATCAAATCTTAAAGTTAATGATGTAATTTCTTTATCTGGTTTTGGTAAAGATTTACGAGACTTTAGAGAATTTAATAGTTGGTTATACAATATTCCTACAGATCATACGGTAGAAAAAGTTTCTCAGGTAGATGTAAACAAATATCGTATTAATATATTTGATGCTGTTATTTTTTATATTGGAGAACCAGTACGTCTTTCTGACGAACAGGGAAACTCTTCTAATGGAACTATTGTAGATATTGTATATCCAACAGATTCCGAGGTAAAAAAATATTCCCAAGAAGTAGTTGTACAGATAACATCTCTCAATCACGATATTAACGCAACGCATCTTCTCTCAAAAACAATTAGTAAAGGTAGTCACTATAACAGTAATTTTAGTTATATCTCAAAAATTCCTACAGGAGTTCAGAACACATACATTACTGCAGATGAAAAGAACTTCTACGTAGCTTCTGCGGGACTTCCAAATTATCAAATATTTGCTGGAGATACTAGTAGACAACTTTCAGTTTCGGGTATAAACACAACTGAAGTTTTAGAATCAACTTCTCATGGATTTTATGACGGTGAGAATGTATATTTCATTCCTACAGATGCAGTTTCTATTGGTGTTGACACTGGATTTTATTTTGTAAGTTCTATTGATAATAACAATCTATCGTTATCCTTTAGTAAGGCAGATTCATTTGGAAATAAACATGTCTCGTTTACTCCAAATGGTGGAGTTGTTGGAACTTTATTCATAGCTTCTTATGAAAATAAAGAATTAAAAAATCAGAAATTATTTAAAAAATTTACTTTATCTGAAGAAAAAACATTTTTTGACGATAAGAACCGTAGATCTACCGATAATTGTTATGTCGGAATGCTTAATAACGGAGTAGAAATTTTATCTCCAACACTATTTGATGAAAATGTTTATTATGGAAGAATTTCGGATATTAGAGTTACAAACTCTGGTGAACTGTATGATGTTATCAATCCACCGGAACTAGAAGTATTAGATTCTCAAGGATCTGGATGCAAGTCTAGAGTTAATGTAAGCGGTTCGGTCCGGGAAATTAAAGTATTAAAAGCAGGTGTTGGATATGCAACAAAACCTGATATTTCAATTTCTGGTGGAAATGGAACGGGATGTGTTTTAGAATCAAATTTAGTTAAAACAAGAACTGTTCTTCAATTCAAACCAACTCAACCGGGAATTGACATTGCTGCAAATACAATTAATATTGGAGAAAATCACAATCTTCAAGTTGGTGAAGAGGTAATCTACAATAGTAATAAAAATGACAATATTGGAGGTTTAGTTGGAGATGCACATTACTATGTTTCTACGCCTACTGTACAAATTGTAAAACTTCATAGTACTCCTCAAGATGCCGTTGCAGGTATTAATACTGTAGACATTACAGCAGTCAGTTCTGGTTTTCATGCTATTGAAAGTCTTACAGTAAAGAATACTATAAGTGCAATTTACGTAAAGGAAAGGGGAGAAGGTTATTCTAACCGATCTATAACAGTTCCTTCATCAAATAGCATAGGAAGTAAAACTGGAATTAATACTTATGATTCTTACATATATGCTAAATCTCATGGTTTCAACGAAGGTGAAGTAGTTCATTATTCTACAACTGACACTGTGATATCTGGACTGAATACCACTTCAGATTATTATATCAATGTAATCAATAACGATAAATTTAGAGTCGCTATTGCTGGAACTATTATTCCCGCTGAAAATTATGATCATAAGAAATTTGTAAAATTTGATAATATTGGTGTAGGTACACATACTTTTGCATATCCAAAAATTACCCTTAGTATTAAAACCACATCAGAACAAGGTGATATTGATATTGTTGAACCAGAATTGGAAGCTAAAATTCTCGGTTCTATTGATGATGTTTATATCGAAGAGGGTGGTGTTGCCTATGGATGTACCAGTCAATTTAACTATCACAGAAGACCAACAGTAAGAACTAAGGCGGTTCAGAGTAAGTCTTTACTTGCACCAATTATTGTTGACGGTACAATTGTAGACGTTAAAATTATTAATAAAGGAAATGGTTATAGATTAGACTCTGATATTATTGTTACTGGAGAAGGCAGTTTTGCAGATCTTGTTCCTACGATAGAAGATGGAAAAGTTACCGCAGTTAAAGTTGTTAATGGTGGTGTTGGATATAATGGCGCTAACACTACACTCGCTGTCGAAGCAAGGGGTAAAAATGCTAAATTCCTTGCTAGTGTAACTAACTGGAAAGTAAATCAAGTTGAAAAACTTAAGTCGCAAATTTCCGATGAAGACGATGGAGTTTTACTTCCAAGTAGAAATGAAAATCTAGGATTGCAATTTGTCAATTTCTTTGTTCCCAAAAAATTAAGGATTCAACTCGGAGATAACTTTACACAAAATAATGTAGAGACTCCTAATAGCAAAAAACACTCACCTATTATTGGATTTGCATATGACGGAAATCCAATCTATGGTTCTTATGGTTATCAAAACATATTAGGTGGTGGAATCAAACAACTTCAAACGGGATATGAAATTAGTTTAGATAATACTCCAGGTATCAGACCAAGCTCACCCGAGTTTATTGCAGGATTCTTTACTAATGATTATGTTTATACGGGTACTGGCGATCTTGACGATAATAATGGAAGATACTGTAAAACACCTGAATATCCAGATGGAATTTATGCTTATTTTGCGTCACAAACCACCGATACTTCTGGAAAATCTCAACCAACATATCCATACTTCATAGGACCGTATTTCCACTCTCAACCTATTGAAGCAAACTTCCTACCATCAGTTAACCAAGACATTGATATTGCAGCTCACGGTCTAACTAGAAATGTATCTCAGTATTATATTACATCTAATAACTCTAGATATAGACAAATTGATAAGGTTGATGAAAAATATAAACAAGAATTTAGAATATCTGAAATCAAAACTTCCGGTATTGAAGATACTTCAGTATTCTCTCCGGGAGATGGATATAAGGTTGGTGATAGTTTAGTAATTAAAAATAGAGGTGAAAGTGGTAGCGGTGCTAATATTGCAGTCTCTAAACTTAAAGGTAAAACTGTAAGTGCTTTTTCAATAAGCGAAACCGTAACTTCTGGTGTAGTATTTGATCTTAAAAAATCAGATACTGTAGAGTGTAAACTGTCCGATCCTCATCAAATTTTAAATAATGAAATTATTAATATTTCTGGCATTTCTACAACTTCTTCAAAGTCTGTAGAGGGTAATAGAAGAGTTAGTGTTAGAAATAAGACTACTATGTTGATGTCTGATATGGTCAGCGCAACTGGTGTTACAACTACCATTTATGTTAATGATATAACTGGATTCCGTGTCGAAGACATGATTGGAATCGGCACAGAAGTTTGCAGAATTATTAGAATTGATTCAAATAACTCTTCTTTTGATATTAATAGACTTGAATATCCTGGAATTCACACGGCGCGTAATGACAATCATCTCATTACTCTAAAACCAACTGTCTTTGATATTAAATTAACTCCGAATGAAATTCCTGACGAGTATGTTTATACTAATGAAGTAACTTACTTTGATCCCAGACTTACTGTAGGAACTGGAACTACCGGATCTGTTAGGGAAGTTCTTGGTGTAGGTGGAACTATTGTTGAATATAGAACTATTCCCAAGAGTTGTATTCGTATACCAGGACATAAATTTTATACAGGACAGGAGTTAAAATATCATGTAGGACTAGCGGGAACTGCTCTGTATATTAACAATGTTGGTTCTGGTGTTTCCATACCACTTACAGATGGTCAAACTGTATATGCAGTTAATTTTGGTAATGATCATGTTGGTATTTCCACTATTGGATTTACTTCAACCACTGGAATTGGAACACAATTAAATGCTGCAGAATTTGTAAACTTCAATGCATTATTCCCAACAATTGGAGCCGCACACTCACTGGCGACTGTAAACACAGAAGTTACAGGAACTATTGAACGATATAGTGCAACAGTTGCAACTGCAGTAACTCATGGATTAACAAGTTCTGATAGAATTTCTTTCGCTATAAACAATAGAGAAACAGATTCAATTTCCGTATTCTATAATCCAGTTATTAGAAAAATGGTAACTGGGCCAATATCTTTTGGTAATACTGATGTTTCTACCGATGATGATACTATTGATTTAACTGGACAAGAAATCGAACAAGGCAATAAAGTAGTTTATTCTGCAGGTACGCCAGCTAATGGACTTAATATTAATGCATCTTATTTTGTATTAAAAACAGACAAAGATAAAATAAAACTCACTGAGTATTTCAGTGATATTGATAAAGGAAGGACTATCGACATTTTAAGTTCCGGTTCTGCAACACAAGAACTTCATAAAATTAATCCTCCATTACGATTTATCAAAAACGATATAATCAGTTTTGATGTTTCTGATACAAGTCTTTCGGAAATGGATTTGGAATTCTATGAAGATCCAGATTTTACTAGAAGATTGGAATTGATCGGTACTGCTGAGGGTGGATTTGCAATTACTAGAACAGGAACTCCAGGTTTCGCTGATGCTAAAGTGGAAATTGATACAAGTTCACCACAGATTGCATCTGCAATATATTATACTTTAGTTCCAAAAGGTCCTGCTGATATTAGAAAGAATGAAATTTCTAGGGACTTGGATGTTGTTGGTGCAAATAAAATTGACATTGTACCACATTCACTTAACGCAGATTACAATGTACAGGTAAGTAATGCATCAACATTTCTTTTCAATCTATTAAGAAGACCTAGTTTATCTGAGAAGGTTTCTTACAATAACGGAAACACCACAGTAAGTTATACCACAGAATCCAAAACTGCTGAAGGTCCTATTGAAAAATTAAGAATTAATTTTGCAGGTGTTGGGTATGATAGATTACCTCTCATCGAAAGTATTAAAACTGCAAACGGATCAAATGCTAATATCAAATTAATTTCTAATGATATTGGTAAAGTTGAAAAATACGAAAGAATTAAAGATGGATTTGACTATCCAACTGACCCAACTCTTTCTCCACTTCTCAGCACTCCATCAGTTGTTGGTATTAAAGATATTAGAACTATTGATTATATTGGAATAACTACTGGTGGTAGAGGATATAATCAAACTCCAACTCTTATTGTTCCAGATAATACAGGCATTAAGTTAATACCTGTATTGGAAGGTGGTTCTATTAGTCGGGTGGAAGTTGCACAAAATGCAATTGATTTTAGCGATCCACTTGATATTGTTACCATTCATCATTCTCAGGGATTTGATATTGATTTCTTTACCGTCAATGGTAATGCAGTCACGGCAGAATTGTCTAATGCAGACATTTTAACTTCTGGTATAACCACAGATTTCCCATTTGATGTGGATGATGAGGTTTACGTTGAAGCATGTAGATTAAAACCTGATACGGATCATCTTGCAAACTTTAATTCAGATGGTTACGGTTATAAGTTCTTCAAGGTAACTGGAATTAGCACTACAAACAATACAGTCACCTATGATATGACTGGTATTGCTACGGGCAATTTTGGTACTTACGATGATTCAATTACTTTAGGTTATCTTGTTAATAAAAAACAAGTTCCTCAATTTACAATGATTCTCAAGGATGATGTATCTTACTTATCCAAGGAAAAAGTTACTGGACCTACTTTCAATGGCGTTGCTATGGAAGGTGGTTGGGATAATGATTTGAATCAACTGAGAGTTGGTAAATCTTTTGGTCAACTTCGCGTTAATGACAAATTAACTGGAGAAAGTTCAAAAGTTATTGGAACTGTAGAATATTTTAACATATTTAATTTAAGTTCTACCCTTGGTATTTCTAGAGATAAAGTTGGACAACTAGACAGATCTGTTGGTATTCTTAATGATTTCCAACAAAGAATTTCGGATAACTTCTATTATCAAAAGTTCTCATACTCTGTTAGAAGTCAATTAAGTTATGATCAATGGAAAGAACCAGTAAGGTCTCTTGTACACCCATCAGGATTTAAAGAATTTTCGGACCTTGAGTTTATTACTAAACCAACCAATGAAGAAGTTGCTGTTGGTATTGCAAAATCCGCAAACTTAAAACCAATAGTTGTAGATAGCACCTCTTCTTTACTTGTCAACATTGATCAAACAGTTTCCTTTAATGATAGAACTGGATTTAACATGGTTTATGAGGAAGACCTACTTCCAGATGGATCTACTCAAAAAATCTACATGGATGGTGGAATTCCAATTAAGAGTTTCATTCTGAGTAAAACTAATAAAGTACTTAAGATTGATAATATTGATGATCAGTTTGACGGTACTTCTAGACAACAACTTGATGGAACATATGCAGATGCTTCTGACCTTTTAGATCTTAACAGACAGTTCCTAATTGATGAAGTTCATGCAACCACTGTTTATAACTACACTTCACTTACTAGTGATCCACTTTATGATGAGGAAGAATTTAAATCAAAAACTAGTAGAGTAGTTGATGCAGTTTCTTCCGACCTTAAGTACAATGCAAATAGTCATACTGTTAGCGTTGCATCTTCTTATTGGAGTGCTGGAAATTCTGTAGGAGTCAATACAGCCGAAACAATTTACGGATATAATTATCTTCGTTTCCTTGGTCAATATGTTGTAAATAATCAAACTCCACCTACTTTCTATCAATCAGGAACAACTCAACAATTTAATCTAGCAGTTTTGCAAGATCCTGCGAATGAGTTTTTTGTTCTTAATCATGATGCTAGAGATCTTATCGTAGAAAATAAAAGAGAGATTCTCGACAAGGCTCTTGCATCTGTTGCTGTTCCATATCCAACATTTATTATTCCGGGTAGCACTGCAAATGAGGAACAAAACAGATATGCAATTGGTTACAAATTAACAAAAGAAAATCAAACTCAAATTGTTAATGAATCATACGCTGCTGGTGTTGCACAATATACTGGAATCAGTACTGTAGAAACTCAAGCAAAAGAGGGTCTTAATAAATTTGTTGATGCTATTGCAACTGATTTATTCACTGGTGGCAACAGATATTCTAGACTAACAACATTATCTTATTTTAATGGGGAAACCTTAGCAGATGATAAACTTGTTCTCTCATCCGCAGAAACAAATTATTTGTTCGATCAGGCAAAGGATAAAATCAGAAAGTCAGTTAGAAATGGTATGGGAGTAACCTATGCCGCTTCAGAAGGTCCTCCAATATACGGTGTTGGAACAACAGTTTCAAATACTGCAGCTGATGCATGTCAAGATGTTCAAAACACAATTATAACACTCTCCGCTCTTGTGACTGGTCCTATTAGCATTGCATCTCTTGGATCTTTACCTGCAGAGAATGTTGGAACTTATTCCACAGGTGTTGCTAAGTGTTTCAGGGATCTTAAGTATATTGTTGACGGTGTTGCTCAAGATATTGCATATGACAGCAATCAACATACGGTAAGGAATACTAAGTTCTACTTTGATGCACAAGGTAATCAAAAAACTGATGGTCTTGTTTATGAAGAATCGGAATCCATCTACATCTTCAGATCTGCAATGGATTACATGAAGAAGGCAGTTAGAAATGAATTATATTACACCGATGAGAATATTGTACCTCTCAGCCAACCGGGAGTTGGTGCAAGTGCTTACACTGCAGAAATTCAAACAGAAATCGAGTCCCTAGTGGGTATTCTGACCGTTGCAATTGGGAATAGTAGTCTTTCTTCAATTCCTTATGTTGGATTCGGTACAGGGGATTGTGCTAACGTTAGATATTCTTTACGCAACTATGTTGGTATTGTTACTAACATTATTGGAATTGGCACTGACCAAACACCATCTGTTATTAGAGAACCTTCCCTGAGTAAAGGTGGAATTATTGTAGGACTATCATCATTTAAGTTGAAATCTGATGGACAACCTTTATTTAAAAAGGTATTTAATTCTGCAGATTCTGCAATTGTTAATCCTATCAATGATATCTTTACTTTCCAAAATCATAACTTCCAATCCGGTCAGGAGTTGATTTATAATTCTTTAGATGGGACAAAAATTGGTATTGCAACTACATCTTATGCATCTGGTGAAAAAGATATTCTTATGGAGGTTAAGGATCTTTCTGGTAGTGGCGTTAAGAATAATGGAATTGGACAACCAATCGCAGTAACGGGTGTTGCAACTGTTCTTGTACCACCTGGACCAACTACACAATACTTTAATGATGTTGTTGGTACTGGTGCTACTAATGGTGAGGGAGTTGTAATTGATGTCATAG
>Ga0315320_10002344_pt1 | contig 15587 bp, 9 predicted proteins | sample M140m21515metaG_FD_203458 | JGI IMG/M metagenome (GOLD analysis project Ga0315320, IMG submission 203458) | Ammonia-oxidizing marine archaeal communities from Monterey Bay, California, United States - M1 40m 21515 | ecosystem: Environmental > Aquatic > Marine > Coastal | place: USA: California... | reverse complement strand
GGGGTCTTCGCATTCTCGCCAGAGGGCAAGGTGGTGCAGTCGTATCTGGGAGCCAAGTATTCGAATCTGCACGATATGGAAATTCGTGAGGAGAATGGTGAGGAATACATCTATGGTGCAAGAAATGCAAACGCAGAAGGAATTAAATTCAACGCCCATAGTGGTGAGATTGTGTTGAAATTAGGCGTTCCAGAAGAAGCGGGCCTTGGGAAAATCAAGTTCAGCCCGACCGCCATTACCGTGGCCGCCAATGGCGATATCTTTCTTTCCAACGGATATGCGACTAACCATATTTTCAAGTACGACAAGAATGGGAAGTACCTGATGCACTTTGGCAAAAAAGGGAACGGCATGAAGGAGTTCAATACCGCACACGGGATGACCCTTGATACACGTTATCAGCCGGCTCGGCTCCTGATTTGTGATCGTAATCATCAGCCCAACGGAAGGCTTCTTCACTATGATCTTGATGGCAACTTCATTGGAGAAGTGATCACCGGGTTGGGCATGCCGACATCAGTTTCTATTCAGGGTGATTATGTGTCTGTTCCTGATTTGCACGGGCGTCTCGTCATTCTAGACAAAGGCAACAAAATCATTTCAGTGGTGGGTGAGAACCCCGATCCCAAAAAAGGGCGAAGCTATGGAATTCCTCAGGATCAGTGGGTGGAGGGAGCTTTCAGCGGCACACATGGCTCAGCCTGGGATGCGGATGGCAATCTCTATGTGCAGGACTGGAACGTCGCCGGTCGCCTCATGAAATTGGTGCGTGCTGAATAGCCGTTCATCGGTCAGGCCATTCTTGCATCACTCGCACGGATGCTTTGCCGAAGAGCTCAGTTTGTTTCAGAAAGGTAAGGAAGGGGGTCGGCGTGGTGGCCGATCATCTTCCACTTGCCTTTTTCTTTGCGAAAAGTGCTTGTAGCTCGAATGGCGACACGGATTGGTTTTCGGTCGCGGCCGATGTTCTCGCCGATCTCGTAGTTGCTCACAACAGCGATGTCTCGCCCGATGATGTACGTCAGCTTCTCAGGTTTGACTTTGCCGCCCAGTTTGAGCTTTGCCTGCTTGACCCAGTCCTTCCGGACCGCATTCCAACCTTGTTTGATACCACCCGTTGGACCGTGGTAAGTGACGTCATCTGAATGTGACCAGATGTTGTCCATGTCCTTCAATTCGCCAACAAAGACTTGGTTCAACGCAGTGTAAAAGTCCTCGATCGCGGCCTTTACCGTACCCTCATTGGTCTCTTCTTCCAACGCGTTCGCCTCAGAGCCATTAAAAAATACGGTTGCCAGCAGGATGCATGATGCATAGCGAATCGATGTCATTGCTCGAAATCCAATAGATATCAATGAAGCCATAGGGGTATGATTGGGGGAGAGGAGAACCCCACCTTATGGACTAGTATGACGCGATAATGCGTTAGTGCTACCGTAAGCTCGGGTTTCTGGTGTGTGTTCCGGTGAATAGCGCAGCTTGGGGCCGGAGGATTGGACCGGATGGCTATTCTGTTGATGGATATCTATTCGGGTGCTCACGCTGGCTTCTGAAGGCAATGAAATTCAGGTGGCGGTATGGCAGACAAGGGTGTCAATGGAGGCGGGGAACCAAGCATGCAAGACACGAAGCTAGTGACCTGGCTCACTCGGTTTGCTTTTGTATTTGTGGGCCTATTGCTTTGGTATTTAACGCAATCGTGGATTGGCCAGCGAGAGTTGATGCCCGGCGCGATTGGCGATGGAGTGCACGATTGGCTAGCGGGGGCCAATGCCTATTTGCATCAGCATCCCAATCGCACCAATCAGCTTTTGATTGCTAGTTCAGCGGTCATTGACCTGCTCGGCTTTTTCCTGCTCTGGCGATCTATTTTTGGACCAAGCTTACGACCATTCATTGGTTTGTTGTTGCTATTTGGTATGCGACAAGTTTGTCAGTTGGTATGCGCACTGGAGCCTCCTGCTGGAATGTTGTGGCATGACCCAGGTTTTCCAAGTTTGCTAGTCACTTATGGTGTGACCACGGATTTCTTTTTTTCAGGGCACACTGGTTTGGCAGTGCTCGGGGCAGTAGAACTCGCTCGTATGGGGGGACGTCGTTGGATGATTCTGGGAGGAGCCATTATCCTTTTTGAAGTGATGACGGTGCTGGTTCTACAAGCTCACTACACAATGGATGTTTTTACTGGTGCAGTAGCAGCCAGGTACGCTACTTTGCTTGCTAGTAGGATCGCTCCCAGTTGTGATGATTTCCTGAGACGCCTCATCGGTCAGACGGCCACAAATCGAGCAGCAACACTGTCGGAAATGTTGCCGGAGCCGACAGAGCCCCGTTCGCTGGAAACAAACTCAGACGCTTCGAATTCACCAGAATAAGAAGTTCGCTCGACGAAAGATGTATTTGAGTGAGAAATATCCATTTGCCGCTGGCTGGTCGCCGTCGAGTGTGGGAGAGCGAACGGTTGTCACGCCTCGAACATCGCGCCCTTGCGTTCGGGTGACCGATTCTTCCAGACTTCACCGTCCGGATAGCGGTGTTGTTCAAGGAAGTCGGGTAGGAAATCGAGGCCCCAGCCTAGGGCCGTAGGTGTGACGTAGTGCCCGTCTTTGGTTGCTACCGGATGCGCGACCGAGTCTTGTAGGAAATCAATGTACTCAACCAGTTGTGTATTTGAGTGTCCCGAAACGGCGACTTGATCCCACATTCCATAGTGTTGGATCATGTTGCACAAAGCGATTCCGCCACCGTGTGGACAAACCGGCACATCGTATTTGGCTGCCATCAGGATGATCGCCATCACATCATTCACACCTGCCACTCGCACAGCATCGATTTGGCAGTATTTGATAGCCCCGCTTTTTAGCAGTTGTTTGAAAATGACGGGTGATGCAGCCTGTTCCCCACACGCAAAATCAAAGCTCGCAGTCGCAAACGTTTCAGCCAGTTCGACGTAGCCCAGCACATCATCACGAGCGATGGGTTCCTCGATCCACTTCAGGTCAAAAGGTCGAAAGGCTTCAAGATAACTCTTTGCTTCTTCTACGCCCAAGTATTGATTCGCATCAACCATCAAGTTGGATTCCATTCCAATCGCATCACGCATGAATTGAATTCGTGCGACGTCCTCCTCCTTATTTCGACCTACTTTGAGTTTGAATGAGTCAAAGCCTTGTTCTTGAAGTCGGTGGATCGTTGCGAGGATCTGGTCATCGGTCAGACCAAGCCACCCAGCAGTGCAGTAGGCTTTGGGACCTATCTCTGACATTTCTGATTGTCGACGTTCCACCGAATCTCGCCGCTGTGTCAGAATGTCGATTGCTTCTTCACGTGTTAACGCATCCTCGATATTTCGCCAGTCGATGCAGTCGGCAACGAAGACGGGATCGAGGTCAACAAGTAACTTCCACAGAGGTTTTTGTTGCTGCTTGGCCCATAGGTCCCACATCGCATTCAAAACAGCACCTGCCGCCATTCGGAAAACGCCATCGTGTAACCATCGAAGCTGGTGATGGTCTATCAGGCGTTGATAGAGTTTGAATGGTGCTTCGGAAAAGTCTTCTAGGTCCGTACCAACCACCAACTGGCACAGGTCTTGGATGCCGTAGCAGATCCAGTCCGTTCCCGCGCCCACTGTAAAGACAACTGATATGCCTTGGAGATCTGTATCAGTTTTGAGCTGAAGGACAGCGGAAGAGTAGTCGGGCTCCTTGTGGAACGGGTCTGAGCCCAGCATCTGGTCTGAGGTCGGAACGCGGAGGTCGACTACTTCGAAGCCGGTGATTTTCATGATAGATAGCTTGCGTAACAAGACGTTGGAAGAAAGACGCTGTTACCAGCTGGTGAGCAATTAAATTGCGGCAATGTAGTACATCCAGGTTTTGATTCGCATGCCAACTTTGCTGATGATCTGGAAGGGTTTTCCAAATTCTGTGTAGATTGCGACGCTGCCACCTGTGCCCATCGGGAGACTGTTTGCGACGTCTGCATCATCAAGCCTGAAACGAACTGCGAGCTTCCCTTTGGAGCCAATGTCTGCGGCTGACATTAGCTTGCCAGTGGGGCTGAATTGCCCTTCGCCAGTCGCTTGCACAATCGTCTCCACCGTGCCAGTGAAAAATTCCCCTGGGCGAGTCTTGAAAGTGAGCTCCACGGGGTCGCCCGGTTGCACATTGCTCAGCAGGCTCTGGCTAAAGCTCGCAACAAGGACCACACGCGAAGTATCGATGAACGTGCCGACCGGAGCAAATGGCACTGATACGGCCATCGTTCCTTCACGGACAGTCCACGCGGTGACATATCCGTCAGCAGGAGCATAGATGACGCACTGCTCCAAATCGAATGCCGCGGCTGCAAGTTTGGCTTTCAGGCTGAGTGCATTGTCCTTCGCTGCAAGCAGAGCAAACTCGGTCTGCCTGTGCCCTGCTTCCGCCTGTTGCACACCTGCTTCTGCTGCTTTGAGTTGTTCTTGCAACTGCGTCACTTTGATTTTGCTGATAGCGCCCGGGCTTAGTTTCGCAGTTTCCATGGCCACCGTTAGTTCAGCGTCGGTGGCAGAAAGTGAGGCCTGCGATTTGATGATTGCTGCCTGAGCAGACTCTACACCAGCGGCAGCTTGCTCGATTCCTTTTTCAGCAGCTTTGAGTCCAGACGCAGCTTGGTCATATTTGAATTGGTAACTATCACGCTCAACTTCAAAAAGCTTGTCAACGCCTTTCTTGAGAGGTGTATTAGGCTCCGCGTGAATGATTGATACAGGACCACTCACTTGTGGTACCAACTGTACCGAATAACGCCCCGAAACGAGATTGTCTGAAATTGGTGACGAGAACTTCCAAAGGATGACAATCGTTCCGATAGCAATCACGCCAGTCAACGCCGACCCGGCAATGTTAGAGGGGCGTGGTTTGATTTTTAACTGATGAAAAATGAACCAGATGATGGTGCAATAGAGAATAATGAAAATTGCGATCACGGTTGCGTTTCTGCTTTTCGTGGGGGCGTGTTGGTGCTGGTCGCAGCGTCGATGATCGCGTTGCTACCAAGTGTATTATGTGGTTGGGTTCTATTTTCAGAGCCAGCCCTATTTGGAGGCAGGCTTGTCTTCTACGTTTTTGGCTTTACTTTTTGTTTCAGATGCAGGGCTAGGACTGAGTGTGGAATCAGGGACCTTGTCGTGGCGATCTCCTGCGGCTGAGTGTGCTGCGTCTGAGTACCCCGCATTCCCAGACTTGGTATATGCCCATACGAGTGCAAATGGCCAGCCGATTCCTCCCAGAAAGAGTCCCAACCAACTGGCAGCATTGATTGCGGCAGCTTGGGGATGGTTGTGTTTGTCTGCGATCTTCTTGGGAAGCGACCCCAAGAAAACAAATAAAGCGGTAAGGATGACGAGTATTATCGCCATCACCGCCCATGCGAAATAGGTCAGGCCGTCAATCATTTCTTTGCCGATTAGGTGTCATCTTGAAAAGTCTTAGACGCTCAGTCGATCACTAGAATAACGAAAGTCGAGCAAATTTTAAATCGGTTGGGAGGTTGTCCTTGCGGAAACCCATTTGCAGATACAACAAAGTTACGTTGTCTTCGTCAAAACTATTAACCGTGAATACCTGCACACGGTGAGCCGCGGATTGAAAGTGGCTTCGCTGCCGAACTTTAATCGGGGAATTTGGCTCCGCGAATAAGCGGCTCGCCTCGGCAAAACATGCGGCATGTGCGTTTGCATGGCAGCACAAACGAAGCCAAATGCCTCGCAGTGGGGGTGTCTGTCAGCGGAATCAGGAAGATCGGCAACCGCACGGTTCAACTGTAGACGCGAGCGTCATGGCTCGCTCTGGACCGGTTTATTGGCCGATCCACTGTGTTTCAAGACGCCTAAATTTGACTGCTGCTTTTGAGCACTGGCACGATGAGGGCAAGTACAACCCCAAGAACCAGCAACGCCATGATCAGCAGCATGACTGGCTCGAGTAGACGTACAAATAGGTCGAGCCGACGAAAGGTCACTTTCTCCAGCGAGTCGGCAATCTCCGGCAGTACCGTATCGAGTGAGTTGCTTTCCTCGCCCACGCTGATCATCTCTACGACCGATGGTGGGAAGTGTCCGCTGGCTCGCAGTGGTGTGGCCAAGCTCTCTCCACTACGAATGTTCTCGGTGGCATCGCTGACAGATTCTTGTAACAAGCGGTTACCTGCCGCAGTCCCAGCAATATCAAGTGATTGCAAGATAGGAACGCCGTTATTCAACAGCGTGCCCAGGACCCTGCAGAAACGGGCAACGGCAAGATTCATCAGGATTTCCCCGAGCACAGGGATTTTCAGTTTGAATCGGTCAACGAGGTCCTTGCCGGATTCGGAGCGTATCTTGGCTCTTATGGCAAATGCAGCAATTACCATGAGGACCAAAACAACCCACCCGTAGTTTTGCAGGAAGGTGCTTGCGGCCAAAAGCGCCTCAGTTGCGCTCGGCATTTCGCCCTTCTTGCGAAGGCGATCAAACATCGGATCAAACTTTGGGACGAAAAAGACGAGCAGCGTTGTCAGTACCACGCTACCTACCGAGAAAAGGAAGATAGGATAAGCCATCGCGCTGAGCGTGCGGCCCTTCAGATCTTCTTGGAGCTCAGTAAATTTGCCCACTCGGTCCAGGGCATCCTCGAGGAATCCACCTTCAGTACCCGCGCGGACCATATTGCACCCCATCTCATTGAAGATTTTGGGATATCTTGCCATCGCGTCGCCAATGCTCTCGCCCTCTTCCACACGCGCTCGAATATCACCGATCACTTCATTCAAGGTGGCGTTGCTGGATTGATCTGCCATCACATTGAGTGATCGGATCATCGGTACGCCGGCTCTCAGAAGCGCAGCCAATTGCGAATAAAACATCGCCATTGTCTGAGCCTTGACTTTCTTGCGTCCTCCAAAGAGAGATTGCGGAGCGCCGGAACTCGCCTTCACTTCGACGGGGAACAATGACTTTTCAGACAGGATGCCAGCGACGTCGCGCTCGGCATTCGCCTCCACGGTTCCGGACACCTGCTTGCCCGACATGTCGCGGGCTGTGTATGCGAACATCGGCATGTTTAAAGAGCCTCACCTTTGGTCACACGAAGCACCTCATCGACAGAGGTGTCACCGGTCACGACCTTATCCCAAGCATCCATGCGAAGCGTTCGCATGCCCGCCTTTACCGATTCTTTTCTGATCTCCCAGCTGCTCTTACGATCCAAGGCCAGTTGGCGGATCTCATCGTTGGCAACAAGCAATTCATAGATACCCATTCGGCCTGTATAGCCAACATTGCGGCACTCCCGGCATCCCACACTTCGGTAGATCGGTTGGTCTCCTAGCTTATCCCACGGGAAGTCTTTGGGTGCATCTTGGTTTGTCGGGGTGAACGCCTCTTTGCAATTGGTGCATAAACGCCGGAGAAGACGTTGTGCCATGACGGCTTCGACCGTTCCCGCAACCAAGAACGGTTCGACGCCCATGTCGCTCATTCGAGTGAAGGCACCGGCCGCATCATTCGTGTGCAGTGTGCTGAAGACAAGGTGCCCCGTGAGTGATGCCTGAATTGCATTCTCAGCCGTCTCGAGGTCGCGAATTTCACCGACGAGCACGATGTCAGGGTCATGACGCAGAATACTTCGCAGCGATGCAGCGAACGTCAAACCAATCTTGGAGTGGACTTGGATTTGGTTGATCCCATCGAGTTGGTACTCGACCGGATCCTCCGTGGTGATGATTTTCGTCTTGGGGCTCTTGATCTGCAGCAGGCTGCTGTACAGCGTCGTCGTCTTACCTGAACCGGTTGGGCCAGTGACGAGGACGATACCGTGTGGGTATTTGATGATCTCGCTGAACGTATTGTAGATTTGCGAGTTCATGCCCAGTTGTCCCAGGTCGAAGACCATGGATGACTTGTCAAGAATACGCATGACCATCCCTTCCCCGTGGATCATTGGGATCACACTCAGGCGGATGTCTACCTCGCGGCCGTGGACACGTAGTTTGATGCGCCCATCCTGTGGCAATCGTTTTTCGGCGATGTTCAATCGCGCCATGATCTTCAAGCGACTAATGATCGCAGCCTGAAAACGGTTGATCTCGGGCGGTGTCGGTTGCAGGTGCAGGATGCCGTCGATGCGGTATCGGATGGACAGACCGGTGGACTGGGTCTCAATGTGAACGTCACTTGCACGCGTTTGGATCGCTTCCAGCAGGATCTCGTTCACAAGTCGAACCACGGAAGCCTCCTGAGCCATTTCGCTCAGTTCACTTCCATCAGTTTCGATACCTTCCAGGAGTTCGACTTCCTCCTCGCTTTTGGCAGCCATCAGTCCTTCGACTGTTTCGCTACCCACACCAAGATTCCGATTCATCAACCGCGCGATTTCGTCACGCTCGGCCACGACTGGAATGATGTTTTTTCCGGTCGCGGCGCTGGCTTCATCCAGTGGGTACAGATCTAACGGGTCTGAGGTGGCGACCACGATGGAGTCGTCCTCAAATCTCAGAGGAAACAGTGACTGGCGATAAATCAGCTTTTGCGGGAACCCCTCAAGGGCAGCTGGATCGATCTCTGTTTCGCGCAGGTCGACGTAGTCGAGTCCAACCTCCTCGGCCAGTGCTTTCAAGGCATCGGATTCTTCGACGTAACCCAGCGTGATCGCTGCCTGAACAACGCTGTTGGAATCACTGCTGCGACTTTGGGCGAGTTGCTCCTCGCTGATTAAGCCACGACGTTTTAGTATTTCACCCGCATGCATGATCATGATTTTACCAATTCGTTGTCCGCTGCTGCAGAATCAATTTGTATCAGGGGAGTGGCCAACTAGCTGATTAACGGAGATCCTGCAGACGATCGATGATCGCGTGACATGACCTGTTGTTAGCGTGCGAGCCGTCTGGCCGCTGTTCCCGACGCCAACTTCAATGTTGCTGCTTCCGCGAGCTTATCGTCCGCCGCCACGTCCGCCCGGAGCGCCACCGCCGCTCGGCCGTCCACCACTGCTGGGGGCTCCACCGCCACGGCTGCCGAAGCCACCGCCACCGCCACCACGGCTGCCAAATCCGCCGCTGCCAAATCTCGCCCGAAATGCCTCAATCCGCTGCTGGATCTCGGAGGCACTCGAGCCTGTTGTGCTGCTACGCTGCGAACTGGCGGGAGTGCTGCTTCCCGATTTCGCTCCATCGCTGGTTGAACTCGCTTGTGTTCCCAGAATACTTTCGAGGGCAAGTTTCATCACATCCGGGTTCACGCTTCCGTTGGTGGAGTAGGTCATGATCGTTTCTTCGTTGACCATGCTGCTCTGGTCAAGCTTTCGGACCAGTTCTTCTATTTCTTTAAAATCCTGCGGTGTTGCGACCACAACCAGTGAATTGCTTTTGGTATCGACAGCGACGCTAATCTTGGATCGCTCTGATGCTCCAGCGTCACCACCAGCACCACCGCGTCCTCCACGTCCACCACCGCGAAGTGCTGCGATGAAGTCCTGAGGTGATGGTTGGCCACCGCCACCGCGTGCACCCGCGCTTTGCGCACCTGCGATCCGGTCACCAAGCAATGACTTGACGATGTTCGCGACATCCGTGGCCTCTTGGTAGATGACAGGAATCAACTCCGGCTTGGCGGCGATTTCGATGTCCTCGGGGCTCTCTGCAATGTCGACTTTTTCAAGGATCAGCTCGATCATTTGCAGGTCGATTGCATTGGCTTGGACAATCAGTGCGTTCAGCCGTGCGTCAGGAACGATGTTGACCGAGCCGGTTGACGTGAGCACGGACTTGCTTGCCGATGCGTCACCACCTCCACCTCCGAGTCCACCTAAACCGCCGAGCAGGCCGAGCATGCCACCGCCCAGTCCACCAGCGACTGAGTCCACGGCTGATGAAATCGAACTGTCTGCTCCGCCTAGAACGCTTGAAATCAGTTCCGCTGCCACATCAGCTTTGATGTACTTGAGCCAGATGATCGTCGGTAGGTCCGAAGCGAGTGCTGAGGGCGACGCCACTGAGTCCATCAGAGACTGAAAGGCATCGAGTGCTGCGGTGTCATCGGAAGCGATAATCATTCCCGCTGGGGTGAATTGCACCACAATGTCAGCACCGCCAACGTTAATCGTTGTCTGAGGAATCGCCTTGCTGTCGCTTGGGGAAGCTACTTCGGGAGTCGCTTGGATTTCCGTGGCGGGCGCCTGTGCCGCAGGTCTTTGAGGGCTCACTGGCTCGGTGACGAACCGGTAGTCGGCTTCGCCTCTTCTAGGTTTGGGGGTGAACCGAGCATCAGGAGCTTCGAGGATGGCACCGGAGCGTTGCGGAGTGCGAGGCATTTCGCTGCGTGGCGTTGTGCCGGTTCCTCTTCGTGATGGCGAGATCGTGCGGATCTTGTTGGCCCGGCCCGTCACGGGCCATAAGGCTTCAACCTGCCCTAGGGCTTCTTCAGCGGCTCGTCCTGTGTAAGGCAGAATCCGAACTTTTTCACTCAAGGCACCAAGGGAGTCGCCGCCCTCGAGTTCCAGGAGAAGTTTCTCAACGAGGGTGATTTGGTCAGTGGTTCCGCGAATCCAAAGCTTACCGGTTGTCGGGTCACCATCGACGATGGGGCCGTCCCCACCCTCTTCCGTGATTCCAAAGAACTTGTTGATCGTCAGCAAAGCTTGGGCTGGGTCCAATCGTTTCAGGTCGATGACTTTGAAATCTTGTCCTGACCCTTCCATTTCCATGATCGACTTGACGATCACTTGTTGCGTTTCGGGGCGAGCCCAAGCGACAATCGCGTTAGTCTTTGGGTCGATCGCAATTCGTGCATCGGGCGTTCCTGCCAGTAGAGTCTGGAGCACATCAAAGACGGTTGCACTGTCAGCACTTCGAACTGAGTGAGTTTGGAAGACTGGGGTCGTCAATTCGGCACCATCCTCGGAGTCTTCGGAGGTGAGTGGTTGGTCAGCTTTTTCGACTAATTTTTCGAGCAGGCCAGTTTTTCCTGGCAGGCCGGCAGCGTAAAGGCGGTCGCCGAAAAGCCCAACCGAAATGCGAATGTCTTCAGCCGAGTTTTCGCCTGGCTCAAGACCCAAGAGTGGTCGTGCTAGTTCCAAAATCTCGTCGGCGGCCCTGTGTTCCAAAACGATTTCAACGACGTCGGTGTCGGCAGTTGATGCCTGCTTTAGCAAGTCGCGGATTGCGATCAGCTTGTCGGCTGCCTCTGTGACTTTGACCTGACGTGCGCTATCAAGCACGATCACACGGCCCCAAGGGCCAATCATTAACGCCAATTCTTCCTTGGCAGCGTCAGCTGTCATGCTGCCCAGAGGAAAGACGCAACTCACAATGTCGCTTCGTCCGCGCTCTTCGAGTTGCTCAGGGCGAACCAGTTCAGCGAGCTCGCTGATTAATTTGTCCGCATTCTGATCTTCCAAGTCGATTACCTGCAGCATACGGCCTCTGCGAACAAGGCAGTAACCACGCTTCAGTAATGCCAAGTTGATGACATCCAAGGCTTCCGAGACGCTGTACTTGCGGGTTGGGTCAGCGAATGTCCAGCTGCCGATCGGAACTTGGTCCAACTGCAGTGCCAAGTCAGCTTCGTCGGCAAACCACTCCAATACGGCGGGCCAAGTGACACCGGAAAAGTTGAAACTCAATTCACCGGATTTGCCCAAGCTGCTTTTTGCCGTTGGCATGACTGCCTGCTTTGGCAATTCCACGGCAGCAGGAGCGGGGACTTTTGGAGCGGCTGTCTCGTTTGCGACCGTCTCTTCCTTCACCTGCTCAGGCTTCGACTCGGCAGTCTTTGCATCTCCACCAATCTCAGCCACCGGTTGGTCGGCTTCGGGTTGGGCATCCGCGCCGTCGGCCTCGGTCGGAGTCTCGGCTGCATTCTGCTCCGAGGCATCGGTAGAGTCCGCGTCCTGTTCCTGACCGCTTTCGGTCGAGTCCGAATCGGTAGTTGGCTCCGCGCTCTCGGGGGTTGCTGTACTTTCCGGCACTTGGCCGAAAGTCGGAGAAACACAGAGCAAAGCCATCAGAGAACTGAGGAAAATAAGCTTTGAAGTCGTTTTCATGCTGAAAAACCGCTACGGAAGAGAAATATCGTACCCGGACGCCATAGTAATCTGAAAAATCGTCTTGGCAGCCGTGAAATCGCGATGGGAATCATGCGGACAGGAAGCCGCACCCTAATATGCCTTGGAACACCTGTTGAAGCTGGGAGTTCTGCAAATTTAGGTAGTTTTCACCGCCCTTTCTGCCTAGAAACCTACTGAGTCGGGAAGTTCGGGCGTGAAAACACGGTTGGACGATTGTGCAAAATCGTCAACCCTAGCGATTTGCCGCCCCAAGTCCTTGCGCGGAGTTCTTGTGATTGGTAACATTATGGTCAGTGGCGGAGCCCCTTTTCTGTGGAAATAGAATGCTTCATCTCGCAATCGGTAGCAGATGATCGCGTTCCTGACTGGCGCCTGCTCCCTTCGGAGGGGCACTCGAGCCCGTTTGTTCCGCGGTTCAGCCAGTCCGTTCCGTGGTTTGCAGTGTGCCAGTGGTTTGCAATGTGCCAGTTAGGCGATGAGCCCGCCGCTGACATCAAGCTCGCCTAGACGATTCGTAAAATTGGTCATGCTGATGACCGCTTGCATTTTTAAAGAACCTGACCGTGATGTTAAAGAAGCAGAAGAAGTTGATTCTCACTGAAGACCATCAAGAAGCCATGCGTCGGGCTGGACGAGTCAATGGCCAGTTGATGGACTTCCTGCGGCCACATGTCAAAGCCGGCGTCACCACGCTGTCCATAGATGCCTTGGCTCACCAGTGGACTCTCGATCATGGGCACAAGCCAGCAACGCTCGGGTACCAGAATTACCCCAAGAGTTGCTGTACCAGTATCAATGACGTTATCTGTCACGGGATTCCTGACAGTTACGAGTTGAAAGATGGAGACATCGTCAATGTGGATATCACAACGATCGTGGACGGCTGGCACGGTGACCAAAGTGAAACTTTCTTGATCGGGGAAGTCTCCGAAGAAAAGAGAGCTGTGACGCAATGTGCGTTTGACTGTCTTTATGCAGCGATTGATGCATTGACACCCGGTTGTCCAGTTAGCGTGATCGGCGAGACGGTTGTTCCCGAAGCTCACCGTCGCGGATTTTCGGTTGTGCGGGAATATGTGGGGCACGGTTTGGGGCGTCAATTCCATCTCGACCCTTCGGTTCCCCACTTCCCAAATCGCCAGAGTCGGATCGATCGACTTTATCCTGGGATGTGTTTTACCGTCGAGCCAATGATCAATGGTGGCTCGCGATATACCAAAAGCGACAAGGTGGACGGCTGGACGGTGCGAACCAAAGACGGCCATCCCTCAGCGCAGTTCGAGCACTCGATCCTGATGACAGAGAAAGGCCCCGAGGTTCTCACCGTCACGAAAGACGGCCCTGAGAAGGGTTTCAAGTTTTAAAACTCCGGAAACGAGCTTTGCGATAGCATCGTTTTCCGAGCAGGTCTTTCTTCACGGCGCCGTCTTGCGACTGGAAGGATCATGGCTGTGGGGCGGGGCGGTTGCTATCCGCCTGCTTTTCGCTCAGGGTTGCGGAATTCGCAACGCTGGTGGTGGCAACTGCTCAAGATAATTTGCCAGGGCGGCAGCCGATCTCGGCGCGGCGCTTGATGCCCGCCTCATCAGTGGTGCCAGCGATTTCAGCGTTGATTCTAAAGCAGGCTTGTAAGCGGGCGACGCCTTTTCGCTTGCCGCCAAGTAAGCAAGGTTCTCTGCCGTCACGCTCATTCCCGAGGGAATCGCACTGTCGACTGGATCCTTCACGCGAACGATGAGGGTTGGGTGATCGCTGGAAGTGAAGAAGAAACCGCCACTCCGCTGATCGGCGAACAGTTCGATCTGTTTATCGGTGAGCGTGGCGGCCGCTTGCAGCCACTTCTCATCGCCAGTCGCGCGATGTAAGGCGATCAACCCAGAGACCAAAAACGCATAATCATCAAGGTAAGCATTGAGCTTTGCTTCTCCCGCGGCATAGCTTCTAAGTAATCTGCCCTGCTCTGTTTTTAATTCTGCGAGTATGAAGTTGGCTGCATTGGCTGCTGCTTGGATGTAGTCTTTACGATCCAGAATTCGTCCCGCATCTGCCAGTCCGGAGATCATCAGTCCGTTCCAGGCGGTGAGGATCTTAACATCCGTGATCGGGCGAACTCGCTTGCTGCGGATTTGGAAAAGTTGTTTGCGAGTGACGTCAAGTTCGCGCTGCAGTGTTGCGAAGTCAGTTTTGCGAGTTGTCGCAATCGAGCTTAGTGCCTTACCTGGGGCGGGGGCGTAGTATTCCCCTTCAAAGTTGGCAGGTCCGTTCATCCTGAATACTTGTTTGAACAGGTCAAAACCCGAAGACTGTTTTGCCTCGTCGAGTTCCTCCTGCGTCCAACGATAGAACTTTCCTTCCTCACCCTCGCTGTCAGCATCGAGCGCACTGTAGAACGCACCGCCGGGTGCTTTCAATTCTCTAAGCGTGAAGTCGCAAATACCTTCGACCACGCTGCGGTACTCAGGATTGCCAGTGTCTGCGTAAGCTTCTGCATAAATGGACGCCAGTTGGCCATTGTCATACAGCATCTTCTCGAAGTGTGGAATTTGCCAAAGTCCATCAACACTGTAGCGATGGAATCCGCCACCAAGGTGATCGTACATGGCGCCGCTTAGCATTCCATCAAGAGTGGTAAGCAGCATTTGCTTTGCGTTCTCGCGTGTTGTTGCATTGACGGCGTCGCTGCGACTGCGGTCGAGCAGGAAGGCGAGGTTTGACGGTTCAGGGAATTTTGGTCGGTTCGGATCACGACCGAAGCCACCATTGACCGGATCATACTGCTTTGCGAGTGCCTCGCCGACTTGGGCGATCAGACTTTCGTCGAGTCGATCATCATCGGGCGTTTCTTTCTCAGGGTTCTGGTTCGCTTTCACAGCAGCGGTGAGCGTTGTTGCTTGTTGTGTGACGGCATCGCGCTGTGTTTTCCATGCCTTGTCGATTTGGTCCATGACAGAGAGAAAGCCCACCGAGTTTCCACGATCACCGGTTCGAGCGGGAAAGTAGGTGCCGCCCCAGAACGGTCGACCATCAGGAAGAAGAAAGACTGACATCGGCCAGCCACCGTTGCCTGAGATCATTTGCACAGCGGTCATGTAGATTTGATCCACATCAGGTCGCTCTTCGCGATCGACTTTGACGCAGACAAATTTTTCATTCATCTGTTTCGCGATTTCTGGATCTTCGAACGATTCGCGTTCCATCACATGGCACCAGTGGCAGGCAGCGTAGCCCACCGACAGAAACACCATCTTGCCTTCACGCTTCGCCTTGGCAAACGCCTCCTCACCCCAAGGATACCAATCCACCGGATTGTGAGCATGCTGCAACAAGTAAGGACTAGACTCCTTGGCAAGCTGGTTCGTGTTTTTATTGGGGTGGCTGGTTGGAACTTGCGATAAGGCCAACTGCGATAGTGAGATGGTTATGATTGCTAGGTGCGAAAGTGAGCTGAACGTCGGTATGCTGAACATTGATGCGGTTTTTTTAAGGTGGGGCTTTGAG
>Ga0315320_10002343_pt1 | contig 15589 bp, 12 predicted proteins | sample M140m21515metaG_FD_203458 | JGI IMG/M metagenome (GOLD analysis project Ga0315320, IMG submission 203458) | Ammonia-oxidizing marine archaeal communities from Monterey Bay, California, United States - M1 40m 21515 | ecosystem: Environmental > Aquatic > Marine > Coastal | place: USA: California... | reverse complement strand
ATGCCGCTCGACGAAGAATCGATTTTGCAAGCCGTTAAAGATTGCGGCCGTGCAGTGGTCGTCCACGAGGCCCCGCGCTTTTGTGGTTACGGCGCAGAAATTTCGGCGATGATTGCCGAGAACGTTATCGAATATGTTGAAGCGCCAGTTAAGCGCGTCGCTGGTTTTGATACACCTTTCCCTAACACTTTAGAGAACTACTATATGCCTGACGCGCGTCGCGTGTTAGATGCTATCGAAGAAGTACTCGACTTTTAATAAACAAATCATGAGCTCACTCGAATTTAAACTGCCGGATATCGGCGAAGGCGTGCACGAAGGAGAAATCGTGCGTTGGATTGTGGCGGAAGGTGCTTCGGTAAACGAAGACGACCCGGTTGTGGAAGTCATGACCGATAAGGCGACGGTTGAGATACCTGCGCCTTCTAGCGGAGTCGTAAGTAAGCACCTTTGTGCTGAAGGCGATGTCGCTAATGTTGGCGATGTGATTTTTATCATCGAAGGTGGTGTGGCTGCGGTAGCTGAGGCAGCTGCTCCGGTTGTCGAAGCACCCGTTGCTGCGCCAGCGGTTTCTGCACCGGCTGTTTCTGCCCCTGCTCCAGCGGCGAGTGGCGCGACTTTTGAATTTAAGTTACCGGATATAGGTGAAGGCGTTCACGAAGGCGAAATCGTGCGCTGGATTGTTAGTGAAGGTGGCACCGTCGCTGAAGACGACCCTGTTGTTGAAGTGATGACGGATAAGGCTACAGTAGAGATTCCTGCGCCAGCTTCCGGCGTCGTGCAATCTACTTTGGTTGCTGAAGGCGACGTAGCGAAAGTCGGCGATGTGATTTTCGTGTTGGCGACATCAGGCGGCGGGGCAGCAGCTCCAATTGCAGCGCCAGCACCCGCAGCACCAGTGGCTACGGCCGCGGTACCTGCACCTACTCCAGTAGCTCCGGCGGCTCAGGTTGCTGTTGTTCCTGCTGATCCAAACAAGAAAGTTTTAGCTGCACCAGCCACACGTCGTTTATCGCGTGAGTTGGGTGTCGACTTATCTACTCTCATCGGCAGTGGCCCGAACGGTCGCGTTAAGCCAGAAGATGTGCGCGCTGCATCTGCAGCACCTGTGGCTGCGCCAGTAGCGGCGCCAGCTGTCGGAGTAAGCGCAGCGCCGACGGCGTCCGCGCCTGTGGCACCTGTTGCGCAATTACCTAACTTCCCTCAAGTGATGGGCGCGCGCGAAGTCGATGAGATTCCGTTCCGTGGCATTCGTCGCAAGATTTCCGAAGCGATGGTGCGTTCGAAATACACCGCCCCTCACTTCTCGCTTATCGAAGAAGTCGATTGCACCGAGATGGTTGCCGCGCGCACTATTGCTAAGCCAGTCGGCGAACGCTTTGGTGTGAAGATTACTTTTATGGGATACATCATGAAGGCAACCGCGATAGCGCTTACCGAATTTCCGATGCTCAATGCCGAGCTTGACGAAGAGGCCGGAGTCATTAAGCAAAAGCGTTATGTCAACTTGGGCATCGCCGTTGATACTCCGAACGGCTTGGTTGTGCCCGTCATTAAAGACGCCAACCTTAAATCAATCATGCAGCTTAGCTCTGACTTGATGGATATCGCTAGCCGCGCTCGCGACAGCAAGCTTAAGCCAGATGATTTTTCTGATTCCACTTTCAGTATTTCAAATGCCGGTAACATCGGCGGCACGCTTGCAACGCCAATCATTAACTTCCCAGAAGCAGCAATCATGGGCGTGCATAGCATGCGCAAAATGCCGCGCTGCGTAGGTGACGATATTGTGGCGCGCATGATTATGAACTTGTCGATCAGCATTGACCACCGCATCGTCGATGGTGCAGATGGCGCGCGCTTCATGGTGCGTGTTCGCGAGTTGCTTGAAGAGCCAAGCTTAATGCTACTGTAAAGTAAAATGTCAATTCGTAAACTAGATTCGGACGGCGTGCAGTTGCGCAAAGCACTGACTGCTGACGGGACTAGTTTGTTGAAATCATTTAAGGGCACCATGCCTTCCGATGACGCATTGCTCGCCATCCACCGCGCGATGCTGACCACGCGTTTAATGGATGATCGCATGCTAAAACTTCAGCGCCAAGGGCGCGTGGGGTTTGTCGGTTCATCTACCGGTCAAGAAGCGGCCATCCATGCTTCGGCGGCGGTGTTCGGCGGCGACGACTGGATATTCTCAGCGCTGCGCGAAGGCGGGATCACCATCCAGCGCGGGATGTCGATGCGCGAATATGTGGCGCATATGTTTGGTAATGCCGAAGATTCTGCGAAGGGGCGGCAAATGCCGAACCATTTTCAGTGTAAAGAGGTGAATTTCCCATCTTGGTCTTCAGTGCTCGGCACTCAACTGCCGCACGCGGTCGGAGTGGCTCTGGCCATGAAGAAGCGCGGTGATAAATCAGTGGTCGCGGCCTACACCGGTGATGGCGCCACCTCTTCCTCCGGATTTCACTCGGCGATGAACTTCGCGGGCGTGATGAAAGCCCCAGTGGTGTTTATCGTCATTGATAATGGCTGGGCTATCTCTGTGCCGAGCTCCAAGCAAACAGCCGCAAAGTCTTATGGGACAAAGGCTAAGGCCTATGGTATGCCAGGGTTTGACGTCGATGGCAATGATGCCGTAGCTGTTTTTGCCACTATGAGCGAAGCCGCCGAGCATGCCCGCTATCAACAAGGACCCGTCCTTGTAAACCTGCGTTCTTACCGTATGGAGGGTCATTCTTCGTCCGATGACCCGACGCGTTACCGTGATGCTAAAGAGGTTGAATACTGGTCCACTCGCGATCCCCTGCCTCGCCTTGAGCGCTTTTTGTCCGCTCGCGAGCTGTTAAGCGCCGACCAGGTCGAAGTTCTTAGCCAAGAACTGATTTCCGATATTTCTGATGCTGTGACTCATGCCGAGAGCATCGAAGACCCACCACTCGAATCGTTGGTCGAAGACGTTTTTGCCACTCCGCCACGTCACTTAACGAAACAAGTCGTCGATGCGTTGCGCATCATTGACGAGCAAGGCGAAGCCGATAATTTGCAAGGCAAGTTCCCGCTGTAACATATAGTGCGCAACATGTAAAACGGGTTGAATATTACTTCACACATCCGTCAAGAATAGTTACTCTATCATGCGAAAACCGTGGCTACTACCGTTGCATTGCATCGGGCCTACGGTTGGAAGATCTCCCGCTTCCATACATGAGTGCATACCAATTCCCAAGGTGGACGAGCTCCCTTCGTCCAGTCATCGGATTCGCTGCAGTAATAGTACCTACTTATTTAGTAGTGCTACTTGCAACGGGTCTGTCTGCAGAAAACCTCAACGTAGGTTACGCGCCTGAGCAACCGATTCCGTTTAGCCACCAACTCCATGCTGGTGAACTAGGCATGGATTGCCGCTACTGTCACAGCACGGTTGAAGACGGGGCGATGGCTGCACTTCCGCAAACGTCAACTTGCTTGAATTGTCACGACAAGATTCGTACCGATAGCCCGAAGTTAAAACCACTGCGCGATGCCGCAATATCAGGTGATGCAATAGAATGGGTCCGCGTTCACGACCTTCCTGAATTTGCCTACTTTAATCACAGCGCTCACTTAAGTGCTGGAGTGAGCTGCGTCGAGTGCCATGGGCGCATCGATCAAATGGAAGTAGTGCGCCAAGAGGAGCCCCTATCTATGGGGTGGTGCATTGACTGTCACCGCGACCCTGCGCCACGATTGCGTCCGCAAGAACATATCACTGATCTTGGTTGGGCAACTACCGAAGATCGTCGACTCATTGGTGAGAAACTAATGAAAGACAACCACATTGACCCACGTACCGACTGTTCAACTTGTCACCGATGAATCCATCCGAACCTACCACCCGTTACTGGCGCAGTCTAAACGATCTCGAACAAACGTCCGAGTTCAAAGAGATGATGTCCAAAGAGTTCCCTGAGGGCGCCGAAGAAGGCATTACGACAACATCGCGTCGTCGTTTCTTGCAGTTGATGGGCGCATCCGTTGCCCTTGCCTCTGCCACAAGCTGCCGTTTCGAAAAAGAAAACTTGTTGCCGCAAGCTAACCGTAAGGCGAGCGACGTGCCAGGCAAGCCAAAGAGCTTTGCTACTATCTATAACGAAGGTGGTTTCGCGACAGGCTTAATGCTAACGTCATTCGATGGTCACCCAACAAAAGTTGAGGGCAACCCTAATCACTCTGCTTCTTTAGGCGCCACAACAGCTATCGCTCAAGCTGCGACACTAGGTCTTTACGACCCGGACCGTTCGCGCGAAGTCGCAAGTTACACAGACGGTAATGAAACGGATTCTTCAATAGAAGCATTCAAGGCTGCGGTTGTCGCCAAGATTATTGCGGCTAAAGCAAGCGGCGGGGCGGGGCTCGGCTTTATCGCCGAGGCGACAGCTTCGCCTTCAGAATTGCGTATGCGCAAAGCGATGCAAGCGTCTTTCCCTAAGTCGCGTTGGCTGACTTATTCGCCAGTTGCGAATAACAACGAAGTAGCCGGATGTAATCTGGCGTTTGGGGTTTCCGCGCGTCCGTATGTCTCTATGGCAAACGCAAAAGTTATTGTTGCGCTCGACGACGACTTTTTAAGCGAAGGGCCTTCAGCCGTTCGTTTGTCTAAGGAGGTTTCCGCGCACCGTAAGCCAGAGGGCGAATGGATGTCTCGCATTTACTCTGCAGAGTCTAACTTCTCTATCACCGGCGGTTTTGCGGATCACCGCAAGCCCGTGCGTTCGTCTGACATCGCTGGTTTTGTTCATTCTCTTAACGAGGCTTTGGCTGGCGCGCATTCCGATGACAAGTTCATCGCTGCTATCGTTGAAGATGTTAAGAATTTCTCCGGCTCAGTAGTGTTCACATGTGGCGCTCATCAGCCTGCAGAAGTTCACGCTCACGTTGCGGCTATGAACTCGAAGTTCGCTGGCGACCATGTTAAGTACTACCCAGCTGCTGTGGTAGGCGATAGCATGCAGGCGACTAGCGAATTCATAGATGCGATGAACTCCGGTAAGATTTCTAACCTTGTGATGTTCGGTGGCAATCCCGTCTATGACATGCCAGCCAACTTTAAGTTTGCTGATGCGTTGGCTAATGTTGCAACAACAACACACGTTAGCTTGTACCGCGACGAAACATCGAAGAAGTGTAACTGGCACGTTGCTCAGTCACACAGTTTCGAGCACTGGTGTGATGGCGCATCTCCTGATGGCTTAGTCGCAATCGGCCAACCGCTTATCAACCCTATTTTCAACACCACCTCGCACATCGAATTGATGTCGGTGATGATTGGAGAAAACGCGTCGTCCAAAGATATTGTTCAAGCTACACAAAGCTTCAGCAACGATGACTTACACGCTGGTTACATTAAAGGTAGTGCCTCACGTGCGATGGCAGTGGGTGCTCCAAAGTCTTTGCCTAAGCTGTCTAGCCTTAGCAACGATTTCGAGTTGCGCTTTATGCCTTCCTTCGCGCTAGGCGACGGGCGCCACGCCAACATGGGGTGGTTGCAAGAGCTTCCAGATCCGATGACCAAGTTAACGTGGGATAACGCAGCGCTTATCTCTTTCAAAACTGCCGAAGCTAGAGGTATCAAGCATGGCAGCATGATTAAGCTGACCACTGCAGCTGGCACTCTTGATGTTGCAGCTTACCTGATGCCAGGTCATGCCGATAATGCCATCACACTGGCTTTAGGTTACGGGCGTACGTCAGCCGGCCACGTTGCTGGGCTCGACGATGATGAGGTCAATTCGGTAGGTTTCGATTCTTATAAGTTGCGCGGCTCTGACGAGATGAATATCGCAGCAGTTAAAGTCGAAGTCACTTCGGCAATGCATCTTCTTGCGACGACGCAAGACCATTTCGCGATTGATGCGATTGGGCGCAAGGGCATGGAGGACCGTCTGCCATCATTAGTGCGCGAAGGTACTCTTGACCAATATACTGCTAATCGCGATTTCGCAAAGAAGGCGCCCGATTTCTGGGATAAAGATGACTCCCTTTTTCTCGAGCGCGACGAATTAAAAACACCCGCTCATCGTTGGGGAATGGCTATCGATCTTAGCTCATGCACGGGTTGTGGCACATGTACCATCGCTTGTCAGTCTGAAAACAACATTGCTGTTGTGGGTAAAACTGAAGTGCTGCGTGGTCGCGAGATGGCATGGATTCGCATGGACCGTTACTTCTTGGGTACGGCAGAAAACCCAACTGCGATTAACCAGCCGGTTGGTTGCCAGCACTGTGAACTGGCGCCATGCGAATCGGTTTGTCCGGTGGCCGCGACAGTGCACAGTAGCGAGGGCCTAAACGATATGGTTTACAATCGTTGTATCGGTACGCGCTACTGTTCAAATAACTGTCCTTATAAGGTGCGCCGTTTCAACTTCTTCAATTACAACGAAGATACTGAGTTGGTTGGCAACGAAGTAATGAAGATGGTGAACAACCCAGACGTTACTGTTCGTTCACGCGGCGTAATGGAAAAATGTTCCATGTGTGTGCAGCGCATCGAGCGCGTCCGCATTGACTCCCGTAACGAAGATCGCGATTTGCATATCGAAGACGGCGAAATCAAAATGGCATGTGAGCAGGCTTGTCCTTCTAATGCTATTGTGTTTGGCGACATCGACGATGAGGATAGCCGCGTGTCCAAGGCTCAGGCCAACAACCGTGCTTACAAGTTGCTTGCCGAGCTAAACAACAAACCGCGCGTGTCCTACTTGGCGCGCGTTCGTAACCCAAGCCCACTTTTGGTGGAAGCTCAAAGTGAGGAGGTAGTCTCTCATGGCTAATTCAGCATCAGCTAATAATCTCGATATCTTTCCAGAAGACCTGGTCCAGGGTACTAACGATTTTCATTCTATAACAGAAACTGTTTGTGGGGTCATCGAAGCGCCCAAGCCTCCTAAGGCTTGGTACATCATTTTTGGCACGGCTTTAGCTCTGCTTGGCGTCCTTGGCGCGATGATTGTCTACCTCGTCACCACAGGTGTTGGCGTTTGGGGCAACAACCAGCCAGTAGCATGGGGATGGCCGATTGTTAACTTCGTGTTCTGGGTTGGTATCGGTCACGCCGGTACTCTGATTTCAGCGGTGCTGTTCTTGTTCCGGCAAGACTGGCGAACGGGTATCAATCGTTTCTCTGAAGCGATGACGATTTTCGCGGTGGTTTGTGCGGGTATGTTCCCGGCGATTCACGTGGGTCGTGTTTGGTTTATCTGGTGGGTATTCCCACTACCTAACCAAATGGCGATGTGGCCGAACTTCCGCTCACCTTTGTTGTGGGACGTGTTCGCGGTTTCCACATACTTCTCCGTTTCATTGCTGTTCTGGTATATGGGCTTGGTTCCTGACCTCGCTACCGTTCGCGACCGTGCAATCTCTAAAACTAAGCGCTTTTGGTATGGCTTGTTCTCTCTAGGCTGGACGGGCTCTAACCGCCAGTGGCACCGCTACGAGCGCGCTTACTTGTTGTTGGCCGCGCTTGCTACGCCGCTTGTGCTTTCTGTGCACTCGGTGGTGTCTTTTGACTTCGCAACATCACAGCTCGCTGGTTGGCACACTACTATTTTCCCACCTTACTTTGTTGCGGGTGCGATTTTCTCTGGCTTCGCGATGGTGCTTACATTGTCTATCCCGGCACGTAAGATTTTCGGTCTAGAAGAACTGATTACTCTGCGCCACATCGACAACATGACGAAGGTGATCATGGCGACAGGAATGATGGTAGGTTACGCCTACGCAATGGAATTCTTTATGGCTTGGTACTCAGGCAACGAATACGAAGGATTCACTTTTATTAACCGTGCCTTTGGCCCTTACGCTTGGGCTTACTGGATCATGGTTTCGTGTAATGTTTTGTCGCCGCAGATTTTCTGGTTCAAGAAGATTCGCCGCAACTTAGTCGTAGTGTTCATTATGTCGTTGTTTGTAAACGTCGGCATGTGGTTCGAACGCTTCGTGATTACGGTGACTTCACTTAACCGTGACTTCTTGCCGTCAAGCTGGCATTACTTCACTCCGACATGGGTTGATATTCTCACTCTAGTCGGTAGCTTTGGCTTGTTCTTTACTTTGTTTATGTTGTTCTGCCGCTTCTTGCCGCAGGTCGCAATTTCAGAGGTTAAGAATGTTCTGCCGCAGGCTCATCCTCATCACGACGCTCACTAAGAGGACAGCATAATGACTGAAACTTCAAATGATAATGGTGAACTTTACGGCGTAGTTGCCGAGTTCGACGATGTTACAACTTTGTGCAACGCCGCCGAAAAGGTGCGCGAGGCTGGCTACACAAAATGGGATTGCCATACGCCTTTCCCAGTGCACGGCTTAGACGATTCCATGGGAGTCAAATTCACTAAGCTGCCTTGGGTAGTTTTAGCCATGGGCTTAACCGGGTGTACTCTTGCCGTGCTTATGCAATGGTGGATGAACGCGGTTGATTACCCATACGACATCTCTGGCAAGCCACGCTGGTCGTTGCCGGCGAACGTTCCTATCATCTTTGAGATGACGGTTCTATTCTCTGCGTTCACAGCTTTCTTCGGCATGTGGATCGCCAACGGGTTGCCTTTATGGTACCACCCTCTATTCCGCAACAAGCGTTTTGCACGCGTAACAGATGACAAATTCTTTGTCGCAATAGAAGCTGCTGACGATTTATTTGATTCTTCTAAAGCTCACGACTTCCTGAAGTCGCTTGGTGCTAGCGATACAGAAGATGTTTACCATTCTGCTGAGTCGGCAGGATTGCCAGGGAGCTTAAAGGGCAAGTTGGTGGTTATGGCTTGTTTGGCCACGGTCCCTTTGTCGATGGTGTACAACTCTTACGGCAAAACAACGACTGAGCCGCGAGTGCATCTTGTTCCAGACATGGACAAGCAAGATAAGTTCCGCGCGCAAGGACAAACGTCCTTGTTTGCTGACGGTCGCATGAGTCGCGCTCAAGTGGAAGGGACAGTTGCTCAGGGTGACCTTGACGATCACTCTAACAATGTCGTAAACGCGGCGTTCATTGATCGCGGTGAAGAGCGTTTCAACATTTACTGCTCTGTTTGTCACGGATTCGACGGCAAAGGTGATGGCACCGTCCATCGTCGCGCCACCGAATTAGCGGACGCGGGGCACGCTTCTTGGATTCCACCTTCGAACATAATTCTAGGGCTTTACGCTGATCAAAGCGATGAAGAGCTTTACTCAACAATCACAGATGGCATTCGCACCATGCCTGGATACGGCGAGCAAATCCCTAAGAAAGATCGGTGGGCGATTATTGCTTACGTACGTGCCCTGCAGATGGCGCAAAAAGGCGATTCCGTGGATACTACCGGCATGACGTCAGAGCAACGTGGCGAGTTACTGTTTGATAGTCAAACTTGTTCTACTTGTCACACAATGAATGGGGCTCGAGTTATTGGGCCGCCGCTTAACGGGCTCCTCGGTCAAGAGATTACTCTCGACGATGATACTACCTTGGTGATTGATGAAACCTACATCCTCAATTCTATTACCGACCCAATGGCTCAGGCGCGCAAGGGTTACCCTAAGGCGATGCTCCAGGTTGAACTTACCGACGAAGATCTAACAGACCTTCTTAACTACATTAAGTCGCAGAAATAATAATAACGATGACTTCTAATTTTAGATTAACGGGCGACTACCAAGCTGGCGATTTAGCGCCACGCATGAAGCGTATCGGTCTGGTGCTTGCCGTCCTTGGTTTGGGCGCTGGCGCTGCCATGGGCCTTACCGGCGATGCCGATACCAAGACCCACTTTTGGTTTGCCTACCTAGTGGCATTCTGTTTTGCATTGGCCATTGGCTTGGGCGCGATGTTCTTCACGATAGTGGGGCACGTTGTAAACACGCACTGGAATATCTCTTTACGCCGTTTGGCTGAATTGACAATGGGCGCGCTTCCGATAATTTGCTTGTTTGGCCTAGCCATGCTGCTGCCATTCTTCGATCACGACGTGGATATCTGGCAGTGGGACACTATAAATAGTGGCGGGGCTCATGCAGTAGAGCACGGCAGCGATCATGGTGGCGCAGGCGCGCAGTCTCTTTCAGACACACTCGATCATGCCGAGCACGTACACATCGTTGAAAAGAAAGCCGCTTACCTAAACCGTAACGGATTCATCTTCCGCCTGCTTGCCTACTTCCTGATTTGGGCATGGATGGCGAAGTTCTTCTTAAGTAAATCTGCCGCGCAAGATACCGCGGGAGATTCTATAGATAACGTGCTGCGCATGAAGAAAGTTGCAGCGCCAATGATTTTTGTATTTGCGTTGACGATATCATTCGCGGCGTTCGACTTAATCATGTCGCTCGACGAAACTTGGTTCTCGACCATTTTCGGAGTCTACATCTTCGCCGGTTCATTCTTGGCAGCTAATTGCTGGCTAGTCATCATGTCGAAATGGTTGCAGGCGCGTGGCAAAATGACGGACGTCATCAACACCGAGCATTATCATGACTTGGGCAAATGGATGTTCGCCTTTACATTTTTCTGGGGCTACATCGCGTTTTCTCAGTTCATGCTGATTTGGTATGCCAACATCCCGGAGGAGACTCACTTCTATATGAACCGCACCATGGGCGTGTGGCAGGGTTACAGCAATCTGCTGATGGTTGGAGCGTTCTTCTTCCCATTCTTGGCCTTGCTGTCACGTCACGTTAAGCGTAGCACTAATGTCCTTTGCGGCATGGCTGTTTACATTTTGTTTATGCGCTACCTCGACCTTTACTGGCTAATTATGCCGAACTACCACCGTGGCGAGATCATCGACAATCCGTTCGGATTGGTTGAGATTTCCTTAGTAATAGGCTTTATCGGACTGTTACTTTTCGGCATAGCGCGTAACGCTGGCAAGCAGTCACTGTTACCGATTAACGACCCTCTTCTTGCAAAGTGCCTAGGACACAAGAATCTCTAATAACATGGCTGTACAACACGACGATTTGCCGAACGTAAGTTTGATCAACACAACCCTAGCAACAACGTTTATCGTTATTGCTTTGGCTTACCTTTCTTCTGGGCTTTACAAGCGTCGTACGCTTGACCTTGAAGGGGAGCGTAATGTCCAATCTATTGTTGCCGAACGCATCGAATTGCGTCAGCAGCAAATAGATGGTGTAACCGCTACGGTTGTGACGGATAAGCTTGTTGAATCAAAGCAAGAAGTCATAGACTCTTACAATAAATAATTTGAATTTAAGCTTACTGCGTGAATGGGTGATGGCATTTTTGGCTACCGCCATGGTGGTAAGCTTGACTCCTGCCCAGGTAGGCTTTGAAACACGTGACATCAGAGATGTCGGCGTAAGCGAACAACTCGGCGCAACGATCCCTCTCGAGTTGCAATTTACTGACACGTTGGGCAACACCGCGCCGCTTTCGCAATACTTTGATGGCGAGCGCCCCGTGGTGCTCACCTTGAACTATGCCAATTGCCCGCAGCTGTGCAATTTACAGCTGGATGGATTCGTTAGCACCTTGAATCAGTTAGACGATTGGCAGGTCGGTAAGCAGTTTCAAGTCATAACGATCAGCCTTGACCCAAGCGAAACCGAAGAGATGGCACAAGGTTTCCGCGCTAAGATTTTGTCAAAGTATGATGCTCCAACAGCCTCCGACGGTTGGCATTTTTTGCGTGGCAGCGAAGCAGACATTCGCGCCGTAGCCAAAGCAATTGGCTTTACCTACAACTTCGTCGAAAATAAAAATGAGTATGCGCACACTGCCGTCCTCACTCTTCTCGACCCTAAAGCTCGGGTGGCACGATACCTTTATGGCATCGAATACCAGCCGAGCACACTGCGCTTGTCGATGGCGGAAACAGCTGACTCGAAATTCGTGTCAACCGTCGACGCTTTGATCTTGCGCTGTTTTTCTTACGACGCTGCGTCCGGCACTTTTGTCGCCAACGCTTGGATCATTACAAAGTATGTGATGACATTTGTCGGAGTACTCTTAATTACTTTCTTGGTTTGGATGCACCGCCAAGGACCGAGTGAATCAAATAAGCCCATGTACACCCAAGGCCCGAGTAAATCAAATAAACCAGTAGCATGAATATGTACACCCTTTTAAGCATGATGCTCCAACACCAGAAGGAAGATTTTTTCTTCCCTTCGCAGGCATCCGCAAATGCCGCAACGGTTGACTTCATCTTTTACTTCATCTTTTACGTGTCGCTTTTCGCTTTCATTGCGATTGTTTTAGCGACCGCTATTTTCGCCTGGCGCTACCGCCGTTCGAAAGTGGGGATGACTCCAGAGGACTCTCCGCATCACTCAACCCGTATCGAGATTGTGTGGTCGGTCGTCCCCTCCATTTTTATGGTGATGATGTTCTGGTACGGCTTCGAAGATTTCACAGAACGCAGGACTCCTCCGGCTGATTCTTACGAAATTCACGCCAAGGCCTCTAAGTGGCAATGGGAATTCGAGTACCCGAACGGTGCGAGTTCATTCGGCTTTATTGACGCCGGAGAATATCAAGGTAAGGGTCTATTTGTGCCATTAGGCAAGAACGTACGCATTCGCCTCGAGTCGTCTGATGTATTGCACTCCTTCTCTATCCCAAACTTCCGCGTCAAGATGGACGTTGTTCCTGGGCGCTATACCGATGTGTGGTTTAACGCAATTGAACTGGGCGACTTCCCGATTTTCTGTACCGAATACTGCGGCACCAAACACTCACGCATGCTTTCGAAAGTTCACGTTGTGAGCGAAGAAGATTTTGCAGTGTGGCTAAAAGAAAATCAAGAAGATCCAAATGCTTCGCCTGTCGACAAAGGCAAGCGCTTGTTTAGCGCTAAGTGTACAGCTTGTCACGCGGTAGATGGTTCGACAAAGATTGGCCCAGCCCTCAACGGCAAGTACGGTACTATCGAAAACATCGTTGGCGGTACTGTTACTATCGACGACAATTACATACGCAGGTCGATCCTTGACCCTAGTGCTGACATCGTTGTTGGCTTCGAAAATGTTCCAATGACTTCGTTTGCAGGTCAACTCAGCGATGATGATATCTCGAATATCACCGCTTATCTGAAATCGCTAACCGAGTAGAAAAGAAATGGCTCCTACTACTAATACATTAGACCGTACTAATTACCTCAATGCGACCAAGGGCTTTATGTCCTGGTTCTGGACTATAGATCACAAGCGACTTGGCTTAATGTATCTTTGGTCGGTAATTGCTTGCTTTATCATGGGTGGCCTCTTCGCTATGAAGATTCGCCTTACCCTCATGCCTGGCGCCGTTGATTTTGCGACGCAAACGGCAGAACAAATGAATGCTTACAATAATGCATTTACTGTTCACGGGGCGGTGATGGTTTTCTTAGTTATCATCCCGTCGATACCGGCGGCCTTGGGCAACTTTGTGTTGCCGCTGATGCTCGGCGCCAAAGACGTGGCATTCCCGCGTTTGAATCGCTTTAGTTACCACTTATGGATTATCGGGGCATTGCTGTTTGTGGCAACGCTGCTGATTGGAAACCTCGATACTGGTTGGACTTTCTACCCGCCTTACTCAACGGGGCACACCGATCCATCCGTGATTACTGCGGTACTCGGGGCCTTTATCCTGGGCTTTAGTTCGATCTTCACCGGACTAAACTTTATTGTGACCATTCACAAAATGCGTCCACCGCAAATGACATGGTTCAAGATGCCATTGTTCTTGTGGGCGATTTACGCGACAGCGGTCATTCAGGTTCTTGCTACGCCAGTCATCGGCATCTCTCTGCTTTTGATTCTTGTTGAGAAAACAATGCAGATTGGTATTTTCACGCCCGAACTTGGTGGCGACCCGGTGTTCTTCCAACACTTATTCTGGTTCTACTCACACCCGGCTGTGTACATCATGGTGCTACCAGGAATGGGAATCATGTCAGAGCTTTTTGCGACTTTCAGTCGTAAGCCAATCTTCGGCTATAAGTCGATTGCGATGTCTTCGATTGCGATTGCGATTTTCTCGTTTATTGTTTGGGGACACCACATGTTTATCTCCGGCCAATCTGATTTGATGTCGGTGATTTTCTCGGCCCTCACTTTCTCGGTGGCGGTGCCATCGGCGATTAAGGTGTTCAACTGGATATCCACCATGTACAAAGGTTCGATATCCTTCTCAGTCCCAATGCTATATGGCATGTCCATTATTTGGCTGTTCGGTATTGGCGGGTTAACAGGGCTGTTCTTAGCCACCCTTGGCACTGACGTGGTTTTCCACGATACGTACTTCGTGGTCGCACACTTCCACTATGTGATGGTTGGCTCGGCACTCTTTGGCTTCATTGGCGGCATCTATTACTGGTGGCCGAAAATGTATGGCAAGGTCGTCGATGACCCTCTAGCAAAAGTAGGGTGGCTGCTGTCCTTCTTGGGCTTCAACCTGACATTCTTGCCACAATTCGTGGGCGGCTCAAAAGGGATGCCGCGTCGTTATGCAGCATACGGCTCCGAACAAGGCTTCGATGACTGGAATTACTGGTCAACAATGGGGGCAATGGTGCTGCTAGCCGGCTTGAGTATTGCACTCTTTGGTCTTCTTAGGTCATTCTTCGTTAAAGGTGCGCTTTCTCCGGCGAACCCATGGGGCGGTGTCACTCTTGAGTGGCAGACTCCATCGCCACCGCCTGAGCATAACTTCGAAATTGATCCGCCTACAGTAGGCGACCCATACGACATGTCGTTGGTTGAGTACCGTGGTGAAGTCGAAGGCTTCTTGCCAGTCAACCCGCGCGAAGATGATCCATGTGTCGCTTATATTGCGCCGGAGGAAGCATAATGAGCTCTCATGATAACCACCCAGAAGGAGTAGCTCATCACTTCGAAACTGCCGAACAGCAGTTTGATTCGGGCAAGCTTGGTATCTGGACATTCCTTTTAACGGAGGTATTGTTTTTTAGTGCGCTGTTCGTCGCTTACACGATGTACCGCGACAACTACCCAGAGGTATTTCAGTTTGCTTCGCAATACTTAGATACCAATCTTGGTGCGCTAAACACACTGGTGTTGCTGCTTAGTTCCTTCACGATCGCTTGGGGCGTACGCAATGCGATGTTGGGTGAAACCAAGATGCTTACGATCAACCTAATCATTACCTTGATTTGCGCAGCAGGATTTATGGTGATTAAAGCCGAAGAGTACGGTCATAAATTCCACGAAGGCACTTTGTGGGGCGGACACGAGCATTCCATTTTTCAGCTAGACGCTAGCAAAGTCGATCCAGAAATTGCGGCTCACAGCAAAGCTTGGTCCAACCCAGACGGAGAGTTCTCTGCAGCGGTAAAAGACCTCGATCCAGAGTTTCGTCAAAAACTAGGCATCTTCTTTGGTGTTTACTTTTGTTTGACGGGATTGCACGGCATCCACGTTTTGATTGGTATGATTTTGTTAACTTGGCTGTTGATACGAAACTTGCGAGGCGAATTCGGCCCTAAAAACTTTGCTGCGGTCGACTTCATTGCCTTGTACTGGCACTTAGTTGACCTCATCTGGATTTTCCTCTTTCCATTACTCTACCTCATTAGTTAATTATGTCAGATTCCTC
>Ga0315320_10002342_pt1 | contig 15591 bp, 15 predicted proteins | sample M140m21515metaG_FD_203458 | JGI IMG/M metagenome (GOLD analysis project Ga0315320, IMG submission 203458) | Ammonia-oxidizing marine archaeal communities from Monterey Bay, California, United States - M1 40m 21515 | ecosystem: Environmental > Aquatic > Marine > Coastal | place: USA: California... | reverse complement strand
GATCAGCGCGTGCGCATTCATCAATCGAGGCATGTCCCTCGGCTACCCGTTCATCGAGAGCATTCGGTCCGCCCTCCATCTCGTGGATGAATTCGTGATCGCGGTGGGGCCCGAACCGGACGGCACCCGGGAGCGGATCGAAGCCATCGGCGACGACCGGATCCGGATCATCGACACCACCTGGGCACCTGATGCGCCGAAGGGATTCGTCTACAGCCAGCAGACGATGCTCGCCCTGTACAACTGCACGGGTCGATGGGTCCTGAGCCTTCAGGGTGACGAAGCCATTCACGAGAAGGACTGTCCCGGACTCCGCGATCTGGTGATTCGCGCCGACGCCGATGGTCGGGCCGACGCGATCTCGATGCCGTACCACCACTTCTACGGCCGAGCGGATCTCGTGGCGACCGGCCCGAGGTGGTATCGACGGGAGGCGCGACTGGTCCGCATGGCGGATCGACGGGTCATCGTCCCCTCGGACGCCCAGTACCTCGTGAACATCTCCGGCCGGCGAAGACTCTCCTATCTGAAAGCCGTGGAATCCGAGGCCCGGATCTATCACTACGGCTGGGCTCGAAGTCTCGAGAGCCACGTCCGGAAGATCGAGAGCACCGCGGAGTTCTGGCAGGAGCCACCACGTCGCGCGAGTCCCTACGAAACGATGGATCCATCGATTCTGGAACCGTTCACCGGCACGCATCCGGCGGAGATGGCCCCGTGGATCGCGGAATCGGCCAATCGCGACTTCGAACCGGATCCGGATTTCAAACCGTCTCGCAAGGACCGCCGGTATCGCCTGAAGGGGATGCTCGAACGGATCACCGGACGCGATCTCTCGACCACGCACGTTCGTCCGATCCGACTGTGAGGATGGTCCCGTGGCGGGCCGCGACTCAGCCCGCAGGCAGCAGCGGCACGATGCCCTGGACCACGATGAACACCGCGGCCGCCAGTCCGAGGAACGCGAGCAGGACCTGCACGGTCATGCCGACGACCTCCCGCCAGTAACGACGGAGATCGCCCACTCGGACCGCCTTGTACATCATGGAGATCCCGAAGATCAGGATCGGCAGAAGCCAGAGCCAACTGGCCTGCACGCCGGGGAGTGGTTCGAGAAGAGGAATCCAGCCGAATCCGATCATCGGTCGCCTCCTCTTCGATCCGCCACGGGGCGTCGTCCGGCATCGAGGGCGACCGCGAAGTTCATCAGGCCGGCGAGAGCGCAGAACAGCGTTCCGAAGTCGGCGTTGTGCCCGATCGCGGTGTGGCGGTACGCGGACCCGGTCGACTGGTCGTGGAGAGTGATCTCGATCCGGTCCTCGGGGGCCGAACCACGGATGACGGCGGCATCGAGGGCGGCGAAGCCGAAGGCGATCGGGCCGGCACCGGCCTGGGCGATGAACCAGAGGTTCCGCTTCCCGCCCTGGGCCGGGTTGGTGTAGGCGGGATCCCAGGATCGAACGCTCCCGAGGCCACCGACCAGCAGGCCGGTGATCCACAGCACGAGAAACCCCGAAAGGATGCGTCCGCCGCGTCCCCGTTCACCCACGGAGAAATGCCCGAGCCCGGGAAGAAGGAGTCCGAGAACGAGTGCAGTCCATCTGAACGGCACAGATCCACCTTCGATGGGGGGGCGGGAGCGGGTCGAGGCTGGCGCAGCGTTCGAAGACATCCGATTCCAACTGGTGAGCGACGAATCGAGTGAGGACCACCACCGGTGATCCTCGGGAGCCAGTGTATCCAGTAGTCCGGGAGCCGAGCCGATGACCAACCCTGAACAGAACCACGAATTCGATCCCACCGATACCGGGAGCGTCGTCGATCGTCGCACCGGTGTCGACCGCCGTGCCGGAGCGTCGGGAACCAATCTCGAGCGGCGTCGTGGTCCGGGCCGTCGGCTGACGGACTGGGTCCGAACCGCCGAGGAAGGTGAGATGACGCAGGAGCAGCAGATGTTCCTGCACGCCATCGACACCTTCAAGCGGGTGAACGAAGTCAGCTTTCCGACCTGGACCGACGTGCTCGAAGTGGTTCGCCGCCTCGGGTATCGCAAGACGATGTCGAGCGAATTGAACCTCGATTCGCGCATCGAGGACTGGCAGGAGCCTTCGGACGCCTCGAGTGGCGTGGATCGCGACGAAGAAGAGGCACCGAACCGGTACCGCAAGGCCGGTTGAATTCGGCAACGATCACCGCCTCGCACCGCGATGCTTCGACGTCGGAGACGACATTGGACGTCCCTGAGTCACCTCTACGGGTGAAACAGGGGCGTTCTCGTTCAACGACGCTGGAGAACGCATCGGCGGGCACGATCCGGCAGAGGTCGGTCGCACGGGTGATTCCCGTTCGTGACGGATCCTCGTTCCTCGCATGTTTCGAGTCGAGAACACCGGAGGTCGATGCGGATCCTCGGCGGTCGCGCACCGGTCATCCCGGATTTCGAAGAAAATTCCGATTTTTCCATTCGAGCGGAGCGTGATCGCGCGTTTCGTTCGGCGAAGTGCGCAGATCGTCCTTCCGCTTCAACGCGGTGCGCTTCGATCTCGTCCGGCATCGAGCGCGGGTCGGCCGGTCGGTGATCGCGCCCGCGAAGCTCGCCCGATCACCCCGGCGGGATCGAGCGCGTTGATGCATCACGGTGCGTTCGGCGCCGCGATCGCGAGTCGTCGATCGCGCGTCGGTTCCGATGAACGAACGGCTCCACGACCTCGAAGAGACCGTGGAGTCCGTTGTTCGTTTCAACCCGGTTCGAACGATCCGGTCACCCGTTGTTCTTGAACCAGTCCGAATTGATCTGGATGTACTTGTGCCACTCGGAGGGAAGATCCTCTTCCGGGAAGATCGCCTGCACGGGGCACTCGTCGACGCACAGGCCGCAGTCGATGCACGTGTCCGGATCGATGTAGAGCTGGTCGGCGGCGTCGTGCTTCTCGCCGTCGTCCGTCGTCGGATGAATGCAGTCGACGGGACAGACTTCGACGCATGCGGTGTCCTTGGTACCGATGCACGGTTCGGCGATGATGTGGGCCATCGAGCGGAATCCTCCTGGGCTGGCGGATCGATCACCGCCGGGTTTTCGGGAACGCATTCTAGTCGATCAATCGGACCGATCCGCGGCGGAATCCCCTTTTCGAGCGAGGGTTTTCGCGATCACGGCCCCGATGAAAAACCCGGAGCCCCTGAGGGCTCCGGGTCGAGTGATGCATGTCCATGGCCGGCTCCGTCCGAGAACGAAGCTCGACTGAATCACCGCTTCTTGCGAGTGGCCTTCTTGCGAGTGGCCTTCTTCTTCGCGGTCTTCTTGGCGGCCTTCTTGCGGGTCGTCTTCTTCTTGGCAGCCTTCTTGCGAGTGGTCTTCTTCTTCGCAGTCTTCTTCTTGGCGACCTTCTTGCGGGTCGTCTTCTTCTTGGCAGCCTTCTTGCGAGTGGTCTTCTTCTTCGCAGTCTTCTTCTTGGCGACCTTCTTGCGGGTCGTCTTCTTCTTGGCAGCCTTCTTGCGAGTGGTCTTCTTCTTCGCAGTCTTCTTGGCGGCCTTCTTGCGGGTCGTCTTCTTCTTGGCGGCCTTCTTGCGAGTGGTCTTCTTCTTGGCGGCCTTCTTACGGGTCGTCTTCTTCTTGGCGGTCTTCTTGGCAGCCTTCTTACGCGTGGTCTTCTTGGCGACCTTCTTTCGGGTCGCCTTTTTCTTCTTCTTGGCCATGAACATGGCTCCTTTAGTTGCGCTGTCGGAGTGTCGGAGAGAGTGGCCGGCGCAACGACGACTACTCGCAAGAAATTTGTACCCTCTTCGGACGACTATGGGAAGAACCTTGACAAAAAACGTTCGCGAGTCGATGGAAGCGGGTATCCGGCCCGTGCGTCTCTGCGTGGTTGGTGCGGACGGTCGATTCGGTTCGTCCATCGTCCGTCATGCGGCATCGCATGGATGCGAGGTGACGAGACCCATCGGACGAGGCGAAGAACCCGCGACAACCCGCGAAAGCCCGTTCGACGTGGTGGTCGATGTGTCGACCGTCGAAGGCGTGCATCGCGCCTGCAAGATCGCTGAAGCGCATGAAATGCCGCTTTTGGAATGCGTGACGAGTCTCGATGCATCCGCTGAATCGGCTCTCAAGGTGTTGGAATCCCGAATTCCCGTGCTGGTCACATCGAACACCTCCCTGGGCATCGCGATGGTTCGAACGCTGCTTGGCGGCATGTCGAGCGCGTTGGAAGGCTGGTCGGTCTCGATCTCCGAGACGCATCACGCAGGCAAGGTCGATCGGCCTTCCGGCACCGCACGAACGATCGTTCACGATCTTCGCACGGCTGGTCGAGCGATCGACGAATCGGACGTCGTGTCGCATCGTGAGGGCGAAGTGGTCGGAACGCACGAGATCGTGTTCGCGGACGAGCAGGAACGGATCGTGATCCGGCACGAAGCGTTGGATCGTTCGATCTTCGCGATGGGGGCGCTTCGCGCCGCGAGATGGCTCGCGGCGGGTCGGCGGGCGGGGCGATACGCCATCGCGGACACGCTCGAAGGGTCTGATCCCTCGTCGACCGTCAGTGATTGACGAGGTCGTACAGCGCCTGGGTCGCCGCGGAGGTGGCGAGCTGGGGCACCCGGGCGCGTATCTCACCGTTTCCGGGATTGAACCACCAGGCGGCCTGATCGGATCGGTTCACCGCGATCTCCCGCGGGTCGTGCCTTCGTTCATCCCCCGGTGCGGCGATCTCGAGCCACTGGCGTTCCGGTGATTCGAACCAGGGGTTCATCGGCACCGGATTGAACCATTCGATCGGGACTTCACGCACCCAACCCTGGGTGCTCACGGCATTGCCGTCGAGCGCGCTGCGGAGTCGGATTTCAGAATGCAGTCGCTCCTTCGCGATCCGCGCGGTGGCGATCATTCGATCCTCTTCGCGGGCCTCGGCGTAGACCCGCCAGCCGCCGAGCACGAGGATTCCGAGCGTCAACATCGTCAGCAGATTGAGCGTGGATCGCATGGTCGTCCGTTCCTTCCAAAACCTCCGTCGCGGATCCCCTGGTCTGCGTGAGAACCGTCCGCCGTCCATCCGGTGACATCGAACCACGTCCGCATGGAACGGATCGAATCCGACCGAATGGGGTTCATGCCTCCGTGATCGGAGGGATCGTTCGAGTCGTACCGGCGAATGCACGTGTTTTCGGACGACGACCCGACGTCGACACGGGTACCCTTCGAGAGCGATGACCCAGACCACAGACCTTCTTCGTTCGACCCGACTCGACAACGGCCTCCGGGTCGTCACGGAGCGGAATCCGTCCCAACGTTCGGCCAGCGTCACCTGGCTGGTTCCGGGAGGAAGCGCCTGCGATCCGCTGGATCGCGGCGATGGCTGGGGGACGATCCTCTCCGAGTTCCTCCTTCGAGGCGCCGGTGATCTCGACAGCCGTGCGTTCTCCGACGCCCTCGATCGGCTCGGCATGCGTCGATCGGTCACCGCGGACACCTACCACCAGCACGTGAACGCGACCATGGCGGGCGGCGAGCTCATCGCCGGCCTCGACCGACTCGTTGATCTCGTGCGTCGGCCTCGGTTTCCGGAAGCGGCCCTGGACGCCGTCCGATCCCTCTGCCTGCAGGAACTCGCCGGCGTCGAGGACGATCCGGCGTCGTACGCGGGAATCCAGCTCGACGAGATCCGGTTCCCTTCTCCGTTCAATCGTCACGGCCTCGGGGTGAAGGAACATCTCGAGGCGGCGACCCACGCCGACCTTCAGGCGCACTGGGACGAGGTGGCCCGCCCGGAGGGATCGATCCTCGCCGTCGCTGGGGACGTGGACCACGACCGGGTGATCGAACTGCTCGAGGCCCGGTGCGCCGACTGGCACGGCACCGGCCCGACGCCGGAACCGACGGGCGTCGCGGCGGGCGGCGAACTCGGGATCGAACGCGACACCTCGCAGGTCCACGTGGGAATCGGGCTGACCGGCCCGGTCGCCTCCGATCCCGACCAACTCGCGTTCCGAACCGCCATCGGCGTGCTTGGAGGCGGGAGTTCGAGTCGGTTGTTCCTCGACGTCCGCGAGCGACGTGGGCTCGCCTATTCCGTTTCGGCCCGCTACGCCGAGGGCTTCGCGCTCGGGGCCTGCACCATCTCCGCCGGCACCACGCCGGAGCGCGTCGCGGAGACGCTCGAGCGGATCGATGCGGTGCTCGCGGAATTCGACGCCGGCCCGACCGACGAGGAGGTGACCCGGATCGCGGTCGGACTCCGTGCGGGCGGTCTGATGCAGCAGGAGCACGGCCCGGCCAGAGCGAGGCAGCTCGCGCTCGACGTCTTCCGAAGAGGGCAGGCCCGGTCCACCGCGGAACTGCTCGCGGAATTCGACGGCATCGACGCCGACGACGTGCGTCGCGTGGTCTCGACCCGGATGGGGCCGTCGTGGCGGGCGGAAGCCAGTCGATGTCTCCTCGGTCCGGCGAACGTGATCGCGGAGGTCGGCGGTACCGGGGCCTGAAGATCCCGACCGGGGCGTCGAACGACCCGGGACCGCGTATACTCGTCCATCGCATGGCACTCGAATCATCCATCCTCGATCAAGGGACCCGCGTGCGGGTCACCCAGCAGGTTCCTCAGACCAACGGCGTCTGGTCGACGACCTGCGAGGGCCGGATCCTTCGATACCGACAGGCCCAGACCGGCTCGTGGTACGCCCATGCCAAGGACGACCGTCTGTGGCTCGATCGACTCGAGATCGAACTCGACAGTGGTGAGATCACCACGCTCAACCTCGATCACTACACGTTGATCGAGGATCTGAGCGATCCGTCCGAGACGCCGGCTCCCCGGAACCCCACCGAGTTGGAACTGGATGATCGGCACCGTCCCTGAATCCCGGTCTCGTTCCCGCGCCGCGTTCCTGTCGGTGCTCTCGATCGCCTTCGTGACGCTCGCCGCCGTCGCGTGCACACCCAACAAGACATCCGCGCGAAACGACCTCGCCTGGCCGTGGTGGCCGACGGAGATGCAGATCTCCGATCTCACCCGGGTGGGGCGACCGGGAGACGATGGTCGCCGGCCTTTGGAGGTCCGCGTCCTCTTCACCGATGCCGACGGTGATCCCGCGAAGGGATGCGGCACGCTCGAAGTCGCGGTGAGTCGCGAGGGCGAGAACGACGACCCGGTGATCGAACGGATCTCGCTCGATGATCGTGCGATGTCGATGGCCCACTTCGAGCGGGTCACCGGCTGCTATCTCGTGCCCATCGACGTCGACCTGCCCAACGTCGTGGCGGGCCGACGCCTGCGGATCGACGTCGCGTACCAGGGGCGGGACGGCGCGACCTTGAGCCAGTCGACGGGATTCGATCTCCCCGTCTCGCTCGAAGACTGAACCTTCGATTCAGCCGTCGATGATCCCCTTCTGGCGGTACTTCTCGCGGTACTTTCCGTAGAGCCGCTTCTGCCGGTCGCCCAGGTCGATCTCGCGGCCGTCGATCCACGCCCGCATGGGCTGGTTCACGACTTCGAGCGGGTCGCCCTCGCACAGGAAGAACGTGGCGCTGTGGCCCGACTGGATCGAGCCGAGCCGGTCCCCGACGCCGATGATCTCGGCGGGTCCTCGGGTGATCGCGTGAAGGGCCGCTTCCTTCGAGAGACCGTGCGCCGCGGCGGTCGCCGCGTTGTGGGCGATCTCGCGTTCATGGGCGGGTTCGTCCTCGGCGCCGATCGCGAACGGAATGCCCGCCGCTTCGAGGGCGTTCGCCACCGTGAAGCACCGATCCACCGCGTGGTGCCGCGATGGCGGGAGCCGGTGGACGCGGGTGAGGATCACCGACGCGTCGGTCCGCTGGAGCAGGGGGATGCACTCGGCGGCGGCGCTGCCACCGACGATCACGGGACGAAGCCCGCGGGCCGCGGCCCAGGCGAGCGAGGTCTCCATCTGCCCTCGGGAATCGGCGCGGATGAACACGGGGCGTTCACCGTTGAGGACCGGCTGCATCGCGACGAATCGAAGATCCGTCGGCGTGGTCTCGTCCGCGGCCCGGGCGTCCGCCCATGCCTCGGCGTCGTCGAACCAGTCGTCGATCGCCTTGAGCCTCGCGTCGATGCTCTGTCGCTGGCTTCCACCGCCGCGACGCATCCAGGAGGCGCGGATCGGCGCGGCCATGGGCCAGCTGACGATCACGCCCGCGTCGCGGACCAGTGCGAGATCCTCGGTCGTCCAACCGTCCATGCGAAGCACGCTGGCTCTTCCGGGGATGGTTCCGCCGATCGGCATCGCCAGCGTGTGCAGGACGCCGCCGGATCGCGCGACCGGGATGAGATCGCTGTCGGGATTGATCGCGATCCACGCCGCGGCTTCGGGACTTCGGCTTGCGCCTTCCCGCCGGTCGTCGGTCGCGTCGACCTGTTCGACCTCGAGGAGGCCGATCTGACTCGGTCCGGAGATGAAGCCGGGAACGAGACTCAGGCCCTGGGCATCGATGTGCATGGCGTCGTCGAGCGCGGCCTGCGGCGGTTCGCCCTCGCCCATCGAGACGATCCGGCCGTCCTCGAACCGGACCCAGCCGGCGTCGATCGCGGTGGGATGATCGTCGGAGACCGCATGCACGGTCGCGTTGTGGATGAGCAGTGACTCGGACTGCGGCGGGGCGGGGACCTGGGCCGACTGTCCGGAGACCGACGTCGCGATCGCGAACGCCGCGGCGATCGAGCTGATCAGCGTGAGAGACTTCATCGGGATTCCTCCGATTCGAGCGTTTCGAGACGGGCGCGATCCCGGGCGAGGCTCCGGGCGAGTTCGATCATCGAGGCGGAACCACATCCGCACTCCCCGGCCTTGATCGCCGCGGGATCCTCACCCCGGGCGACGCGTTCCAGGAGCAGGTCCTCGCGGTCCTGCAGCATTCGGGCGAGCAGGCCGGTCGGCCGACCGCGACGTCCGGGTCGTTCACCGGCCTCCGAATCGTCGTCGGAAGCACCGCCGGATGCCTTGGCGAGGAGCTTGCCGCGCTCGAGCATGGCTTCGGCGTGGATCTCCGCCGCCTCGTCGCGGTCGTAATAGCGGATGCCGTCGATCCACGTCTCCTCGCAACGTGCGTAGCTCGAAAGCGGAGCGGCGTTCCAGATCACGAAGTCCGCGTCCTTGCCCGGTTCGAGCGAGCCGACGCGGTCGTCGATTCGCAGCTGGCGGGCGGGATTGATCGTGACGAACTTCAACGCCTCGTGCGGATCGAGCCCGCCCCAGCGAACGGCCTTCGCGGCCTCGTCGTTCATCCGGGTGGCGAGTTCGTCGTCGTCGGAGTTGAAGGAGACGAGGACGCCGACCTCGTTCATCAAGGCACCGTTGTACGGAATGGCGTCCATCACCTCCATCTTGTAAGCCCACCAGTCGCTGAAGCTGCTGGCGCCCGCACCGTGTGCGGCGATCTCGTCCGCGACCTTGTATCCCTCGAGGATGTGCTGAAGCGTGCCGATTCGCACGCCGTACCGCTCGCAGAGACGCAGGAGCATCAGGATCTCGTCCTGTCGGTAGCTGTGGCAGTGGATGATCCGGTCGCCGTCGAGGATCTCGACCACCGCGTCGAGCTCGAAGTCGGGCCGCGGCGGGGATCGCCGGGCCTGTTCCTCGGGCGGGAGCGCCGCGAACGCGTCGCGGGCGGCGTCGTATTCGAGCGCGGCCTGGAAGGCGTCCTCGATGAACGCGGCGACGCCCATGCGGGTGTCGGGGTATCCGCCGCCTCGCTTGACGTTCTCGCCGAGGGCGAACTTGATCCCCGGCTTCGCGCCTTCGAACTTCATGTCTTCGACGGTTCCGCCCCAACGGAGCTTGACCACCGAGTTCTGGCCGCCGATCGGGTTCGCCGATCCATGGAGCTGGTTCGCGGCGGTGAGTCCACCGGCGAGCTGCCGGAAGAAGTCGATGTCGTCGGGATCGATGACGTCGCCGATCCGGACCTCGGCGGTGTTGGTCTGACCACCTTCGTTGACGCCACCGGAGATGCCGGTGTGGCTGTGGCAGTCGATGAGCCCGGGCGTGAGGTGCAGCCCGGTGCCGTCCACCACGGTCACGGCGTAGGGGACGTCGAGATCGATTCCCACGGCGGCGATCCGGCCGTCGACCACCAGCAGGTCGCCGGCCTCGATCACGCCCGCCTCTCCCGCGGTCCAGATCGTGGCGTCCTGGATCAGCACGTCGCGTTGTCGCAGCGGTTCGATCCGTCCGTAGACGCCGAGGGGGACGGGAAGGGCTTCGAGCGGTTCGAGCTCGTTGGCGTCTTCCTCGGTCGACTCGTCGGCATCTTCGTCCTCGGACTCGCCGTCACCGGCCTCCATCGCCTCGGTCGTCTCTTCGGACATCCGGGGTACGAGTTCGAAGGGGACGAATCTCCCGTCGAGGGTCTGCAGCGATCCGACGAGTCGATCTTCGACGACGACCGCGGTACCCACCACGTCGCCCTCGAGTCCGAACATGCCTCCGTCGCCGGCGAAGCCGACGCCGCGGTTTCCGACCTTGATGTTCCGGAGTCCGCCGGGCTTGCGGTCACGCTTCGGCTTGCCGTCGGACTCCTCGTCGGCCTCGAGGCCGGCGACCTTGGATCCGGTCAGATTCGCGGTTCGTCCGCCGGGCATCTCGCTGCTGCCTTCGAGCCGATCGCCGGAGACCTTCAATTCGAGCTCGGCGCCCGGTCCGCCCTCCATGCTCATCGAGACTTCGAGCGTCGAGGCGGTCCGGTTGAAACGACCTCCAAGCTCGGCGGAGAACATGTCGCTGCTCATTCCCCCGGTGACGAGATCGTTCTCGTCGAGGATGAACGTGAGGGTCACGGGCAGTCCGCCCATGTTGGGAATCTCGATTTCGCAGTCCCAGGTTCCCGAGATCGGATCTTCCCGGGCGGGCTTCTCCTCGTCGATCTCTTCGGTGGGATCGGGGTCGACACCATCGGTCTCGGCGTCCGCGTCCTCCGCTTCCTCGGGTGTCTCCTCCTCGATCTTCTTCAGACCGATCGCGAGTCGCTTCTTGTCCCGGTCGATGGATGCCTCGAGATCCATCAGGACCTCGCCGGACACCATCACGTCGAAATCACCGCCGAGCGGGAAGGGGGTCGGAACCTTGACCTCGCTTCGGCGGCCGGCGACCCAGACCTCGCGGATGTTCGACCCGTCCTCGAAGATCTCACCGTCCATCACGACGAGGTTCGCCATGCCGCCGGAACGAATCGTCCCCGCGACGTCCTCGATGCCGAGCATCCGGGCGGGACGGGTGGTGATGCAGGCGAGCGCCTCGTCGGCGCCGAGGCCGGCTTCGATGGTCTTTCGAACCGAGGCGTGGAAGCTTCCGGGGCTGTCGAGTCGATGGGTGGTGAAGGCCACCGGAACGCCGGCTTCGAGCAGCCGACGCGGATTCGACGTGGCATGCTTCCACGTCTGGAGTTCGCGAAGCGTGACGCGGTCCGCGGTGTAGGGATCCTTGACCTCGGGGGCCTTGGGAAACTTCAACGGCGTGATGACCGGCAGACCGGTCTCCGCGATCTCCCGGGCCCGGCGGAATTCCATGCCGGATCCGAGCACCGCGCCCTTCAGTTCGTATTCATCGATGATCTGCGCCGCGCGGAGCGCGTCGAGTTCGGAGTCGGCGTCGAAGATCACGATCTGGCCACCACCGGTCGCGTCCTGCAGGGCGTCGAGCGCGTCGGACTGCTCCGGCGGCTCCATGCCGTCGGTGTCGTCGAGGTACATCGCCCGATTGCGGGCATGCCATTCGGCTTCCGCGAAGGTCTGTCGAAGCAGCGCGATGGCGCCCATCTTCGATCCGGGATACGACCCACCCCATCCACCGGTCTCGAAGGCGGCGAAGAGCATGCCGTCCTCGGTCAGCGGTCTGGCGTCGATGTCGCGGTCCCCGAGCATGACCACGGCCCCGCGTCCCCGCAGGATCCCGTTCTGGGGAAGGACCTGAGCGATCGTGAAGCCCTGTTCCCGGAGCGCCTTCCGGCCGCCGGCGTCGATGGTCGTGGTGTCCCGCATGTCGACCTGCGGCACGATTCGGTCGTTCCAATGGCTTCCGGCGCCGGACTTGGCCTGATCGAGCAGGCCACCAGCGCTTCGAACCACGGCGGGATCGATGAACCCGGGATAGACGAAGTGATCGTCGAGGATCCGCACCCGATATCCGGCCGGAACATCGAGGTCCGTTCCGATCGCTTCGACGAGGCCGTCTCGCAGGAGGACCGTGGCGTCGTCGATGCGTTCGCCGGGGCGAGGAACCACCGTCACGCCGACGAGGGCGTCGCGCCGGATCTCGGGTGCGCGGATGTCGTCGGGCGGGGGCGTGTGCTGGGCGGACGCGGTGGAGAACGTCATGGCCGCCGCCGCGAACAGCGGGACCGTGAGGTGGGTTCGAATCTTCACGTGGATGCTCCTGGTGGCCCCGTCCGGACGTTGGCGAAACCGGTGTCAATGGTAGGGCTGAACGTCGAAAAAGTTGCGGCCAAACGGGTTTTACGAGCGATGCGAAAAGAAAAACCGCCGCCCCGAGGGGGCGACGGTTTCGTGGTCTTTGAGGTGCTTTCGGCCGAGATCAGGAGCGCACGTGATCGATCATCCGATCGACCGCGGTGCTGAAGCGTTCCTCGGTGTCGTAGGTACCAGCTTCGATCTGGGACTGAATCATCGCGATCCGGTCGTTGGAATCTGCGACGCGCGGCTGGAGACCGGCATATCGACGTGCCTGGGCGGAGAATTCCACGGCGTCCTCGGATCGTCTTCCGAACCGATCGGCCTTGGATTCCTCTGGGCGGGGGGACGATTCGCTGATGTCCGGCCGCTGAAGGCGAGCCGCTGACGAACCACGGTTTCCGGCGATGTTGGCGATGTCGGACATTGGTCTTGATACCTCGGCGACTCTGGGTGAAGTCGCAAGTCTGGGGTGAAACTGCTTCCTGGATGCTTCGCTACGCGGGGAGGCGAGGGGGGTTCGTTTGCCTCTCCGTGCTGACATTCATATCGTCGTCTTGAGTCGAATTACTTGAGTGGGCTTGAATTCCCCTCTGGACGGCGCAAGTCGATTCCTGAACTGGATTTATGAAATCCCAGAGGGCGTCGATTCCTTTCCGTGGGTTCCCTTGGAGACGGCTTCGATGACCGATCAGAACGGCGTGTCCCGTAATCCCTTGCAGCCCCGATCGCGAGCCGGGATATTTCACGGACGTGGGGCGATTCGCGTCGGTCGCATCGCCGTCCTCGCAATTACCCCGATTTTGTCGATTTTTCCAGCGGCCTGCGGTGAGAAGGACGGGAAGGGCGATTCCGCGGTTCGTGGGAACGCTCCTCAGCGACTGAATGCGACCGCCGGCCTCATGGATGAAGGTGATGAGGTCTTTCTGGACGCCCGAACCGAGGCCATGGCCTCCGAATTCGGGGACGAGACCGGCCCGGGGGCGATCGATGCCGGATCCCGCGGCCGGTGGTCCTTGATGCTGGTCACGGTCGGCGGCGATGCCCATCCGATTCAGGCACGGGCCATTCGCGAAGACATCGTCCGGACCTTCCCCGAACTCCGCGAGATCTTCATCCGGTCCACCAGCAAGGGATCCGCGATCTGGCTGGGGCGGTTCGCCAGCGCCGCGGATCCGGCGGCGGCCGCGGCGCGGGATCGCATCAAGTCGATGCAACGCAATGGACGCGCCGCCTTCCCGCGGGCGTTCCTCTCCGTGCTGCCCGACGACTCGCCGATGGGCGAGCGCGATCTCCGTCGGCTTCGAATGATGTACCCGAGGGTCGATCCGCTCTACACGCTCCAGGTCGCCTGCTGGGGGACGTTCGGCACCGACGAGATCTCCTGGGAGGAGGTCAGACGGGCGGCCGAGGCGAAATGTTCCGAACTGGGACGTCGCGGCTTCGACGCCTGGTACCACCATGACTCCGTCACCGAGATGAGCGTCGTCACCGTCGGCGTCTTCGACAGCCGGGCGTACGACGGTCGAAGCACGCTCTTCTCCGCGGAGGTCGAGGCATTGTTCAAGGACTTCCCGGTGCACCTGATCAACGGTGAGGAGGCGGCGATCGAACTCCGCCCCGGAGACACCTCGACCCAGGTTCCCCAGCAGTGCAGGCTGGTCTCGGTTCCGGAGGCCCCGTGAAGAAGAAGGATGACCTTCCAAGGGTCCCGGGATCGAAGGGCGATCCGCGCGGTCGTGATCCGATCCTCGGACAGGCGTCGGCGGTCGAGGAACTCCGGGTGGCGCTGCGCGGTGGTCGCGTGCCGCAGGCCTGGATCTTCCATGGCGCGTCCGGCGTGGGGAAGACGTCGACGGCGATCCGATTCGCGAGACTCCTGCTGGAACCCGATCCCACCCCCGACCAGATCGAGGCGTTCGCACCGCCACTCGACTCCGAAGCGGCGTTGTTGATCGATGCCGGGACCCATCCCGATCTCAAGGTGATCCGCAAGGAACTCGCGGCGGACAGCGATTCCACGAGGCTTCGCGCCTCGAAGCAGTCGAACATTCCGGTCGGGGTGCTCCGTGAGCACATGCTCGGCGGCGAGGTCGACGGCAAGCAGTACGAAGCGGTTCATGCGCGGACGCCGTACAAGGGGGTCCGGCGGGTGTTCGTCATCGAAGAGGCGGAGCTGCTCGATCAGGTCGGGCAGAACGTCCTCCTGAAGACGCTCGAGGAGCCCGCGTCCCGGGTGGTGATCATCCTCGTCACGACGCGAGAGGAGCGGCTGCTTCCGACGGTTCGGAGTCGCTGCCGACGGGTCGGCTTCCGTGGTCTCGACGAGGATTCGATGAACACCTGGCTCGACGGACGTCCGGTCGACGTCGACCATGCGAGTCGCGGCTGGCTCCTCGCGTTCGCCGACGGGAGTCCGGGGCGACTCGAGATGGCGGAATCGAGCGGGATGCTCCACTGGAGCACCACGGTGGCACCGGGCATGGCTCGCCTCGAGTCGGGGGCGTGGCCCGCGAACTTCGCGGACACGCTTCACGAGCTCGTCGACGAGTACGCGAAGAGCGCGGTCAAGGCGGACAAGCGAGCATCGAAGGAGGCGGCGAACCGGGCGGGGCTCGCGCACCTCGCGGCGGTGCTCGCCACGCGACTCCGACTCGCGCTCGACGCGTCGGCCACGGCCGGTGACGACGCGAGCGTCGAACGGATCGCGCGGGCGATCGAGCGGATCGCCGACGCGGAGTTCCAGATCGGACGCAACGTGAACATGAAGTTCGTGCTGGCCGACCTCGTCGCCGGAATGGCGGACGACTTCGGGGTCGGTGCGACGGCCGGTGCGTCGTGAGCGGACCGGGACGCGACGGATTCGAGATCGAGCGAAAGTGGCTGCTGCACCGACTCCCGGTCGGGCTCGAGGATCCCGCCGGCCCACTCGCCGCCCGAGGTGAGCGGTGGGGGATCCGTCAGGGATATCTCGCCGCACCCTCGGAATCGGACTTCGCGGCGATCATCGGACGGGTGGTTCCGGAGGCCGAGGTTCCGTTCGTCGGCCGGATCCGCGAGATCCGCCGGATCGAGGACGGCCGGAGCGTCGTCCGGCACCTGCACACCCTCAAGGGCGGTTCGGGGCTCGTTCGGCGGGAGGTCGAACGCCCGATCACCGCGGCGG
>Ga0315320_10002341_pt1 | contig 15594 bp, 17 predicted proteins | sample M140m21515metaG_FD_203458 | JGI IMG/M metagenome (GOLD analysis project Ga0315320, IMG submission 203458) | Ammonia-oxidizing marine archaeal communities from Monterey Bay, California, United States - M1 40m 21515 | ecosystem: Environmental > Aquatic > Marine > Coastal | place: USA: California... | reverse complement strand
ATAATTCTGGCTCATCAAAGGGGTGGAGTCGATCTAGGCACACATCAAACTCAACTCATAAAACAGTAAATAATTATTATCAAGATGATACTCCAAAAGGTCCGCGTATTTATCGTTATAAAGTAACAATAAATATCGATGAGTCCGGCTCAAATAACACAAATATTCGTGTTAGCGCGAGCGGCGAATTAGAGCAGGATGGTAAAATTTTAGAATCTGGTGGAATTCACGAACAAGAATTCTTTAAAAGATTTTTTGCCTCTATGAATAAATCTATTTTCTTAGATCAGAACCTTCCTACTAATTAAAATCCCATACCTAATTTAAACTGAATCTCAGTAAATCCGTTCTCACCTTCATAAACGTCTTTTGTCATATTGTATCTAAAATTTAAATGCGAATCAACGACCAATATTTTAAACCTTAATCCAAGTTGTAGATGAACGCCACTATTATCAATCTTATTGTCTTTTAGGTAATCGATTAGCTTGTCTTCTAAACTACTTGCATCAAATTCTGCTGTCAAATCATCAGTGCTTAAAAGTTCTTTCACCATGGAAACACTCGCTCTAGGAGTTGAGCTATGCGAGTTCACTCCAACGCCAACTGATAACGCAGTCTTAGCTAGCAAAGGAATTGAGAAATCTGCGATATTTTTCTTCACAGTAATTCCAGAAGACACTCTAGCCCAACCAAAAGGGATATCTTCCATTTCAGTAACAGCATTCGAAAATGTAAAGCTATATTCGCTATAAGCTGCATTACCTTCTAATTCTATAGCCCAACCAGCAAGATCTATAAATATGTAACCCCCCATTCCAGCCGGGAGAGCATCCATCTCAAACGACTCAATTGTAGCTAAAGTTAAACCACTCCCCTCAGTGTAAGAAGAACCCCCTAGTTTTGAACCATCTTGGATAACATTTAATCCAAAACCAACAATTCCAAAAACTGTTTTTGGTAAAGCAATTAAACTAGCGAGTAATAATATTTTCATATTTTTCATTATAATCTCCTTATGTGTAATAAATTCTATGTGCAATGTTAAATAAAGTAAATAATTAATGGAATAAATCTATTTATAGTTGTACTATCTATTTTTATCTAAATAAATTGGTGCCATCTCTAAAAACATGCTTACAAAGAAAATTCTAATTTTACTGTCTCTTTTTGTCAATCTTTCTGGACAAGATACTCAATGGCCAACAGATGCCGGGAATTCATATTCTTCAAATTTTGGAGAATATAGAGATGACCATTTTCATATGGGCCTAGATATAAGAACTAAAGGAACCATAGGTCATAAAGTTTTCGCAGTTGAAAATGGATATATATCAAAAATTATCACTAATTATTCTGGTTATGGAAAAGCTATATATCAAAAAACAATCAGTGGTAAAACCATCGTTTATGCACACTTAGATAAATTTAGTCCTATTATGGAGAGAGTAGTAAAGCTTCAGCAAGCAAAAAATAAAAGATACAGTATAAAAACAAATTTTTCATCTAATGAATTTCGATTACAAAAAGGAGATATAATTGGTTATTCAGGAGATACAGGTTATGCGTTTGGCCCAAACTTACATTTTGAAGTCAGAGATAAGTCAGATGCTGCATTAGATCCATTAAAAAATGGTTATTTAGCTCCAGACAAAATCAACCCAATAATGCAAAAAATAGCTTTAATACCACTATCAAAAGGGGCATTAGTTAATTCAAGCCCACTAGTGCAAACAATGCCATTATTTCGAGATAAAAATGGAACTTATTTATTTGCTGATACAATAAGTGTCATTGGGGACTTTGGTATAGCCATTCAAGCAGTTGATAAAAGGGAAGGGTCTAAATTTAAATATCAATTCCATAAAGCTGAACTATTTATCGATAACAAACCAGTTTTTACATTGAACTATAATAGAATCCCCTATAGCCAAACAAATAATGTCAGAACACTTGTTCAATTTGAATTAAAAAAACAGAACTTAGGCGAATATCAAAAGTTATACCGCCTAACTGAGCACCCAAAAATGTCTGTCCATGGTTTAGAAAATAATGGTATTATAAGTGTCTCCCCAGGGTATCATAAAATAAGAATTCTAATAACAGATGCTGCGGGCAATACTGCTAATGCTGAGGGAGTCTTGCTTGGAACATTTCCAATGTCTGTTGATATTAAAGAAATTAGTAGAGATGATAAATATATTACATTAGAAATGAGCCCTAAAAGGGGTGGTCTGGCAATCCGACAAGCCACAACATATAATTTTACACCCTTTGGACTCCCAGATGAACAAGTTTTCACAATTAGCACCCAAAAAAGAGGGAAAAACTTAGAGTTGCTAATACCAACTCAAACTTCAAAAAATAGAATTTTTCAATTTATAGCAACAAACCAAATAGGTGCGATTGCCTTACCTTTTCATTGGTCAAATTATAATTCTTTAAAAACAGTGCTAGATGTAAATCCAAAACTTGATATTGTTCACACTGAAGGAGGCATTTTTTTCCAAATTGAAATGGACCAATATGCGAAAGGAGAAGCAACTCTAAAATTATCAAACGATAATATTTTTAAATCTTACCCTGTAAGCCAAATTCAACCAACAGTATTTTTATCAGATATGCTACCTCCAAAAATCTTGGAAGATGTCAAGTATGTTGACGTAGCTCTTACGAATGAAAAATTGTCTCGGGAAACAAGGTTCAACTTTATGCCTGGTGTTGCAGAGCCAAATACAAAGACGGTCATTGTATCGAAAGACATGAATTGTTCAATTCAGACTTTGCCAAATACCGTATACTCTTCGACAGCAATTTGGATTGAAAAAGTTGACAAACATGCGCCTGTAAAAAATGGTTACCATTTATCATCGGTTTATCAGTTACAACCTTTTGATAGAGTTTTAAAAAATGAGTTTCTCCTAGGTATGAAATATAGTCATAGGCTATCTGGACATACAAAAATGGCTATTTATTATTTTGATGAGAAATCAGAAAATTGGAATTATGTTGAAACTAAAAACAATCCAAGTAAAAATATACTCACCGCTAATTTAGACCAGTTCCATGCAGTTACAATAATTCAAGATCTCATCCCTCCCCAAATATTAAACACCTACCCGGCAAATGGAGGTCATTATGAGGGGAAAGAAATAAAGAAACTTATTATTGATATTGAAGACACAATTTCAGGTATTGAACCAAAAGAAAAATCAATATCTATAAAATTAAATGGCACGAAATTATTTTGTGCATATCAGCCTGTAAAAAAACAAATTACTTATGATTTAGATAGAGGTCTAAATGATGGAGAGCATACATTGGATATTACGATTATTGATAGAGTTGGTAATCAAACTAATCGTTTAATTTACTTTACTTGTAAATAGAATTATAAAAATGTCTAAAAATAAACTTATCCTGAAAGCTATTAAAATGAGATCAAAGGCATTTGCTCCCTATTCCAAATATAAAGTTGGTGCAGCCGTCTTGACAGATTCAGGAGAAATTTTCGGTGGATGCAATATTGAAAATAGCAGTTATAGCTTAACATGCTGCGCTGAAAGAGTAGCGTTATTTAAAGCGTATTCTGAAGGCTTTAGGACTATTAAAGCATTGTCAGTTTCAACTGAGAATTCGGGCATGCCCTGTGGAGCATGCAGACAAGTTATTTGGGATTTATGTGGCGACATACCAATCTATATTTGTGATGGGAAAAAATTCGTTAGCGAAAGCTCTTCTAGAGCTCTACTACCACTTCCATTTGATAACACAAAATTATGATAATGAAAAATCAGCTTGTTGGGTTGTGTGGAGGTACAGCTGCGGGTAAAACGACAATAGTCTCGAAATTGATCGAACATTATGGCTCTGCCTCAACAATTCAATTAGACTCTTATTATAAAGATTTTAGTAGTTTATCGTTTGATAATAGAAAAAAAGTAAATTTTGATCACCCTGACTCTTTTAATACTAAAATGTTAAAAAAACATCTAAGTCTGTTACTTGAAGGGAATAAAATAGAATCACCAATATATAATTATAAAACACATTGTAGAGAAAATATTTTCAATATTATTTATCCAAATAAATTGATATTTCTTGAAGGCACTCTCATTTTTTTTTATTCGGAATTAACTAAACTAATGATGCTGAAAATTTTCATTGAAACACCTGAAGATATTCGTTTCAAAAGACGATTAAAACGAGATGTAAAAAAAAGAGGTCGATTGCCTATGGAAGTTCGTAAACAATATAATGAAAGTGTTAAACCGATGCACATGCAATATATCGAGCCTTTAAAGTCCGTAGCGGATATTATTATTTCAGGTTCCTCAGAAATAAATACATCCGTAGAAAAAATTATTAAAAAAATTGACTCAATTAAAATAAAGAAGCTATAAAATGCATCACAAACCAATTGAAAACGGATGGATTGAAGTTATTTGCGGTAGTATGTTTTGTGGAAAAACTGAAGAACTTTTAAGAAGACTAAGACGAGCTAAGATAGCGAATCTGCAGGTAAAAGCATTTAAAGCAAAAATTGATAATCGTTACAGTAAAGATAAAATTGTAAGTCATGATAAGAATACTATAGATTCTATTCCTCTATCATATTCAAGTGATTTGTTTGATTTAGGTAATCAATACGACGTTGTAGGTATTGATGAAGCACAATTTTTTGATGATGACTTAGTAACTGTTTGTAAAAATCTTGCAAAAAATAATACAAGAGTCATTATTGCCGGCCTGGACAAGGATTATAAAGGATTACCTTTTGGTCCAATGCCATTAATAATGTGCGAAGCTGATTATCTAGATAAATTGTCAGCCATATGTATGAAATGTGGAAAAGATGCATCACATACTCAAAGAACTACAACCCAAACTGAGCAGATCTTAATAGGCGAAGCGGATGCATACGAAGCACGTTGTAGAGGTTGTTTTAATTTAGATAAAAATAAGTAATGCAAGAATATACTGGAATTTTAGGAGTTTTAGTTTTATTAGGAATCTCCTACATGCTTTCCAATAATAAATCATTAATAAATAAAAATATAATATTCTGGGGTTTAGGTCTACAATTTTCTTTTGCAGTTATTATTTTAAAAACCTCTTTTGGAAAGGCATTGTTTTTTTATTTTAATATTTTCATAGTGAAAGTAATCAGTTTCGCTGATGCCGGAAGTGATTTTTTATTTACTTCATTCATTCCTGGTGTCGGCTATGATCAAGCTTTGATTAACTTTGCCTTTCGTGCGTTGCCTGTTATTATATTTTTTTCAAGTCTGATAGCTGTTAGTTATCACCTTGGAATAATTCAATTTGTTATTAAAAAAATCGCATTTGTCATGGAGAAAACCATGAAGACTAGCGGGGCAGAAACATTAAGTATATCTGCAAATATATTCGTAGGTCAAACTGAAGCTCCAATTTTAATTAGACCTTACATATCAACAATGACAAAATCAGAATTAATGGCTGTCATGGTTGGAGGATTTGCAACAGTTGCTGGGAGTGTAATGGCTCTCTATGTTACATGGCTAAGTAATATTCCAAATATTGCCGGTCATTTATTGGCTGCTTCGGTTATGTCAGCGCCTGCAGCGCTCATGGTTGCAAAAATCATTTATCCCGAAACAAAATCACCTAGAACCATAGATTCAGCTGAAATCATTTTAGATTCGTCAGATAATAATTTAATGGACGCAATAGGAAGAGGAGCGACAGATGGAATGAAACTTGCAGCTAACGTAGCAGCGATGTTAATTGCTTTTATTTCAATGGTTGCAATGATTAATTTTATTTTAGGTTTATTAGGAACTTCCATGCAAGATGTACTAGGATTATTATTCAAACCTCTAGCTTGGACAATGGGTGTACCTTGGAAAGATGCTGGAATTGTAGGTACACTTATGGGTGAAAAAATAGTACTTACAGAACTTATTGCATTTGGAGACCTAAGTGATTATGTTAATAAAAATACTCTTTCAGAAAGATCAACTATTATCGCTAGCTATGCTCTTTGTGGCTTTGCAAATTTTGGGTCTATTGGTATCCAATTAGGCGGAATTGGATCGATGGCACCAGACCGCAAGAATGATTTGTCAAAATTAGTAATTAAAGCTATGCTTGGTGGCGCCATTGCTTCTTGGCTTACAGCTTCTATTGTAGGAATAATAATATAGCAATGTCTTTTAAGATAATATTTATGGGTCCACCAGGCGTTGGTAAAGGAACTCAAGCAGCAATTTTAAAAAATCATTTAAAGGTCCCTCATCTTTCTACTGGTGAAATACTTAGAAAAGAAATCGCCTTAGATACTGATATCGGTAAAGTATCAAAAGAGTACATTGATAATGGTCTGTTTGTCCCTGATAATATTTTAATCGAAATAATTGAAAATTATCTTAAAAGTCCTGATTGCCAGAATGGATATATTTTAGATGGGTATCCTAGAAATTTACAACAGGTAACAGATTTACATTTGTTATTATCAAAATTAAATCAATCCATTGATCTAGCAATTAGTTTAACAGCTGAAAAAAAAGAATTAATCAAGAGATTGATTAAACGCAGTAAAGATTCTGGTCGAACCGATGATGCCATCGAAATAATTTCAAAACGCCAAGATGTTTATTGGAACCAAACCGCTCCAATAATAAAATATTATCGTGAAAATAAAATTTTAAAAGAAGTGGATGGACTTGGGTCCATCGAAGAAATAACTGATAGAATAATTAAATTAATAAAATAAAATGCTGAAAATTGGTTTAACAGGTGGCATTGGTTCAGGAAAAAGTGAAGTAAGTAATTTCTTACAGTCTTGGGGTGCATACATTTTTGATGCCGATAAAGAAGCTAAGAATATCATAAATAACAACTACGATGCTCAAAAAGAAATAATCAAAGAGTTTGGAAGTGATGTAATTGACCCGAATCAAAATATAAACAAACAAAAGCTTGCCAGGATTGCGTTCCAAGATGAATTCCATCAACAAACTTTAAATGCCATAGTTCATCCCTACGTTTTTAAAAAAATTGACAATTCTTTTGAAAAAATCAAAATAGAAAATAAGCATAATTGTTTTGTTGTCGATGCTGCTCTAATATATGAATCTGGAGCCGATACACACATGGATTACGTTATAGTAATATCTTCTTTAATCCGTTACCGCACAGAAAGAGTAATGTCAAAAAATAACATTACTAGGGAAGATTTTTTGAAGCGCGTTTCTTTGCAATGGTCGGATGAAGATAAAGAGAGTATGGCCGATTATATTATCCAAAATAATTCTGATCTGGAAAATTTAGAAAAAGAAGCAAAAAAAATATTTAATACTTTATTATAGTTCTATTTCCTGTGTCGCCTTAATGCTTTTGGCTTGTCGAAGATTTCTTTGAAAATAACTCCAGTTTTAATTGGATCATTTAAGTCAATTAAACCGGCTAATATATTTCCATTATTTTTAGGAAACTTTTTTACTATGGATTTTGAAAAAAAAATGCTTGATTTAGTTTTTAGCTTTTCATCAAAAATTTCCTCAGCATCCTCTGCTATCAAAGCTTCTTCATCTAATTTAATATCAGAGGCTAAATCATTGTCTTCATATTCAAACCGATTTTCAAGATTTTCTTGATTTTGTATTGGTACTTTTTCATCGCCAATTAATGCATTTAAAATTCCTTCGCCAAAATCTATAATACTTCTTGATTTTTCACTGCTATTGTCTTCATTTTTTTTAATGAATTTATCTTTTTGCTTTTTTTTCATCCAACCGAAAAATGCATACAAAAGCATTAAAAATAGCCAATTACCCATTTTATTTATCCAAACTCACTTGAGTAGTTATTTATCTTCAAAGTCGGTATCGTCTTTAGGGTGAATCGAAGAATCAGCAATTGAATCTCTCATTCCAGTATCGGCTTTAATATTATTCATATTATAATAATCAAGAACGCCTATGTTCCCATCTCGGAATGCTTGAGACATTGCTTTCGGAACTTCTGATTCTGCTTCTACTACTTTTGCCTTCATTTCTTGTACTTTTGCTTGCATCTCTTGCTCTTCTGCAACTGCCATTGCGCGTCGAGTTTCTGCTTTTGCTTGAGCAACGCGTAAATCGGCTTCAGCTTGATCTGCTTGTAGTGAAGCACCAATATTTTTACCAACATCCAAGTCTGCAATATCAATTGATAATATTTCAAATGCCGTGCCAGAGTCTAGGCCTTTATTAAGTACTGATTTAGAAATACTATCTGGATTTTCTAATACATCTGAATACGTATGAGCTGAACCTATAGCGCTCACAATACCTTCTCCAACTCTAGCAATAATTGTATCATCAGTAGCTCCCCCAACTAAACCAGGTATATTTGTTCGAACTGTAACTCTTGCTCTTGCTTTCAGCTCAATACCATCTTTTGCAACTGCAGACAAATATCCCTCAACAGGTGCATTTATAACTTTGGGATAAACGCTCGTTTCAACAGCCGATTTTACATCTCTTCCCGCAAGATCAATAGCTGTTGCAATTTCAAAGGGTAACTGAATTTTTGCTTTATCCGATGCTATCATTGCAGAAACAATATTTTCTACATTCCCACCAGCAAGATAATGAGTTTCAAGCATGTCTGTAGAGATATGATCCAAACCAGCCTTATGAGTATTGATTACGCCATCAACAACTAGCCTTGGTGATATTTTTCTTAATCGCATTCTAATTAAATCCACGATTCTAATTCTACCAAGTCCTAATGACACAACTGCCTGTACCCACATACCTAGCGGAACAAAGTAAAAGAAAAGAACAAAAAATAATACAATTACAATTAAAAATGCACCTTGAACTACTGGCATATTTGACTCCTATTTAAAATTATTAAATCTTTATTTTTTACGAACAACTATTCTGTTACCATCTACAGATAGTATAATAACAGTTTCATTTTTATTAATGAAATTACCTTCACTTATAGCAAAGAATCGTTCGTCTTTTACGGTTACCCAACCTGATGGGTGTAGATCTGTTTCAGTTATAGCTTCTTGCCCAATTAATTTTTCCCATCCAAAGCTTGCTGCATAACCTTCTTCTTTTTTTTGAATTCCAGGTGAAGTTAAATCGTTCCAAAATTTTGTCTTAGTCATTGCTCTAAACAATAAGATTAATCCAACTAAACCTCCAAGAATACCTATTATTAAACCGTTAGAAGCTTGGTTCAAAATGTCCTCCCCTACTGGTATATCGGGGAGTAAAAGTAAATAAAGTCCCCAAATTATGAATACTATCCCTGCTACTCCTGCAATTCCAAATCCTGGTAAGACAAATGCTTCCACAAACAAAAATAAAATACCTAAAAAAATTACTAATAAATCATTCATTGTTGCTAATTCTGCAATATATGAAGCGCTTAATGAAAGAATTAGACATATCAAGCCTATCGAACCAGGGATGCCCCATCCTGGGCTTTGTAATTCAAATAAAATTCCTAAAAAACCAAACGTTGTTAATAGTGAAGCCACGACTGGGTTTGTTAAAAACCTAACAAAACTTTCAGACCAATTTTCTTTAGTCTTTTTGACACTTAAAGTTGAAAAACCTAAGGAGTCTAAAACAGCATCAAAATTATCAATAGAAGCGTCTGCTATATTGTACTTAAGAGATTGCTCTGTTGTTAAAGTAATTAAATTACCCTGCTTCCTTCCTTCTATGTCATCTACAATGACCGTATCACTATCAAACATGAGATAGTATATTTTAGTTTTAATCGTGTCAATTTCATTATCACTGTTCACAAATTCATTTACTATTTTACTTGGAAACTCTAGCTCTTCATCGACCATACCTCTTGCTATTATTTTATTTCTTCCCCGTTTCTCAGCGGTAGACGCCATTTCTTCTCGCATATAGCTTATAACTTTCTCACTTGCTTTATTCCCTTGCATATCCACTGCAGTTGTAGCGCCAATAGTTGCACCACCGGTCATATAAATTTTCTCACAAGACAATGATATAAGTGCACCTGCAGAAATCGCTCGCTTATTTATAAAGGCAATAGTTGGAACTTTTGAATCAAGTATTGCATCCTTAATTTGAGTAGCGGCATCGACCCGTCCTCCAAACGTATTGATTTCGAACACAATTGCTGAAGCGCTATCATTCTCTGCTTCTTGAATTGAACGTTCTATAAAAGGAGGTAATCCTAAGTCAATAGTCCCGGATATTGGAATATGATATACTTTATTAGCATGCGAAATGTTAAAAAGAATGCAAAAATAAATAAAAATTTGTTTCATATAGCTAAATTTGACTATGAATGATACAACTAGTCTAACACTATTCACTTAAAAAAATTATATAAAGGGATGTTTTTTGAGTCTTTATCATAAACTAACATATCATGTATTAAAATCTTTTGGCAATATATTGAGGTCATTATCTAGTAAAAATCGTTATATAATAAGCCAAAACATTGCTAGCATACTTTATAATTTTATTCCAAAACGTAAGGAAACTGCTATAAGTAATATTAGAATAGCTTTTCCAAGTAAATCTTCTATTGAGGTTAATCAGATCCTTAAAGACTGCTATCAGTTTTTTACATATAATTTTATACAATTTATGGCTTTCCCTCCAAAATACGATTCTCTTAAGATAAAAGTTGATGGAAGAGAAATTTTAAATGATGCCTTAAAAAATGATAAGGGTGTAATATTAATTTCTGCGCACTTTGGTGTTTGGGAAGTTTTAGGGCATTGGTTTGGGGTAAATGATTATCCACTTAGAGGAGTCGCTCAAAAACAAAAGAATAGAGGAGCAAATAAATTTTTTGAAGAAAAACGTAAATTAAGCGGAATATCACAAGTGTATAGGAAAACAAATATAGAAATACTGTATGAAGTTTTACATCAAAAAGAAATTCTTGGATTAGTTAGCGACCAAGACGCAAAGCAAAAAGGTGTATTTGTTGATTTTTTTAATAAACCAGCTTCGACGCATAAGGGTGCAGCTTTATTTCATCAGAGAACAAATGCACCAATGATATTTGGAGTTTGTTTACAGACTCAGTTTAACGAATATGAAATTAAAATTACAGCCATTGATTCAGAAGAAAATACTGTGAAAAACATAACACAGAATTATACTTCGGCATTAGAAATCTTAATAAAAAAGTATCCGGAACAATATTTTTGGTTCCACAAACGCTGGAAAACAAAAGAAACTAATTGAAAACTAAAATACTACATTGGAAAAATGAAAAAGCTTTAGATTCCGCAAAAAAAGTAATCTTAAACGGTGGAATTTTAGTTTACCCAACTGATACGATATATGGTTTTGGGGTAAATGCTCTAAACCTGGAAGCAATTAATAATCTAAATTTAGTTAAAAATCGCCAAGGCCCTATGAGTGTTATAATTGAAAGTAAAGAAAAAGCATCTAGCTGGGTAAAACTTCCTAACCATGAAATAAAAAGTGCATTAAAATATTTAAAAGCACAAACAACTATTATTTTTCCTGTAAAACAAAATATAGTAGAAAATAAAATATTAGGACCAAGCAATACATTGGGAATACGATTTTCAAAACACCCTTTTTGTATTTCACTAGCAAATTACTGTAGTGTTCCTATTACGACTACAAGTGTGAACAGAACTGGGGAAGAACCTAAAACAAATGTTGATGAAATTCTAAATTCTTTTAAAAATGAAATAGACTTAATCATTGAAGATGGAACACTTATGAACTCTGCTTCAAAAATATATAAATATGAAGCAGGAAACTTGAGAAATATCAGATGAAAATAATGTTTCTAATATCGTTTATGTCCTCACTATGCTTTGGAGATAAACAATGGGATGAAGTCTTAGAATACACTGCATCTTTTGGTGGAATAAATGTTGCAGATGCATCTTTGAGTTCAAAACGATATATAAATTCTGAAAATAAAAATATCCTAAAAATTCAATTCGTTGCTAAATCAAAACCATCTCTTAAATTTATTTTCCCAATAAATGATAAGATTATTATTGATGTTGATTTAAATACATGGGAACCAATTAAAGTACAAAAAAAACTAAGACAAGGAAAATATATACAAAACTCTTTGGCTTCGTTTAGGACTGATGAAAAAATGTTTATTTATAAAAGTGATACAATTTACTATGATGATAAAGTCGTCAACCCATACTCTTTAATATATTATTTTAGAATAAAAGACTTAGACTCTGCAAAAAACCATGAACTTCAAATAGTAGATAATAAAAAAATTATACCTCTGAAGTTTTTTGTTGATAATCGGGAAAAGATAAAAACTTCTTTAGGTAGTTACTTCGCCAATAAGATATGGCCTCAAAAAATGGATGGGAGTTCATTTAAAAATGCTGGTAAGATAACTATGTGGATTTCAGAAAAAGAAAAGCTTCCATTATTAATAAACTTAAAAATGAAATTTGGGTCTTTAAATCTTGAATTATCTAAAACTAGTTAAACAATCTCGTAACATCATTAAACATAACAGTAAACATTAGGCCTAATAAAAGCACCATCCCTACTTGTTGAATCACCATTCTAGATTTTATGCTAAGCGGCTTTCTTATAATGGTTTCAATAAGTATGATGAAAATATGCCCACCGTCTAATCCAGGCACGGGTAGTATATTTAAAAATGCCAAATTTATACTAATCAATGCCATGAAGTTAAAAAGTGGAATCCAACCTGCTTTTGCTGTTTCACCAGCAATTTGCCCAATCATTATTGGACCGCCAAGATCTTTTATTGTTGCTTGTCCGCTAGCTAACATTTTAAATGTTAACGAAATCAGACCGAAACTTCGGAAGGTTTTTACATACCCTGCAGATGCTGATTCACTAAAATTTGTAGGTACATATGAATAATCCTGCCCGATACCTATTCCACCAACAGTGTCAATTCCATTTTTTGTTGGCAGTGGGATTTTGTAAGTCTCAAAAGAAAATGATTTCTGGATTCCATCTCTTTGAACTTTAATATCTACTAAAGTATTCGGAATCGGTTGTAGGATTTTTACTAGATCTATCCATTGGTATACTTCTTTCCCGTTGATACTTAAAATTTCATCACCAGCCTTTAATCCTGCTTTCATCGCTGGACTGTTAGGAGAAACTGAACCAATGAATGGGGCTTCATTTATTTCAGGAATTCCTTGAAAAAAGGTAATACCTGTAAAAATTATAAATGCTGTCAAAATATTCATTATAACGCCAGCGCTTAGAATCCATATTTTTTGGAGAACTGTCTTACTTGAAAACTCATCAGGGGAGCCAGTTACTTCAGTATCAAAGCTTTCATCTAAAGAGCCAGCCATTTTCACATACCCGCCTAAAGGTATTAGTGCAACTACGTATTCAGTATTTGTACCCTTTCGATTTTCAATCTCTATTTTTGTATTAAAAATAGGCATCCATTTTAAACTCCCCTCAAAAAAGCGAAAGAAAAAAAATGTTATGTCAAAACCGCCATCTACTGATGTCACAGTGAAAAATCTTGGCGGAAACCCAATAGAAAATTTTTCTACTCTGACACCAACTGATCTAGCAGCTAGATAATGACCTAGTTCATGTACGAATACAAGAATTCCAATAACTAAAGCGGTTGACCAAATGAATATCATAATAATTGTTTATTTATATATAAATCTAATTGAATTGTTCCAAATTAATCAAAGTTGTTTACGAAATCTTTCGTCCAATAATCTAAGTTCTTAATGTCTTCTAATTTGGGATTTTTGAGCCAGGTATGATTTTCTACAGCAGCTTCAATGATTCTAGATATATCTGTAAATTTGATTTCTTCTCTTAAAAACCTGTAAACACAATAATCATTAGCAAAATTCAAAACTGCTGGAGCTGTTCCCATTTTCTCTAAGACATCATAAGCTAATTTAATACATGGGAACCTTTCAAAGTTTGGGGCTTCGAATGTTAAATCTCCAATTGTTTTAAAATCTAATCTTTCCCATTTTGAGGGTAAATGCCTGGGGTATGTTAAAGCATATTGTATCGGAATTTTCATATCTGGAACACCTAATTGTGCTTTAATTGAGCCATCCTTAAATTGGACCATCGAATGAATAATTGATTGAGGATGGACTATAATTTCAATTTGAGATATCTCTAAATTAAATAACCAATATGCTTCTATTACCTCAAGACCCTTGTTCATCATTGTAGCTGAATCAATTGTTATTTTTTGACCCATTTCCCAATTAGGATGATTCAAAGCATCAGACTTGGTCACTGTTGAGAAACTGTCAATAGCCCGATTTCTAAAAGGCCCACCACTCCCAGTAAGAATTATTTTTTCAATATCTTCTTTAACCTCCCCAAATAAGCACTGCCATATCGCAGAATGCTCACTATCGACCGGAAATAAATTCGCTCCAGATTTTTTCATAGCATTATAAATAATATCACCAGCGACAACCAAGCTCTCTTTGTTTGAAAGAGCGACATCAACACCGTTCTCTAAGGCTTTCAATGTAGGCTCCATTCCTGATGCTCCGACTAATGCATTCAATAAAAGATCAACGTTCTTATCCCCAGCTAAATCTAATAACTTGTCTCTTCCAGAGTAAATTTCTATGCTTAATCCTTTTAACGCTTTTTCAACTATCTCAGCAGCTTGAATATCTACCATGGTTATTGAAGCAGGAAGAAATTCTTTACCCTGAGCAATCATTTTTTTTGTATTCATATTTCCGGTTAGATGCATCACCTGAAATTTTTCCGGAATTTTTCTAATCACGTTCAATGCATTTACACCAATTGAGCCCGTAGAACCAAGTATAGATATTTTTTTCAAAATTAAAACCCTTTAATTAAAGCAGCTTGAATTAAATGATTTTCAGAACTTACTTTAGATGAAATTAAAATATTTAAGCTGTTAAATGGAATCAGGAATTGAAGACCAATATGATTTAAGTCTCGTTCAATTTTTTTTGGAAGGTCGACTGAATTATAATATGAATTACTAATGTAATAATTCGCTCCAAAATCAACATACATATCAAAAAATGATTGGTGAACTAACTTTTTAATATTGAACGAAGTTGAGACTAATCTAAAATCATTCAAACCATTAATTGCTGATTTTTGAAAAGAGATAGTCCAATTATTATTTTCTCCAGTAATATAATGAATACCTCCTCCAATAACTTGTGGAGCATCTTTATCTAGATGCAACCCAAAAAACTTTCCGGATAATAATAAATTATCTGTTGGTTTAACTCCGAGCTCAAGATTTGGTAAAATCCACTTTTTGTTATTTATCTCTTTTAAAATTAATGATTGACCATATTTAATAAATAGTCTGTATCTGTTTGTTCTTGGGGTGTTGATTTGTTCAGAAAGCCATAATGTAGATGAACTTGCAACTTTTATTGCATAAGCATGAAGGCTCTCTTTATCAATGTTACTATACCTAAAATCTACACTCTGGCTATAAGAAAGACTTAATAAAAAACAACCAAGCCCAAGTATGAATTTCATTTTTCTTAAATAATTCCTCTGTCACTGTTTTCAATAAATTTAATAATCTTTTTTGCTAGCTCAGAGT
>Ga0315320_10002338_pt1 | contig 15614 bp, 10 predicted proteins | sample M140m21515metaG_FD_203458 | JGI IMG/M metagenome (GOLD analysis project Ga0315320, IMG submission 203458) | Ammonia-oxidizing marine archaeal communities from Monterey Bay, California, United States - M1 40m 21515 | ecosystem: Environmental > Aquatic > Marine > Coastal | place: USA: California... | reverse complement strand
ACGGAGCCTGTCCGCGCGGGGAACGGCGGCGTCGGCGGCGGTCTCCGCGGCGGCGGCAGCCTCCGCCGCCTTCGCCGCGTCGGGCTCACCGCCGGCTCGACTTTTTTGACTCGGCGCCCAGGAGTAACCCCCGGGGGCGCGGGCGCGGACCGTCCCCGCCGCGGCGGCCGCCGCGATGGCGCGCGCGGGAGCCGGCGCGGGCGCGAGTCTTCTACCCGCGGCGGCGGCGGCGGCGGCGGCCGGATCGTCGTCGTCGTCCCTTGCTCCAAAGTCGTCGGCGGACACGACGGTGGCATCGTCGTCGTCCTCGTCGAGACCCGCCCACGGCCGCATGCGTCCATCCTCGGACTCGTAATCGGGCACCGGCACACCCCCGGGAGCGCTCTCCGTCTCCGTTCCGTGAAGTTCGCCCTCGCGGTTAGTGGTGAAGCCGAGTGATGATGACTCGGAAGGTCCGATCGAGCCGGCGAAGGTCCCGGGCCGCGGCGGTCCTCGGTCGGACAGGTCCCGGCGGACACTCTCCTGGAGCATTCGTTCGCGTCTGCTCGCGCGCTCGGCGGCGTCCGCGTCCCACGACGACGCGCCGCCCCGTGCGCGATTACGCCTCGGCGGCGAACCAAACTCTTTGATTCCGCCGTCCGTGTGTTGATTCCGTCCCGCCTGTGCCTGTTTAGTCGTACGCGCGCCGTCAAACTCTTTCGCGGCGGCGGCGTCTGCAAACTCTTCGACGCGAACCGACTCCGCTCGCGTGAGCTCGTTGGATCTTCGCCACGTGGCACCCCCGATGACGGACCCGACCCCGGTCGGGTCAGTAGCCTCCGTTGGGAGCCAGCCGGCTCTGCGAAGCACCCGCCTACACGCCACCTTGGCGCCGTCCTGCGCGGCGAACGCCACCAGGCTGTACCCTACGACGAATAAAATTTGAACAAACTCCAAAGCGCCATCCCCGTCCTCCTCGCCCAAGGCGAACGCGCCCGACGCCGCCAACGCAGCCACGAAACCGCACGCCACCACGATCACCGCCATGAGCACCGGCGACGGGACGCGCGTGTGGCATCCGCCGTCGTGCCTCGCGCTGATCGCGGTGAGAATCGCGCCGAGGCACGCCTTGAGGTGCGACGCGGCGACGACTTTTTCGTAATTCGCCGGGCCAAAGCCAAAAACGCGCGCGATGGACAGCCCGCGCGCGTTGCACCGCAACACGAGCCCGAGGAACACCAGGTTGGCGAGCGCCGCGGTGAACCCGGACGTCACCGCGACGGTGTACTCGGCGGGCGCGCGCCAACGCTCGGGTTTCCGTGACGCCCGGTTATTCAAAATATTTTCACCGCCGAGCGCCGACGTCACGAACGCGTCGACGACGCAAAGGACGCACATAGCGACCACCGGTACGCGGAAAGTCTTGGGCCACGTGCCGTCAAAGTCACCCGGCCGCGTGAACGCGCACGCGACGCCGTAGAAGACCAGGAGCTGGCACGCCACGGCCACGCGGTGCCTCAACAATCCCCGGGTAGCCGCGTATGAAGCCCTCGACACGACGATCGCGTGAAGCAAAGCCGCGAGGCCCGGTGAGCTCAAAGAAACGGCTGAAACGGCTCGCGTCGCGTCCGTGGCGGTGTGTCCCGCGATGGAGACGACCGCGGTGCGCATCGCGGGAATGTCCAACGCGGTCGCGCCCACGTATCCGGCGGTCCACCCGCGGGCGATGAACAGTCGCGCCGCGTTGGCCCCGTCGCGACCGGACATCGCCGCCAACGCCCCCGCGCGTTCAGCTTCCAACGTCACGAACGACGTCGTCGCGCGTTGCGTCGCAGCCTCCAGCGGGACGTCAAGGCACTCTGGGCCCGCGACGTGCGTGGGAAGCCCGACGCCGCGGCAAAGCTCGCGGGTCGACCTAGCGTCTTCCCCCGATACCAAAACCTGTGACAGAGAAAAAAACAACGTCAGTCCAATTGCCCGTACGGAAATAAAAAAGTAACTCACGGTTCGCACGCCGAGCTCCGTCGCGACGCGAACCGCGTAGTCGGAGTCGCCCCTCGGCGGGTCGTGGTAGGAGAGGAGCCCGAGGAGGATCCAGCCGCCGCGCTTGGGCGTCCTCGGGGCGCCGCCGCCCTCCTCGCTGTCCACATACGAACTAGAATCGTCGCCGCTTTCATCGCGATGTTCATTCGAATCCCCGTCCTCTTCCGATCGGCCTCGGTAGTCCGCGGCTACCGCCATGCACCGCACCCCCGCCGCCGCGCACTCCTCCACCCTGCGCGTCACCTCGTCGTGTACGTCCCACCCGACGTCGCACATGTCGACGACGGCGTCGACGGAGCCGCGGCAGGTTCGGAAGGTGCTCCCGCCGTCCGCCGCTCGAGCCAGCGTCGAAGTGGCGATCCACCCGCGGGGGCCCCCGTCGCCGCCCGTGAGCGCGTGCTCGTTGAGCGTGTACGAATCGCTCAGGGGAGCCACGTCCACGGCGTCGAGGATCATGGCGTCTACCGCGTCCACGGGCGCCTCGAACCACCGCGAGGAAAGCGCCGCCGCGACCAGCACGTCCTTGGGGCTCACGCCCGTCTGCGTGACGTGAACCGCCCTGAGCTCCAGTCCCCCTTCGGAAGATGAACCGCCACCGCACGCGCCCGCGGTTCGAACCACGCGCTCGTCCACGAGCACCACGTCCATCTCCGCGAGCGCGTGCACCGCGAATACGCGACGCGTCACCGCCGTACCACGCCTCGCGAGCGTCCGAATCGCCATATGCGTCGGTCCGTTGACGACGGAATCGTGCGAAACGGACGCCGCCGTCGCGAAGAGCGCCGCCGCCAAAGCCGCCGCGCCGAAGAACCCGCCATCCGTGGGTGCCCCGTCCGCGTCCACGTACGAGTCCCACGCGTACAGCACGGCGCACAGCGTGACGCACACGAACGCGGCGCTCACGTTCACGACGAAGGACGACTCTGACACCCCGGCGTCCATCGAAGACGAAGAAGACGGATCGGACCGAGTTAATGGGTTACCTTCGTTCATCGCGCCCTGTGACGCCCCGTGACGCCGTGTGACGTCATCGTCCATCCAATGAATGTTCCCGCCCGTCGCGGTCACCACGCACGTCGCCTCGCCGGAGACAATCGTCGACCCCGCGGCGACGGCGTCGCCGGCGGCGAGAACGACGATTGATCCTTCACCGCCGCCGCTCCCCGCGTCCACGCGAACCACCGCGCGTGTCCCACCGTCCCCAAAGTCGGCACCCCCACCAGGATACTCCGGGGATAGTCCGTCCCCGGGGATGATCCGCACGTCCGCGGGGACGACGTCCCCGACGCGAACGCGGACGACGTCGCCCGGCACGACTTCCCTCGTCGACACGCGTCGTGGCTCTCCGTCCCGAATCACGCGCACGGTTCGTTCAAAGTGAAGGACGTTTCGCATCCATGCGGCGTGTTTGTGTGCACGTGTCTCGGCGGCCCACGTGCACAGCGCGTTGAGCGCCTGCACGGCGAGTAACCCGAGCAGCGCGACCCACGTCGGCTCCCTGTCCGCGCCGTATCTGAATCTGGAGATTGCGTCGGATTGTTGATCGTCGGGGGAGGATGCGGCGGCCGCGTCGTCGCGCGCGTCGCTCCTGTAGTGCGCGAGCGCGCGCGAGAGCTCGCACGCGATGGCTATCCACGTCGCGAGCGCCGCGGGGGACCTCCACGTGGCCCTGGACACGACGCGGGTGAGCCTGTCGTCGCGCGCGGGCGGTGGCTCGTTCGGGCCGAATCGGCGAAGGCGGAGCGCGGCCTCGCGATGCGAGAGGCCGCCGCGGGTGGACGCGTCCGGTCCGCGCGGGATTCGGCTCGAGCGTGGATCGTGTGGGTCGTCGTCTTCGTCCTCGTCCTCCACGATGACCCGCGTGCGCGTCCCGCCCGCGCCCGCCCGCGCCTCGCCCGAGGATTCCGCTGCATCCTCTTCGGAATCCTCCGAGGCCCTGAGCAGCGGGCTCTCCAGGCCGTCGCGCTCGTCCCCCGCGCGCGATCCCCCTCGCCCCGCGGCTCCACGCGGCCGTCCGGCGCCGCCCGCACCGCGGTCGCGACCCGACATCCCGCACCGCGCCCTCCAATGTGCCGAGAGCCAACGCGAATTTATATCATTAAAAGAGTCTTTCGATGAGCCCCGACGCCGCGTCTATCCCCCGTCGCCGACCTCGCCGTTGACCACCCTGGCGAACCTTTTCTCCAGCTCCCTCGCGCGCGTGTCCAGCACCGCCGCCACCTTCTCCAGCCTCCCCACGCTCGCCTCGATCTCCCCGAGCTTCTCCAGCTGCGGCGCGATGGCATCCTCCGCCCCGCGAACCTTGTCCGCGAATACGTGAGCGGTGCCGACCTTCTCGCCCAGCTCTTTATACGTCGCACCCGCGCGCGTGTTCATTTCACCCAAGTGCCGAAACTCCTCGGCGACCGCATTCACGTCGGCGTGCATCGCGTCGGCAACCTTGAGGAACGTCGCCTCCGCGGCGTCCGCCAGGTCGTCGCCGGATGCGCCCGGAAGTTTCTTTACTGTTTTCCGGTAGCCTTCGTCGGCGCTCGGCGCCGTCATCGACGCATCCGCGGATGCAAAATGCGCCCTCACCGTCGCGGCGTCGTCCCCGCCGCATATACCCCCGCGCAGGAACCCACGCGCCATCGCCACGAGCAGTAACGCGTCGTTCTCAACCTTCCACGATGCTCTGGAAGCCTTCTTATCGTCATCCGACAACGACTCGACGTACGGCAAAATCTTTCGCTCCATCGCCGCCGAGCTCAACTCGGGGTGGCCCTGCCACGAGAGCACCGTATCCCCGACGCTGAAACACTCGAATTCGGCGGTGGGCGACGACGCCAGGAGCGTCGCGTTTGGCGGCAGGGAGCTCACGCAATCGCCGTGCGACTCCAACACGCCCACTCGTCTCAGACCCGACGATTGCGACTCGATCGGAGGGAACATCGCGGCCGCGGCTTGGAAGTCCTCCCGCGCCAGCATCGCGTCCTCGCACGTCATGGACTCGCGTCGGAGCACGAATGCGCCGTGTGGGTTGGGACCCGCGGCGCCGCCCAGCGCCTGCGCCATGAGCTGGTGCCCGAAGCACGTGGCGAGTACCTTGACGCTGGGGTGGACGTCCACGACGGTGCGCAGGAAGAGGCGCAGGTTGGCTATCCACGGGTACGTATCGTTGCAGCCGTGGTGGCTGCCGGTGATGACGAGGCCGGCGTAGGTGTGGAGCTCGGACGTCGCGGGGCGCTCGTCGTTCCAGCATCTGAAGTGTTCCCTGCGAGGAACGAGAGACGGGGGCGAAGGGTGGTGAGGCGAGGCTCGATTGGGCGGGTGTTAGCGGAGAGGAGGTTGGTCGGGTCGCGGGTCAGGGGCGCACCATCGCTCGCCCGCGCGTGAGAGGAGTCGGGACAGCGCGATCGCGTGTCCGTCCCACTTGGCGGCATCCTCGCAGTCGAGAACCGCGAACCGCAGAGGCGCCTCCTCGCCCCCCATCGCGCTCGGTGGCGCCAAGAAAAATGACGAGCCAGGGTGCCCTTCGCTCTTTAATACTGTAATCAGGAGCGTCAAACCATCCGCGTCGTCGGCCACTCGTGACTCGCGCCGGACGCCATGTTCCGCGCGATCGGGAGATCCGGCGGCGACGCGCTGCGACGCGCGCTCGCGTCGACGCCGACGGCCGCGTCCGCCTCCCACGGCGCGCTCACCCGGTGGCTAGGGGTAAGATCGTCGTCCGCCGTCGTGGGCGCCACGCACCACCCGGAGGAACGGAGGCGAACCCCGGGCGCGGGCGCGGGCGCGATGCCGTGGGCGGCGAGTCGGTCCATCGCGACGTCGTCGTCGTCTCCCATGGCCAAGCCCGGCAACATCAAGGAGCACGCGCTGCTGAGGGACTGGATGTTCGCAGACATGGGCATCGCGAAGCCCGGATCGCAACCGAGGAAGCTACGGCCGGGAGCCATCGCGGTGAAGTGCGGGATGACCGCCGAGTGGAACGAGCACGGCGTACGGGTGCCGCTCACGGTGCTGTGGATCGACGACTGCAGGGTACGCCCATCTGCCTCGCCGCGTCTTCCTCGTGTATCGCCTCGTCCTCAACCGCGTTCATCGCGCACCCGACGCGCGTCCATCGCCGCGCGACCGACCGATCGATCGTTTAACCCTAGAAACACACCCTCGGCGTCGACTCCCCCGCGCGCCGTACGCAGACACGGGCGACGACAACTCACCACCTTCCATCCCGCCCCGATCCCGCAGGTGACGCAGGTCAAGACGGAGGATAAGGAGGGCTACACCGCGCTGCAGATGGGCGCCGGAAGCAAGAAGGCTAAGCGCCTGAGCAGACAGGAACGCGGACATTTCAACTCGCACGAGCTGCCGTTCAGCGCTAAGCTCACGGAATTTCGAGTCTCACCCGACGCGATCCTCCCGGTGGGCACGGCGATCAACGCGTCTCACTTCGCGGCGGGGCAGCACGTGGACATCCAAGGTCACACCATCGGTAAAGGGTTCCAGGGTCCGATGAAGCGGTGGGGTTTCTCCGGTCTTCCCGCGTCGCACGGAACGACGAAGAAGCACCGGGCGCACGGTTCCATCGGCAACTCGCAGGATCCCGGTCGGGTTTGGAAAGGGAAGAAGATGGCGGGGCGGATGGGTAACAGGAAGCGGACGGTGCAGAGCGTGTACGTGTACAAAGTTGACGCGGAGCGGAACTTGCTGTACGTCAAGGGGCAGGTGCCGGGGAAGCCCGGTTTGTTTCTGAAAATCACCGACGCTCTCCGGAAACCGCCGCAAAAGCCGGCGTACCCGACGTGGGGGTTCGGGGAATTCGCGGAAGGCGCGCCGAGCGGAGTGAGCGTGGGGAAGATGGACGACCCGTTCATCACCCAGAGCGACTGAGGTGTTTTTAACAGAGGTCTATTACATAAAGTCTAAAAAGATATCATCGCGTCCCCGTCTCATCCACTCACTGCTCCTCCTCCGCGTCGGGGTTACCCGCGATCGCGCGGGTGATGTCCCCCTTGATATCCTTGTACAGTATGGACAGCACCGCCGCCTTGTACGTCACGAACCCGAGCAGCACCGGGCCGTAGTTGAAGTCGAACGGCAAGTCCAGCCGGTTAAATCCCGAGGCGAAGATTACCACGCAAACAGGCACGACGAGCCTCTTCTGCAGCAGCGCCTGCGAGTACACCTGGCCCACTTTCCCGAACGCGCCGCTCATCATGCCGAAGACGTCGGTGACTGGTTCGTACACCAGGTTCCTGGTGTATAACTCATCCTCCCACCCTTCCTTCGCCTCCAGCTCGTCGACGTAGGACTGTAACATGAGGAGGTAGGCGACGGATCCCGCGACGCCGAGCGCGGCGCTGAAGCCGTTGGCGAGGCCGTACCCTAAGGTGCAGTACCCGGTGAGTGCCGTGCCGTACAGGGCGGTGGTCTTGAGGAGATCCTGTTTGAGCAACGCGTACTCCTCCGCGGAGGCATCTTTGCGGAGGTTGGCGTCTGGGATGCCGCCCTGGGAGGTGGACGCGGGAGGCGCGTCCTCGGTCGCGGCGGCGCGGACGGCGGCGCGGTCGCGGCCGGACGTGGACGGCGGCTGGCCGAGTCCCCGCGAGGAGTCACGCGATTGGAACGACGCGCCAACTCGGGCGGCGGCGGTGCACCGGACGCCGGCGCCCTTTCTTCTATCCACAAAATGGGCGGAGGGGCCCGCGCGGGCGGCGCGCGAGACGGGCGCGTCGGCGCCGGCCCGGTGGCCGACGGAGGCGACCGACGCCATCGGGGCGCGGAAAGAGAGCGGCGTGGACATCGTCGCCGTGAAAACAAAGTCGTCGGCCGGGTCCGCGACGTCTCGAATGCGCCGTTCGGAGGCGACGATTCGAGGCTTTGAGGGTTTAGGGGAGGGCGAGAGGGCGAGGGCCAAAAAACCAAAATCCAAAAGGAATCCACGTCACGTTCAAAGTAGATACGACCTAACCAACGAGCCGATCTGGGACACAGCGGCGGCGCGCACAGAGACGCGAGGAACCGCGACGACGATGTTCGCGGCTCTGACCATCGCGCCGGTGGCCCCGGCGCCCCTCGTGACCGCGCGGCGCGTCGCGAGGCGAAGGACGGCGGCGATACGCATCACCCCGTCCACTGGATTTTCCTCGTCACCGGTTGGCCAGGGAACATTCCTGAGATCGAGCGCTTCCCGGGTCGGCGCGACTGGACTCGAGGAGGAGACGAGGAGCCCGTGGACGGAACCGGCGCCCGCGCCGTCGAGCGCGTGGGAACCCGCGCGGTCCGACTGGCAACCCCCGTGGGTTCGCAGGCTCTTACTCGGCGCCGCGGCGACGATCGCGGCGGTCGCCTACTTTGCGGCAATCTCCGTCCATTACAACGAAGCCCTGGCGGACGTCATGGACGTGAACGAACCGTCGATCATGAAGCTCGAGCTCAAACCGCGGACGCAAGAGGTGATACTGGAGACCAAAGCCGAGCACATCAACGAGGACTTCTCGCACGAGGACCTCGTGGGCGCCATCTACACCGAAGGCGACCTGCGCGGAAGCGACTTTCGAGGATCCGACCTGAGGGCGGCGATCTTCAGTCGAGCCATCATGCCCGGCGTGAACCTAGAGGGTGCCGACATGTCGAACTCGTTCCTGGATTACGTGGTGTTAAGGGGGAGCAACATGCGGGGGGTGATCGCGCGGGAGGCCAACTTCGTCCGGTCCGATCTAGGCGACTGCGACGTCACGAACGCGGACTTCACCGAAGCCGTCATCGATCGGTACCAAGCGATCAATTTATGCGACAACGCGTCTGGGACGAACCCGTTCACGGGGGTGGACACGAGGGATTCACTCGGGTGCGAGCGGTTAAAGCGTTACGAGGGGTTCAACAAGGAGAACTCCAAGGTGGCGGTGTCCAAGGGCTCGGGGACGTGGGGAGGCGCGGCGAGTGGTAACTAATAGAACAGGGGGTAACTATGATAATAATAGCGCACCCGAACCGTCAAAAGGTTTTTGTAATGATAGAACTTCGACAAACTCACGCGGGTGTGACCACCATGGCGAGGAGCTTGGCGATCTTACCGTCGTTCCGATGGATCGCCGCCTTGACGCTCTGGATCTTCTTCCGCATCGACGCGATCTCGTCGTCCGCCTCCTCCAGTCGCTTATCCTGCTTCGCGACGGTTTCCCCGAGGGGTGCCGATTTTACCTCCTCGGCTCGGCGGCCCATGTTCTCCCGCTCCCGCTGCCAAAACGTCAGCTCGCGCCGCATCGTCTCCACGTCCTCCTGCAGCGCATCCATGGCCTTACCGAGTGGGTTAGTGAACTGCACCAGCGCCTGTACCTGCTCCCGGATAGCCTCGACGTCGTCCTCGGCGCCGCCGCCGCCGTTTGAGTCATCCTCGTCGCGGAACGTCGCGGCGGAGATACCTTCCCTTCCGCGATCTCCGTCCCTTCCTTCGCTCAGCCCCCCGGCGCCGCCTTCTCGCGATGACGCGTCTGATGTATCTCTGACCGACGATGCCTTCTTCTTTCGGCGGCTCCCGAGGATGATCCCTTTCCCCGCTTTAACCGACGGCTCCGTTCCGCTCGAGTCGTCCGTTCGACCGAATCTCGCCGCCGCCTCGCCCTCTCGTTTAGCCGCGAGCATATCCCGCACCAGCGCGCCGCCCCCGTCGGGGTCCGACGACGTAGTCAGCTTCGCGTCGGCCCACGGGTTGGCGGTGGACGGACCTACGTTTGCTGACGTGTCGTCGTCCGATTGGTCGTCGTCCGAGTCGGCGACGTCGCCCTCGCCGAAGACGCCGCTCGGCTTGTTCGACGAATTCGAGCTCGGCTCCGGCTCGAACGGCCGTGAAGACCCCTCCACGCTGCTTTCCGGCCGCTTCCCGGGCCCGTCCCTGATTGGTGACACCTCGACCACCTTGCTGGATATCTTGGGCGGCGCGCGGCGGGCGCTCATAGGCCGCGCGGGCGCTCGGCGCTCCGGCTGCGGCGGCGGCGGCGAAGAATCTCGGGATCGATGCGGCGGCGGCGGCGGCGGTTCATCGTCGGAGTCGCTGTGCGGCGGCGGTGGCGGCGCGAACGCGGGCTCGGGCGAGGGTGACCTCGCGCGTGCGGGTGGGGGCGGGGGTGGTGGTGGCGGGGAGGGTTCCCTCGGCGGCGGTGACGGATCCCGATGCGTTTGTTTGGCTGGAGCCGCGGCGGGGGTCTCACCCGCGAGCGCCCTTCGTACGGCTTCTGACGAGTCCCCGGTTTTCGCCGCGCGCGCGAGTTGCTGGAGGAACGCGTTCGTGTGTTCGGGTTCGAGCCCCGCGACGATCTTCAGCGGCCGCGCGGTCACCTTCTCGTTGAGCGCCAGTCCGACGCACGCGATGATCTTGGCGAGCCATGCGGTTTTGCTCTCCTTGTCTTTGACCTTGCCCGAGTCCGTCTCCGTGGCGTCGAACAGCCCTCGCGCGAACCCGGTGTTGCGGGTCACCTCGGACACCACGTCGTGGAGGAACCTGAACGGCGGTTTCTTCAGTAAGTTCTCCGTGAGCTGCGAGATGGGGAAAGGTCAGCGGTCAGCGGTCGTGACGGGTCGCAATCTTTGAAAAAAGAGTCGAGCGGGAGGGGGGGCGAGATCCGGGGGTCAGCGGGACGCGGTCGCGCACCTTTGGCTTGCGAACCATCGGGTCCGAGCCCTGCAGGATCTCCTGCGTGGCGGTCCAGAACTCGGCCATGGCGCGCAAACCCCGCCACTCCACGCGCTTCGAGCTCTGCCCCTTCATCGTATCGCCCCGGCAACAAACGAGGAAAACGGTCACAAGCAAGGTGCCTAAAAGTTTACTTATTCCGAGGAAGAAAACACGAGGTCGATCTGTAACCAAATGCTCGTAGATACATCTCGTATTTGCCTGGACTGTGCATGGAAAGTCTGTGCATGAAATAGCAATCAGGTTGCCCCTTTTCTACCCGGCGGCGGCTGAGCACCGCCGACATAAACAATCACGCGCGCGGTGCGTGCGGTGGGACACCTCGCGCGATGCCTTCCACGCGGTCATCGAATCGCGCGGGCGGCGGGCTCAACCTAGCCGCGCTCGCCAACCCCGCGCCGGCTTCGACCGAGCTCCCGGACGACGACTTCGACCCCACGGGCGGCGCGCTCCCCCGCGATGCGAGCGCCGACTCCGGCGACGACGACTCCGGCGACGGCTTCTCCGACGACGACGTCGGCGCGGTCGACGACGGCGTGCTCGCGCCCACCGAGGACGACAAGGGCGACAAGGGCGGCAGGCTACGCATGCGCGGCGGCCTATCCCTCGACGAGCTCGGCGCGGAGTACCACGGCAAGCGCACGTCACGCAAGGCGATGGAGGAAGCCTGGGCCGGCGCCGAGGACCCAGACGCAGAAGAAGACTCGGAAGACGACGACGAGGAGGAAGACGAGGACGATAGCATGGAGGGCCTGGACGCCGATGACCTCGCGCGGATGGAGCGCGAAGCGGCCGAGGACGATGACGGGTCCGATGAAGATGACGAAGACATCGACGACGAGGACTCGGACGAAGATGACGACGACGACTCCGGAGCCGACGTCGACGTGGACGACGACGACGACGAGTCCCAGGAGGCATCCGACGACGACGACGACGACGGCGATGGCGGCGACCTCGCCGCGGAGCTCGCCGCCTTCCGCCGCGAGGAGGCCGAGGCGAACCGCCTCGCCGCCGCCAAATCCCAAAACGCGGTTAAAGGCGCGGCGGTTCGACGACAAAACGAGATGTGGGAGAAGGCGCTCCAGACCCGAATCGTGCTTCAGAGGGGCCTGAACGCGTCGGCGAAGATGCCCACGCCGACGTACTGGCGCGCGTTGGCCAAGGCGGACGGGGAGGTCAAGCCCGCAATGGCGACGTGCGCGGCGGCGGCGAGGGGCGCGCTCGACGCTCTGTGTTCGTTGCAGGCGGCGCTCATCGACGGCAACCCCGCCATCGCGGAGGCTGCCGGTGAGGGCGTCGGCGGTGGTAAGAAGCGGAAGGCGTCGTCGGCGATGGCGGCGGTGAGCAAGTTTGGTTTGCTCGCGTCGCCGGCTTCAGAGGTTTGGGAAAATATCGACTCGGTGTACCAGAGATTCGCCGCGTTCAGGGACGTTTCCATCGACAGGTGGCACAGGAAGGCGCAGGTGCAGGTTGGTAAGATGTCCGCCGGGGGTGGTGCCGGCGGTGGCGGGGAGATGCGCGCGTTCAACCAGAGCGTCAGCGCGCAGGTTGCGAGCGCGATGCGAATCCCGGATAGGCTCGTCAGAAAATCTCAGCCCCCCGCGCACCTCGCGCCCAAGCGCCTGGGCGAGCCGGAGGGTACCGAAAAGGCCGCTCCCACCGGGGATCGAACCGAGGACATCGATGCGGATGATCTGGAAGCCGCGGCGAGGGCGGAGGCGCGCGTGGAGGAGATTTACGACGACGCGGACTTTTACGAGCAGGTGCTCAAGGAATTTTTGGAATCGGCGGGCGCCGCCGCCGGTCTGGCGGCGGCCGCGTCAAAGCCCGCGAAGCGCCGCAAGGTTGTGGACAGGCGCGCGAGCAAGGGACGTAAGTTGAGGTACCACGTGCAGCAGAAGCTGGTGAACTTTTGCGCGCCGGTGGAGCTGGAGGTGCCGCAGTGGGCGGAGAAGATCTTCGGGCAGCTGTTCGCTTCGAGCGCTTAGAGTGTGAGAGATTTAGCGGGAGCGTTTGTTTGGTAATGCAAAACTACGCGAGTTCGCTTCGCTGTATTCTAGGTTCACGTTGAGCTACACTGAAAGCACCTTTCAGTATTTTCCTTGCAGAAGGTGCGCAGTGAAGCATTCAACGTGTCGGAAAAGAAACGCCTGGTGAGACATTCCACGGCTCTCGTACAGTGCACCGCGTGGCAAAGAAACGTGGCTCAACACTGTACGAGAGCCGTAGAGAAAAGAGACCAAGGATCACACCAGGCGTTTCCATGAGCTCGTCGGTAACCCGCATCAGTCTCGTCCTCCCATTTTTCAATCGTATTTCTTGCGTTCATTCTTTCGTTCGTTCGTTCGTCATCGCCATCCCGTGGCGGCATCGTATCGTCTTTTCTCCCGTCGTCGCGGTCTCACATCGTCGGTTCTCACATCTCGGGCATGCATCCAGAGACCAAGAGGCACTCGAACAGCTTCGAGGACACGTCGCTACGGTTCTCGAGGACGCAGTCGAGCGAGCACGCGCGGCTGTCGTCGTCGCCGCCGAATCCGCAGCCTTTCGTGAGGGTCGTCGCCGAAAATAGCCAAAAGTGTGAGTTGTTTTTTTTTCTTGGTTTCAACGAAAGGGAACGCCAGGGAAAGACGTGTGGCTGGGAAGAGACGGGCGCCGAAAGCCCTGAAGGGACGCGACGCGGGAACCCGGAAAGCGCGCGGGATGGGTCCTCACCGACGGCGCACTTGACGCCCTGGCGGCAGGTCATATCGAAGCGGCACTTCTGAAGTTCCATGCCGCACTCGCGGAGCATGCACTTGGCAGCCCTGATGCCTTGGCCGTTGCCGAAGGTGCGTCCGGAGGTGCGCATCTTCCAGCCGCCGTGGCGGCTCATGTGCTTACCCCACCAGGACTCCCTGCGCCAGCTCTTGGAGTGCCACCAGTCCTGGGAATCGTCGCTGTCGTCGTCGGTGTCCATGTGGGACATGTCGCCGTGGTGCTTGCCGCCGCTGTCGCCGCCGTGGCTCTTGGAGTTGCCGTGGTGCATGCCGCCGCCGCTGCTGTCGCCGCCGTGGCTCTTGGAGTCGTCGTGGTGCATGCCGCCGCCGCTGCTGTCGCCGCCGTGGCTCTTGGAGTCGCCGGACCAGCCGCCGGACTTGGTGGCGGCCACGCCGCCGGAGCGACCGTAGTGGCCGCCGTGGCTCTTGCCCCAGTGCTTCCAGAGGAGGAGCTTGCCGAGCTTGCCGGCCTCGGCGCCGGGGGTGAGCGCGAGGAGGAGGCCGAGGAGGAGCAGGAGGACGGGGGAACGCATGGAACGCATGGCGGTCGTTTCGAGGGTACGAGGTTGGGAAGGCGGGGAGGTAGTTCGTGCGTCGCGTGTGCGTGCGAGTGACGAACGCGTGGGCGCCCCACCCTCGGAAACGGATCCTCGTGACGTCATCCGACCTATTCGCGTCGTCCGAGGGAAAGCCTCGTTGTCGTCGTGTCGCCTTTCGACGTTTCCGAGAGTATCGGTTTTTTTTGGTTTTTTTTTGTCATATCGGAGCGCGAGGAGGTTCGTGCGCACGAGGGCGAGTGCGCGTCGACGCGGCGAGGCCGCGCGAGGCTCGGGCGGGTTTGCATCAACGATGGAGTCCGAGCGTGTGACCCATCGCGGGTTCCCATACATGAACGCCTCACGACGCGCGCCCCACCGGCCACTTACACACGCACCGCCGTCGCCGCCGCAGCGTTCACCCCTCTAACCGCGACCGACAGTCACGCACGCACAACATGCGCGCCATCACCGCCGTCCTCCTCGTCGCGCTCGTCGCGCTCGCGACGCTCGCGCCGTCCGCGTCAGCCGCCGACGCGCAGACCCTCTCCGCCTCGTCGCAGCGACGAAGGCTCCAAACCATCGGCCAACACAAACCCCAACACATGTCCTCGGGCACCGGCACCTACGTCGGCGACATGGTCAACAAACTCCAACGTACGCACCAGGACAACGTGGCGAAGATCGAGGACGCCACGCGCGCCGCGCAGGCGTCCGTGCAGGCCGCGCACGACGCCAACATGCAGGAAATCGCGGACACCACCGCCAAAGTCGCCCTCTCGCACGACGAAGCCCGCGACCGCACCTTGCAGCTCATGTCGTCCGCCGAGGAGCGCTTCTCCGCCGCGATGACCGCGGCGATCGCGGCGCTCTCCAACGCCGCCGAGGCGTGGCGCGACCACCTCCGCGAATCCTCCGCCAGGTACAAGGCGCGCGTCGAGCAGTTCCAGGACAGGCAGTTGTCAAACGTCGGTAAAATCGCCGGCGTCGCCGCGGGCGTCAAAGACTTCGGTAGGCAAAAGGTTGACGAAGCGTACGACGCGCACAGGCAGCGCGTCGCGAGCATGGTCTCCGAGATCGGCGACAAGCTCGGCGACACCGCGGACAAGCTCACCGGCGGACACAGCGGCCGCAGGCTCCTCGACGGCCACGAGGACGGCGAGGACGACGACGAAGATCAGCTCTGGCCGAACTTCCGCATGAACCAGGAGCCCTTCGAGCGCGTTCGCAAGGGCTGGTCCAGCTGGGGTAAGCACCGACGTGACCGCTGGAAGAAGCACCACCAGCCGGTGAGCTCGGGCACCGGCACGCTCGTGGGCGACGCGCTTCATAACATGCGCAAGAACAACCAGGTGAGCTCGGGCACCGGCACGCTCATCGGCGATCATCTTCACAACATGCGCAAGAACAACAACATGCATCACGGTCAGGTGAGCTCGGGCACGGGCACGCTCGTGGGTGACGCGCTTCACAACATGCGCAGGAACGCGAGGAGCGACGACGACGATAAGTGAGCGTGACGAGTGAGCGGCCGAGGTGGACGAGCAGCGCGGAAACGCCTGATGTTGAATTATCTTCAGGATCCTCTGCTTTCTATGGCTCTCATTTTGCCTTCTT
>Ga0315320_10002337_pt1 | contig 15617 bp, 16 predicted proteins | sample M140m21515metaG_FD_203458 | JGI IMG/M metagenome (GOLD analysis project Ga0315320, IMG submission 203458) | Ammonia-oxidizing marine archaeal communities from Monterey Bay, California, United States - M1 40m 21515 | ecosystem: Environmental > Aquatic > Marine > Coastal | place: USA: California... | reverse complement strand
TCTCCATCAGACTCCAGGCCGCGGGGTATACGTGTTGTCCTATCGATATGCGTGTTCTGACTGCAATCCACATCCCACATAACGATGAGGTTAGAATCTCTAACTTTGAAGGATATGCAAAGGATCGTGAGTTCCTGGATGTCTTTGAGAAACAAACTGGACACTGGTACAAAGATCGCATTGATGAAGTGATCGCTCCTGGCATCATGGGTATCCTCAACAGTAAGGAACTCAAGAAGACTAAGTTCAAGTATCTGACTGAACAACACAAAGAGAAGAACATGGAAATCTTTGGTCTTAAAGAATATATCGACAAGTCTCGATACGACTATGGTGGTATTGACTTTGATCAACCAAACTTCAAGTTGTATGACTGGAAAACCAAAGAAGTAGAATCAAATTACTTCATTGCAACAAAGAAAGAGAAATGAGTGTATCAGTGATATCTGCCTGTATGAACAGGGTGGATCCACTATCCATTTCTATTCAATCGTGGGCAATGAGTGACCACATTGATGAAATCGTTTTCGTTGACTGGTCATCAGACAAATCCTCAGAACATTTAACTAAGATCAGTCCAAAGATCAAACGTGTGTATGTTCCTGATCAAAAATACTTTAATCAACCTCAACCACTAAATCTTGCATTTAAGATTTCAAGTGGAGATCAAATCTTGAAACTGGACTCAGACACGATTCTAAATCCATACTTTAATTTCTTTGATGAATTTAAGGTTGATGAGTTTAGTTTTGCCTCTGGTTTATATTCCCCAGGACATAAGTGTTTGCGGCCGATCTGGGGGACTATCTTTGTCAATAGAGAAAACTATGCAAAAGTTGGTGGATATAATGAATCAATGGGTGAGTTTGTTGCTTGGGAAGATGATGAGATTGTAAATCGTTTCTTGCTCTCAGGACTAGAACATCGTAGAATTCAAGCGTCGAAGAATACTATCTTCGCCATGCCCCATGACAATAAGAAGAGAATCGAGAACTTCAAAGCTTATAATGAAAATGGGGAGATTGAAAAGAAGGTAAGAACTCTTATGGAAAAGAAGGGGTATGATGTTGAAGATAATATCGACTATGCAATCCTTTCTCACCATACAATTCTAAACAACAAAAAATATAAACGATACAAAGGTGACAGTTATTATGCGGAACCAGTTGTAGACTGGAACGTAACACAAGTCGATGAACAGAATTATGTTTGTCAAAAATCATCCACTAAATAATTTTGTAGTCCTAAATTTATCATGCCCACATATCCTGTAAAGAATTTGAAAACTGGTGAAGAACAAGAATTGAGTATGTCCATTACGGACTACGATCAATGGAGAAAAGACAACCCCGACTGGGATAAAGACTGGTCGAAAGGTTGTGCTGCCGCCCAAGAAGTTGGGGATTGGCAGAATAAACTGATCTCTAGAAACCCAGGGTGGAATGATGTCTTGAAAAAGGCAGGTAAAGCTCCTGGATCTCGCGTAAAACCTTTATAACCAACAGCATATGCCCAGATCAAAGAAGTCCAACGGCGGAAACATTGGTGTTGGTATGAGTACCAAACAAATGAGACGTAAGAAACCCATCAATACTGATTTGATGGTTGACATTAATCCTCTAACAGACAATCAGAAAAAATTCTTTGATGAGTATAAGAGTGGTAAGAACATGTTCGCTTACGGTGCCGCAGGTACTGGTAAGACTTTTATTGCTTTGTATCACGCACTAAGAGATGTTCTTGACCCTGAAACTCCATATGATAAAGTTTACATTGTAAGATCTCTGGTATCCACGCGAGAGATTGGTTTTCTTCCTGGAGACCACGAAGACAAAGCTGCACTTTATCAGATTCCATATAAGAATATGGTGAAGTATATGTTTGAACTTGTTTCGGACTCAGACTTTGAGATGCTTTATGGTAATCTTAAAGCACAAGAAACTATTTCATTCTGGTCTACGAGTTTCATCCGTGGTACTACTCTAGACAGGGCAGTAGTTGTTGTGGATGAAATGCAAAACTTGAACTTCCACGAGTTAGATAGTATAATAACAAGGATTGGTGAAGATAGTAAGATTGTATTTTGTGGTGATGCCACTCAAACCGACCTTACCCGATCCAATGAAAAAAATGGTATCCTTGATTTCATGAAAATTATTCGTGCAATGGAATACGATTTTTCAACTGTAGAATTTGGAACCGAAGACATTGTACGTTCGGGTCTTGTCAAGAACTACATTGTAACTAAACTAGCAATGGGTATGTAATGTTTGAACATCTTGATTATTTGAAAGATGAAGTTGATTTAGAAGCACAGAATATCGAAGGGACTCGTTTTTATCGGGTTCCTTCTGGTAAGATGTACCCTTCAATTACCTCTATCACCAGTTTCTATGGACGCCAAACCTTTATAGATTGGCGTAAGAGAGTTGGTAATGAAGAGGCAGACAGAGTTACTCGGATTGCTACTACTCGTGGAACTAAGTTTCATGATTTGGTAGAACAGTATATGTTGAACAATAATGTAGACGATTTCAAACCTCTACCAACTACAAAGTTTCTCTTTCTCAAGGCTAAACCTTTTCTAGACCGTATAAATAATATACACGCTTTAGAAAAATCACTCTATAGTGATTACCTTGGACTTGCGGGTCGCGTTGATTGCATCGCGGAGTACGAAGGAGAACTCGCAGTCATTGACTTTAAGACATCTAAGAAAATCAAACCTGAAAAATGGGTTGAGAACTACTTTGTTCAAGAAGTAGCCTATGCTTGTATGTATTATGAAATGACTGGAATTGCAGTCGAAAAATTGATTACCATTATGGTAGCTGATAATGGAGAATGTCACGTCTATGAAAAACGCAACAAAAGTCACTATATTAAACTTCTTACCAAGTACATCCGAGAGTTCGTCGAACATCACGCTTAATCTTATGCCAAACACTGAAAAAGTAGACTCACTAATAAAAGAAAAGTTTCTTTGTCAGTCAAAGTTTGCACAAGATATTGAACATTTGGTCGCGACTTCAAGGATTAACTACATCGAAGCAATCGTAACTTATTGCGAAGAGAATGGTATTGAGTTTGAATCGGTAGGTAAACTAATTTCAAAACCCCTAAAGGAAAAACTTAAGTGTGAAGCGATTCAACTTAACTTCCTCAAAAAAACCAGTCGTGCTAAATTGATGTTTTAATGATGACACCGCTAGATGTTTATAAGACATACCTAGCATTCAAGAATCATTTCACTAAGGAAAACTACGACTACTTTCAATATTGTGGAAAGTCTCGAGCATCTAAAGAGGCTTTCCACAAGAGAAAGGATCGGTATTTTTTTGAACGTATGTCACGAAAGAAGAGTGATGACGAAATCAAACAATATTTTCTCGCCAACTTTGTTGAATGTAGTGATCCCAGTAAACTGTGGATCGGTGAAATTATTGAATCGGGTGAGTCTAATTACCAGAATTGGTTAAAGAGATCTCAGAGTCTCACATATTTGTTTAAGACTGAAGTAGAAGTCTTTATCAACAAAAAGAATTTTGAACAACTATTCAAAGTAAAAGGAACAAATCATCCAGACATCTTAAAGAAGTATTTGCAAGGTGCAATCTCTATAGAGACACTAGTAATCCTTAATTTGATACTTGGATTTGTACCTAACTTTGACAAAAAACTAATAGATCCTGTTTGGGAAACTACCAGTCTACGACTCAAAAAATATCAGGCTTTCCTAAATAATGATAGCAGTAAATACAAAAAAATCTTAAAAGAAATAGTGTTATGAGTAAATTCTTCGATTCAGAAATTGTAAAAGAACAGATCAAAGAAATGGAAGATCTCCAAAAAGAGATCGTCAAAAAAACAATGTCTGCTCCATTTATGGATAGATCTGAAAAGAGGGAACATGTTGATCTGATGAGACAGTTCCTAGATAAACAAAGGAACTTGTGTTTCAGAATTCAACTCTCTAAAGATCCAGAAGCATTAGAAATGAAAGAAAGAATCAAAGAAGCTGCTATCATGTTAGGAATGGATCCCGAGAGTGGTGTACATGAATTTTTTGATAAGATGGACGAAACACTAGATTACTTAGAAAAAGTTGCAGACGAGTAAAATGAGTTACCAATACACAATCGAATCCAGATACTGTTATCACGACGGTGAGATTGTGGATATGTTTTTCATAAACGGTATACCATTTACATTCGACGATCTTCCTACAATCATGCAGGATGATCCATACATTCAAATAGAAGCCAGAGATCTCCGACACTATACGATAGAAGATATGTATCGGTTGTCTTCCTATCTGATCATGGAAGAGTGCCATCCCCTCCTGTTTGAGGTAGACTTGAAAAATCCCGAGGAACTTCCAAGGAATTGAAAATCAGGGCTTGACATCCCTTCTTGCGACCTGTAAGATAAAGTCGTCCCAAAAGCCAAATACACACAATACGGAGAATACGAACATGTCTTTTGCTGATCTCAAAAAACAGTCCCGCGCTGGTTCGCTGACTGACAAACTGATCAAGAAAGTCGAAAAACTTAATAGTGGAGAGTCCAGTGGTGACGACCGTCTCTGGAAACCTGAAGTCGATAAGGCAGGTAACGGTTATGCCGTGATCAGATTCCTTCCAGCACCTGAAGGGTGCGAACTTCCCTGGGCCCAAGTTTGGAGTCATGCCTTCCAAGGTGCTGGTGGTTGGTACATTGAGAACTCTCTGACTACCCTGGGACAGAAAGACCCTGTGTCTGAACACAATCGCACCCTGTGGAACAGTGGTCGCGACTCTGATAAAGAGATTGCACGTAAACAAAAACGTAAACTGTCTCACTATGCAAACATCTATGTGGTGAAGGATCCCACCAATCCTCAGAACGAGGGTAGAGTTTTCCTCTACAAGTTCGGTAAGAAGATCTTCGACAAGATCACCGAAGCAATGCAACCTCAGTTTGTTGATGAGGAAGCCATCAATCCCTTTGACTTCTGGAGTGGTGCAAACTTCAAACTGAAGATCCGCAAGGTCGAAGGTTACTGGAATTATGATAAGTCTGAGTTTGATAACCCTAGTGTTCTTCTGGATGATGATGACAAACTGGAGTCCATCTACAAGAACCTAAACAATCTGAATGAGTTCACTGATCTCAAGAACTTTAAGTCCTATGAAGATCTGAAGAAGCGTCTCGACTATGTTCTCGGCAATCGTGGAGTTCCCAAGATGCAAGATCCAGAGACTCAAGAGGAAGATGCACAGTGGGAACGCGAACGTAAGGGAGACTTCTCGGAGTCTCAGTCCTACAATGCACCTGCAGCTGCCAGTAGCGGTGGTTTCAATGACTCGGATATCACGCCACAATCGTCTACAGAGACAACTGAAGAAGAAGACGATGCATTGAGTTACTTCCAGAAACTCGCAGAGTCCTGATACTAGAAAGGAGGGTTACACCCTCCTTTTTTTATATCCCAGATAGTTTAGGATTATATGCCCTAGTAAGTTTACTATCAACGGTAGTTTTCAGAATGGTATCGTATCTCATAGATCTTCGAAGATCATCCTGAATTAGATCAATATACTCAGGCTTAGGTAATCTAATAATCCTCTTTCTTTCATTACGGTCTACTTCGTATTCGTAGTTTGTAACTGGTTTTGAAACATCAGCACCTTTCAACTCTTGAATAACTCCTTGACTATCCATATATTCAAATGCCTTGGTTAGTTGAAGTTCCCATTGAGTTCCATTCCATCTGTAAACTTTATTGTTTGCAGAGTAGATATCATTTACTTCAGTTACGACCACGGGTTCTGGTTCAATATCAAATGATACTGCAGGAACTTCATAATAGTTTGCTCCTGAGTTTGTAATGGTTACTGATATTAATTGACCATCCTTGAATGAAGTAATACCACTTGCTGTAACAAATATAGGTGGTGCTGAAATAGAAACTTCTGGAGCAACTGTGTAACCAAAACCTGCTTGAGTAATATCAAAAGAGGTTACATGGAATCCGTTATCACCCTGTGTAAGAATTGCAGTCGCTGCTGCAGACACCTGTGTAAAAGGTGTTCCAATAGTTACTGAAGGTGGTGTTGTATATCCAAATCCAGTCTGTGTAACGTTGATAGCACTAACTCTTCCGAGACTATCAATAGTACCAAAAGCCTGCGCCTTCGATCTGTTTGAGTATTGTGCAATTTTATTATCGGAACCACCAATAACCCAAATAACTTCTTTATTGTCTTCTTTTACGAAAACATCAGTTGGTTCTGGGGCTCTATTTGCAACGTAAACAGTTTCAGTGTTAGTTATAGAACTGAGATCATACGCAATATCCAAATCAAATCCATGAACTGATCCAGAGTCTTGACCCACAACATAGAGTTTTTTACCATCATCACCAAAACTAAATCCAACAAGATCAAAATCCTGCAGAAGACTACCAAGTGATGTTGTTAGTGCTAAAGATGGACTTGATATATTATATGGGTTAGTTAAGTTATAAGTCTTGATAGCATCTGGATTGTTACCATCCAGAATAAACATCTTCAAACCATCTCCACTAAATCTAACACCACCAGGAGCGTCGAGAGTAAAAGAAGTAGAATAGATTGCAGACGTAAGATCCCAAGCAATAACTAACTGATAGTATGCAACCTTTTGTGTTCCACTCTGACCACCAGTTACAAATAGTGCATTACCATTATTAGTAACATCTATACCATTGCAATAAGAGAACTGTCCACTAACATCTAAGGTTGGACCTGCTATAACGGTATCAATATCCCATGGAGTTGAGAGATAGAACTCTTTAACTTGATTACTACCAGACATACTAGTAGTATAGATCTTATAACCATCTGGTTTGATTGCCATACCATCGACATCACTACCCAGACCGATTGGAGACTTCTTAATATATCTAGAACCTACAATATAATTTGGAGGTAAACTGACAGTCACAGATGGTACTGTCAAACCATATCCAATACCATCATCAGTCACGTTGATAGAAGTTACTTTACCTACGCTAGCATTAAGTTCATCTCCTCCATCAAGAACTGATGTTGCTGTTGCATTTCTGGATGGGAATGGTTCACTAATTGTCACTGTTGGAGGAGTTCTATATCCTGCGCCAGTATTGAAACCAACTGTTGTACTAAAACCAATAACATGAAAGTTCTGTATTTCTGATGTTGCAGTTGACTGAACAGTTACTGGTGGTGGTGCAAAACCAATCTTAGGATTTCTTGGATAACCAAAACCTCCACTAGAAATTGAAGCACCATTGACCTCAAAGTTTTGAACTGATGGTACAATGGTTGCTCCTATTCCTGGTAAAGTAATAATAGGGAAGACTACACCAGGGGGATTTGTACTAATTGCTTGATATTGTGGTGCATCATAATACGACTTATCGACTTCCAGACCACCAGGAATCAATAGTCTATTAAAAGTATCGGTAGCTCTTATTGTCTCATAGTGATGAATTTCTGTAAGTTTATCTTCACTTCCATACTTTTCGATTAAGTAATTATGCAGTTCTGCATTACTTAATGGCCAATCACTATAATAGTCTTGTATATTGTTTGTGAGTATGATAACCCAATCTAATTCAGAGTCGTTATATACTCTTTCAGCGATTTGATCAGGTCTTTCATTTTCTTGAATTTTGTAGAATTCAAAAGAAGTGAATACTGATTCGAGATCTTCACGAAGTTTACTCCTTCTAAAAAGATTCTTAGCTATGGTAACTTCATCATTAGATTTAGAATTTTTAAATCTATTGACGTACTCTATGTTTGGTAGTTCGTTAAAATATCCCATGAGTTTTAGAATCCGATGTCGTCGTCTGGAAGGTCTGCATAATCATTTGCATAGATTGGAGATAGTTCTCCAAATTCCATCATAATATTTACCGAAACTGGTTGTCCATCTTCATAAGCAGACCACATCTGATCTGGAGAATAATCTGTGGTGAAACCTTTTAATGCACAGGTTTTAAATTTAGGCATTCCTTTATTCCGATCACTACCATTTTTATCCTTGATTGTTCTGAATTTAATTCTAAACATATTCGGAGTCTTCAAGAAATAGTTATTTTTTCCACTTTGTCTTTTCGGAGACATTCCTTGTTTAAAAAATCTAATAATTCTTCTGATTTCTTCACCTTCTGCTCGACTTCTTGCCGTTAATCTATATGCAAATCCAAAAGTTCTAAGTTCTGGAGATCTGAATAATAACTCCATATTGGGATTAGGAATAATTCCTGCACCTCTTGCTAAGATAGTTTCTGCAGAAACATTCATACCTGCAGCTTTTAACATCAGACTGGAAACAGTTGTACTGAGTAAAGCTGATCCAGAACTATTATTAGTCATCTCAGCTGCTCCTTTAATAGCTCTAGCTCCAACAGCAAATTTAGTCATACCACTAAATCCACCAAGAGAAAATCCAGGTGCTTTACCACTTAAAAGACCGACTCCACCACCAACAGCTGCTCCTGCAAGTGCCAACGTGCCGTATTCTCCCATATTCTGCATGACATCTTGAGTGAGTCCAGCAGCAAGAACGTTCATGGTATCTTCACCAAACTGAACTCCCTTTCTTTCATTAAAACTTTGAGGCATTGGAAGAGTTACAGAAGGTCCAACAGTTTTAATCTGATTGAAACGAGCATCAGAATCGGCACCCAAGCCTGTCGTAAAAACGGTTGGTGTTTTTCCTGTTGGATCCTTTGGAGTTAAGAATTCTTTTTTATTTACTGGAATATATTCAAACTGTTGAATTAATAAAAGATCGGCCTGATTATGGTGGGGGGCCGACTTTAATTCGAGTGGATATACTAATAACGTGGTATCTTTGGGAACATAGTTTCCATTATTAAATCCACCATCAACAACCTTGTTGATTGCACCAATAGGATCCTTAATATCCTCTAACGTACTGTTAACGGTCTGAATCAGGTTTTCAAGCTCTTGTACTTTACTGCCAATGTCACCGAGCGGATTTGGAAATCCCCAACTATCCTGTTGTTGATTTGCAGTAGCTGAATTTACTGGAGTTTGTTGTGCTTTCTGTCCTGGTGGAGTAGCATTGTTACCTCCAGTTGTTTTTGCCCATACAGGTAAAGGAACTTGATTGGCTTTTGTGTTCGCTTTTGCTGCAGTTTGTAATTCTTGAAATACTGTTTTATTAAGTTTATCTTGTGATAATCCACTAGTTATTAATCCATTAGCAAAGGGAGTAAATGCATCGTTCTTCCAAAGAGCACTGCTTTCATCAAACGGCGAGACTTGACCGTTAGCACCTATAATGTTTGTAAGTTGTACAGTATAATTATTATTATCGTCAACACTAATCTTATACGTCCACTTTACTACAGGAGGGTTTCCTAAAGTATTATCAGGAGTTTCTATAATTAGATTTTCTTTTAATACAGGCACCTAAAGGAAAGCGACGATTATTCTTCTTTTATTTAGACTACTTTGGAGAACGTATGTATTTTGCATAAGATATAGAAGTCAATACAGGCAATTCAGTAGAAGTAACTTCATATAAATTACTCTGCATTTCTTCCCAGGTATAGTTTCTAGGATCTTTGAAATGTATATTATATCCTCGGAATCCCCATCGAAATACTTCTAGACATTCGATTAGTGGATGTTGATCATACTTGAGATCTCTCGTCTTTGCCTTATATAAAAATGTGTAATATTTTCCCTGGTCAGGTACAGGTGTTACTGTATATTGCAATGCATCCATAATCAACATCATGCGATCTTCTACATCTTGTTCCGCATTTATTTTATTTTTAATCGGACTAATCCGATCATTACTCAGGATAGGATCATCACCTTTTCCAATTAGATCTGTAAGGTCTTGTTCTGATTTCCTTTGTTTTAGAGTCTTTCTTGGCATTACTTGATACCTAGATCTTTTTCTGTCATGATCTTAAATTCATAGTTTCTATCATCACAGAACTCCTGTGCTGCTTCCCACTTTGCTTGATTGACTGCCCAGGTTTTGACTTTGTATGCCCACTGTTTCGTTCTCCTTTTGGGATTCTGTTCAGGCATTTCCACTTCTCTTTGTGGTTTGATTTCAATCACCATTGATCTTTTCTTACCAAACTTATCAGTGTATCGAACAAGAAAGTCTGGATAGTAACGATGAATCTTATTATCAATGGGAGAAACATAAGGAATGCAGAATTCCTCGGACTGCCACTGATTTACATTCTCATTGAGATCACAATATCTCATAAACTTTCGTTCCCAGAGTGAACGATAAACAATGTTTGCTGGGTCACCTTTATACTTTCGGGGATTCTCTGGGCGGTATTTTCCCTTATAACTCATATACATAGTATAGATCCTTAAAAAATATTTATAGTGGCAGATAGCGTCAATAGGTACAGAGTTGATCCGTTTTACATTAAGATGACGGGTGGTACGTCTCATCCGACGGCGGGGACAATTGGCGGTGCGATGGACTATCTCGGTGAGATCTCACAATCTAGCCAATTCAAATTCAATTTATTTTTAAACGGTATTCCTACTGGTAGCGGTTCAACTCCTAATAATGACTTAAATGCTTGGTTAAAATCTTGTGGAGTATTCGGCGGAAATGCTAATGATGAAACTTTAAAATACGAATTATTGTGTCACCAGGCACAACTACCAGGAACTCAATTTGAGTTGGCGACAGAGAAAGGTGGATATCAAGGAATAACTGAAACATTTGCAAGATCAAGACAGTTTACTCAGTTTGCGGTATCATTCTATGTTGATACTGATTATAATGTTTTACGATTATTTGAAGAGTGGATGAACTATATCAATCCACTAACAACACAAGAAGGTCCTACAATAACTGGAGATCCTGGAGGAAGTTTATTGCGTGGTAGTGCAGGTGATAGAAATGGTTTTCTTAGGATGAGATATCCAGATTCATATAAGAAAACCATTGCTATTACTAAATTTGAAAGAAATGCTGGATTCCAGGCTAACAGTACCATGACAGAATCCAGTGCTGGAAGTGATCTATTCAGACAAGAAAGTAAATCGATAAGTTACCAGTTTATCAATGCATTTCCTATTCAGGTTGGTGCTGTAAATATGTCGTATGGTGGAACAGAATTGTTAAAAGTTGATGTTGTCTTTAACTATGACAGATATATTACTATCAAGAATGATCCGGGCGAACAGTTCAATCCAAATGATATTAAAAATTTACTACTACAATCTCAACAAACTCTTCAAAAGAGTGGTGGTCTTTTTGGAGGAGCGTTTAATACTGGACTAACTGGAGATGGTTTTGATCCATTCCAAGGTCAGACCTGACCTAATAAATAAAATTACTGAGTTGAAATTCTATGCCATTACCTAAGATTGCTGCGCCAACTTATGAGTTGACGATCCCTTCAACAGGAAAGAAAATTAAGTATAGACCTTTTTTGGTCAAAGAAGAAAAGATTTTGATTCTTGCTCTTGAGAGTCAAGATGTAAAACAAATCACAATTGCAATCAAACAAGTGTTGTCTGAGTGTATTCAGACTAGGGGAGTAAAAGTAGAAGAACTTCCTTCATTTGATATTGAATATATTTTCCTAAACGTTCGTGCAAAGTCAGTCGGTGAAGCGATTGATTTGATTGTTACTTGTCAAGATGATGGTGTAACTGAAGTTCCTGTAAAAATCTTTGTTGATGAAGTTCAGGTTCAATTTGAAGATGATCATACTACAGAACTAAAATTAGATGATAAAGTGGTTTTGAAAATGAAGTATCCATCTCTGGATCAGTTCATTAAAAACAACTTTGATTTCAGTGGTAGTGATATAAGTACCATTGAAAAATCTTTTGATATTATTGCAGATTGCATTGACACTATCTTTACTGAAGAAGATGCTTGGGCAGCAAAAGACTGCACTAAGAAAGAGTTGATTGAATTTATTGAACAAATGAACTCAAAACAATTCAAATCAATAGAAAAGTTCTTTGAGACTATGCCTAAGTTAAGTCATTCATTCTCTGTTAGAAATCCAGAAACTAAGAATGAAACTACCGTCACATTGGAGGGACTAACTAGTTTTTTCGGCTAACAATGTCTCATGTTGATCTTGAGGCATACTATAGAATTAATTTCGCTTTGATGCAGTTCCATAAATATAGCTTGACTGAGATTGAAAGTCTGATGCCCTGGGAAAGAGAAATTTATCTTACCCTACTGAGAGCGCACATTGAAGAGGAAAACTTAAAACAGCAACAACAAGCTAATGCAGGTTAACAACTTACCAAATCTAAGTGTAGCATCACCAAAATCTACCAATAAGATAACTGCACAAAGTTTATCTGGTGGTAGATCGCTAGGTTCTGGAGTTGTAGAAAGTGCTGCTAATAATATTGCGAACTTTAATAGACCAGGTGCTGGAGCAGTATCACCAAAAGTTCCCAATATCGCTGCTCTTCTTCAAAGTATTTCTTCTAACATCATTAGTAATGTAGAAAACATCACTGGTGGTGTTAAAAATGTAATTCAGGGTGGAATTACTAACGTAAAAAATATATTTGGTAGAAAAGAGGCTGAGGAAGATCCTAATAAAATGATGTCAGAGTTCTTAGGACTCTACAAAAAAGCATTAGATTATATTAAATTTTTTGCAGATCCCAAACAAATTAAGGGATTTGATAAAGCAATAGAAGTATATCAAAATAGTTTAAAAGAAACTGGTGACATAATAGTTGGTATTAGGAAGTTCATCAAAAAGATGATTAAGGACTTCCAAAAATTAAAAAATGAACTCTCCAACTTGGGGGGTGGCGGATTTCAGATGCCATCTCTACCTATGCCTGGTCTTCCTGGGAGAACTCCCAGGACTAAACCCAGATCGAGAATGCCCAGAAGTAGAGGTGGTGGTAAGTTAGGTTTGGGATTATTGGGTCTTGGATTACTTGGTGGTGGTGCAATGGCTGCCAGTAAGTTTATTGGTAATGATGGTGTACAGGGGAAACAAACTGAAACTGGTAATATTAGTGCAGAAATAACTGATAAGTTTAATAGTGTTTTAGATAAATTTGAATCAGTCCTTAATGGTTTTGACACTTCAGCGGCTACTGGAGATGGTGGTAAAATTACACTTCCAGATGGAGATCCTGAAGTAGACAAAGATAACAAGCCAAAAGGACTTTACTCATCCGGAGGAGGATTAGAAGAATTTAATCCTAATAAGAAATATAAAACAGGGGATACTGTACTTAAGGAGGGTGTTCCTAAAACTTTTGATGGTTTTGGTTGGGCAGAGGATGACCGTTCCAAGTTAGAAAGGGATATAGTAGACTTCCGACAAATGAGATTTGATAAGTTTAAAGTCTCAAAGAATAGAGTAGATGTTGCGCCTGGTGAAAACTTTAACATGGCGATTCGTGAATTGAGAGGTGCAGAAGGAGGCACCAGTATCAATCCACTTGCAGATGATGATAGTTATCAAGATATTCATGTATCTGATTCACACAAACATGGATACGGATTTGATGTTCCTATTGCTAATGAAGATCAAGCTAATGCCGTAATTAAGTTCTTCCAAGACAGAGGATATTCCACATATCATGGATCTCAGGACCCCAGTGGTGCTCATGATCACCATGTTCACGTTGAAGCTCCTAATGCAGATGTTCTTAAAAAACCATCAGAGATGGTAAAACCTCCAAAACCTGCACCTTCAGAATCACCAGTAAAACCAAATATACCTGAACAACAAGCTTCTTTGAGTACTTCTGCACAATCAGTAAGTCAGGTTGCACAACTACCAGGATCAAATAAAGTTCAGGTATTACCTACTGCTGAAACTGGAGGATCAAAACGTCACACAATACCACCGCCACCTCAACAAATTGCAAAAGTAGAAAATAGTATTCCAACTAATTTATCACCCGAAGATGGAGATAATTTTTTAATATTTGGTACTCTATCTCAACTTAATATCTTACCAACATGAAAAACTTAGATCCTAGAGTAAAAAAGAGTGCTAAGAAAATTTTAAACTTGGCCACTAGATCTAAGAGATCTATGCAAGTCAATCAGATGAACTATGTTCGTACTGCAAAGTTCATCAATACAGAAGCAAAAAGAATATCACAACCCAAGATTGATAAGAAGAAGTTAAAAAAACTCTTCAATACTGACTTCTCTTCTATAGCGAGTGCTAACTCTGGTTCAGGTGGTGGATTTGGTTTACCAGGATTTGATTTGCCCTTTGGTAGAGGTGGTGGTAGAAGAGGCGGCCGCCCTGGACGTAAACCACCATCTAGGAGAGCACAACAAAGATATAGAAGAAGATTCGGAAATAGAGCTGGTAACAGAAGATTTGGTAGATTGCCTCAGTTTGGTAGAGGTCGAGGTATTCGTGTTCCCAGAGCGGGTGGAGTTCTCGGTGTTGCAATGGCAGGACTTGAGTATGGGGGAAGAGTATCTGAAGGACAGACACAAACACAGGCAATAGCAGGAACTGCTGCATCTACTGCTGGCGGCATTGCTGGTGCAATGGGTGGTGCAAAAGGTGGCGCTGCAGTAGGTGCTCTAATTGGTAGTATTGTTCCTGGTGCAGGTACTGCGCTTGGTGCTGCTATTGGTGGGTTGATTGGTGGTGTTGCAGGTGGGATGGCGGGTAGTAGTCTAGCTGGTGGTGCTGCAGATAAACTTACGGGTGTAAATCAACCAAAAGTGATTGGTAAAGAAGATAGTGAGAAAAAACAATCAGATAAACTCAGTGCAGTTCAGAAAGATTCCGCTTTCATGGAAACTCTGAATAGATTTGATGATTTACTTGATAGATTTGGAAAAATATCAGTATCGGGAGGTGGAGAATCTGAAGAAGGTGGTCCTGGTATTGCATTTACATCTTTCACTGGTAAAACATTACCATCAGAACTTAATCCTGTAGTTTTAGATTTAAAAGAGAAATTTAATCAAACTGGAGAAACTCAGTCAGCACTAACTCCAAAGGGATTTGTAAAAATTGAAGCAACTGCACCAAATCGTCTTGGTATTTTTGGTGGTCCAGATATGACCCCCAGAATATCATATAATGAAAAGTTGACAATCAAATCAAATAAACAAAATGCAGTGGCAGCAGAACAGTTATTTACTGCTGCTAACTTACCAGCAACTCTTTCTCCTTTTGCTGGTGCGAAAAAAGGTGCTGTTCAACCTAGAGTTGTAACTAAATCTACTGGAAACCCTGCAACTGTTCCAGTAATTCCAACAACTCCAGGAAGACCAGGAAGAAAAATTAGAAAGAGAATGTCACCCACGGAAACGCAATCACCTATATCGGGTCCTGGTCAGAACATATTTGAAAGTCAAACACCTCCTAAAATAAGAACCCGTGACTTACTGCGTGAACCAACAGGATCTAGATCTCCAACAACACCTCAGGCAAATCAGGCTAAACGTGAAGCCGAGTCACAAATAAATTCTGGTGGAGTTTCAGACCAGGCTCTAAATCAGGTAAAAGCAAAGATCGATGCACAGGCTAAAGGAGATAAACAGAGCGTTGGTCTTGCTGAAGATCTTTTGAGTAGACCTGCAAATCAAAGGGGTCCATTACCAGAAGA
>Ga0315320_10002336_pt1 | contig 15617 bp, 9 predicted proteins | sample M140m21515metaG_FD_203458 | JGI IMG/M metagenome (GOLD analysis project Ga0315320, IMG submission 203458) | Ammonia-oxidizing marine archaeal communities from Monterey Bay, California, United States - M1 40m 21515 | ecosystem: Environmental > Aquatic > Marine > Coastal | place: USA: California... | reverse complement strand
CTGCGCGGTAATCTACAGCGTTTTCAGGCATTTTATTCTGAGTGGACTCGTTGCTGTGCGTCAGTTGTAAAGAGAGGGGCGTCCTACAGGACTCGTGGCCGGGGGGGCTTCCCAAACACGAAACTCAGCCCAGACTGGCAGGTGGTCAGAAACTTGCAGGGCCTGTTCACGACTTAGTCCGAGGTTGCGCTCCAAGTCATAAACACCCCAGCGACCGGTGTATTCCCGGGTAGCCTGCCCTTGAAACATAATGTTGTCATACGCTTTGTTCTTGCGAGTGTTAGTGGTCACACCACTGACGGTCCATTGCATTCCCGGAAGCTTTCCCAGTCTGCCCAACTGCTTTTCACTTGCATTCAGATCCCCTAGCAGGATCACATCATCTTCGTCAGCGCGGGCCTTTTGCATTACTTGAAAAACATCTGCCAGAGCGTCTACTTCCTCAGGAACTTCATCAGGATCGGTGTGAATGTTAACCATCCAAAATGTAAATGCCTGGGCTGGTGATTGAGTTCTTGCTCGGAATCGAGTTACGAATGGCTCGCGATGCAGGAGGTCTTTCGGGTCATTGACCGTGCCGACTGACGATGGGTCATGTTCCACCGTGTTGGTGTTGAATACATAGGTGTACTGTTCCTTGCTGTTGCTTCGGCCCAGCCGAGGACCGATCACAAAATTGTATCGGCTGCCATTTGAGTTGACGGTGGTGACCAGATCCGGAATGACATTGTCTGCTTTGGCGCGAACCTCCTGAATGGCAACGAGATCGAACTGCCGAATCACATGAGCTAATAGTTCTTTCATGCCAGGTTTGGAAATCTTCGATTGCCCGAGGACTTGAATATTGAAGCTGGCTATCAATAAATTCCCATTGCCTTGACTTCCTGCAGCGGTGGTCGGTTGGATTGCACCCTGCTGTTGCCCGTTGGAAGGCTGCCTAGCCGATGCAAGTCGACCGGCAACGGCTGAACCGCCGTAACTACCAGATGATGGAGTACCAAGCAGACCGTTTGCCGATTCCGTCAGCAGATTTCCACTACCTGATGTAAGGTTCTGTCCCTTATCGGTGAACTTTGCGATCAAGGGGCCAATGATCGGAATGTTGGGTTTCAGGTAGCCCGTGACTCCACCTCCTGAAATTCCGCTGAAGATCAACCACATCAATAATGAGAATTTGGATTTCTTGCGAGCCATGCCAGGCCTCCATGCCCGTGATCGCGTTTTGCAATTTGATCTGTCTAGGTTTGCGTTTGCTGCAATGATTTCGCTGCAACACGAGAAAGTCGCGCCTCTGGTGATTGGGAAGCTTGTTGCAGTGCCTGCGTAGCTCCCAATGAATTCGCCTGCATTCGGCCAAGGCTCCACGCTGCTTTTTCCTGAACCGCTAAGTCCTTGGAATGTTGCAACAAAGTGACAAGCACTTGTTCGTGAACCGCTGCATCAGGACCGGCTCGGCCCAACAGCGTGACCGCCCAGTACACGGTCAGTGGATCTTCCGAGTGTGTCAGGCTGACAAGCGACTCAAGTGCAGACAATGGCGGTGGCCCCAACTGTTCCAATGCAGCAACCGCCCAGTCGCTGATCGCCCCGGCGTCACCACACGCCGCTGTGAGTTCACATGCAGCGTATGCGGCTTCCGAGCCTTGTTGAGCAAGATGTTCGGCTGCCGTTGCACGCTCACTGAGAGAACCATGCAGCAACTGCTGAAGCGTAGTCGCAGAATTCATCAGCAGAAGTTTACCCTCGGTTTTGCTGTCATATGTGTTTTGCTGTCATAAGGATTGCCTGAATAGGAATCCCAGCCATCAGAACACTCGTTGAGTGGTAGTTAGTGGATTCTGCAAATTGCAACAAGATCCACCCTTCGCAATTTTGTGATTCGGCCTGACTTCGCTGCCGAGTTCAGGAGATTCAAATCAGCATTCCTGAAACAGCTAACGTCGTCTTTTGGCAATGGCTCGCTCGCGAAGAACGCTCAGGGTGGATTACTCTCGGGTTTTTGCTGTCGTGTTTGGATTTGCTGCGGGACTGATTTGGTCTCCACGTTCGATCTGCTATCGTGACGTAGTATCGCTGAAAGGATTCCACGCCACTGCTAGGATAGGTGTTCGCCGGTCGATGCCCCGTAACTTGATGCCCCGTAACTCGATGAAGACGGGGGAAATTGCGCAGCCAACAGGATGGAATCAGAATTCACTTGGATCGAGGTGGCAACTTTGTGTGAGTGGTCTTGGTTTGGGGCGAGCAATTCGTTCAGTGTGTGTGGTGAAAGCCGTAACGTATTTTTACTTGGGTTTTTTTGATGACAACGATTTTTTCAAAGATCATTGCAGGTGAGATCCCTGCAGATGTTCTGCATGAGGATGAACTTTGCCTTGCATTTCGTGATATAAATCCGAAGGCTCCCACTCATTTTCTTGTGATCCCCAAAAAAGAAATTGTTTCCCTGGCTGATTTGTCAGATGAAGATGAAGCGATTGTGGGACGTTGCGTGCTGGTTGCATCGAAGGTCGCGGAGTCAGAGGGGTTGAGTGCTGGGTATCGCCTCGTTGCGAACACTCGCGAGGACGGTGGCCAAGAGGTCATGCATTTGCACTTTCATGTCTTGGGCGGTCGTAAACTTGATTGGCCTCCGGGATGAGTGTGTCTGCAGACGAGTTTATTTACCCAGTTCGCTGTCCCGGTGTTTGATGACTAGCTTTGATTACTTAACGCAACGCCAACAGAGTCTTCGAGAACATAAGCGGTTTCGAAGTCTGGTCGCACGTCAGCTTGATGGTGTTCATGTGGTCGATCCTGACGGTCGTCGCTTGCTAAACTTTGGCGCGAATGATTATCTCGGGTTGGGCATGGAAATGCGTGGCCACCACGGGCGCCACGATGACCAATCAACGGGCAACGCAGATTTGGACTTGCGGCTTACAGGCGGTAGTGGGGCCAGTGCGCTTTTGTCCGGCTGGACGACCTGTCACGAGCGATTGAGTATTCAAATTGCAAAGCTCGAGGAAACGGAAGCTGCTGTTTTGTTTCCCACTGGATTTGCTGCGTGTAGTGGTGCAGTGAGCGCGTTGGCTGAGGCTGGGGACTTGATCCTGAGCGATGAGCTGAATCATGCATCGTTAATTGATGGCTGCCGACTATCACGTGCGGAGTGTGTGGTGTATCCGCATCGAGATTGGCAGCAGGTAGATCATGTTTTGCAGCAGCGACGTCAGGAATTTGCTCGTGTTTGGATCGTGACAAACACAGTGTTTGGGATGGACGGAGACATTGCACCCGTTGATCGTTTGCAGGATGTTGCTGAAAAGCATGATGCCAATGTAATTGCGGATGAGGCGCACGGAACGGGGATCCTTGGGAATGATGGCTCTGGTGTGTGTAATGCACTGGGTGTAAAAAATCAGATAGCGATTCGGATTGGCACGTTGAGCAAAGCGGTTGGCAGCCAAGGTGGCTTTGTAGCGGCTCCTCGCGTCGTGGTTGATCACTTGATCAACCACTGCCGGTCGCTGATTTACAGTACCTCGTTGGCCCCCGCAGCGGTCGCCGCGGCATTGGCGGGTATCAGTGAGATCAGGACTGGGGTAGAGCGACGGCAGAGGGTTCAACAGTTGGCGCGTTACGTGCGTTCGGAACTTTCGATCGATGTAGCAAATGATCTGGAAGCGTCTGTGCCGATTATTCCGGTAGTTGTTGGAACGGACCGACGAGTGATTGAAGTGTCGGAACAGTTGGCAAAAAGTGGGTTTTATGTCCCAGCGATTCGACCACCCACGGTGCCTGAGGGCACGGCAAGATTGAGGATTTCCCTCTCTGCTGCTCATCGAACTGAGATGATTGACGAGCTGCTGGTTGCGGTTCGGAACTTCAGGTAATCCGCGTCGCGTTTGGTGCATTCCTGTGTATGTCCGGACTTTTTTTCGCACAGGTGTGTTTTTCAACGATAATGGCACGCAAACCAATTCGCGAAAAATACGCAATTGTCAATAATAGGCCGTGTGCTGCATCGTCATTACGGCTGATCATTTTGTGGTCAGTGTGGCTGCAAAACGACAATTCATTTGTCTACTCGGCATCACCGTACGCCACTCGGTCTGTTGTTTCTTTCTCTGATCGCTCTAAGCGGAAATCTTTGCCATGTTCCTGGTTACCCAGTCAAGTTTTCGGCTCGCGTCTATTCCGTTATTCGTCTGTTTGCTGGTCGGCTTAAAGCCAGCCCATGCGGAGCCTGTAAGTTGGATGGAACGCTATGCTCTGTCCAAAGATCGCGAGGCGATGCTAACGGAGTTGATCCCGGGAAGTGATGAGTATTACTTTTACCATTGTCTGTTCTATCAGACAGCCGGGAACCTGAAACGTAGCGAGGCATTTCTGGCAGACTGGTTGGCATCACGTAACGGCAAGGAATCATCTGCCATCATTGCGATGACTGATCGTCAGCGTTTACTAAGTTACGAAAATGCACCCCAAAGATCTGTCGACTATCTGGTGCGGCGACTTGGCATCCAACTGAACCATGCACCTCCCGCAACACGGCATGAACGCCGATTTCCCAGCGAACTCGATGCGTCCGTTTTGTCGATGGATCGACTAGTGAAAGACGCGTTGCAGCGCCGCGATGTTATCAAGGTGGCGGGGCTGCGTTTTCTTGGAGACCGTTTTCTGGAAAAAAAGACAGCGGGATACAATATCAGCCTGCGTGATTTTCTGGGCCGAGTTAATGGGGCGTACATTGAACGACTGGGTGACTTGGTCATCACTGAAATTAAGAGTCGGGCTGCTAACAAGCAGGTGTTTGGAGATCTGAAAGCACACCAGTTCCTGACATCGAAGGAGCTTGAACAGCTCGCGAAGGAAGTTCCCAGAATCGCTGCTGACGAAAAATTTGTAAATGCAAAACTAAGGCGACTGCGGCCCCAAGGTGATCAGGATGCGGCTCAGCAGTTGAACGTGCGGACTGATTATCTGGTTCGTGTCGAGGCTTACCTGCGAAAGCTCCCGAAGAGTTACGCTGGCATGCAAGCATCAGCGTTGTATCGCCTGCTTCAAGTCAACTTGCAGCAGGCCATTTACGATCGTGATCTGTTTGAGCGTTATTTGAAGCTCCCTCGTTCAAGTCCTTTGGTAAATGACGATCTGGCTCGGATCGCTGGGCCAAAAGCACGGTTGTCAGATGACTTTACCGATCGCGCACTTTTGCCACCGGTCGGTAACGAAGAGCCAGTCGTGCGGGCCTATTTGGAACACTTTCTGAAGAATGAGCCCAACGCTGATGCATTTGCAAAGTATCTCAAACCGGACTATTTGCGTCGTGTCTTCGCCGAAACCAAATTGTTGGGTGGCATCGGTTCAGATGAACAATGGTACAAGATGCTTGACGCGGCGCAGCGTAAAGAGATTCGTGATCGCGTTGAACTGAAACTATCAACCGAGAATCCGCAGCATTTTTCGGAGCTAGAAAAGACCGAGTTGATAGTTGATCTGAAAAATTTACCGGAACTCATCGTTCGGATTTATCAGATCAACACACCTTCCTATTATCGACACCATACAAGGTTGCTAGATACAGATATCGATCTGGATGGTTTGATCGCGACTACAGAGCAGAAGATCCGGTACAACCAGCCAGCAGTCATTCGACATCGCGAAAGAATAGAACTGCCAAAAATTTCAGGTCGCGGAGTGTGGGTCGTTGATCTTGTGGGCAAGGGTTTAAGGGCTCGGGCGTTGATCAGGCGTGGTCGGGTCAGTCACGTGCAATCGTCAGACGCCAACGGCATGGTGTTTACTATTATTGACGAGAGCCGAAAACCCATCCCGGCTGCAACAATGTGGTTGGGCTCGCGCCAGTTCATTGCTGATGACAAGGGGCGGATCACGCTACCGCCTGTGACTGCGCGAGATACAAAAACGGCAATTATTAGCGACGGATCCATCGCAGCACCGCTTCAGTTCACTCATTTGCAAGAACAATACGAACTGACCGCAGGCATGCACCTGGATAGGTCATTGTTGCAAAGTGGTGGCGAAACTGAGGTGGTAGTCCGCCCACGATTGATGCTGGGTAGTACACCCATTGCTGCCGAAACATTAACGGATGTTGTGGTACTGATTGCAGCACGGGATTTTGATGGCATCATGATGAATCATGAAATCACGGATCTTAAGCTCACTCAGGACGAGGATCTCGTGATTCCCATCCGCGTTCCAGCGCGGTTGGCCAGCCTTGAGGTCACATTGAGTGGATCGATTGTGAGGCTGGCGGATGGAAAACAGCAGGTACTCAGCGTGTCTCGGACATGGGATGTCTCTGGTATCCGGCAAACAAGTTTTACGCGTGATGCATTCCTCACTCGACGCAGTGATGACTATTTGATTGAGGTTAGAGGGCGTAATGGGGAGCCAGTCTCAGGTGCCACCGTTGCGGTGAAGATCACCACGAGCAGTCGCAACGGCACTGTTGACCAAACATTTCAGGCAGATGCACAGGGGAAAATTCAGCTTGGAAGACTCGAGGGGGTAGAGGCGATTCGCTACGTGGTATCTGGTGGCAAGCTTACCCATCAGCGAGAACTGAATCGAGATGGTGTGAATTGGGCAGACGAAATCCATACGACGGTGAAACATGAGATCGTACTTCCGTTGCCTGATTCGGTAGACAATGTCTCTGAGCGATACCGTTTGATTGAGGTTCGTGGCGGCGCGTATGGGATGGATCAGACAAACCGGTTAACGGCTAAGAACGGACTGCTTGGGATTCGAAAGGTTCCCGCGGGCGATTACCACTTGATCGATTTAGAAACCGCTCGTGTTGTGAACATTGCAGTCGTTGATGGGCCAATCATTGATTCAGTTGCGGTTGGTGCGATTCGCCATCGGCAAATATCGCTGAGTCAACCGCTCGGAATAGCATCCATTCGTCGGCTTCCTGAAGGCCTACGTATTCAATTGTCAGGCGAAACCGATCTGGCACGCGTTCACCTTTATGCTTCCCGCTATATCGAAAAAGAATCACCGCTGCAGGATTTGAAGTTGCCGAGGTTGGGGCTTTCAGGTCGCAGGGTTTACTTGCCGCAGTCCGGTTATGTCAGCAACCTACGGTTAGGAGATGAATATCAGTATGTGCTGCAACGGAAATATGCACGGAAGTATTCGGGTGTGATGCTGCCGCAGCCAGGGGTTTTGTTGAATCCGTGGGAGACGAAGGAAACTATAAGCGTGAGTCAGCAGGCAAAGAAATCCGAAAAAATGCCAGCAGCAGCGGAAGCGTTGGGCATGTCTGGAATGTCTAGGAAACAGGCCGAGCAAGCAGATCAGTCGCAGAGCGTAGCTTCTGATTACGATTTTCTGGCAGACGCTGGGGTGATTCTTCCCAACCTCGTTCCAGATGAGAGCGGCGTCGTTTTTGTAGCGAATGAGTTGATCAAGAACTTACCGATTCTGCAAATCGTTGCCTGTGACCCTGCCGTTATCGTGCAGAGGACTGTCACTGGTGAATCTAAGCCAGTTGAATTATTTGACTTGCGATTAGCTAAATCCCTCGACGCTAAAATACCATATACATTTGAACGTGCGGTCTTGGTTGCTGGGCCAGATCAACCACTTGATCTGGCGAGTCTCGGTTCCGCGCAACTGCAGGTCTATGGATCTGTGGCACAGTTAATGGATCTTTACAAGACTTTGGTGGCTGATCCCCGGCTTAACGAATTCGATGATCTAGCAAAGTGGCATACGCTTGACCGTGTGGCCAAGCTGCAGGCCTATTCTCGTTTGGCCAGCCATGAGTTGCACCTTTTTGTCTGGTTTCATGATCGTGAGTTCTTTGACGACGTGGTGAAACCCTTCCTCGCGAATAAGAAGGAAAAACAGTTTGTAGATCATTGGTTGCTTGATGCTGATATGTCTCAGTATTCCAGGTTGTGGAAATACAACCAGTTGAATGCAGCTGAGAGAGTATTGTTGGCGATGCGGCATCCCGCTATCCGCAAAGTGGTGCAGAGACAATTACAGGAGGTTGTGGCGACCCAAGATGATAATTACGAACTGTTGCGTCGCGGGATAGAGAGTGCATTGAAGGCTAATCAACTCGGGATGCGCGAATCAACTACTGCGACTGCTTCTGGTTTGATAGAAGACCAGGAATTACTGGATTTGGGTGGTGGAGTTGGGGGCATGTTTGGTGGCGGCGGTTATCAAGGAGGTCGCCCACAAGGTGGGCAGAAACTGCAACGTCAGCAAGCCGGCGAGGAAATGGACGAGCTCAAATCCAAGAAGGCGGCCAGTGCGTCAAGGCGTTACCTAGGTCGTGCAGCTGATTCCCTGGGTAGAGATGCGGGGTTCTTCAGAAATCTTGACACAACCAAGCAGTGGGCTGAGGGACAGTGGGACCGTGTTCGCACCGTGGGTAACCTTCGCCCCGCCGACTTAATCAAAGTCAGCCCATTCTGGAGCGACCTCGCTGAGATGAACCTTCAGGAAGTTACGGTCTCGCATAATATTTTGCGACCTGTGGGTGGACGGCATGATGCGCTTGTTGCACTAGCGATGTGTGGGTTGCCGTTGGCTGCTGGCAATATCGGTTTGCCGACTGACCGCGACAAAGCCTATTTGCCGGAGCATGAGGTTGCCGTTGTTACCAAACAACTCAAGCGGCTGGATGTTGACGATGAACCTTCGAAGATTCTGATTGGACAGCGATTTGAAAAAATCGATGCTTCGGAGAGCAAGCGGACGAAACAGCGATCCGGAGCGTTGAAGGAGTTCATGATTGGTGTCGGCTATCACGGCCATATCGTCGTGTCTAATCCGAGCATGGAACAAAAGACGGTCGAGATTTTTTGGCAAGTTCCTGAAGGTAGTCTGCCTTTGGGAAAGAACCGGTTCACAGATAGTAAGACGATTACTCTTGAACCATTCAATGTGCAGGCGATCGACTACCAGTTTTATTTTCCTGAGGCTGGAACGTTTACGCATTATCCCGCAACAGTGGGGATTGGCTCCAAGCTTCTGGCACGCGGTGAGTCGCGAGATTTCAGTGTCGTGGCTGAAGATAGCAATAACGCTGCAGTCACTTGGGGAAATGTCGTCACTAAAGGCGATCTGAAAGCGATTGAATCTTTTTTAAGTAGCGCGAACTTGCGAGAAATTGACTGGTCCCTGATCGCGTATCGAATGAAGGATCCAGCCGTTTACAAAGCTGTAACCGCAGTCCTTGCCCGAGAGAAAATCAGCAAGCCGGTACTTTGGGCTTATGGGTTTGCTCATCGTGACCAACTGGGAATGCAGACTTACCTGGACACACGTCAGGATTTATGTGCACGTGTAGGACCTGTTCTCAGAAGCAGTCTATTGCAGGTGGATCCGGTAGAGCGACGTATGCAGGAACTTCTCGAGTACTCTCCTCTTGTGCGGGCTCGGATTCATCGCTTGGGGGAGACGAATCAAATTCTGAATCCAACATTTCGGGCACAGTATGAGCAGTTTGTTCGTACGCTCGGTTTCTCTCGCCAGATTTCAGATGAGCAACAGTTGGTGCTTGCATACTACCTTTTGCTACAGAACCGTATCAGCGAAGCGATTGATGCTTTTGGTCAGGTAGATCCTGAGAAGACAGCAACGCGGTTGCAGTATGATTACATGTCAGCCTATCTCGCGATGCATCAAAGTGATTATGCGGCGGCCAGTGAGGTTGCAAGCCAGCACACAGAGAACCCAATTCCACGCTGGCAGGGTCGATTTTTGCAGTTGATGGCACAGTTGAAGCAGCGAAAGTCGTTGTCTCAAAAACAAAGTCAACCGCTAGTAGGTGCAGATCAAGTGCAGGGTCGTGAGCCAATGGTAGAGGGCAGTGGCGACCTGATGGTGATGGATCGTGAGATACAGCAGGCAAATGCAGCCGAACAGCAACCAGAGGTGGTGCTTCGGATTGAGGGTAGTCAATTGCGGATTGATCATCGTATGACCAAGCAGGTTGATGTTCATTTTTACGGTGTCGATCTGGAGTTGCTATTCAGTAAAGCACCGTTTGTTAGGAGTGACTTGCAGCGAATGGCGATGGTGGAACCAACTCGCACTGAAAAGCTGAAATTTGATTCAGCAAATGGTGTGAGTCAATTTAAGCTTGATGAAGGGCAACAACGCCAAACACTTTTAATCGAGGCTGTTTCTGGGGCGTCCCGATCAACGGCTCTTTATTATGGCGGTGATTTGACGACGTACATCTCCCAAGGATTTGGTCAACTTCAGACAACCGATTCGGAGTCGCATCAGCCCATCGCCTCAACCTACGTGAAGGTTTATGCCAAATACCCCGACGGGCAGGTAAAGTTTTACAAGGATGGGTATACCGATGCCCGCGGGCGATTTGACTACGCTAGTGTGAGTGCCGCAGATGCACAGGGAGCCAGCCGGTTTGCCATTCTTGTCCTTGATGAAGAAAAAGGAGCAACCTTGCATGATATTGCTGCCCCAAATCGCTAATCAAAGGCAACTAGTCCCATTCCATGTTGGGTGAATTCGCCGGGGGCAGTGACGTCCGGGGGCAGTGACGTCCGGGGGATGCTCAGATTGGGACGTTCTGTGTTTCAGAGGTAAGATGGGCGTTTGTTTGGGGTTGCTTTGGAACAGGAATGTACATCTTCTATAAATAGCGGTTCCAGGTGCTTGCCACCGCAGGATACCTGTCGTGACGGCTGGTCCATGAGTCAGGATTATCAGAGAACGCGGAAATGAAAATGTCCATCAATGTTGTTCTTAGTTTGCTAGTCTTAATGCTTCTCAGCGTTCCCGTTAGTGGACAGCAAACCTTTGACCTGGTTGAGCCGACGGGCGACGTGACGGCGACAGCTCGGATTGAAGGTAGACAAATCTCGGTTCAAAGTCGCGCTGGTCAGCGGGCAACTTTCAGCCGTGATCCTTCGTTTGATTCACTGAGTGGTGACTTTGTTGGTTATTACAGTCCCAAGATTGATCGGGCACTCAGGTTTCCACGCTCGGGTGTTGGTGTCATGCAAACGGCGGGTTTGGGAGATCCACGTCCACGTTTCATTAATACGCGGCGAGCTGTGAGACTGCGCCGTGGGCAGATTGTGTCACCCTTCACGTTTGGTGCTCCCATCTTTTTTCCGGGCCAGTTGTTTCCGCGTCACAGGTTTCATCCTCGGCAGCATTTGTATCCTTGGCAGTGGTATGGGCCGTCGTTTGATCCGTTGATGCAGGGTTACGCCGGTTGGTGGCGGCGTCCGCAATCCATTCTGGTTGATAACGTTGTGGTCCCCAATCCACCGTTGCCGCCAGCTCGACTGAAGTTGGTCAATGATGGGCGCCGCGAAGTTCAAGTTGGGATTCGTGATCTTCAGGATTCTGCTAGAAGTCGAACGATGCGTATTCGGCCGAACTCATCTGCTGACGTCGAATTGATTCGTGATACGGGTGGCAAACGCATCGAGCAGTTTCGTGTCATGGATCCTTATGGATACACACGGACCCGCGAGGTCGTGACGGAATATGAGCCACCGGTTCGATATGAACTTGTGATTCATGAATGGGCAATGCAGTCGGTAGCGATTGATCGAACTGGTAAGAGTCCGAATGTGATCGAGGACATTAACTTTCAAGGTCGCGGGATTGGTCGTTTTTTTCTGCCTCCGGGGCCATTACTTCAATCGGGTGTCATCGGAGTCTACAGCGCTGCTTTGAGGCAACAGAACGGTGGGACTGTGCCGCCTTTGGTGCCTCAAGAGGACTTGCCAAAACGTGGGGGACGTACCCTCGAGGACGCAGTTCTTGAGGCTCAGCGGGCTGCACAAAGGCGGGCAGCAGGGAACTAGTCAGTTGCCTGTCACTGTGTGGTGCAAGTGCAGTGAGAACCGCTGCCTGAAGGGAGACTTGGTGAGTCGTCTTTGCTCAGACTTTTCTGATGAATTCTTCAGCATAGCTTCGGACTTCACTGCCATTCAATACATGCACGGTTCGCAATTGCTGAACCTGTTCATCGCTAAATGAATTCAGTGGGACATGTACAAGATGTTTACGGTATCGCCTCGCCAATTTCCGAAAGCCGTTGCCCGGTGGCAATGCAGACAGCACAGCGATTTGCTTACCTCGTGAATGGATACACGCTGCAGCTAACAAGCGTTCTTCAAGTGTTTCTGTGTAATCGAGTCTTGCATCTGTCCACACGTCAGGGATTCCCACAGGGGGATAAAGAAAGAGAGCGCCTCCATAAATACCCATGCCGATCCCAGGACCAACCATTTCTTCCTCATAGTTGGTCGCATAGAAGGACAGAGTCGACTCGTCTTTATGTTCCGCGAACCACGTTGTGCGCCATGGGTAATCACGGGGGTCAGCAGGCGCATCGAACAGCATCACGCAAGCGTCAAGTGTGCCTCGACTTGGTGGGACGACTTTGACATAGATTTGTTTCTCATACCAATGTCTGAGAGTATCACGAATATCAATTCCATCTTTGACACTGGTCGTGAACTTTTCGGTTTTTGCCAGGTCGTTGCCCATGATTGAGCGGGCACGTTCAAAAACTCGTGTTCTGAAGTTCTCAATTCGGTCATCTTCCGGTGGATAGCTGCATTGGCTGTACGGATTCCACCGGTACTTCCATTGATCTGATTCTGACTTAGTGGGGCGTCGTTTCAGTTCAAGCGTGCACCATGTCATGGGTGGTCCCGGTAACCGATTGACGAGAGACATGATTTCTCCATCGGGAAGTCGAGCTTGGTCGATTCCTAAGGTGACTTCCTCCAGTTCAGTGTGCTCCTCCTCTGCCTCGGAGTAGCGGTAGTCGTTTGCAAGTTCAGCGACGTGCAACGCGAATTGATCCCCCAAGATCTGTTTGGCGGCAGTCACAATCGTGATCAGGTCTGGCGTCATGCGGCGGTGAATCAACGACAGATTGCGAATGTATTGCAAACACTTTGACAGATGCAGAGGCGTGATGCGTCTAGCTCGGTTACCAAGGTCTCGGCGGTAAGCTTCGCGAGCAGCAATCAGTAGTTCTTTGACCCCGTCGATTTGCAGATCGTCATCCTCTTCCAGTTCTGATCTTGCTCTTTCATAAAGACCAGTGATGTAGGGTAACTCACCAAACAGAAACATCAGCGTGCGATTCTTGACCGCATACCGAATGGGTTCCTGCACATCATCGTCATCCGGTAGTTCCAGAGATGCTGTCACCTCACTTTTTGGCGGCGTGTCAGAACTGATTCCTAATTGTGTGTAGGCATCACGAATCCAAGGCCAGTGCAAAACACTCGTGACCAACAAAATTCGTTGGTAGCGATTTTCCAATTCCCGTAGCCGCCACGCCATGTGAACCATGCGTTGGCGTGTTTGTTGATCGGTCGGTGGGACAATGGTTGGTAAGACAGCAGCCGCGAATTTTTCGGGTGCTACGTGACGGACCGCGAATGGATCTGGCATCGTCGTGGCATAAGGGCGAAACGGGTCCGTTTCCAAGTCAATGTATTCTCGGGGAATGTGTTCGCCCATCGCCGCGCGGATCGACATGATCACGCTCTGGCAGGGATCAATCGGGATATAGCTGCAGGTGGCTGCATCCAGATCGTCTATTTCCGCTTCGTCTGAATTCCACTCGTTGAGCTCCCAGCTCTCCGGTTCGGCTGTGAATGCAGTGGTTGGGGGTTGGATCACGATGGAGGGGCGTGGCAATTCCAGCACCGCAGCTTCCACAGCGGTTCGGAATGATCCAGGCAAGGGGACGGCGATGCAGTCAAAAGCGTGTTCGAGCATCCAACGCCGCACGGTGACCGCGAACTGTCCGCTCCCATGAATCACGGGAAGAAGAGAGATTTTGTCTCCTATTCTTAGCAATTCAGGGATATTCTTATCGTCATTCGAGCTCATACAGATTCACCCTTTACAAGGATGACCTTCCTATCAATAATCGGTCCGTCTGGTTCAGCCATATACATTGCTTTGGTGAACTCCGGAACAATCGCTCCGGACATCGGGTCGGCGTCCAGATCTTATCTGCACCCACTATTATATCAGCGGCTATTCTATCGTGAACGCAGGCGTCAATTGATGTCTGCGTTCTCTTATTTTATCGACTTTTGATCGTCGAAAGTGCAGTGTACGACTTGGTTGGTGCAGGCTTTGCGAGCGAAAGAGACTGCTTCGATCGCCAACGAGGCTGGACATAATATCGCCAGCCTCAGTTGTATCACAATCAACCTAGTGCGTTGATTGGGTATCCTTTTGCTGGCAAGAATCAGCGGAGCTGTGGAAAGGTGCGGATTGACTGTTCTTGGCTCGTTTGATCATGGAACAGTCATTTTGTACGAATCACGTTGCCGTATTCGATGGATTTGTTAGCCATCGCCTTGATAGGGAAACGCTGTTGATCGGACTGTCAGATTTAGTGCGATTGCAGAAATTCGATGACTAGTTGTTGCACCTTTGGATTCTTCATCAACGTGCTGTGTAAGACTGGTACGGTGGTGAATGATTCACGGCCCTCAAGCTGGGTTTCTTCTACTTGCACAACAAAGTCACTGGCTTCACCCAGAATTGGATTGCGGACATTTTTTTCGCTCAGATCACCAGCAATGATCGAGAAAGGAAATTCGGGAATAGCCAGGTTTCCGACCAATTGTTGCCAGTTGGGTCCGAGCTGCAGGCCAGTCTTACCCGCGACAAGACCAAATACTTTGGTGTAAGCCAAACGTCGAGCGATAGCAGCACCCTGATTGGGAGGCCCTAGCATGACCATGCAACCGCACCGCTGCAGCAGACCATCTGGATCACCCTCTTCTTTCAAATCTGCAAGTAGATGACGAACGACAATATTCCCCATGCTGTGAGCCACAAACGAAATCTTTGCGTGTTTGGGCAAGCCGGTGAGTACTTCTTGAAGAGCTGCTGCGTGATCTCCTATCGTATTTCTGGTGCTCGCGTAGCTAAAACGCAAGACTGTTCCACAGTCAGCCGCCTGTAGCGTTTTTTCCATGGATCGCATGGATTGGTGCGAGCGCATCAGGCCATGCAACAGAACAATGTATTCATTGTCTTCGGATGTGTTTTTCTTGTCGCTCAGCAAATCCTCCAAGGCGACTTCACATTGCTTCCTCGTACCCCAAGCGCGGCGCACGTCAGTGGCATCGAGAAGTCGCCAATGATTGGTCATCCAATTCGATTGAATGCGATAGCCATGCGTGTGTTGATGGTCTGTCCAAAATTGTGTCCCACCATAGGTTTTGAAGGGCACATTGAACGGAGCGGTTGATTCAGTGGGCGGTTTTTTATTCAACGAATTTGCCTCCTCCAAGAGGCTGTCCTGATCATCAACAGTCTGATCCTGAGAAACGAGATGAGCGGTAACCAGACCAATGAGAAGAAGAATGAGACCGTAATTCATGTGACAAACACTAATCGGGCAATATTTGTTTCAGGGCGGAACAGAAGCCGAAATGACCAATGATTCAATACGCTGCGATGGAGGCCAGAGCCCGTCCTGAATGGAATATAGCGGCTCAAAAGCCTTGACTTCGAGATTATTTCTTGGGACCGCTTAGATGTCTTGTTTGAAAACATATTAAATGGCTTTTTCACGGCCAGATTCCTTTTTCACGGCCAGATTC
>Ga0315320_10002335_pt1 | contig 15622 bp, 16 predicted proteins | sample M140m21515metaG_FD_203458 | JGI IMG/M metagenome (GOLD analysis project Ga0315320, IMG submission 203458) | Ammonia-oxidizing marine archaeal communities from Monterey Bay, California, United States - M1 40m 21515 | ecosystem: Environmental > Aquatic > Marine > Coastal | place: USA: California... | reverse complement strand
TGGTTGGTCCCAGTCGTCTGTATCATCATTATTAAAGTCGTCCCAACCTAAACCACTATTGACTGCGTTATATACTTCATCTTCAAATGTACTTATAAAGTCAATCATTCTTAATCCTAATACTAGACTCATAACTAAGTCGTCTGATTGTCCAGGTTTTGCTCTAAATGTATTTGATGTGGATACAAAGTTTTTAAGTTCGCTCATTAACATTTTACTTCTTAAACTAATTTTATCATGTTCTACTAAACGTTTTAAATTTAAACATGATTCTATTTTAGTTTTGTGTGTTGTATAATATCCTCTGCGACCTTTCTTTCCTTGCACTTTTTTAGGTTCATGTAGCATTTCTCCTGGAAAGTTCTCTTCTCCAGTATCTCTAATAACAACTAATGCGGCTTCACCAATAGCATTGTTCTCAACACTCCAGTAAATCTGCGGTGCTCCTTGGTCTTTTATGTACTGCATGATCTCCATACAAACTTTTATTTGCCCTTCTATGGGCGTTTTATTGTGGCACCACTCTGCTACTTGTACCATACTTGGTAGTTCTAGGACCTGTATGGCGGCGTTATCGCCCCCTGTTCCTGTGCTAGGGTCTAAAGACAATACATATATGCCTTCTGGAGTTGGATGTTTATACCATCTTGTTTGTCCACTTTTAAGTATTGGTTCTCTGCCATTCATATCAAGTAGTTTTAAAGGGTCTATTAATGTTTCATCATATATAACAAATTCACATTCGTGTTCACGTTTAAAACGTTCTTCGCCAATTCTTCCTCTCTCTTCTGTTGCCCAGGCGGCATCTCTGTCAGGATGTTGTCCCCATGTTGCTAACATAGGTTTGAATCCATTTACACCAACTTCTTGTTCATTACCATGTTCATCAAACATTTTATTTGCTTGATTCCATATCATAGCAAAAGTATCCTCATCACTATTAGGTGTACTTGTAATAATACATTTACCACCTGTTGCTAATGTAGGAGATAGAGAAGTCCAAAATTCACTTGCAATACGTTGAGGAACAAATGCAAACTCATCTAAATATACTAATGTAAGTGACATACCCCTACCAGTATTTTCAGTAGTTGTACTTGCAACAATTCTGCTACCATTATCAAAACTCATACTGCCTTTATTATATTCTGTAACACCTGCTCTAATATGATCTGGTACACTTTCGTATGCATATCTAATACGTTGCATAATTTCCTGAGCACCTGCTTGTTTATGTGCCGCAACAAGTATTGTGCTGTCTGGCTTAAACATTGCATACCACAGCAAGTATCCTGCGGCTACAGTAGTCTTACCCATCTGTCTACCCAGCATATTAATACTGTATCTAAAGTTGTTATAATTTTCAATTAGATCTAACTGATAAGAAAAAGGATCGAATGCTATCCCACCTTTAGTAGGATGTTGTATCTTTACGTGATTTTCCATAAAGTACAGCGGTCCGTCTATGGGGTCTGCACATCTTTTAAAATCTTCTATTGTATCTGGTGTATAGGCTGTTTTACTATAACCTTGCTTGACCAGACTGGTATCTGCTGTTCCTCTTGCCATATTACTATTTATACAGTAATTATGCTTGGATTTGGTTTTTTGTGTAGATTATGTTTTAATATCCAGTCATATAGATGTTGAGCTATAGCCATATGCCCTAATTTATCAGGATGTACTGTATATTCTTCAATTGAATATTTTGTAGATATGGCTTTACCTGAAAAGGCACTTAAAGGAATAACTCTTTTATCTTTTGTTAATGATCTTAAAGTTTGATCTATGAAGGGTTTTTCTGGAGCATCATCAGATACAGCGGCAGAATATATTAAAAAAGGAATATTTCGTTTGATTAAAAAGTTTTTTATTAGGGAAAGATTGTTATACATATATTCTAAATGCTCTACATAATTTGTAAATCGTGTGAGAAGCCATTGTGTTGCAAATTCCTTAACTTTTTTTACATCATCAGCATCAATATGTTCTTCAGGTACACTTACAAACAAAGGTTCTTGTATGTCTAGATAATCATTACTTTTCCTAACGTAAGAAATTATATATCCAAAGCCTCCTGTTTCGTTATTATTAACTTCTGTTCCTTTTGCCATAACAATAGGAGTAATATCTTGATTTTTAAATATACCGTCTCTTGCCTTAACTGTTCCTATACTTCTATATGTAATATAAGAATACTCTGCGACAACAAACAGTCTATCAAATGTTTTGAATTTATTATAATATTGATTACAGAAATTTTGTATATCGAATACTTGCATGTCGCAAGGTTTGGCAACTAAGGAATGATTCCATAAATTATTACAATTAGTTAAATTTGCAAATTCATCTACCCAAGAATAGGTATCTGTTGTTTTAAATAGACTTCTTTCGTGACCTTTACCCCATCCTGAGGCATAACTTGTTCCGTCTACATATAGATCGGTAAACATGAATTTATGAAAGTCGTTTTGCTAATTTATCTTTGATGTAGTTTACTAAAACTTCTTTATCTGTTGAATATGAAGCGTCTGCATCGCTCGTTCCACATGGTGATTCTTCATCACTATCAGGTTCTACTACTTGTACTTCAGGTTCGTCATGTGCTTCTGGCTCATCATGTGCTTCTGGCTCATCATGTGCTTCTGGTTCGCTATCACCTTTAGGTAATGTAATTCCAGCAAGTTGTAATACTTTATGTAGTTCTTCCATGCTGTCTGCATTTGCACTAACTGTTACTGTTGCATCACCATCTTTTTTAGTTTTGCTGTAAGTAACTCTTTCTTCTGATTCTTCAGAAACTGTGCTACCATATACATCACTCATTGCTTCTGAAAGTCCTGCTAGTTTTTTAAGTTCTGCTAGATCTAAAGATTCTAATTCCACACTTTCGTCTAAGTCATCTGCTTTAACAACTTCTGTAGTTCCATCATCTTTTTGTACAGTAACTTCACCAGATTTCATACCATCTACATTAACTACTCTGACTTTACCGTGTACAGGATGTTGTTTGTATATTCCTGTCATATTAGGATTTGCTTCTTGATCTTGAGGTTGTTCTTCAGGTTCTACTTGAGGTTCCTCATCAGGTGTAATATCTACACCTTTATTAAATTTATCCATATGCCTTTGTAATCCAGCAACTGCATCACTACCGCTCATACTATTTAATAATGGTTCTAAGAAAGCATAAAGTACTTTACCATATTGTGCAGATAGTCCTTGACCTGAGTCTAACATGCTAATTGCTCTAAATACCATTTGTGCGTCTGCGCCTGAACTAGTCATTAAATCTATAGCATTTTTAGAAATTGCTTCCTCTACTTCAACATCTTCTGCATATTTACTGTTGACTAAATTACCTTTAGCAATTTCATCTGGCCCTGGTACTTTACTGCCGTCTGATTTGTATTCTCCAGCAATACCCATATCACCTCTTGTCATACCTTGTCTTTGATATGTTGGTGTTTCCAAATCACCGCTTGGTGTTTTGCTTGCCATTCCTGCTTTTTTAGTTTTGAGGTTCTTTAAAAGGTTTATGTACATGCTTTGCAATTTATACTTAGGATCTAATAAATCCATATGTTGTTGTACAACTTCTGCTTCAGCATCTCTATCTATTTGTGTACCTGCTTTACCTTGTCTAGCAGTATCTATACCTTTCTGGGAGATTGCAACTGATGTATCGGAACCTGTTGCTGATTTGGCTCTTTGAAGGCCTTGTCTTTGTTTATTTTTATCGTCCTGACTTAACTCAGGCGTATCACCAGGTGCTTCTGTTAAAAAGTTATCTATTTTCATATTAGTTCCTTCTACCACTTTGAGATATAGTATCAACAGTTTTACTTGACTCTGTACCTCTACCCATGTTCGGTAGACCATGTATTTGTGAGCCTAGTTCTGCAAGATCGTCACCCATAAGTTCATCTTTACTTGGGTAATTGCGGAAGTAGTCTGCACCTTTTTCTGCTTTAATTTTTGCTAGTTCATCTAAAAACTTCTTATTGTATTCTTCACCAAAGAAGTTTGCTTTAAAATCTATTTCTTCGTTTTGTGCTTCATAATGTTCCATGTTCTCATCATTAAGTAAAGCATCTTCTTCTGAAACTTGCCTATCCTTATCTTCTTTTGCTCTCATTTCAGCCATTTCAGATTCTATTCTTCTAGGATCTTTAACACCATAAGCAAGAACTCTTTCATGATCCATACCCATGTTTACTGCTAACCATACTTCAAGTATTCTTTCGTTGACTGGGTATTTTAAGATAATGTCAGTACTACATACTTCAGATGTACATTGTGTACCTTTTGCTCTGTAAAACTCCTTTGGATTCTCTTCAATAGGTGTTCTTTTAAAAGGTGTAGCACTTACTAAGTTATATTTGTCTAGACATTTTTCTAACATGTCCATTTGATCAGAACCACAATCAGCGGCAAACTTGACTCTGTAGCCGTATTCTTTGTTAAATGATTCTGTTATATATTCTTTAAGTTTCATATTTAAACTCCGTTGTTACACTTATTTATCATATTATTAAATTTTCTGCTAAATAATTGTATGACAAAAATAAAAGTAAGAGAACCTCAGAATCCTGTTGAAGGAGAGTACACTTTAGACCAGTATGGTGAAGTTGTTGTTTTTAAGAACGGTGAGTGGATTAGGCCTTAATTATCGCCTTTAATAATTTTTAATAGATCATTTCTATCAAATACAGTTGCTTGAACGGCCTCTGTTTCTGTACCCTTATTATCAAACTTATCTATTCTTGCTTTCTTAAGCATTAAATCTATCTGCTGAAGTTTTGCTTTTGTTTTAGCATCACTGGCATCTAAGGCTATCTTTAACATGTTACTTGCTTCTGCAAATACTTTACCAGCCGCCATATCACTTACATTCATACCTAAACTCATTAGTTGTTCATAACTATCAATAGCCTTCTTGGCTATGTCATTCATTTCAACTTCGTGACTTTCTAAACCTTTAACTTCTTTAAATGCTAAATTAATTTTTTCACTAACACTTAAAGCACCTTGTACTTCCTCTATGACTTCCTGTGTTTCTTCTACAGTAGGCACAACTTCCTCGTCAGTATTAGTAACTTCTTCGATAGGAGGCAAATTGAATTCTTCTTCAAGTTTCTTAGTCATAATAGTATTTATTTAACTCTAGGTTTGGAGATGCGTTTTTTCGCCTTACGAGGTTTTTTGTTAGAGAAGATCTGATCTTCGTTGATTACTTTAAAACGTATGCCTTTACGTTTGCACCATTCTTGTGCCGCAGTCCACTTAGCGGCGTTTATATGCGTTTGTATGGCTTGTCCTCTGCTACGAGCATTCTCTAATGTAGTTTGATTAGCAGGTTTAATCTCTATAAGTTCTACATGTTCTGTACCGTCTTTGTCTTGATATTGTATCATAAAGTCTGGAACATAGTTGTGATACTTACCATCAACAGGACTTCTATAAGGTATCTTAACATTTTCACTTGCCCATTTAAGTATATTAGGATGACTATCACACATACGCATAAATGCTAATTCCCAACTACTTCTGTACTTAGGTGGCTTTGATCCTACAAATTTACTTGTATTAGCGACTTCATACAAACCTTGTTGATATTTGGCCATGTTAAGACTTTATTAGTTTGCTAACAGGACTCTTGGAATTGTTTTTAGGTGTAACTAGATTAACTCTATTACCATTAGGTCTTAATTCGTTAATGGCATCATATGCCTGTTTAGTTATATTAAGGGTGTTTTCATTTATACTAAAGAAGTCCATTGGTGACATATTTTGTTGTTCTGCAACTTTAATTAAAACTACTGAAAGAGCTCTTGCATTTGCTTCTTTAAATCCTAATGTTTCTAATCTTAAATTAATTTGTTCTAATAAAGGACCATTAATATGTTGTACAGAATTTTCTGCAAAGTCACCTAGTATTTGAGAACTGGCTTGTGGTAAAGGAAATTTAATTGTTGCATTTTCTAAAAAGGTTGCAAGTGTAGATTGCAATACTTTGTATTCTACTTCATTTCCAAATGTATTGTATAAAGAAGCACTCATTTAAAAACTCACCGTCGGTGTATAAGCAGTAGCAGAATCATCATCTGAATTATTGTTACCAGTGTTATTCTGTTTATCGCTTTCAGAACCTGGTTCCACTTTAGTAAATAAATCTGGTTCTCCTTCTGGATTAGTTAATGCATAATTTACTTCGTCTGTTAATGCACTTTTTAAGATGTCTCCTAAATCTTGTCCATTAACCGCACCACTTAATCCTCTATCAAGTATTCTACCAAAAGGATTATTTTCTAAGAAATCATTAACTCCATCAACAAAATTAGTTTCTCCACTGTCATTTCCAACTTTTGCAGGTGTATATAGTTTATTAGTTAGAGAATCTGCATCAAGTTCACTTACTAATATACTACTGTTCCCTGCCATAGTTTCTGTATTCATATACCTGTCGTTTTCATCATTTGTGCCAGTTGTTACAGGTTGTTGTGCTCTTTTTCTACCTGCATCTCCTTTGCCGTTTAAGATTTCTAATTTTTGATCATCCAATGCAATTGGTATTTGGCCTGCTTTACCTGTCATGCCCGGTAATTTTACGCCTTCCATATTTTCAAATCTTGCTCTATCTTGTTCGCTTAAATCAAAGTTATAAACATTTGTAGTTGTAAAATTTTCATAAGCAAATTCTAATTTAAAATCCATTACCTCACTAGAAGAATAGTCTAATTCACTTGCAGAAAAACTTGTCATCATAGGATTAAATAAAGAATACTGAATACCTTTATTACCATGGTATAAAATTATATCTATTCTTTCAAAGAAGTTTTTAGTAACACTTAGATCCATTCCAAAATCGTTACTGCCCCATTGGTATCCTTTTGTCGTTGCATTACCAGTTTGTGGCCCAAAGTTAGATTTTTGATATCCACCATGTGTATCACCACCTATAAATGATGTATCACGATTTAATGCTTCAAATTTATTTCTAGGATTCATATAATGGAAACTGTAGTATTTCATGAATAGTGTTATCCATTCATTTTGTATAGTATCCATAACCATCATACTTACTGGCGAGTGTTCAACACCAGTTTGTATTACTTTTTTACGATTAAAAGAATTTTTAGTTTCTGTTTGAAACTGTACTTCTGGTAAAGTTGAAGTTCTTACTAACGAGGAAATCCTAGTTCTAAAATCTGCTGTATCCATTCCCATGGATATAAGACGTCTATTAATTATAAAATTTACATAGCCTTGAAACTTCTGCCTAGGTGGAGCAATGTTTGGTTTGTAATGTTCGGCGTTGCGGAAGTCCTTAAGAAAGAACTTCCGATTGCCTGCTCCTGATTTGAAAAACTCCATTAAGGATTAACTCCTTAACCTAATGTTCCTGCGCCTGTGCTCACTGTTTCAGGGAATGGGTTACCACTTACTGTTCTGCCGTTAATGTCATTGTCACCTTCAAAGTGAATTGCATTATCGTATCTAACCTGTAAGATAACTTGTACAGGGTCACCTGCACTATAGTCGCCATCACTGTAATCTACGTTAGTTAAGAAACATCCTTCAAGGAACCAAACTTCAGTAGCACCTGCATTAACACCGTCAAGTATTTCTACTTGCATGTCAAATTTATAGTCGCTACCAGATGCTGGTGTTGATTGTTGGAAATGATTTAACTGTCTTTGCACTTGGGCACCAACTTGTTTTGCTACCTGGTTAGTGATATCATCACGAATAGTAACATTGATTTGTTCCCAGGTATGTTTACCTTGAACATAAACTTTAGAGTTGTAACTGTCTATAACCTGTTCTTCATAAGAAATTTTAGGTCTAGTTACTGATTGGATGTTCTGCGTTAAAACTTTAGTTTCTGCGTTGCCTCCAAAATTGTTTAAAAAACTAACTCTAAATCTATATTTTAGTTTAGGCATTAAAACACCTGAACCAGTATTACCTGTTACTGGAACACCAAATTTACTTTTAGTTTCTGTTGTTGCACTTGATACTGCCATATTGTTCTCCTAGAACTTTTATATACGAATATTTATCACTTTGACCCAAAAAAGGTTAACTGCGTATATAATTTATTCACAAAAAAGGGCAGTAAAAACCGCCCTTTTTCTAGTTTAAGTTAAAACTTATCCTGTTTGACCCAAAGTATTTTGGATTCTTATTGGAATGTATATAAACTCTACTGCTTTAACAGGCTGTATCGCTATGTCAATATGCAATTCGTTTCTATCAATTCTTGCCGCTGTGTTATTTGTAGTGTCACATACTGTAACAAAGTCAAATAATCCACGTTGAGAAACAAGTTCACCAAGTAGTCTATCAACAACTACTTTAGCATTAGATCTTGTTACTTCATCGTTTGGCTCGAATAAGAATGGTTTAACTGCGTCGTCTAACTGTTCACGTAAGTAAACAACTAGTCTTGCAACATTAACTCTATCCAAAGCACTTGATACTGAGTTTAAAGTTTTTTGTCCAAATACTGCAATTCCACGTCCTGGGAAGTTTCCAATAGGATTAATCTTATTAGTGTAAAGACTATCTCTTTGTCCTTCACTTAAAGCAACTGCTGTAAATTCGCTTGATGTTGCGTCTAAGTAACCAGTTCCAGAAGCATTACTTACTAATCCTCTTTGGAATCCTGCTGGTGCAAACCATGGGAAAGCCACCTGGTCGTTAAATGCTAATGTTCTTAAAGCCATATGACTTGCAGGAACCATAACACTTGAACCGTCTAGGTTAGTAGATAATCCGTGTGGATAGTAAACAGCCGCATACGGTGAGTTAGTTACTAAACCATCTTCGCCGTTTTCAGTTGTAACTGCATTATTGTTAATCCAATTTGCAGTACTTGTTGCGTCTGCGGCCAATCTTAATGGTGCATCTATAACACTGAATACTGTATTCTTACGATCTGTTCCAAGTGAAATCATTTCATCTGCTAGTTCAGGATATCCTGGAACTGCAACAATATTAAAACGATTAGTTTCGTTTCTAATATCTTGATTTGCTGTTAGAGCCGCTTGTAAGGATGTAACAATAACTTTTCTCTGAGCCTTTCTCAACATGTGAGGGGCACCGTTTTCCTTATTACCACTAAAGTCTTTCCATAATCCTGAAGCACTATCATATTGCTTGACGTTACCGCCACTTGCCATTTTGTTCCATGCTAACATATTACTAGGATACAATGTAGGTGATGGTAAGCCGTCTGCTTCACTAATTAGTGCACCGCTTGATGATGCTCTAAAGTCACCAAATACTACACCTGCTGGTGTAAGTTGGTCTGTATTATCAATTAATACCCAAGTTGAAGTTGCTGATCTCTTATAAATTTTAGGATAGTTTTCTAAATCACTTCCGTCAATCCAAATATCGCCAGTTTGTAATGCACCTGCATCACTTTGTACTGTAGGTTGTGTAGACTTAACTTGTACATCACCTGTATAAGTTGCCCATGAACCTGCATTATTGTAAAGTAAATCAACTGTTGCTGTACTTACTGTTGCATCATACCATAAAGTTTTGTCTGCTAAAGATCCTGTTAATTCAGTTTCTTTTGCTGTAAAACTTAATGCTTCAAAGTTACTGTAAGGTACATCTGATGTTAGGTTAAGTTGTGCTGGACCAAATCCTGCAACGTTACCTGCCATAAGTAAAATATCTTTACCGTCGCTGTTTTCAATTTTTAATTTACCACTATTATTACTTGCAATAACATTTGATGAATTTGTTGGAACACCTGCCGCCGCTAGTGCTGTATTGATATCAATAACTACGTCATCAATACTTGCATTACCGTTTGAATCAGTATCAGTTGTAAATGTTACATTAACATTTGCACCGTCATTGATTTGCATAATCATACTAACTTTACTTGCATGTGCTGAAATAACAACTTCAGAACCATCTAATGCCGCAGTACTTTCTGCAAAAATACTAGAACTTCCGTTATGTCTTTTAGGTGTAAACCATGCTTGTTCGTTATCTTGTCCTACACCAGCAACATCAATAAATATGTCACCAACTACAGGATTAGCACCGTGGTAACTAGTACCATATGCGTCAGACATTGACTTCCTTGCGTATGCTGTTTGCTCTGTAAAGAGTCCAGTACTACTATTATATAATTTAACTTTTAAATCTGTACCGTTACTTAATGAATTCTGTTGTAAGAATACATCGCCTGCTACTAGTGAACCACCACCTTGTCTTGTGGATGGTAAATCACTGTGATCACCTATTTGGAAATCTGCTGAAGATGTTCTAGTTCCCCAACCTGAACTTCCAATGATGTCCCATGCTGTATCAGTTGTCTTTTGGTAAATTTTAATTGTGTCTTTAGTAGCACCTGCTGTTGTAAAATATACAGCCGCATAGTCATTTTTAATACCGTATGATGTTTTTGGAACATCTCCAGTAGTTAAATCTGTACTTGCTGGTACTTTAACTGTTTGTTTAATCCAATTGGAACCGTCCCATTTCTTAACTCCAATTACAGATGATGCAGTATCTAACCAGTAAGAACCGTTTGCAGGTTTAGTGGTTGGTGCTGTTGCAGTTGCTGAAAGGTCGTTAAGGTCAACATCGGCTCTTAGAACGTAAGCACTATTGGCTATTCCTAAGAAACTGTATGCTGATAAAAGACCGTATTCATTTTGCTCATTACCATGTAATTGTGTAAGTCCACTTGCTTTAAAAGTAGGATTTCCGTAATTTTGTAATAATTCTCTTTGGCTAGAAATCTTGTAAAGTTTTCCAGCAGTTGCTGAAGTTGTATAAGCAGATGTGCCTGAACCGTCTGGACTTGTTTTGTCCTGTGCCGTCGCAATGACGATTAGAGGAACACTTCCAGAACCAGCAGGAGCATAAAAACTCTCATCTGATACCGTTACACTTACTCCAGGTGATGTTAATGTTGCCATTTTATTCTCCTATTTGTATTGTACAATACTATCGTATTACCTTTATTTATCAAATAATGGAATTATTATGTATTTAAGGAATTGTAAGGTATTAGTAGGTATTATACTATTTTAAGAGTGCTTTTAAATTCGCCAGTTTTCCAATCTCTAATATCTTCTACTTGCTTGGCTAGATCTTCAAGGGTGCCATTATTATTAATAATGTAATCAACTGGGTAGCCTGCCCAATTCCACTCACTCTCATGAATGTCTCTGTATTTTGTTGTCATAATTTTTCTACTTACAACATTTTTATGAGCCTCACTTGCTGTTTCAAACCATTCAGGTAACTCTCCACGTTGTACCCAAATAACAACACCGCCCATATTTTTAATTAAATCAAGTTCGTTTCTGAATCTAGCATCACTTACAACAACACATGGTTCATCTTCGTGCTTTTGTAACATTCTATATTCTAAACTGTTTAACCAAATGTCTTGGTCAAAATGATTTCTAAGTACTTCTGTACCTAAAAGTTGTAATGCTAATCTGGGAGTAAAGTTTGGGACACCTAATTTTTTAGTCCAAAAAACATCAGGTGTTTCTCTGAAATCTCTGCTTTCTGTTGTATCACCTTCCAACATAGCTCGTTCCCATCCAAAAATGCTGGAACATAAATCTTTAAGGGGGGCGGCAAAACTGTCATGAACACAACCACGTTCTACAAACATATTGGCTACTGTATCTTTGCCACTGCCTATAAAACCGGTTATTCCTATTAGCATTAGCCTATCACAAATCCTAGAGGGGTATTACCTTCTTCATATGCATGTACACTATCTTTAAGCATTTGCATTTCATTCTGTGCTTCTGTTTTGAGAGCATCACCGTTTAACTGTATGGCTCCACCTGCTCCAGGTAATCCTGATGTATATTTGCTTCTTGCTTCACCTAACATCATTTTACTCATTGCTAGTGAATATGAACCTAACCAATTACTTGCATATACATCTCTTAGTAAAATACTTTCAGGAATAAAGTTATATACACCAACTGCAATTTCTTCTTCGTGTCTTACGTTTCTTAAAATTTTAAGTTGCTTTGTATTTCTATTCCATAAAAAATTATATTCACTACCAAATACACGACCTAATGTTTCTTTGTATTGACTAAATGCATCAAAGACTGCAAGTCCACCTATTTGTCCTGCTTGTAACATGTACATATTATTAAAAGCAACATCAAACGGATCAAAGTTTGTTCCGCCACTGTTAGTTCCTATACCTCTACGATACATTCTTCTAACTTCCATTACTTCATCTGGTAAAATATATTCAGTAACATCTTTTTCTGTATTGAAAAATATAATACTTTCTTCTACAGACCCAGAACTTAATTGTCTGTAAATACCTACCGCTTTGTCTATTGCTACATCATAGTGTTCTCTGTCTAATTCTACATCAACCATGCCGTCAGCCAAACGTAACTGTACTTCAGAAATTAATTCTTCTCTGCTTTTATATCCTATTTGATCTTGTGCCATACTACTATTTATCTAAATCTGCTTTAAAAAGCCTTTAGAATGATAATAGTATCACTTATTCGCCCGGTAAGTTTGATTTCTGTTGCTTTTATATTGCTAAATGCATTATTCATCTTTGTTTTAGCGGCGCCTTTGAACTCTTTTAATTGTACTGCGGGTTTTCTTAATGTCTTCTGTACACTTTCACCTGCCTCATAATCGTATATGGAAGTACCTCTAACTGTTAATCCTGATGTTAGATCACCTTTCTTATATACACCTATTTTACGAGTCTTAGTATTATACACCCAAACTTCTGTAGCATCTACGATCTCTGCTGGATTGATACTTGCTATTCCTAAATCAGAATCATTAATTTGATACTTCATTTTAGAAACCATTTGTTCTCTGCTTCTAACTTTAGGCTTACGAGGTTTGCGTTTTGCTTTGCCAGTTTCAATAAATGTATCACATGCAGTATCTATCTTTTGATAAAATTCTAAATACTGTTTACGCATTTTAGATGTGAAGTGACTATAACCTTCTTTAATATCAGGATCGTTCCATTGTAAAACTTCTTGTGCTTCTACAATATAAGGCTCTATACTTGTTTTAACTATTTTTGCATGTGCAGGTTTAATTATACCGCCTCTATAAATTTGCATTTCTTTGTAAGGGTCAAAGGATTTAATATCCATTTCACCTTTTTCAACAAACTCATCTATGTAATATTCCCATTCACCAATAAGTTCAGAAACTTGTTCCGCCATTCTTTCCTGAATACTAACAACTTTCTTGGAAACTTTGTCTGCTTTCTTAAGTTCTGTTTCTTTAAAATATTTTTTACCTAATTTTAAAAACTCTTCTTTTCTACTACCGTGTAAATATCCTAACGCACTTTCTGTTAAATATCCTACCTTATAAAATATCCAAGCATACTTACCTGACATCTGTAACCAAGGATCTAATGGTGTAATTGTTGTAAGTTTAATTTCTTCTTGTGTCCATCCACTTTCTTCCTTAATCCATTTCTTCATTGCTTTAGTTTTGGATTTAGAATCTATTTCGGAATGAATAAAGTACTCAACCTTTTTGTAGGCTTCCTCTCTTTGTTTCTCATCTGTTAATGCAGACATTTCGTTCCAGTTTGGTTCTGGGATTAAATATAAACTTTTCTTTTTGCGTTTTGCCATGTAGTGTCTCAGTCTTCAAATAAATCAGGATTTGGTGTAACGTAAAGCAACCTAATTGCTTCAGGCCATTTTTTAAATCCTATTATATCTTTTTTATCTTTAAGGACTCTTTTTTCCTTCAAGAACTGAACAATACTTATCATTCCGACAAATTTTCCTGCTTTTTCCCCTGCTTTGAACGAGAAATAACTGTTTATGACAATAAACAGTAAAAAAATAATATATTGGTCCATTGGCTACTCCTAGTAAAAATTATCACTAGTATAGCAAATTTTAGAATTTTGTCAACAAGTTATTTTCCTTTAGAAAATTTCCTATGAGGCATATCATGATTATGAGGTTTTTCATTTTCTATAATATCTTTCCAAACTGCAATGGTTTTATCTAGTCCATCACTAAGTTCTACTTTAGGAAACCATCCTAATTTAGAAGTAATTTTTTTGTTTGTACTATTAAGAATATAAATTTCACCTGGTCTTGGTGGTTTGGTATCCCAATTTACTGTTCCCTTCCAGTCTAATTTTTCTGCAATCATATCTACATAGTCTTTAATTTTAATTGCATTTTCAGGTCCAATACAGAATATCTCTCCTTGACACTTATCAGGATTTTCTATTACTTGTTGCCATGCATCAAGCAAATCATCTATGTAAATAAAGTTTCTATATGGCTCACCATATCCTAAATTAATCTCATTAGGATCTTTTAGCATTTGTGTAATAATTTGTTCAGTTACAAAGAAGTCATTATCTTTTCTGCCATATGCGTTTGTCTGTCTAATAGCAGTAAATGGCAAACCTAAACTTCTGTGTGCATACTCTAAGTATTTTTCACAGCCATATTTTGCAACGGCGTAGGGGGCATTTGGATTAGGTTGTGTTTCCTCATCAAAGGCAAATATTTCTTCTTCTAATCCATCTCTAATTAAATCACTAATAGGTTGCCATCCGTAAACTTCCATTGTACTTGCAAATACAAAGTTTTTTAAGTTAGGTAGTGTAGAAGCCGACTCAATTAAATTTACTGTGCCTACATAGTTTACTTCTGAGAATACAATTTGTTCATAAAAACTATCTTGTACTTCCGTTCTTGCCGCCAAATGTACTATTACATCTGGATTAAAATCATGTAATTGTGCTTTTACCTGTGTGTGATCTCTTAGATCATATTCTAAAAAACCTAATTCGTGATTGTCTTTTAGTCTCTCTACCATTGCCGAGCCTATAAATCCGTCAGCACCTGTTATAAATATTCTCATTGTATATCCTTTGTTTTTGCGTACCCTGTTATTTGTAATGTGTATCTGTTTATATTACTAACATTACTAACACAATGTACTTGATTTTTTAAAATGTAAGTGTAATCTCCCTTACTGTATTCTGGAAAAGTGTAATCTGCTATTTCTAAAAAATGTCCCATAATTTTATCTTGTAAAAAGACATTTACTCTTACAGGAATTTTTCCTTCAATATCCCATTTATTTAATTTTGCTAGATCGTTAAGTCTAAAAAACTTATCTATATGAGGTCCTATAAACCTACCTGGTTTAATACAATTTACAGTAACCATGGAATGTTCTATCTGAGGGAATTGTTCTCGTATTTTTTGTGCGTATGCAGGAGCATATTCATCATATGTTTGTAATACTATAGGACCATCTGTAGGATAATCTGGTATTGCCATATTATTATCTTTCCAATATCCTCCAGACCAAATAGTATTAGTTTCTTCTACAAACTTTGTAAGATATAATTCTCTCTCATCTAGCCAAGAAAGATCTACATGCCCTTTAATCATTTTTAAGTACCGTTACCTGTGCTGAATAAAATGGTTGTTCTCCCATATTACCTGCTATGTGCCAATCATCTATTCCAAACTTTACCCATTCACCTGCATTCCATTTTGTAAAGGGTTGATCGTGTACTTCATAATAGTGTCCACGTTTCCAATCTTCTAAAAATATTAAGTAACGA
>Ga0315320_10002333_pt1 | contig 15625 bp, 18 predicted proteins | sample M140m21515metaG_FD_203458 | JGI IMG/M metagenome (GOLD analysis project Ga0315320, IMG submission 203458) | Ammonia-oxidizing marine archaeal communities from Monterey Bay, California, United States - M1 40m 21515 | ecosystem: Environmental > Aquatic > Marine > Coastal | place: USA: California... | reverse complement strand
ATTCACCAGCATTATAGTTCCATGCGGAAATAGTAGCCATATGGTACCAGCCATCAGGATCATCTTCCCACCCGTATGGTTTTTCACCATCTTCTTCACAGTCGATAGTCACATGATCTTCTCCAGATTCATTTGTCATAGTGAAAGTAAATTCATCACACCTCACGTCGTCACTAACCATTACAATTATTTCATCACTGAAAGAATAGGTTGTAACTCCTGCAGTTCCGCTAAAGTCACTTTTTTCCTCTACGTCCCAATCTCCAGCATCACTTAGAGTCGAACCTCCCCCAATTGCCAATACAACACCGGCTAATGTAATCAATAATCCAAGTCCAAGAAAAATCTTCCCTGCTATGTGCATAAAGTACGTACATGTACTTGATGTTATAAATAAGACCTATATTTCTATCATATTTTTCCAAATACCGATATAACTATTTAGTGCCAACCACTATCTTAAACTCATAGAGGGAGAGTATGAGCGATATAGTTAGAAGAAAAGAAAGTATTACACAAGACTTTGAGAAAAAGACCCTAAATGGTTTTATTGGAATATTCATCCACATAATTGTCCTTGGTTTTGTTAATCTACTATTGATGATATTGATGGGAGTAGGAGGAGCTATTAGTGGCCTTGCATTCCTGATTACAGTATTCACAGGACCACTTTGGTTAGTTTATTGGAATAGTTACATTATCATAGCACCAAATGAAGCAGCAACGGTGCAATTCTTTGGAAAATATTCTGGCACAGTGAATCAAGAAGGATTTCACTTTTTCCTCAATCCCTTTTACCATAAACAAAAAATTTCTTTACGTATAAGAAATTTTGAATCAGCTAGATTGAAAGTTAACGATGTTAATGCCAATCCAATTGATATTGGCGCTGTAGTAGTTTGGAGAGTTTTTGATGCAGCAGAAGCACTTTTCGAAGTAGATCACTATGATCATTATGTACAAATTCAGAGTGAAGCAGCACTTCGTGCAATGGCTACTGCTTATCCATATGATATAATTGAAGACAAGGACATTGGAGGAATTTCTTTATCCAGTCACCAGGAAGAAATCGCAGAACTTCTTCAAGCATCTGTAGAAGACCGACTTAAGCAAGCAGGAATCGAAGTCCTTGAAGCTAGAATAAGCCATCTTGCTTACTCTCAAGAAATTGCACAAGCAATGCTACGCCGCCAACAGGCTAGCGCAGTAGTAGCAGCGAGGACAGAGATAGTCAAGGGTGCAGTAGGTATGGTCGAAGAGGCATTAGCACAACTTAGTTCAAAGAAAATTATTGAATTAGATGAAGATAAAAAGGCCACTATGGTAAGTAATTTACTAGTCGTTCTTTGTTCCGAAACAGATACTACTCCAGTAGTTAATACCGGAACAATATACTAGAAATTCATTCAATGCTAGCAGGCATTGAAGAGTGATGTAGATTGATACGCAACTTTCCTTCTGAATCCGTGATATAACCAAAGGAATACTCTACTTTTACCTCTTCTCCTTTTGAATTTGTGAAAAAATAGTTCCCCATTGCCATAGCCGTTTCCCCATTGATAACGATATTCTCATTCTCAAATCGTACTTTTGTCCAACCTTTAATTGCAAAACCTTTGTCTTCAGGACACGCTCCGTTTTCTGCAACGAAATATGACATAGCACCTTCGAAGGTTGGACGAAATTGTTCTTCAATAGCGAATGTAGGTTTGAACAAGACAAGAGAAATATCGTATGCATATAGTGATTCAACATGTAAACGCGCTCTTTCGACAAAATCTCCTTCAGAACTATGTACCGCAGCAATAGCAACAACTCCTCCCCCCCATTCTTTCTGAGCATTCTCTACATCAGCGACAGTCACCATTATTCACTCCTCAAGGGCATGATTTATGATTATTACACTGGCACAATAAATTAAATTTAGATATTAGTTATGGTGCAGAGGGCAGGATTTGAACCTGCGAAGCACTACGCACTGGGACCTCATCCCAGCCCCTTTGACCGCTCGGGTACCTCTGCTATACAATCGTCGAAATCTCTAACATATATCACAATGGTGAAACAAAGAGCAAGTGATTACCAGGCGTCTAAACCATACTTTTGGGCTAGGGGAACTTCCTCCCCAGTCTTCGCATAATAGTACATTGAGGCTCTATTGACAGCATCGCAAGCAGTAAAGAAAAGAGAAGATAATGTTATACCTGCGACGATTATTATGAAGCCTAGAGCAAGTCCTATTTCTCCTAATAACAAGAGGGGTAAACAAATAATAATAATAAATAATATCACTAAGAAATTAATGATTCCAGTACCCATACTTGCAACAATATTCTCTCCCCAAGTTTTCTGAAATAACTCCGGGCTTTCTTTCATACTTTCGAATACTCCATTTTTTTCTAGAACAATAATCGGAATTACAAAGAAAGTGGTCATCCACCATGCAAATTGAATTAACATCGATATAAGCGATCCAAGAATTTTCAGAGCAATATTATCAGAGGACGCCATACTTTCAAAGAAACTAACTATTAACCCAACAGTGCCAGAAATAAGTCCCCAAGCAAATATTTGCGGCAAGCATTTCATCGCTTGCTTAATCCCGTATGAAAAACTAGGGTTTCTCCCCGTAGTTAATCTCTCATACGCACTAGCAACTATAGCTGCATTCCAAAATACAATAATTATAGATACGATAAAGTAACTTAGAAAGGTACCTAATGCAACTCCTCCTTCGAAACCTTCATCATTTCCGATGACAAAACCTAAACCTCCAGTAAGGGTTAATACCGCTCCAAAACTTAGAATTGACATTATTGCTGAAAATAATACGTAAACAATTAATTCAGGATCTGCTTTCACTACATGGATTCCCAGTTTTGTAATTCTCCAACCTCTTCTGATTCGATTCATGAATCCTGTATCAAACCCACCTAACATTCCATGTGGTGAACCCAACATATTTCTTGGTTATCCCAGTGATTATTCAAACTTGCTACGGCAATTTACTCAAGACATCTCTTTCAAATACCCTCAAGATAAACTGCATCACCTACAGAAACCGCTCCCTCTTCTATTACCGAGGCGGACCAGCGAGACCACCCTCTCCTCTTGTTTTGATCTATCCTAGAGAACTCATTTTCCATGAACGACTCTCCTATTTTACTGCAGGGAGCGCAGGGCTCACTTAGCCGGATTAAGGTAGATCCAAACCTAATCATCATGCCAACTTCCATCTTTGGCCAATCTATCCCTTCGATAGTGAAGTTCTCTCCAGCTGTACCGATATCGATAGGATGCCCCTCTTCTTGAAGCTGTAATATTCTCTCCATGGAGAATATGGACACGGCCCTTCCAGGATCTCCATTTTTTCTCTCCATTCTAAATCTGTTGAAATCTCCTTCAACCCCGTCGAATTTCACAAAGGCTTGCTCTATTGGTAGCTTAGGAACTCCTCCAGAACCACTGATATTAATTGAATGAATCTTGCCTTTAATACTACTCCCCTCCCTCAATTCCGACGTCAGACATTTTCGCTTCTAGAATCAACTGGTTAACAATCTTAGATAGACGTTTAGCATGATTTTCGGGAGTTAGCCCCATTTTTTCAATTTGTAACAAACCTTCGTTTGCCCACTTTTCTCTTACAGAGGGGTCACCAATTAATTCAAATGCTAATTTCCAAGATGCATAATCGCCTCTTTCTAATAGCATTCCATTTTTATTATTGACAACAGTTTCTCTATAGCCTCCCTCATTAACAAATATTGGAGGTGTCCCAATTGCCATTGCTTCTATTGGAGTGAGGCCGAAAGCCTCACCATGAGCGAGACCTATTACAGCCTTTGCTTGTCTAATTACTGCCCTCATAGCTTCAGAAGAAATTCCAGAAAGAATAGTGAGATTAATATTGTGATTTCTGGCATATTTATTCAAACTACTATTCTCTTCCGGTGTCCCCCCTCCTATTAGAACAAGATCTAGATTACTAGTTATCAGATGGTCTACAGCCTCGTATATGCCTTTGAAACGTGAGATTCTTCCAACAGTAACAATGTAATTTTTCCCTTTCAGTCCACTTTTTTCCAATTCAGAAATTTCTCCGACAGTTTCTTCTCTTGAAAATTCAGTTAAATCTACAGACGGATAGAGAACATCTCCTTTTATTCCATATATTTTATACAAATTCTCTGCTGAAAATTCTGAATTCGCTGATACTATCCATGTATCATTATTATTGAATAAAGAGAAGGATTTTTCTATCCTTCTCCTCTGATAAATTTGTAATAAGTGCATAACGAAAGCTCTCCATTTCCCACCTCCATTTGGACTATAGTGACTAATATTATCATGTATTCCAGGCTTAGCTTCTAAATAATGAAGGTGCATTGGAGTATTGGGATTGACATATTTAGGAAACTCCATTGACCCATTCCCTCCAGTAAGGTGTATAGCATCGGCCCATTTCATTGCCTCATGAATAGGGGCGTAATCCAGCCATGATTTCGAAGCAGAACGCTCTTGTCCTGCAGAAAACTCATTCCATAACCCTCCCTTACAAACCCACTGCTTCTCTGGAACAAGAATTTCTATCCCTAAGTTTTCTATGATTTTCTCCTGTTCGGGCAATATATTAAGGCAAGCGAATTTTACTTCAAAAATATTACTAATTTCTTCCAGATTACGTAGCAAATCTCTTGCTGCACCTCCGTTAACAGTCATTGCTGCTTTGACAACCAATAGCCGCCTCTTCGGGTCACTCACATATATGCGGCTTGTTAATACACTAAGTTTCCATCGGTAAATAGTTTGTACAATGTTGGAATATTAATAATCCAAAAATAAATCAGTTTATGATTTATAATTCAGGATCAATATTCATTCATATCCCAACTTTGTGTGTGCGTCAGCAAATCTTTCTTGGTATGCCTGCGAAACACCAGGTGTGAAATATTCTTCCCATTTTTTCAATTTACCAGTGGAAATGTGGGGATTCGATGCAATTTCTTTTTCCTCCATCCTATTCATATCGTGAGCAACTGCTATCTCTAAGCAGGCTGCAACATCCACTTCTCCGATACCAAACCAAGTAAAAATCTTCTCAAATTGCCCATCAAAATCGGCTATTAAATCCTCCATCTTGATGGTCAAGACAGCTTCATTTTCTTTCCAAGAAATCATTTCATCAATGGTTATCTTTGCAAACCCGTCCATTTCAAAGATTAACCCCTCTTCCTTACACAAGGACCTAATTTTTTCTTGATATGAAAGTCCGCCCAAACTAGCCACATACCTTTCCTTAGTCAATAAATCTGCAGTATCTAGCGGCCAAGGAACTTGAGGGAACGGGCGCCTAGGGTCCGAAAAATTAGAATTAATACACCATTTCTCAGTACACCTCTGATGGTAAAGAAAGCCAGAAACTATCACATCACGAGGATCTCGAATAATGCGAATACCCTTATTTCCTGATTTGTAGAAATCCTTAGTGCCCGTTCCATGAATGATATGAAATATGTCGGTTTTTTTAGGAAAAGTATCTGCAATACCCTTCGTACTACTATACCGCCAACCTATCTTTTCAGTTACTTCCATCATCACCTTTCGGATCAACACTGTAGCTACTTTATGATAGGTTAGGATGAAAATTGGCTCTGGGGGTTTACTCCCCAATGCACGCCTCAGACTCAATACAATCTGTTTCGCAGTCCAAAGCCCAGGTAAGTACATTTAGATGCCCAAACCACCGTCTGGCACTTTAGAGATGAATATATCGAACAATACTTACATCTGTGCACTATCTCTCTCCAGTTACTCGCAGAAGATTTTACGTATGAACAACACGTCTATTCTGAACATAACTATTCCAATAAAGAAATATCATGTATGATGAAAGTGAAATATGATGCAGGCGGTCGACAATATGAGTTGTTGTAGTTGCCAGAGGTTGATGTATTCCTAATTGGTGTACCTAAAGCGGGAACGACATGGCTTGCTTATACTCTGAATCAACATCATTCAATTTCTCTTTCAGATCCAAAAGAACCGAACATAATTGCTTCACATCGAGGAACATTTGCACGTAGTAATGAAGAACCCGATTGGAGAAAATTTGAGACCCTTTTTTCTCATAAAGGGTTAAAATTAGATGGTTCAATACACGCATTTGCGTGCCCACTCTCCCCTTTACGCATCAAACAAAAACTCCCTCACGCAAAATTTATACTCTGTCTCAGAGAACCAGTTTCTAGAACATTTAGTCATTGGAATATGATTCAAAATACAAAAGAATCTGTAAATAATGATGTTGATTGGAGTACGTTTGAAAAAGCATGGACAGACAATCGCTTGAAAGGAGACTCAATGTATGGGCAATCTATGTCGCGGTGGCTTAAGGAATTTGATTTAGATAGATTTCTAATCATAGATAGTGCAGACCTGAAAATAAATCCAGCCTCTATTCTTGAAAGAATTGAACATTTCCTTGGTGTCGAATCAATAGAATATAAGATTGACGAAAACCGTCATTCTAACAGCGCTGCATCTAGAAGGCCTATCACTAGAGTTGGTAAAGTAACCAGGGGCCTCTTCTCAGTAATTCCTAATTTCATAAAAAATCCAATAGTTGAAAAACTACAGAAAAGAGATTTCAATATTTACAACCTTCCATTACTGAGTAAGAAAGGAATAACCTATAGTTTAGATTCTAAACATTACGACATTTGTGGAGAAGAATTGATTCGAGATCTAGAATTATTTGAAAAACTTACAGCCTTTGATACAAGCAAATGGTCAAAAGAAATAACTAACCAACTCAATAATCAATAATTTTATTCGCAAATAAAGACTATTGGTACATTCAATTCAATAACGAGTATGTTATCGTCTAATTCATGATTGACCTTGCATCGCTCGTGTTGGGAAGTTTCCAAGATAGTATTGAATCTGTATTTGGAGCTTCCTTCGGATGGTTGATAGGACATATGATTATACTTTTATTCACACTTATGTTAATCTGGATCGTACAGAATAGAAGTCATATCGCTAGTGAATCGGGATGGGGCTATCCTAATCTAATGGATATTTCAGTAATTATATTAATTACATTATCCCAGTACTTTGTTTATGTCAATTTATTAGATTTCCCTAGTACAGCATCCTGGGGGCTAGCAATATTCTGGACAATGACCTTGAGATGGCACATATTAGTTTTAGAATAGTCTAATTATTCGTATTCTCGGCCCTTTCTACGATAGTAGATTAAGCCTCCAAAAATAAGTATAGTAATTCCTATAATTCCTCCAATAACTGGTAATTGTTCTTCTGTAATTCCTAGTTGCTCAATAATCGATTCATTCCCTCCAAGTTCAATGCCCAGACTTGTAGTTTTCTTCTTTACTTCAATATCAACTTTATTCGAATTAGGACAAGAATTTGGTCGAATATCACCAACTTCAATGATTACTATACAACCTTCCCAATCGTTATCTAAATTATTCGGCGTACCAATTCTAAAATTGCAATTCGCGCCAGTGTCTCCTACCTCAATATCTACTTCACAATTTCCACCTATGTTTTCAAAACCATTTGGCCAAGAAGACGAGCCCATGTTTTTCTTAATTAGATGAATCTGATAACTTATTTCTCCTTCCTTATTACTATTACAATTTATTGCAGCAGAAATAGAGATTTCGTCTCCACCATCAAAAGTACCTCCTCCTTGCCCAATCTCAGAATCACAGTTCGTATATTCAATAATAGTAATTATTATTTCTTCAGAATCAGAAGGACCCAAAGGATATGGTAAACCATTCACTTGGTTTACGGTGGCAGTAACATTAACTTCCATTTCGCCAGGCTCCTCAGCTTCGTCAGATTTGAACAATACATCAAATTCAACACTTTCTCCTGCAGGAACAGTCATAGCTTCAGGAGCTGTACTATCTAATTCTCCTGCTTGTACTTGTATTGTCACTTGCTCAGAAAACATACTAGGATTTTCCACAGTACATTCTATAATCACATTTCTCGTAATAGATCCCGAATCAATCTCTCCCTCATCTTCACATGTAATAATAACTTCAGGTAATAATTGTGCCGAAACCGATGCCACGGAATTTAGCATTGTTGCTAAAATTAACATTGTACAAACAACGCTAACGACCCTTGACATAACACAACGGGGATGACAATTACGGATAGAATTATTCCTTAGTGAATGCAATAATTCATTAAATTACCATTCAAAGGATTCATGACAGCACCTAGTTTCGATTAGAGTATGAGTGAGGGGGCGGGACAACCTCCGGTTGTGATTGTACCAGAACAAACCAATATCACTAGTGGAACAGCAGTTCAGGAAAAATTAATCACTGCTGCGAGAGTTTTTTCAGATTTATTAAAACCAACTTTTGGTCCAAAGGGCTTGGATAAGATGCTTTACAAGTCAAATGGAACTACTGCAGTGACAAACGATGGGGCAAAAATTGTGGCCGAATTATTAGTCAAACATCCTGCTGCTAAAATGATGGTTTCTATGGCCAATTCTCAAGAGGAAAACTGCGGCGACGGAGTAACAACGACTATGCTGCTTTGTGGGAGCCTTCTTCAAGAAGGAAATAATCTACTCAAGAAAGGATTACATCCATTGACATTGGTCGACGGTTTTCGCAAATCTCTTGAAATCGCTAAAGAGCAAATAGGTGTAGATTCAACAAAAATAGATGAAGAAAAATTATTATTAGTTGCTGAAACTGCATTAACTGGAAAAGGAACAGAGGGCGCTTTAGACTTATTTTCATCTATTATTGTGGAATCACTGTCATCAATTTCTGAGAAACAGAAAATTCCTAGAGCCGAGAATATTGCTATGTTCAAATCTAATACAGGAAATATTCATGATTCCCGAATCATACATGGGGTCGCTTTCCGCCGAAGAGTTTTGATGGATAATTTGCCAAATAAACTTTCAGATGTTAAGGTGGCCATTATTTCTGGAGACGTCAAGATTAGGAAAATGACTCGTACTGCTGAGATTCAGATAACAACAGCCGATCAGTTAGAGGCATTTGTTGACGCCGAGCAAGATAGAAAGAATAATATTTCAAAATCATTGATTGATAGCGGGGCGTCTCTAGTTTTGTGCGGCGGAGAAATAGATCGCGATATTCTACATAATCTGGCCGATAATAATATTCTTGCCATTGGAGAACTCGACTCCTCTGAGGTTGAAAATTCTGCATCTGCAACAGGTGCAAAAATTGTCGATTCGATAGCCGATATCGAAACTAAAGATTTAGGTTTCTGCGGTTCTGTTATTTGGGAAAGAAATGAAGCTAGCGATATGGTAGAGGATATCATTAGAATCGATGGGTGTAAAAAACCAGGCTTAGTTACTGTAGAAGTTGGTGGCGCAGGAGAGATTGCGACAGAGGAAATAATTAGAGGATTACACGATGGACTCAGAGCAGTATCGCTTGCGATGGAAGATCAAGAAATCCTCCCAGGCGGGGGGGCAATTCATACTAGGATTGCTCATGCAGTTCGGGCTTCCTCTGAATCAGAACCGGGCCGTGCACGTTTGGCAATGGAAGCATTTTCTAGAGCGATGGAGACAATTCCGGGGGTACTCGTAGAAAACTCAGGTAACGATGCACTCGATAGAATCCTTGAATTAAGAACAGCAACTAGAAACCAAGAATACTTTATCGGAATAGATGAGAGCGGAAAAGTATCGGTTATTGAGCGAGCATGGCATCCTCGTAGCGTAATTACGGAATCATTACAATTAGCATGTGAGACCACGATTGGGATGCTAAGAATCGACCAAGTAATTTCCTCTCGGGGCGATTGAAAGAACCTCTTACAAACACTTCAAGTCCTATGCTCCTACGCCTTGATATGGCAGCACCACGCGCCCTACTAAGTGTCTGGGAAAAATCAGGAATCGAAAATCTCGCGATATCATTATCGGAAATGGGTTGGGAAATTTTATCGACGGGAGGGACATCTCGAAAACTTAGGGAAGCGGGAGTTAATGTGATCGACGTTAGTGAAGCAACGGGGCATCCAGAATGTTTTGATGGAAGAGTAAAAACTCTCCATCCTGCAGTCCATGGAGGAATTTTAGTTAGGCGGGATAGAGAAGACGATATGAAAACACTAAATGAATTAAATTACTCTACGATTGATTTAGTTTGCGTCAATCTTTATCCTTTCGAATCAGTAGCCGCAAAAGAGCCTCCTGTATCCGATTCAGAATTAATTGAGATGATTGATATCGGAGGCCCAACAATGATTCGTTCGGCAGCTAAAAATCATAAGGATGTCTTAGTTTTAACCAACGAATCTCAATATCAAATGGTTATCGATGCTCTGAAAGAAACAGGGGGCGATCCTTCTCCAATTAGCTCCGAAATTAAAAAACAATTATCTCTTGAAGCTTTCCAATGTACAGCAGCTTATGATGCCGCAGTAAGTACTGAATTAGAGAAGAGATTCATTGGAGGAGAAACTCCAAACCGCCTCCATTTCGCCACAGAGAAAGGTACTTCTTTGAGGTATGGAGAAAATCCTCATCAACCCGCTTCTTTCTATCCTGCATCTTCTGCCTCAGGCCTCAATGGTTTAGCAGCAGCCATCCAGCATGGGGGGAAAGCCCTATCTTTCAATAATTACTTGGATTTAGATGGAGCATTGAGAATAGCTCGAGGATTATTGAAAGATATGAAAGAAAAAAAGAATCATGGTTGTGTAATAATCAAGCATACAAATCCTTGTGGGGTAGCTATAGATTCGTCACAAAAAAATGCTTGGAAAAACGCCTTGGCTAGCGACTCAGAAAGTGCATTTGGGTGTGTAGTGGCTTTCACATCCCTCGTTGAAAAAGAAACCGCAGAAGAAATCGGAGGACATTTCTTAGAATGTATTATTGCACCGGGCTTCAGTGAAGAAGCGTTAGAGATATTATCGTCGAAGAAAAATCGAAGAATGCTTACATTATCTCAGTTCTTACCTAGAGAAGACGAGCTCAGAATTAGACAATTAGATGGTGGATGGGTTGCTCAAATCCAAGGTCCCCCAAGTATCGACTGGGACTCTGTAAAATGTGTTACAAAAATGCAAGGAACTCCGGAATCAATATCACTAGCAAGATTTGGCTCAACAGTACTTTCTGAGGTTAAGTCAAATTCAGTGGTCTTAGTAGCCCAAACAAATACTGGATTTGCAACAGTAGGTGTTGGCCCGGGGCAGACTAGTCGAGTTGAGGCAGTAAGAATTGCAGCAAGAAGAGCGGGAGATAGGGCAATAGGTTCCATGATGGTCTCTGATGCATTTTTCCCTTTCCGAGACGGTATCGATACCGCAAATGAGATCGGTGTGACTACAGTGGTACAACCGGGGGGCTCAATTAGAGACCAAGAGTGCATAGATGCTGCAGATGAACATGGAATCTCTATGTTTTTCACTGGTCAAAGATTATTCTTACACTAAGAATTCAACAAATTCTCTTAATACTAAATTAAGAAAATTAAATTTCAAAATTGTGCGAAAAGATACAAGTATACTTAAGTCAAAAATACAAAATTAAACAGACATTCATTAATCAATCATTACAACGTATAACAATGCACGCAGGACACATACTAACAATACTAATTGGCTTCTACGCATCTTTCGCTGTTACAGTGATGAGTGTTACGCCATTATTAGGTTGAACAACTAACTCAATAATTTCTGAAGAGTATAATCTCCCATTCCCATTCGTTTGTCTCATTTAATATAGAAAATTAGTGATAAATAAATTTATCATTCTATGCTTTCGTTTGATTTTTAATCTCAGCAACATCATTAAAATCATTAGAATCAATGTGAAAGAAAAGGAGATCGGTGATGTTACTACCAAATGACCGGAGAGCTCTCGGAATCCATGATATTTCCGAATATCGACCAGAACCAAAAACCAACATACATACAACATTACTCCTGTTATTATTTGCAAATAATACTTTCTTTAAGCTTAAAAGTGAGCTTAATAGATAGTGATTCCTTTCATTCCAATTACCTGAATTTCGCCATTCTTCAGGAATTACTGAATAATTTTTCCAACTGGATACAAATCCACGACCATTCAGAGATACTATCGGAGGATAGATTATTCCATCTAAACTTGTTTTGAGTTGTATCGTGTGATTATAAGGGAGTAAAAAGACAGGTTTGTGATTTATTATCAGATTGACTAAAGTATCTGAAGAGTACATATCAGCCTCTACTGCCCATAGATTACATTCTCTATTACTATTTTTTCCTCTATTAAGTAGTCTTACACGTCCGTTGGAATGTTCCAATTCCGACGGTATAAATTTGGAATCCTTCACTCCAGACAGCAAAGTCGCAATCCCTCCTGGTGATAATCCTCCATCAGGGTAAGATTCAAAGACGGCTGGATCAGAAGAGTTTTCACATTCATGACACAACCAATCGGCATGGGAACAGAGGTATAAATCGCTTTTACAATTATAGCATATATATGACTCACTCAACCACTTAATCATCTCTTTTTCATTATCTTCGTATTCTTCATATTCTTCTTCAACCATCTTATTCACCATGTTCCAATTTTTTCTAAACTTCTTCTTCTCCCTCAAGAAGGTTAATTCCTGCATAGCCAATTTTTATCCATGCTTTGGTTGAATCACATCTTCTTTTCCCTGTCAAGAGACTTTCAACAATGATTTCTCCCTCCTCATCTGGATTAGTTAGGACTACATAGTATCCTTCTGGATAGTCCAAATTAATAGCCCAATCAAATCTTTTTAGCAGATAACTTGGTTCTTCTCCATCCATTATTGGTACAGGTTTTACAATGTCTCCGCGTCGAATATTTAATTTTTCAGGAGTAATCATTTTTAAATAAACTATATTTCCATTATCAATGCAAATAAAACTATTATCACCTCTAATTAGACCTGATGAGATATCCTCCAAATAATTCATTGCTCTTTTTCCTTCAGGGGCATGACCATTAGGGATAGATATAGGCAAATTTAGTTCTACTGAAATGAATAAATTAGCTTGTGCAAACTCATCAATATTACACTCGTAATTATTATTTTTATTTTGTTCAAAATTATCTACTCCTTTGTCCATATATTCACGCCCGAACATTATAGGATTGAGTATCCCTTTATGAATGCAACCCGCTAATGATTCTTTATTTTAGAAACAATTATCTGAATACAGTATTATATGCCATAATCTTCCTTTTCCTTTCTTGATAGCCCTACGGACAGAAAGAGACATCATCTTACTACCTCTGCGATATATGTGCAGGAACTCCTCCTAATCTCTATTGGAGCCTTTCTTGCTGCCGCTCTAACAGTACCTGCAGGTTTTGGGCTTTCGACATTATTGACTCCCTTGGTATTATTCGTTTTACCAGTGCATGAAGCTGTTGCTGTCGTAGCAATAGTTCATTGCGCCCACAATGCAGGAAAGTTTCTTTCACTTCGGGAATCAGTTGATTTTTCTGCATTTAGGAGATATGGCGTTTGGTTGGTAGTCGGTGCAATTATAGGAGCTTTACTTCAAAATCAGGTTCCGGGAGATCCTCTCCTTTTATTGGTCGGCACATTTCTAATCATACTGCCAATTCTCTCAATTAGTGAAAGATGGACAGGATATAAAATCCCCGAAGCTAATGATCAGATTGGAGGGTTTGGTTCAGGATTTATGGGCGGACTATCTGGTCACCAGGGTGCATTAAGAGCGATGTTTCTGACAAGACGACTACCTGATAAAATGGCTTATGCAGCAACTGCTAGCGTCCTTGCTCTTTGTGTTGACTTATCTAGAATACCTGTCTACATATTTTTTAGAAGTGATGAGATAGTCAATCATTTAACTCTGACAACAGTTCTTGTAATATCGGCATTAATAGGCGTCAGAGTGGGTAAAAGATGGCTTCAGTCGTTAAAATCATCCCAAATTCACAACATGGTAATGTTTGGTATAATTTCTAGCGGGATATTCTATATTATGGAAGCCTTAAACTAACCATCTCTCTTGTGTTTTAGGGCTTTTACTAATTCATCTAAAGTCTCAAAAATTATTGTTACAACACTAATGTGATCACAGTCTTGACATATGAAACGTTTCCCAGTTTCATAGCCCATATAAGGCACAATACGTGGACTGAAGCAGTTTGAACAAACTTCAATATTTTTCAATTCCTTATCTTTACTCATTTCCATCAGACCTATTCATTAGATTGTCTAAATAGTCTGACTGCAGCTATTTTCTTTTGTATATTTGATTCAATTAGACTACATATTTCCTCTACATTTTCTGCTTTCAAAGATAATGTTTGAGCCTCGATAGAATCCAAGATTAATGCCGCCAATTTCCATAACGATTTTACTTCTGGGATTGGAAACATGTTATTCACTTCATTATCAATATCAAGATCTGTAACTTCCATTTCATTAATTTCAGCGATTATTTCAATATATGATTTCCAAAGCGAAAGTATGTAATTCCATCGTTCACTGTTAATTTCTCCCGTGAGTTCTGGTACAACTTCCACAATTCCTCTAACGTATAATTTCCCTTTTGGGTACTCATTGATATATTCCCCAACTAGTTCATCGACTGATGGAAATATACTATTGAAGAATTCTGGTTCCAAAGCTGGTTCAATAAGTGAATTTATACGAAATCTTTTACCTCCATTAGCTAAGTATAGTAAATTTGAACCCTGTTCTTGAAATTGATTAATTTCTACTAGTACCCCAACGTCATAAGGCACCGATATACCATTTAATTCAGGCATTGATAGATTTGAAATTACATGGCCATAGGGTAATCCATCCAATACAATATCATCAAGCATTTGTTTATATCTTGGTTCAAACACTCTCATCATCATTTGATCTTCTGGCAGGAGGAACGTATCTAACGTGAATAAAGGAACAATAGTTTCCCCTTCTTTCAAATCAGGAATATTACTTGAATTAAAAATTTCCATTTTCTACCCTCCTACTAACAATTGCCCCTGTAATCAACGAAGTAAGAAGTAATATTGCGGAGAAACCAGGTACAGATTTCTCCTCTTCTTCTCCTTCCTCTTCAGTTACTATCAGAGGATTGACTATAATTTTTCCAACCATATTCGCAGATTCATGAGGTTCACAGACAAAATCATAAGTCCCATTTGCCCCAACTTCAAATTTAAATGAATAATCGACATCTCTTTCAGGATTACCCGAATCAAAGACGCCGTTGTTTTCTACAGCATTGTGAGCCAATAATTGTCCTTGCCAGAAGAAACGAACAGTATCTCCTTCAGTAATCGTTACTTCAGAAGGTGAAAATTGTAAATTTGTACTATCTACAGTAATAATTACTTCTTCTCCAAGAGCAACGCTCTCCCCCGCTTCTGATATTACTGATACACTAAAAATAGTACTTACAGAGAATAAAAGCAGCAAAACACAAGCTAAAAATCCCCGTTTCATATATATCGAGATTAGAATTGACGTATGAACTAATGTTTTATTATTTCTGTGAAAATTTATACTCTAGTCTTAACTTTCATTCCAACGTACCAGACACCAATTAAACCCAC
>Ga0315320_10002332_pt1 | contig 15625 bp, 22 predicted proteins | sample M140m21515metaG_FD_203458 | JGI IMG/M metagenome (GOLD analysis project Ga0315320, IMG submission 203458) | Ammonia-oxidizing marine archaeal communities from Monterey Bay, California, United States - M1 40m 21515 | ecosystem: Environmental > Aquatic > Marine > Coastal | place: USA: California... | reverse complement strand
TTTTTGATTAGAGAGACATACTTGCCTAGTAATTTTTTAACTAGCGTCATCATGGTCGTAGTAATGCGAAAAGTCATCGTCACTTTGTTCTTCACCTAGATTCATACTAACACATGATTGTGCCTCTTCAAAGTCTTTAGCAGGAACCATCATAACACGTCTTCCGTCTGACCGAGTGATGATGTAAGATTCACCACTCTCACACTTCTCTACGTATTCTTCAAAGTTTTTTTCTAACTCTTCTTCAGTGATTTCAATCATTGTTCAGTAGTTTTTGAGTTTCGTCAAAGTCTTTTTGGAAGATGTCTAGACCCTCACGAGTCAAGACATGATCATACATTTTATCTAGGATCTTAACAGGCATAGTAACTACATGTGCTCCATACATGTAACACCTAGAAACATGATGAACATCACGAAGAGATGCTGCTAGGATTTTTGTACGTACACCCTGAGAACAATATGTACTAGAGATAGCACGAATAAGTTCCACACCACTGAAAGAATTATCGTTACATCGACCAACAAAAGGAGAAACATATGTTGCTCCTGCCTTTGCTGCTAGGATTGCTTGTGCTACAGAAAAGATAAGAGTAACGTTTACTCTGATACCTTTCTTAGATAGTTGATAGCAAACCATCAAACCATCTTGAGTACATGGTACTTTGATAGTTGCTTGCTCACCAAATTTTTCAGATAGACGAACACCTTCTTCATACATTTCGCCTACTGTTCCAACCACTTCCATACTAATATCAGGAACACCTGCATCAATAAGTTCTTGGTACACTTCTTCAGGATCTCGTCCTGACTTCTTAATAAGAGAGGGGTTGGTAGTTACCCCATCTACCAATCCCGATGCTAGTTTAGTTTTAATCTCTTGTGTGTCGGCTGAATCAATAAAAATCTGCATGTGTCTAAGCTACGTTCCGATAGAGTTCTTCTTTGTGAGAAAAAGACTCATTCATATTATAGTGCAGCTTGTGTCGATCCGTCAAGACATAATACCCAACTATACCTGAACTATCACACTCATATCCATACCCCCTCACTTTCTCACACACACCATCGATGTTAAAGCATTTATTCGTGTGAAGGTAAGATAGATACCGTTCGTCCAGGTTAATCATTCAGCGTTCCTCAAAGTCTAATTTACGAACTCGTCTCTGTCTGCGAGTCTCTTGGTATTTTAGGTCACTTTCGGTCAGGATTCCCTTATATTTAATACTTTCTTCATGATTCGTTAGGACAATTTCGCTAAGGTCAACTGCTCCAACATGATCATCCTGAACACACATCTGGTTAGGACAACCACAAAACTTTGCTTTACTAGTGCTTGTTAATTCTTTGTTGCATTTTTTACATCGTGCCGATAACATTATTCAGCATTTAACCTCATATGAGTAATGGGTGAAGAGGGGATCGAACCCCCGACAATCTCCGTGTAAAGGAGGTGCTCTACCTCTGAGCTATTCACCCGCTATGTAATTTAGATTCATTACCAACCGATATTTTGTATCAGTGCAACTAGATCCACTATGTTTAATACGTACTGGAAATTTTACCAATGTATTTTCATTAGAAAAAACTTTATCACCAGTTTCAAACGTGGTATATCCGTTATTAGTATTCAAATAGAATACTGCAGTAGTACAACTCTTAATTGTATTATCAACATGATAACTATGTTCTACTATAGTATCAGTACATGGATTCAGATTAATTTTTGCACTAATCAAAGCATCCATATTAAGTATCTCAGTAAAAGGTTGTAGTATATAAAAAAATTCACTACAAGGAACTCCCTTGAGATAAAATAGATGACTTAATTGAAAATTATATTTTGGATCTGCCAGAAAATTAAATTCGTCTAGATCCTTGTCCAAAATTATTTCAGTAGCAAACCAAGGAAAATTTTTATCTAAGATAACATCTTTAAATTCATTAAATTGATACTGATCTAAAAAATTTTCACAAATTTCAATCATTTAATATCACTGAAATAATATGTCGGTAAGAGGACTTGAACCTCCACGTCACAAAGACACCAGAACCTAAACCTGGCGCGTCTACCAATTCCGCCATACCGACTGGCGACTCAAGTAGGATTTGAACCTACGACCGACTGCTTAGAAGGCAGTTGCTCTATCCAGCTGAGCTATTGAGTCTTGTTTAGTTTGAAGTAAAGTTTGTAGTACCTTCTCTTCATTTCATTAAGAGTATTCATATCCTCTTCAAACCCCATGTATTTGAGGAGTTGAGAGGATCCTTCCAACTCACTGATCAATCTTAGCACATTGACTGGGAGTCTGTCTAGACCCCCAAAATCATACTTACTTAAACTCACTCAGGACTGCCAGTGATAGTGATAAAAGTTTCCTTTACGGTCACACATCGGGTCTTCTGCAACTACACGATAGGGCAACATACGTTGTCCTTTAAAACTGGTTCGATCACCAATAATCGAGTACGCTTCTAGAAGATTGTCTGTGTTTTTTAACCTAGCAACAACGCTTGACTTTGCTGCTGGACGACGGTATAAGAAACCTTCGTATTGACCAGGAGCATAAACTACATCAGCAACATTGTTAGGGAATGCAGGGGAGTTAACCCTGTTGAGAATAGAAACTGCAACGCAGTATTCATCTTTAGTTCCAGTTGCTGCCTCAACCTGCACTGCTCGTGCAAGATGATCGTAGTCAGCAGGCGTCAACGCCAGAATCGTTTCCAAAATCAAAATAGTCTTTCCTGTAGTAACGTCCGAGGATGTTTGAATTATAATACATGGGCGTCCCGTCGTCAAGCGATTCGGTAAGAACGTTGTGACAGAACAGCAATCGGGTCTCCTCGTAGTTTACGCGCCCTGGAGTGGTGTGTATGGAGAGGATTTCTCTAGTAAAAGACTCCCGTCCATATTTTTTAACATCTTCTGTAAGTTCTGGACAACTTCCATAGTAGTTTCTCCAGTTACTCTCACTTGTAACTCTTCGCCGCTTGGTAGTTTGACCAGTATTTCTAGGCTTTCGTTTTTGCCAGAAGTATTTCCTGCCGATGTAGGAACGGTTGGTGGTGCTACAGGTAATTTTGTAAACAAAACCATAGTTATCCCCAATAAGACTCCCGTCAAAGAGGCTCCCACAATAACTCCAGGGATTTTCATACTCATCCACTTGTTCATAATATCACTCCTCAGTATTTATGTCGCATCCAGCATCAATCAATGAGTCTGCAGCGATCTTCAGGGCGTCCTTAGACACGTCCATAGTGGTGCAGTTACGCTCTAGGTTATAACACGCCAGAGCAGTGGTTCCTGACCCACAGAAGGGGTCTAGAACATGCCCACCAGGAGGACAGGAAGTCCTTACGATACGCTCAAGTAACTTGACTGGTTTCTGTGTTGGATACTTACGCTTGTTCTTCTCTGAACGTGAGATGAAATGAATATCATCCCAGAAATTTTGAATAGGAGACCCTTTAGACTCCTCTAGATAGATCTTTTTATATGGGAGGTTAGCACCCCAATGAATTAGATTTTGATCGTGAAGATTTTTAGTTTTCTCTTCAGTAAATCGCCACCCATACTGTGGTTTGTAACCATTGTAGTCATACTTGTGACCGATGCGAGACTTCTCACCAGTCAATTTGCCTAGTGCATAGAATCCTTTCTCATCTTTGTTCTTGAAAGAGTTCTTAGCATAGGTTTCATCCAGTGGTGCATACTCAACATCAAAGTATGGATCTCCTTTCCTGAATACTAGGATAGAATCCACAATGTTGCCCCATCCTTTACGAATGTTATTCTTAGGTCCAGAACGTTTCCAAGAAATGTTTGTATAGAACTTAGATCTAACGTTCTTAGTAAGGTCTCCTAGGACCAGAGCATTAGAATCAAAGTTATTGTGAGCATACAACCAACCGTTAGGTTTAAGTGCATCAAAACAATCTTGAATAACAGATGCATACCACTCAATATAGGCGTCAGTAGACTCCCATTTATCATCAAATGCTACTTTCTTATCCTTCTCAAACATGAAGAACTCTCGATCCAATCCAAAAGGAGGATCAATGTATACAAGGTCATACTCATCATCATAGTTGGAGAGGTTTTCAACCCTCTCTCGCAAAATTTTAATCATTAATCCCACGGGTCAGGTACTTGAGGCGCATTGCGCCTAGGAACCACGCCTCGCTTAGAGACTGTGGTCCTTGCATAATTATGTTCGCTTGTCTGGTGGTCACGTTTGGGTCTTGTAGTGCCCTTACCCTCCAACCAGGCAAAGATTTTTTTGTCATAGTTTAAAACCAGAGAACGTATCCTTTTTAACATCCTGTTTAATACTCCCAATTAGATATGATTCTACCTCAGTCTCTTGTGGTGCAACCTGCATACCTTTAGAGGACAACCAGTGTGCAGTCCATGGAAGCGGGTTGTTAGTAATAGGAGCATCGAAGATAGGTTTGAGTCCGATAGACTTTAGACGACGGTTAGCGGTCCACTCAACATACTTAGAGAGCAGCTTATCATTGAGACCAATGATAGAACCATCCTTAAACAGGTATTCTGCCCAGAGTTTTTCTTCCTCCACGCACTCTCTAAACATATTATACACGTTTCCCTCTTCTTCTGCAACAATCTGTTGCATATCAGGATCATCACCCTCCTTCCACTTGTTAATGATGTTTTGGGTAACAGTCATGTGCTGTGATTCGTCTCTCGCAATGAGTCCGATGATCTTAGCAGATCCTTCCAGTAGTTTAAGTTCACCAAAGGCGAAAGAGCAAGCAAACGAGACGTAAAATCTAACTCCTTCAAGGATGTAGACATTTGCAATCGCTCTGTATAGTTTTCTCTTGAGTTCATAGAGTTCTGTTTGCGCCATAGGAACTTCTTCTAAAGCATGTTCCCACATACGACCAGAACCATACTCACTTGCTGCTTGAATGAAAGAATCGTATGCTGCTGTAACAGACTTTGCTCTCTGCAGAATCTTATCATCGTCTAGAATGTGATCAAATACATCAGAAGGATCAGCATATACATTCTTGATGATGTGGGTGTAAGAGCGACTATGGATCATCTCCATGGTCTGCCAGATATTCATACAACCTTCTAGTTCAGGTAGTGAACAAAAAGGACTAAAAGCCATCCCAGGACCGCGCCCTTGTACAGAATCCAAGAGGATTTGGTACTTAAGGTTACTAGTGAAGATGTGCTTTTGTGCTTCATTAAGTGTCTGATAGTCGGCACGATCCTTTTGGAGCGATACTTCTTCTGGACGCCAGAAGTATCCCAGTTGAGTCTGTGTGAGTTTATCAAAAATTGGATACTTAAATTTATCATAACGTTGGACACCAAGTGGAGGTCCAAAAAACATTTTTTGTTTTGTACTGTCTACGATGTCGGTATTAAATACCGTCATTCCTTTTACTTTAGTACGCATATTTTCGGGATCTCCGTTGGTTCTAAATTTTGCAACTGTCACAGTCTTCCTCCTGTTCTGAAAAGATATCGTCTAATAAATTTTGTACACTTTGTTTCTTTTGTTCCTCCTCATCGCTAGGGTCTTTCTTCTCATCATAAGTATTTTGATAATAAGAAGTTTTCCAACCATACTTGTAGGTGGTCAACCAATCATTAGCCATCAAAGACACGGGAACTTCATTGTTATCATAGTTCTCAGGATTGTAACTCCAGTTGCCTGAAATTGCTTGGTCAAAAAACTTCTGCATAGCAGCAACAATTTTGATGTAACCCTCATTGTCCTTCATGTCCCAAAGAAGAGTGTAGAAATTCTTGTGAGTATTGTACTGAGGGACAATTTGCTTGAGTGGTCCTTTCTTAGACTTTTTAGTGGACAAGAAGGCACGGGGAGGTTCGATTCCATTAGTTGCATTTGACACAACGGAACTGCTCTCTGAAGGCATTTGTGCGGACAGTGTGCTGTGTCGTAATCCATGGGTGGCGATAGACGCCCTAAGAGAATCCCAGTCATAGCTCAGCTCCTCACCACAGAACTCGTCAACGTCACGCTTGTATGTGTCGATTGGGAGGATACCATCCGAATACTTGGTGCGATTAAAGTATTCACATGCTCCTTTTTCTTCGGCAATGGAGTTACTTGACTTGAGTAGATAGAACTGGAAAGCTTCAGACAAGTCGTGGACTGCTTTCCATGCTGCTGGATCATCATATTTGTATCCATTTTTTGCTAGGTAATGTGCAAGTCCGATAAAACCAACTCCAAGTGAACGGCGAGCAAGTGTGCTAATTTCTGCTGCCTTTACTGGGTAATTTTGATAGTCAATAAGTTCCTCTAGACCTCGAACAGATAAGTCACAGAGATTTTCAAGTTCATCCAACTTATTTATTTTGCCCACGTTAATAGCAGACAAAATACAGAGAGCAATTTCACCCTCACCATCGATATGATTTAGTGGTGTTGTTGGTAGAGTGATCTCTTGACAGAGATTACTCATAGTCACCTTATCTTTGAAAGATGAATGACTATTACAGTGATCGATGTTCATCAAATAAAGACGACCAGTCTCTGCACGTTCCTTTAGAATATCCAGAATGAGCGCTTGAGCGCGGACAGTCTTTTTCGGAATCGATCCATCTGATTCATAACGGTGATAGAGATCATCAAAACGGTCAGTCCCAAAAGCATCGTACAAACCTGGGACATCGTGAGGACTGAATAAGGAGATGTACTCATCTGTGATGAATCTTTCATAGAAGAGTTTTGATAGTTGGATTGAATAGTCAAGTTTCCTCACTCGATTGTCTTCTGTACCTTTGTTGTTCTTGAGAACAATAATGTCCTCTATTTCTTGGTGCCAGATTGGGAAGTGGACTGTGGCTGAACCTCCACGAATCCCATTTTGAGTGCAACATCGTACAGTTGATTCAAATTTTTTAAGGAAAGGAACAACACCCGTGTGTTGTACTTCTCCACCTCTGATTTTAGCGTTGATCCCACGGATTCTGCCTGCGTTAATACCGATACCAGCCCTTTGTGCGACATAACGACCAATGGCCATATCAGAACTAAAAATACTATCCAAGGTGTCGTCAGCATCAACCAAAACACAAGACGCAAACTGCCGAAGAGGAGTTCTGACCCCTGCCATGATTGGTGTTGGGATGTTGATTTTGTGTCTGCTTGTTGCGTCGTAGTATCTTCGGACATAATCGAGTCTAGTTTCTTCAGGGTAATTTTGAAACAAAGTCGCAGCAATCATGATGTACATATACTGAGGAGTCTCATAGACTTCCCCACTGCTACGATCTTGTACCAAATATTTATCTGCTACCTGCCGAATACCAGCATATGTAAACAAATAGTCCCGTTCATGATCAACAAAACTATTGATCTGTTCCCACTCAGATTCTGTATACCGATCAAGAATACTTCCGTCATACACACCACGCTCTATAAGGTGCCTAGCGTGCTCTAGAATGGGTGGATGACCATTCACCCACTCAACACCAAACACCTGCTTCTTGAGTCCATACAGAAGCAGTCTGGCGGCAACAAATTGATAGTTAGGATTCTCCAAACTAATCAGGTCACTAGCAGATCTAACAAGGATCTCTTGAATTGCTGCGGTTGTAATACCATCAAAGAACTGAATACCAGAATTCATTTCTACTTGAGAAGAACTAACACCTCCACCAAGACCTTCACATGCTTCTTCTACTACTTTGTGAATCTTTTCTAGATTCAGTGGTTCAACAGAACCGTTGCGCTTCTCTACTTGTGTGCCGTGACCGTTGCTCATACTTTTTTCCAATGGTTTAATTTTAATTTTGCTTGTAATCCTTGATAGACATTAGATTCTACCAGAGATTGCACGTCGTGTCCAGCGAGAACCATATCATTGATATCTTTCTCTTGGATGTTGTTTGGCCAAATAACTACGGTGTCGCCTCTATCGACTGCACCGTGGATCTTATTGACGATTTCTCGATTGCGGGGTTCGTTATCATAGATCCACACAGGATCGTTAATACCCCAACCACTAGCATGAAAGTCACTTCCACACATAGCAATCGAGTTGCGAATGAACGTTGAGTCAAACGGTCCTTCAGTAATATAGATACGTTCATTGTAATTTACAGTGTTTAATCCGAACAATTTAGGTTTCTCTTCATCCAGCATGACCGTGATATATCTTAGTCTTGCCTTGGGGGCGAGAGATCTACCTTGGTATCCGAAGAGTGTTCCGTCCTTGTCCTTAAAGGGTATTATGATGCGATCACTATCTTGTCGAAGGGTATCAAAGACTTTCTTTTGAGAGTTTGTCCATTGTTTAAACTTTGGACAGTAGTACAAGTTTTCTAGATCTTTGATCTGTCTCTTCTCTAAGTATTCTCGCGCTGGGTGAGAACTATTTAGCTCTGAAATTTTTTGAAGATCAACTTTTTTTGTATTGGTTTTAGCAAAAACAGGATCTTTAAAATTAAATTTAGGATTGGGAGTGAAAGAACCCTTACCAGTCTTAGATCCAGAGTCTCTAAACTTTTCCATGATATAACGATCATGAAGAAGTGGGTCTTGATCTTTTAAGAAATTAGATAAAGTTCTCCCAACACTACAGTTGTGGCATTTGTATACGTAGTCATTCTTGATCTTAAAAAGATATCCCCGTGCCTTATTCTTATGCTTCTGTGAATCACCACAGTAGGGACACCTAAAGTTCCAGACGTTCTTACGTTTTTTTGCAAAATGAGATAACCGAAAAGAAATCAGTCCGATGTACTCTTCATCGATTAGCATTCATCTTAAGCAACCAGTCTTTGTATGGTAGCAGAAGATTGTTGTGGAGTCAATGGTTTGAGAAGTGGTGCAGCCACTTGTGCGATCGTCACCATGGTTGCTAGTACCGCAGTAGCACCAATAACAAACTTAGCATTGATGTCTACTTTCTTTTGGAGCATAGAAACTCTATCATGTAGGGTTTCATTATCCTCCTTATGAGTTGTTTTCATCTCTTCAATCATTTTAATAATCAATTGGTCAGAACTTTCCATTCCGTCCAAACGATTCTCATGACGTTCTAGGATAATAGCAATTTTGTTACTATTATCCGAAATTGTACCAACAGCACGCTCAAGTTTATCGAGCATCTGTTGTGATAGGTCTTCATAAATATCGAGTTTGCTTTCAAGAACCGCTAATCTACCTAGACCAAAAGCCATATCTTATACATTCCTGATTGCAAAATCCAATGCTGTCTGAAAAGTAGAAGCATCTTTGTTTAAAAGATAACGATACTGCTGCTGCATATTATCATCCAACTGTGCATAACATGCTGCGATCTTCTTAGCAGAGAAGTTGTCTAGGTTTTGCTGAGAACCATCACCAAAAGTAATCTTAGCAAAGTCAGTCTCCCCAACAGTTCCAGTCATTTCAGAAGTTGCAACCTGTAGTGCAACATCCATAGCGTCATTGTTTTCCATAATATTAGTTCCTTGTGGTTCAAAAGAATCTTTTGTATTGATCTTTTTTGTTTGTGATGTAGCTTTCTTTTTAAAGTCAGATAGACGTGCCTTCATAAGAACATCCATTTCAGATGTCTTATCTTGCATTCCCTTTTTTGCTTGAGAACGCTTATCCTGAAGTGCCTTCTGACGCTTCAGTTTTTTCATTTGTCCAATCTGTTTCTGTGCTCTCTCAGTTTCCGAGGGCACTGCTTCAGAAATAGTTTGTGTTTCTAGTTCTTCTTTCATTTTCTTACGGTTAGTGATACGTGAGAGCATTTGACGTGCGCCTTTTGTACGTCCGTCAATGTTATCTTGATTCGCTTTTTTATATTTGCGAGCAGATTTAGGATTAACAAATACGAATGCTGGCGGCATCGCAAGATGAGCGCCGTCTCCAGCGATCATTTCATTTAGATTAGGTTCAGTTGCCTCAGACATTCTTCGTCTATATCAGTATTTAGTGAAGGGGGTAATCTATCCAAGAATTGCATGAATGCTCTAAGAATAGACCAGTGGTTTGCATCAATTTTAAAAAACAAAAGCGGTGTCGCCGCGTCACCAAATGCATTATAAAGAATAATGATATGGTTTAATATAAGATGGACTTTGAAGTCACCTGATGTTTCATATCTCCTGAGTAATCGTTTGATATATTTGAAACGTTTAAGATCTTCTTCAAAGTCCTCATAAGTAACAGAGAGTGGATTGTCGTAATGCTTGATAGCAAAGATCATCCAATTTTCATGATTTAGTTCGTCAAATTTCATTCATCAATCAACAAACGTTAGTGTTGCTACAGCAGAAATTACTTCAACACCACCAATGCTGTTGTTGATCTTGACTCTGTACTTGTCTCCATCATCAGCAGCAAGCTGACCTGTAAGTGCAAGAGAAGCAGAAGTTGCTCCAGAAGCATTGACCCATGCATCAGCATCAGCGTCAAGTTTCTGCCATTGATAGGTGAGAGATGCACCAGACCCTGTGGAAGCTGCAGTAACTGCGAAAGTTGCTGCGCCACTTGAAGTATCTTGATCTGTAGGCTGGGAGGAAATCGTAATAACTGATGTAACATCACCGACTGCTGCGTCATCGGTAGCATCACCAGACACTGCTGAACCATCTTTGAAAGAAGCAATGCACTCTGCCTTATGGCGAGTAGTACCTGCTGCATCAGTGTAGGTTCTATATGCCCACCAACCTGGAGAAGAAATACCACGAGACTTGTTCTCCGAGAGTTGTGCCTCTGCGAGACTTACACCAAGGATTTGTACGTTAGCTGACTGTGAGTCAGCACCACGTAGAACATAGTCAGCGAGTGCTTTAGGAGCAGTGCGACGAACTGCACCAGCAAGAGCAGCATTGGTTGCTGCAGCATAGTCAGCAGAAAGAGTAATAGAAGTAGTGCTCTCAACACTCTGAACAAAGTATCGAACTCCACTGAGTTCAATAATGTCGCCAGCGTCAATTGCATCTGCAGCATTTTTGGTTACGGTTGCTGATCCGCTGGTGACGCCAACTGCATTACTAAACGTTGCAGCGTCAATAAGTCCGAGGATGGGCATTGTTTTATTCTCGTATATGATTTCCTAGATTTTATTTATAAAAAGTGGAGGGTCTCCCCTCCACTATTATATCACTCTTCGCGAGCAGCGATTGCTTTAGTCACAACTTCTAGAAGTTGATCATCCATATCAGTCTTAGTTAGCTTAACTGCTTTAGCAAGAATAACAAGACAGATCTCAACCATTTTCTCACCGAGTTCTTCATTCTCTGGAATTTTGTTAACAGCATCAGTAATAATTTTAGATGCTAGTGGAAGTAGGAATGCGAGCATAATTTTAGGAGCATAGTATACTCTATTATTTATGAGTGTATCCCATCTTCTTCATACGAAGATGATCCTTTTCCGTCTTAGCATCATATGATTTACCAGTTTTTGGATCATACATCTTATGAGAATTAAATCCTTCTTTGACGTACATATCCCCCTTCTTTTTAGGATTTGATTGGTCTTTGCCGTCGTCAACAACAGGCATCACCTCAACAGACTTCGACTTTTTAGTCTTAGGCTTGTCTTTTTCGCAAGCCTCAGTTACTTTTTTGAAGCTTTACCCTTAGCAGCAAGGATCTTACCAACTTTCTTGCGACGTGCTAGCAGATACTTATCAGACTTATCGTGGTCACCGTCGTTATCGATGTCCTTGTCTTCCTTACCTACAGCATCAAGTTTCTTTTCACCAAGAACTTCAAGGTTCTTAGTATCATTTACAACGTGCTCATGAACTTCACTGATCATGATCTCAAGTTCTTCGACAGGAACGTTGTGAAGAATAGTATTTTCTCTCACAATATCGTAATGAGTTACAGTTCCGTCCTCAAGCATGGTGTGCTCACCAGGAATTACATCATACTCAAGACCTTCTTTCTTACACTTCTTTGCACAGTTGTGCTTCTTGATCATCTTTCCAGACTTAGGATCTTTTTCAAAGTATTCTTTAACACAGTTAGGAACTTCCTTACCGCCTTTATTCTTAGTTCCTTTTGCCTTATATCCTTTCCAGCATGTAGAAGCACCAACGTTATCACGAGCTGCTTTCATACCTTCACCTAAGATTTCTCTCTCAAAGATGTAAGTCTCGCCATTCAACTCAAATGATACTTCTTCTTTCTTAGCAGTCTTTGCAGATTTAGTGAAGGCATCAGCAGCAGGATAGTCCTTACTACCTTTCTTTGCAGGTGCTTCACCACGTTTCTTTTTAGCATGGATGTTAGCATAGAGACCGTTCTTCTCTTCTAGGTCTTCAGTCTCTTCACGAGTAACAACCTTTGTTGTATCTCTGATCTCTGCTCCAAGAGAATACTTCATACCTTGACCTGTACGAAGATTCGCAGCAGGGTCTGGGGGACCAGCATTTGCTTTAGGATCTTTTGTAGTTCCGTCGTCTAAGTCTTCTCTTTTCTTTAGAGCAGGAATGCCTTCTTCTTCTACTGTGGATTGCTGGAATGTATCACCATCCATCCATCTCGAATAAGAATTTATTAGAGCCTCTGAGAGACCATCGTTATGACGCACTGATGTTGATGGTGTTGGCTTGTCCATGAGTAAAAAATAAGGTTCTCCTTGGTTTATTTATAACTTCATTTACTTCTCTTATGTCTCGAACCCATGCTCGGAACATCTCATTGCTTTCTGTTACACAAATTACGTAGTTAGGACCAGTACGTATAATCTTACCTTTCTCTCCACTATTTACATTCATCACAACCTGTCCTTCTGTATAGACATTACCCTTACGGAAGTTTTGTCTCACAGCTTGCTCTTTTATATCTTTAAAAGTTCTCATTTAAAATTAGCGGGTAGTCTCTCAGCAATGTCTCTCATCAAATCTTTAGCATCCTTATCAGATAATGCTCTAGGAACTCCTTTACGAAATTCCTTGAAATTACCAGCGTGAGCAGCTCGTCTCATCTTGGTGCCTGAAATAGCAAAGGTATCTCCGTCAGCATCTCTGCTACCAGAAGATTCAATAAAAATTTGACGAAAAGAATATTCAGTACCATTGTATCTATGTAGGAACTTCATAGCATTAACTCTATCAGATCCCACAAGGAAATGAACTTCATCATATCCTTTCATCATTAAATCTTTCAATATTGCTACTGGATCTCTAGGACCAGAGATTATTTTACCACGATGCTGAGGAAACATCTTGTTCATATAGTAGAGTTTCAATGCAGCAGGAAGAGGATTACTTCCCTTCGCATCTTCACTCTGAGAAATATAAATTAAATAATCATTTGATCCTGCAGCACGTTTAACACCATCAAAATTCTCAGCATGACCAGTGGTAGGTGGTTGGAACCTACCGAATGTAAAGTAGCAAACCTTTCCGTCTAACGCCATTGCTTCTGTAGAGTGAAGTTGTTAAATGCAAACTCCAGACGGTTGACGAACTTAATCATACTTCCATCCTTGTGAAGAACATATCCTTCAGGAGTAGTAACCTTGTACCCAGTCTCAGTTTGAACGAATGTTCTAAACTCTTCTAGGTGATCAAGTTTATCTATAACAATTTGTTTTACTGCTTGCAATTCTTTGTAGAGTGCGAGCATTGCTTTGAACTTAGTCTCATTTTCCATGAGATAGTTCTCACTCTTGTACACAAGATTTCTTTTGGCGATAAGATTCTTCTCAGTTTTAATCTTTGCTAATTCCTTTGTTGTTTTTGCATGATAAAAATTAGCAAGATTTTCTAGAGTCTTTGATATATTTCCTATCGCTCTAGCGTTCTTGATCTCATCATTAAAGAATGGTTTCAAGAAAGAAGAGATGTGAAACTTTGCGTCACCAGTTTTACCCTGAGCATCAACCAATTCATTCAAGAAATCACCACAGATATTACACATACGTTCAATTTTTTTAATTGAATTATCAAACTTGGTCATCTCAACACGAGTCATACCTACCTTATGCATAGGTGTATCATTCTGGACCACCAATGCATCTAGAGATTCTTTTACCTTAGCACCAGCTCTTGCTTGCATCGATGCTAATTCATCACCAGTGTAATGTGTATGAAATACTACACCGATCTTTGCTCTGCTCGCTTTAACTCCAATTGGATGATCAACTGGAATACCATAGGTAATTGTATTAGGTCTAAATGTGTATAACTTTTCTCCATCAATTGTTTCTCTCTTTAGGTCAGATGTAAATAGCAGGTCACCTTGTACTACACCTTCTATACCAAGTTCACTGAAGTACCTGAGAGAATACTTTAGTTTCTCTGCTAAGTCTCCACTGTATAACATATCAACTTCTGCTTCAGAATACAGAATCTTTGGTTCTGTTTTATTAAAGACAGACTTTGTGCCGACAAAGAACATACCGTTCTCTGGATTCACACCACAAACAACAGAGGGAGCACCGTCCCACTTAGTCTGCATGAATCCACCAGTCTCCTGTTGACCTAACATCTTCTTTAGTTCCTCTAAAAATGAGACTGCTGCCTTACATCCAGCGACACCGTAGTTCAGCATCTCATCTTCCAGGTGTTCTAAGTGTTTTAGTTGCGTGATATTAGACATTACTGTAGAAACTCTAGAGTTGCTTTGTCTCTGTTAGGTACTACACTTCTTGCAGCAAGAGGTGCAATATTATATGGAGATTTTTTTAAACCTTTGACTTGTAACTCAAAAGTAAACTGATAACCATTAGCTCCAAAGATATCACCAGTTTGTACAAACTTCTCTTCTGCTTTTGTGACTCCTTTAGACTGACATCTGATACGAGCAGTAGAGTTACACGAAGCAGAAAATTGAGGGACTGATTTAAATCCACGTTCTCTGTTTGACTGATTCAATTTAAGTGGATCTTTAGTTCCAAGTAAGAAGAAACCATGAGTTCCTACTTGAATATAATATGTATCTTTCAGGTTATAATAACTCTCAATTTCTCTAGCGCTAATATCAAGCCTGAAGTCTTCAAAGTTTTTCTTATCAAATCCATACCGACCTCTAGGTCCCATCTTGGTATAGATTTTTTTCATTGCTGGAGTGTTCCACAACTTCTGTCTATCTTGAATTAGATGAGGTGTCTTAGTCCAGTTCTTTTTAATTTCATCTAGAACTTTTAGTCTAGTTCCAAGGTCTTGCAAGAATAGTTTTTCTTTTTCATCTGCTCCAATAGATCCCCATGACCATGGGTTGTTACCTTTCAGTTGTTGCTCTCTATAAAAATGCAATACAAGAGATCCAAACGATGCCTGGTTAATCTTTAGTTCTAATCCAGCTTCTTGTCCTTTAAACTGAATCATCAAATCAGGTTGGTCATGTCCTGCTCCTGCAGGCATAAAATTCTGGGGTACAATACCTGCTGGTTTAAGAAAATCAGCAGTATTATCCTCGTAAATAAAACCCTTCTGTGCCGCCATAAAAGAAACCCCCCCACTTATTTAGTGGAGAGGTCTTTAAGATAATCTTTCTCGGACTGATATGGATGAGTTTGTTTCGTCCAAATTTTATATCCTTCAATAACTTCAGGCACTAACCACTGGTCCACACGATAGCAAGCATCCCAGTTTACAGGATGAATGCAGTTCATTACTACAACCTGGAAGAATGCTACAGTGTGAATCC
>Ga0315320_10002330_pt1 | contig 15627 bp, 10 predicted proteins | sample M140m21515metaG_FD_203458 | JGI IMG/M metagenome (GOLD analysis project Ga0315320, IMG submission 203458) | Ammonia-oxidizing marine archaeal communities from Monterey Bay, California, United States - M1 40m 21515 | ecosystem: Environmental > Aquatic > Marine > Coastal | place: USA: California... | reverse complement strand
GCACGCGCTTTATTACCGCGCTGCGGCGGTCTCATCACAGCGAAGGGGTGGACTGGAGCAAGCTTTGCGATTCGCTGGAGGCGCAGCCGCGGTTTGTGTTTGAGCTGCACGGCGATCGGCTGGAACTACGTTTGCAGGCCAAGGCCAAGGACGCCAGCCAATGGGAATGGACCGGGCACGAATGGAAGATCATCACCACCGGTCGCCGCAAAGCCAAGCGACCGCAGGTGCTGGAGGATGATCGCCTAGATCCCGCGGTGAACTGGCTCCGCCAGTTGGATTGGTTCACGCCGGATCCGGGATTATGGATCGGCGATGCAAACGAGAACTTTCTGCAAGTGCTCGCCAATGTCTGGGATGATCGTCCGCAAGACGCGGAGTTTCTTGGCAATGATTCCTTCCAGCGCCTGTTCCTCAAGCCCAAGCGACTGAAGCCGAAGTTGGTGGTGAAGGGCAGCGGCATTGATTGGTTGTCCGTTTCGGCCGAGTGGGAAGAGGAAGGGCTGAAGCTTACAAAGAAGGATTTGGAGAGCCTTGCGCAGGCGACCGGCCGGTTTGTCAAACTGCCCAACAAAGGCTGGGTGCAACTGGACGAAAACGCCACCCAAAAGGCGCAGGAAACCATGGCCGACCTCGGACTGGACGGCCTCGAGCCAGGCACGCAGAAGATCGCCATGGAGCAGGCCGCGCACTTGGGCGAGGATTCGCTGGCAATGTTCGGCGACTCCAAGCAAGCGCAGAAACTGCGGTCGCGCATTGATACATTCGAGGGCATCCCGGCCATAAGTATCCCGAATAATATTCAGGCCGAGCTGCGACCGTACCAGCAGCAGGGCTTTGATTTCCTGTGCCATCTCAAGAGCATGGGGCTGGGCGGTATTCTGGCGGATGACATGGGCTTGGGCAAAACGCTCCAGACGCTCACCTATCTTTCTTGGCTCAAGAAACAAAAGAAACGCGGTAAATCCAATCCGTCGCTGGTGATCTGTCCGGCTTCGGTGATGCACAACTGGCGGCGGGAAGTGGCGAAATTTACGCCCGATATGTCCGTACTAGTACTGGAGAGCGGCGCGGCGCGGCATCGGATGCGCAAGAAGATTCCCGATCACGATATCGTGGTCACCAACTACTCTCTGCTCCGCCGCGATCTGGAGGATTTGCAGACGTACAAATTCAACGCCATCGTGCTGGACGAAGCGCAGTTCATTAAGAATCCCGGCGCGCAGGTAACACAGTCGGTGAAGCAGATGAAGTGTAAGATCCGACTAGCCCTCACCGGTACGCCGCTGGAGAATCGTCTGCTCGATCTTTGGAGCATTACGGATTTCGTGCAGCCGGGCTATCTCGGTGACGAGAAACATTTTCACGAAATGTACGATCCCGGCGGCGGCGACGGCGAAGAGGCCGTGGCCAACCGTCGTATTGCCCGCAAACGCCTGTCCTCACGCCTGCGCCCGATCCTCTTGCGCCGTGTGAAAAAACAGGTAGCCAAGGATTTGCCCGACCGTATCGAGCAACGGCACGATTGCGAACTCGCCAAGGACCAGCGCACGCTCTACCTCGCCGAACTACGCCGCAGCCGCGAGAAGGTCATGGAAACCATCCAGACCAAAGGCGTGGCCAAGAGCCGCATGCAGGTGCTCGCCGCGTTGACGCGTTTGCGCCAGATTTGCTGTCACCCCACACTGGTGGGCAGCGATTATGCCTCAGGCAAAACCGAAGCGTTGTTCGATCTGCTCGAGCCGTTGGTCGCGCAGGGTGAGAAGGTGCTCGTGTTCAGTCAGTTTGTGCAGATGCTCAAGATCCTAGAAAAGGATTGCGGCACACGGGAGATTCCCACGCACATGCTCACCGGCGAAACTAAGGCCCGCCAGGAAGTCGTCAATGCCTTCCAAGAATCCGAAGGCGCTGGCGTATTCCTGCTCAGCCTACGCGCGGCCGGCACCGGCCTGAACCTCACCACGGCCAGTTACGTGGTGCTGTACGATCCATGGTGGAACCCCGCCGTGGAAGCGCAGGCCATCGATCGAACCCACCGCATCGGCCAGACCAAAACGGTGAACGCCTACAAACTCATTGCCCCCGGCACAGTCGAAGAAAAAATCTGGAACCTGCAACAGGATAAACGCCAAACCATCTCCGACGTCCTCGGCGAGGAAGGGTTTGCTAAGAGCCTCGACAAGGCGGATTTGGAATTCCTGTTTAGCGAGAATTAAGCCGCGGTAGGAAAAGGGGAAATGGTTGTCCCGCAGGGACTCGAACCCCAACTAGAGGTACCAAAAACCCCTGTGCTACCATTACACCACGGGACAACCGTGAGGGCCGTAAGGTAGCGAGCAAAGCAGCCCAAGCAAAGCGAAAATTGCACCGTGATCCCCGCCGAAGCATTTCAGGACACCCTCACCCGCCCGCCCTTCACTGCGCTGGCGCCCATGCAGGATGTCACCGACCGGCCGTTCTGGAAACTGATGGCGCACTACGGCGGACCGGATCTCTACTACACCGAGTATTTCCGAATTCGCGAAGGCTTCAAATTGGAGCGCCCCATTCTTAAGTCCATCACGCACAACCCGACCGGCAAACCGGCTGTTGCCCAAATGATCGGCAACCATATCCCGTCATTGATCGCCGCAGCCCAGGAACTCCAGCAGCATCCGGTCGCCGCCATCGACCTGAATCTCGGCTGCCCGGCTCCAGTGGTTTACAAAAAATGTGCCGGCGGGGGCCTCCTGCGCGACCCGGATCGAGTGGACGCCATCCTCGGCGCGCTGCGCGAGGCCGTGCAGATTCCGTTCACGGTAAAAACCCGCATTGGCTTCGATGATCCCGGCGTGTTTTCCGAACTCCTCCCGATCTTCGAACGTCATCAAATCGATCTGCTCACCGTGCACGGCCGCACCGTCCGCGAAGGCTACCGCAGCGGCGTGCATTACGATTACATCGCCCGCGCCGTCGACACCCTGCCCTGTCCCGTACTGGCCAATGGCAACGTCTACTCCGCCGCCAAAGCCGCCGAAGTCCTAGCCAATACCCGCGCCGCCGGACTGATGATCGGCCGAGGCGCTATTCGCAATCCGTGGCTCTTTCATCAAATCCTCCAATCACAGGCCGGTGAAACCCCATTCGTGCCCGCCGGCCATGATGTGTTGCAGTATCTGCGTGATCTGTTCGAAACCGTGCGTCCGCCCAGCCTCAAGGACCACGCCCACGTGCAGAAAATGAAAAAGTATTTCAACTACATTGCCATCGGCATCGAGCCCACCGGCGATTTCCTCCACCGCATCCGCCGCGTCACGACAGCCAGTGAACTGTTTGCCGTGTGCGAGGAGTATCTGGATCACGACCGCCCCATGCCCCTGGAGCCCTTCGATCTCAATTTGAAACCCCGCGACGTCCTGGCCGGCGAACATCGCTAACCTTCCCAGCGAAACTCCGGCATTTGCAATCCTGTCAAGGAAGGCTGGGCAGCTCCGGCGAACACGCCGGCGGATACTTCGTCGAAGATCAATCCGCAATCCCACCAGAACCCTTCGGCGGTCACGCCACAATGGCGCAACAACCGCCCGTGATCCCACCAAACCAGCAGACATACCACCCGAAACATCACACGCCAAATACCGGCCACCAACACGCGCAGGATAAACGAACGGCCTTCGAACGCTTGCCGGAGAAAATCCACCTGAAACGCCAGATGCCCTTCCTCGTCATGCCCGATCTGTGCGGCCATGCCTTGGATCACCTCGTCCTTCATTCCCTCCCGCAACGCGCGAAAATAGCGTTTGGCAATCATCTCCGCCACGAGCAACACCATGATCTCCATCTTCAAGCCCATCAGCCGGCGCACTTTTTCAAACCCCCAATCTGTCCAGTGCCACTCAAGCCGCGGCTCCTTCAAGGCATCCAGCATGCACCCCATTAACCGCGCATGCTCCTGTTCCTCTCGGATAAACCACTCTAAGGCCTCCCGGTATTCCGGCGACTCGGCCAGCGCATTCCGACGCAGACACCGACCATCGCCTGATTCGCCCAGTTGAAAACGCTGGAGCGACTTCGCAAAATCCGCACGTATCCCTTCGGACACCTGCACCCCTTGTTGCCACGGGACCACCCGACGTTGTTCGTGGTTCAGTTTGAAATACTCCACCCACCGCATCACGCTACCTCCTTTTCACTACGCGCTGACAGTTCGATCAGGCGCTGTTCCACCGCGTCGATCAATGTATCGGGCGTCGATGTTCCCGCCGTCAGCCCGGCAACACCGCCCCAAGGCAACCATTCGGCGCGTATATCCTCGGGCCCTTGCACATGATAAACCGCCTCGCAGTAACGCCCGCAGGTTCGGGTCAACTCCTTAGTATTATTGCTGTTCACGCCCCCCACCACAAACACCACGTCTGATTGTCGGCTCAAGGATTCGGCCGCCGATTGCCGTTGCTTGGTCGGCTGACACACCGTGTCCACAAACTTCACTTCGGCTTCCGGAAACGTCTGCCGAATTTGACCCACCAGCAACCGGACCCGAGCGATCGGCTGCGTCGTTTGCGCCACCACCCCGAAACGTTGGCGCACCGCCATCCGTCTTACCTCCTGCTCCGACAACACCACGTCCACCACGTTAAGGTCGTCTGTCATTCCCCTAACCTCCACATGGTTGGCGCGGCCAATGACCACTGGATGATAACCCTGCGCCACCAAGCCCTGCAGTTGTCTGTGCGCCTGATGCACGAGCGGACAGGTGGCATCGTGCAGTTGCAAACCCGCAGATTCAGCCCTCGCCCTCGCGCCATCCGAAGTGCCATGCGCCGTGATCATAGCCGACGCCGTTTGAACATGCTCTGGTTGGTTCTCAAAATTCACTCCGCTTCGGCTCAACTCCCTTAACACCGTAGCGTTGTGCACCAATTCACCTAGCACGGTCAGGGGCGCCATCGCCGCCTCACTCTTGGCCAATGCGATTGCGTCTCGCACTCCGAAACACATTCCCATGTGGTCAGCGCGGCGAACAGTGAGCCTTACTTTGTGGTACAAAGTATTGGTCGTCATGTGATCTCTCCTTGGTTTGTCTGTGGTGTGATTACTCTCCTTGTTTCGCTTGCTGGACGATGCCTTCCAACAAATTCACATAACCTTGAAACGCGTTCCGGCCTTCAGCCGTCAATGCGCAGGTGGTTAAAGGCCTATTATCCTGAAACGACTTGGCCACGGCCACGTACCCCGCCTTTTGCAGGGTGCGAATGTGCGTGGTGACATTGCCATCAGTCATGTTCAGCGTGTCCCGCAACTCGGTGAAGGATAATTGCGGCGAGGCGGCCAGCATGGACATAATCGCCATGCGGCTTTTCTCGTGGATCACCTTGTCCAGTTGCTGGAACGATTCCGGGTTCACTCTGTTTCCAGGGGTTCCGCCGTCACTTTCAGATAAATTCCGTAAATCATATTGCCCAAGCCAAAAGCCGCAGCCATCAGCCAGTGCGGCTCGACTTTGACCCATGCCCCAGGAGTAATGACTAGTTTTGAGAGAAGGATTCCCAAACCTCCTATCACGTAGGCACAGCCCAACAACTTCAGACCGCGCCTCATGAAGAATCCCGCCGAATGCAGCGCGCCGCCGTACAGGATCATCCAGAGCGCCACCAATCGGATGCTGTCCCGGCTCGCCACAGGAGTCAGTACCTCCAGCACGCCAAGCCCTAACCCCGCCATAAACATTGGCAGCAGAGCCCGCGCCACTCGACGGGCAGGCGGCGACCAGAATTCCTCCCCGGCCTTGACCGCCTGGCGTCGAATCAACCCCAACGCCGCCGTGCCGGTCAAGAACGCCACTGCCAGCCAATAAAATGCGAAATGACTTTCGGTTGTCCACCCGGCGCCCTCCGCCACTACTGCCGCGATTAGCCCCATGCCTCCGGCGGCCATGGAAACCGGTGCCAACGCCCGCCGATACACGCTGGCCCGCTCCATCAAAGTGCGGATGGTTTGTAAATTATCTTCGGCCCAATTGGCGCTCATGCGTTAACTTTGCACTACAAAGTGAATTAAGCAAGCGAGATTTATTTACAATGCACGGAACTGGAGACCACCCTAGACTTGGTCTGCCGCCACCTTCTGAAGGGTTTCCTCGAGTGTGGTTTTGCGGTCGACCACCATTTGAAGAGCACTATCCCATAGAGTCCGCATCCCTGCTTCTACCGACAGTGCTTGGATATCTCTGGATGCTCTCTTTTGCATGACTGCTTCACGGATTGCCTCATCACAAACCATCAGTTCATTTATTGATGAACGCCCTGAAAATCCTGTATTGGAACAGGCGGAACATCCGTTTCCTTTGTAGAATCCCTGCTGATCCATAAGGGCCTGTAAATACTCGTTTCCTTCAAATTGTAAAAGTTGCTCCAAGGCATAAGGTTCAGGCGTATACGGCACCGCGCAATGCATGCAATTGGTTCGTAATAGCCGCACGCCCAACACACCAATGATAGTGGAAGCAAGTAAGAATGGCTCGATATCCATGTTAATCAACCGGGCAAATGTGCCGGATGTGGTATTCGAGTGAAGTGTACTGATTACTAAGTGCCCAGTCATTCCAGCATTGATGGCAATCTCCGCTGTTTCCTCATCCCGAATCTCTCCCACCATGATGATTTCAGGATCTTGACGCATTAGCGACCTCAATGCCGCCGGGTAATTGTAGCCGCGAGCTGGGTTGAGCGAAGATTGGTTCACCCAGTCGAGATTTTGCTCAACCGGATCTTCCACAGAAGAAATCGCAACCGCATTGCCATGCTTTTCCAATAGATAACCAATGGCCGCATAAATCGCGGTTGTTTTTCCAGACCCCGTAGGGCCCGTTAGCAACAGCAGCCCTGTGGGTTTACTCGTTAGCTCCTTGAATTTCTCAAGCGTTTCATCATCAAAACCCAAACGGCTAATATCGAATGTTTTTGAATTTGGATTAAAAATACGACATACAATTTTTTCACCATAAACGGTCGGGAAAATTGAAACGCGAAGCTGCACTCCGCCTAAATTATCCGGTGCTGCTTTCCCGTCCTGCGGCAATCCCGTGGTATGACTCTCCAAATTTGCCATTACCTTGAACCGGCCAGCAATATTTGTCTGATGATCATTTGGGATTCCAACCAACCACTGGAGAACTCCGTTCACCCGAACACGAACTCCAACCATGTCTTCCCATGGTTCGATATGAATGTCACTGGCACCCCGCGCAAGAGAATCCTGAATAAGGTAATCCACCATCGTTGGAACATCCACCGCTTCGCTGGAGGCGATCATTGACTCCAGATATTGCTCGGTTGCACTGCTCATATCTCCATAAACTCTATGTTTTTAAGCTATTGCAGCTTCAATGCAGTGAGTTGATTGTCACCATCACGCAAACCATCCTTGAGATAAAGAATGCCGTTGGAATAAACGGGGAAATTCCAGCTCAGTTGGCTGGCTGCGTCGATGCGACCAAGCTCAGTGTAGGCCTTTGGGGTAGCCTTGAGCAGGGTCACGGCCCCACGGGAACCATGGACGAGCAGGGTGTCTCTCAGGCCGATCACCGAAGCGTAATCATCATAACCGCCTTCGCTCCAAACGAGTTCTCCAGTTTTGTGGTTGAGGCAAACAAAGTCGGAATTTTTGCCACGCGAGGTGCCCAAACCGTAGAGATAGCCATCCTTGAGCACAGGCGTGGTGATGTTGGTTTTCACATCTTTATTGTTCCAAACCGGCTCGGCAGCCTGGCCGTTGCCACTGTTGCGAATACGCACTTGAAAGGTGCCGACGGTGTGGCTGGACAGTGTGACGGTGTCACCTTGAAGGATAGGCGTTACGATATTGCGAGCGGCACCGGTTTTCACCGGCACACTCCAGAGTTCCTTACCGTCAGAAGCACGGTACCCTTTCATGTTGGCGGCGGTGACGTAGACGACCTGCTCCACTCCGGCGAGATTGCCGAGCATGAGGCCCGAGTACGCAGCGTAGTCATTGCCACTTTTCCATACGTGCTTACCGGTCGCTTTTTCCAAGCACACGAGGCTGGCGCCTTCGTGACCACCCGCCGCGGCGTAGATGTGGTTGGCATCGGTGACGGGCGCGCCGTTGTTGCCGTGGCGGCTAGCGGCGGTGCCACTGCTGCCAGGCGCGTTGCCGCCAAACCATTTGGCCCCAAAATCTTTGGAGTATAACTTGCTCCAAATCAGTTTGCCGGTCTTCAGGGAAATGCAGGCGAGCACACCGGTGGCGCTTTGGCAAAATAATAGGTCGCCATCAATCATCGGCGACGTACGCGGGCCCGGGCCATAGACATTGGTGTATTGCCAGGATTCAGAGTAGGGAGTCTGCCAAAGGGTCTTGCCGGTGGTGGTGTCGATGACGGCAGCTGTTTCCATGGGCTTCCCGCCCACCACGGTCTCGTGGCACATCACGAGGCGGCCTTGAGAAAGGATCAAGCCGCCCTGCCCTTTGCCCACGGGCACCTGCCATATTTGCTTGGGCTTGGTCGAGAGCGTGTTCAGCGGCTTTTCGTTTTGGGCGAAGCCATCCCGTTGTGCGCCGCGCCATTGCGACCAATCGTCGGCGAAAGTGGTTTGGAGGAAAACAAGTGAAAGGAATGTGGCGGATGCAGCTTTCATGGGCGCGAGTGTCCGCCAACGCCAAGGTGGGGGCAACTACTTTATGGCGTGGCCGCGGCGGCTTCAGGCCATTTGCCATCTACGATGAAGGAAGTGGCCTGACGCGCCAAATGGTCGGCAATAATCGGCACCGCCTGTCGCTGGCCGGCCGTGAGATCGTTCCCCACGCGCACCGTGCTGTTGCCGGTGATATCGCCTTCGTACACCACTTCGCCGGTGCCGGGCCGGGTAACCTTGATGTGGGCCGTGAGCGACATGCTGTAATCTTTGACCGACAACGAATCGCCGGGCGTATAGCTCACGCCGCTCCGGAGAAACTCCGTCAATTCACCGGTGACCACCAGATCTGCATTGCCTTGAGTCTCCAATGTGTAGGTGCCGTCCTGTTGCAAATTTCGTTTGAGGGCGCGGTTCACGGCCACCACCAAACGCGGTTCCAACGTTTCGTTCTTGAAGAACTCCACACGCACGGACTGCGCACCGGCCGACAGACCGTTGGTGGGGCCGGCCACATAACCGACACAGCCGGTCAAAATCCCGAGGCTTAGGCTGATTTGAACAAGAACGAAAGCTTTCATCAAATAAGGGCTCCTAATTTTCTTTGGAACGGGCTAACTCCCGTTCATCGAGCAGTTGCTGAATCCGCACCAAATCGGCGGTGACCGCTGATTGAATTTCCTGTAACCGAACCAAATCAATCTCCGTCGCCGTCGCCGCGCGTTCCAAATCGGCAGGGAGGATTTCAAGATTCAACTTCACCTTACGATATTCCCGCTGCGCGCTGTAGGGTAGGTTTTTCTTCTCAGCCTTTTGCGCCTCGGCGTACAGCTCCAGCGCATCGCGCACACGCCATTTAAAGAGTTCCTCGCTAAGCCGTTTATTGGCAAAGGATTGCAACTCTTTGGCCTCGGCTTCGTGCTCGGGATCGTTGAGTACATCAATGATAAGCGCCTGATTGATTTGGCCGTAATAGGTGTGTGCGGCCACCCATTGGCGTTTCTTTTCGTAAAACCCCGCAATTGCCTTCAAGCCGCGGGCGCGCTCCAAGCGCATGGCGTTCATATGCGCCTTGGCTTCGGTCACTTTTTCTTCGCGATCGGCGTCGGCCTTGTAAAATTCTACGAAATCCCCAAAGGCTTCGATGGAGCGTTCCGCCATGCTTTGGTCGTAAATGCCTTCGTTGGCTTGGGCCTCGAATAACTCGGCGGTGCGGAACCGGGCTTGGGCGACCATCTCATTCAGCTTCTCTTGATTCTCTCGGGGGGCATCGCCCACGCGTTGGCTGTATCGATCAGCCAACAGCTCATACGCCCGGGTCGCCTTGTCGTATTCCGTGGCGTCGGCAAAGAACCCCCAGACCCCCTGCAGCGCCCTTTCGTGTGCCTGCCCAATGCCGTACTGTGACTCGGCGGCATGCAGGCCAAAAGGCGCATTGGTCACCACCTGCGTGTAGAGCTTGGAGGTCTTGCTCATGGAAGGAAACAGCGGAATGTAAATGCTATCCTGATAGGGAATCTTCCATCGAAACCGTTTGCCGTTCAGGAAGAGCGTGGCGATCTCATACATGCGCGCGCTGACCTCATCGCTCTTATCGTAGCCGGGATGCGCATTTAGCAGCTTCTGATATTCCTTGAAAGCGTACTCCTCCAAACCACGGCTCTCATACACCTCGGCCACCACGCGGCGCATTTCCGGCACATTATCCGCACCCGGCGTGCGCTGGATAAAATAGCGCGAGCCAAACATCGCATCCTCAAAACGCTCCTCAGCCATCGCTTTGCGCACGTACTCGAGCAACTGCGTGTTGGTGTAGGTCAAAACCTCAATATCAAGGCCCGGCTTGATGTATCGCCAACCGATGCCTTCGTAGTATTTCAGACCGTACTCCGAATCCTGGTTCTTCTGGGAAGGCTTCAGCCCAAACGCCCGCTTGCCATCGTTCGAATTACGGGATTCTTGCCCGGAGTTGTCCGACTGACAACCCAAGCTTAACACCAGCATACCAATGATACAGACAATGCCTCTTGTCATTTGGCCCACCCTACCGAGCAGCCGAGAGAGCGTCAAGCTGGCGCCCTGCACAGGTTGTTCACCATCCGAGATTGACCACCCGGAAACCCAGTGGGATATTCCTCCACCCATGTTTCGGCTCGTTTTATTTGATATCGACGGCACCCTCATCCGCACCCACGGCGCCGGCGTGCGCGCCTTTGCCGCCACCTTTGAAGAAGTATTTGGCCTCCCGCAAGCCACTGAGACCCTGTCATTTGCCGGCCGTACCGACCGCGGACTTGTGGAGGAGGTGTTCGAGCAACACCAAATCGAATGTACCCAACAAAACATCGACCGCTTCTTTGAAGCTTACTTGAGTCGACTCACCGACTTTCTGCCCGCTGATCAACATGAGCCCCTACCCGGCACACGAGAATTGATCGTCCACCTGCGAGGCAGGCCCGACGCACCCGTCATTGGCCTGCTCACCGGCAACCATCCCCGCGGTGCAGAATTGAAGCTGGAGCACTACGGCATTTGGCAGGAATTCGAAATGGGCATCTTCGGCGGCGAACACACCGACCGCAACGACATCGCCCGTAACGGACTAACCTGGGCTCAAACCCGCTGGCCCGAGCTGGACCCTGCCGAGATTCTGATCATCGGCGACACCGAACGCGATATCGAATGTGCCCGTGCCATCGGCGCTAAAGTTCTGGCCGTCGCCACCGGCAACCGTACCATCGCCGATCTACGATCCCATACCCCAGACTGGACCGCATCCGATCTGTATCCGAAATCCTTGACTGATTGTTTTTAAAAAAAAACGAGGCGACCCAAAAGGTCACCCCGTTCTCTCTCCACCCGGTTCCTTAATTGTTATCGTTCCATGCAGGATTGGTTGTGATTACCTGCGATGTGCCATTTTGATCTGCTACAGACTCTAAGACAATACGTCTTGAGTTTGTGGCATTAACATCAGCCCAAGAAGAATTGCGGTCATATATGACTTTGCCTGAGATTATAATTTGAGATCCGTCTGCTGCAAATGTGATACCTGAGGGAGGCACAGCAGGGTTGATATCCGAAACTTTAAAAGCAAGATTCGAAGCATTATCCTCAAAATATATAGTTTTCACCCCGAGGAAGTTTTGGCCATTAATCACCAGCGGCAGGAGATTATCCGGTGCCGTCCCAGTGGTGGCATTAATATCGTAAGTATCAACCCCATTGAACCCGCTACCATTGCCGGCAAAGGTAAGTGCCGTAGTCGTTGGGAAGGTTGGGGTCGCGCTGATAGTAAAGGCGCCCGACGCATTATCATCTGTCAACACCGTGCCCCAAGGCGTGGTCAAGCGGACACGCCGGTTTAGTGCCGTTACCGTATCCAGATAACCGGGTGTAACGGAAAACGCCGTACCATTGATTTCTAGCGACGTATCGCTGGTGGTGGTCACATTGGAGTTGGGCAACAGAACACCGGTGTTCGCCAGAATGGTTAGCCCGTTTTTATCTACGATCTCCACACTATCCACCAGCTTGAGCCCTGTACCTGTCAATGTGGAGACGTTAACGTCACGCCGCCAATGATTGCCACCATCGGACAATGTGAGACTGGACACCGTGGGTGGTCGGCCAACTAGGAAGCGTTCGGTCACCCCGCCGCCGGTGTTGATACTATTCCGCGCACTCTCCAAACGGAACCGCATAAACTGCGTCTTAGCCAGAGCATCGGACTGATTGACATCAGCAAACTGCGCCACACTGGAATCAATTTGGATCAGAGAGTCGCTCACTGTCACGCCCGGTGTACCCTTGGGATCCAGCGTGAGTAATGGCTGGGTGCCCAAAGCTGTGCCATTGGCGTTTTCGATGTAAATTCGTTCAATGGCCTTAAGGCCCGTCCCCACAAAGCTCAGGTCTTCCCCGGTATCCGCATCACGATTCCAAATTTTACCATTGATGTTGAAAGCTGCCGCAGGCTGCGGCATCCCTCCCAGCACCACCAATTCATTCGCCGCTTGAGTCCCATCATTTGGCTGAATGTTCACGTTGAATGCCGGGCTGTATATTGCTTCTCCAAAGGGGTTAATGACTCGTAACTTGGAGCGAACCGCCCCGTGCCCATCAGCAGCGGAATTGGCAAAGGAGTATTTACTCAAACGAATCAAGGTGCCATTCTCTTCCAGGTTGGATGGTTCCTGAAAGGCAATCATGGGAGTCGGATAGGAAAGGCCATTCTCCTGCACCAATTCGATGCTGGTGACTGTGTTCAGGCCGGTTCCCCGAATGAAAATTGCCTCATCCCTCCTGAGCGAGCTCGTAGCGTTGATATCGGTTTCAGCGTTATTCCCAAGATTCACCCAATCCAGAGCCGTTACTGTAGGCTCTGTGGTGACTGCAGTGAATGCGATAGGACTACCCGTGTCCGTCACCCTGTTTGCGCTTACGGTAAGGGTATTTCCTCGCGAGACACGGATCACACGCACATAACCATCAGTCGAAGCCGGCAATGTGTTACCAAGTAATATGGCCCGACTGTCACTCAAAACATCTAGCCGCGCACTGACATCCACTCCTGAGCCATTTCCATCCGTGGGATATAACCCGTTCCCTAATCCATCGTCTAACCGGATATGTGAAATCATGGCGTTTCCATCGTTAGTGCCAATCTGCTTGGACTTGAAACCAACACCATTGATCGTGAGAGGTTCATTACGATTAAAAATCACACCGTCATGAGAAGTGGAGGAAATTGAAGGCGGTCCTGTTTCAATGCTGAATTTTTCTTCACTCAACGGGCTGGGCCCAATGGTATTCCACACACGCACCTGACGATTACTGCCTTCCGAATCGTATCCAATGACACCCACCGGAATCTCAATCAAAGAATCATTGATCACATATTGACTGACCGGATATATAAGCTGGACCACCTCTGAATTCACACCCACCAACTCAATGGCCGTTGCTGTGCGGAAATGTTTTCCTTCCAAAGTAAGTGTTTCCAAGGTGCGCGTTAATGAATTGGGAGAGATTGCAGATTGCCCGCCGTTATCCGAAACCAAGTCAATAATTGGCGCACTGGTAACCGGCAGAATCGAATTCTGAAGAACCGTTGAAAAACTTCCGTCCGGGAATTTCACATAATCTTCTGGGCCGGGCCCTTTAATATAAGCCCACTGTTGAGAGGCCACCGGTGGGGTGGTCAATCCTCCCACCACACTGACTTCACCGTTCCACACCACCTCATATCCGCCAATGGCAAACGAGTTGTTAAAGGCAATATTAAATCCCGGACCACCACCAATACCGGAAACAAACCCCATTGTTCCAGGCCCAGACGCTCCCACCGGAGTGTTGGCCCCAATGTTCATGGTCATAGCGTTCCATCGAGTCGGCACACCAGGCACCGGGGCGTTTGGCGCGGGCGGGGTGGCCGGACTCCAGGGATCCCGCGTCCACGCTTGCGGCAACCCATTGGCCGTTGGCGGCATATTTGCTGCTGTAAATAAAAAGTCGGGAGCTGGGACATCGCGCCCTAACCTTTGACGGAAGAATTCGGCACCGTTAGCCTGTAAAGAAACTGAAGCACCGGGAGTGGTGTTTCTGGCCGTGGAAGGAATTTGAGTCATGATCTGGGCATTGGTCATGAAAGTGTCCCACCAAAAATAATTGGTCGGCATATGATTCATGTTCAACAATGAATCATACGAGAGCATATCAAATTGCAAACGATCCACTCCACCCCGGTACGCCCAAGTCATTTTACCCACATTGGTTCCAAAGAATCCCGTTCCATTCATGAAGTTGGTAATGGCAGTGGGGTTTGCAAATTGACTCAATGGATGTGTCGAAGCAAAGGACGTAGCAAGGCTTCCACTGTTACGCACCGGAAAAGGTGATACCTGCATGCTGCGGTTAAACGCCTCGCTACCGGTTGGCGGTAGATAAAGTCTACCAGAAGGAGAAGTTGGGGTGAAAATAGCCGGTTGAATTAATGTGTAGGGATTGTACTCCATCGCGATGGTGTTCGTGCTGTAGAGATATTTTAAGCCACCAGCGTCATCGTACGTCAGCGCATGCCGCGGCCGATACATGCCTCCCATGGCATTCATACCGTCATAATACACGCCAAACCCAAAGACACTTGGCACATCCGTCCACACAATATCTGTGTTTCCGTAAAACGCATCAGGAATTGCCGAGACAGCGCTAAAAGCATTACCACTGGTATCGGCTGTAAATTCCTCCAAATCCATCACCATGGCACTCACCGTCCCCACATCTGCAATCGACCCTGCCGGTTGATCGTGAATCAACCGGTATGAAAACTGCACTCCATTAATCACATCGGTCTCAATCAAAGTACGCGGATCATAGTTTTTCAATGCCACCGAAAAAATCGCTCCCGAGAGGGCCGCGTTTGGGATAATCGCATTCGTGGCCGTAAAAGCGTATCGGTATGGATTCCCCAGCCCGAGATAGTTCACCATGATTCCAAGCGTCAAACTTTTCAAATCAATCAAATTTTCCTGCCTTGCATTTCCATTAACCCATGCAGAATTAAAGTTTCCACCAAACCCCTGTTTTGTGAGATTCATCGCCGATACCCCATCATAGCTCCCATCCTGAGGCACAAAGAAATCATTCAATACATTCATCGCGTCGCTGACCGCCGCAATGCCTTGTTCACCGAAAAATCTTACAAAGGACGCATCAAACCCGTAAGTGAGATTCGGCGTGTTCCAGCGATAGAATTCATCGATCATTTTGGGCGTACCCATGTCGTCCACCATGTTCGCGCCGCCTATTGCTTGATTCGGAGCACCCCAATTAAGTGTGTTTTCAATCCCACCAGCATCAGTGGGCCCGACGAGGACGAAGGCATTGGCGTTGGCAGCCAGGATGCCTGCGAGGGCGATAAGGATTTTATTCATCATGCTTGGTGGGTAGAGAGTTAGTTACGTTCGACGACACGGTAGTAGCGGTAGCT